>ERZ1673766.13-NODE-13-length-76498-cov-33.683463_pt1 | contig 76498 bp, 78 predicted proteins | sample MGYA00580143_ERZ1673766 | MGnify/ENA primary metagenome ERZ1673766 (study PRJEB41219, sample SAMN04549641) | soil metagenome | isolation source: soil | place: USA:California, San Francisco Bay NWR | collected 2009-02-09 ... | reverse complement strand
GATTTATCTATGGTTTTTCTTTTTTTTACCGTTGCATTTAATTTTACAACTAACCAAAATTATTTTTACTAGGGAAAAACGTACGAAGCCGATGATTTTATAGGTGGTATGAAAATGAACAAGTTTACCGAAAGAACAATTAAGATTATTCTCTCAATACCTGCAGGCAAAATAATGACATATGGTCAAATTGCCAGACTTGCCGGAAATCCGCGGGCAGCTAGGCAAGTTGTCCGTATTTTACACGCAATGAGTCATATCCATCATCTCCCATGGCATCGTGTAGTCAATGCAAAAGGTGAAATTGCAATTAAAGATGACGAATCAAGATTTGTTCAAGTTGCTTTGTTGGAGAAGGAAGGGGTCGAGTTTGATGGGAATGGACGGATTTTAATGAAAAAATATCTGTACGAACCGGGCGAGATTGATTTCAGGGAGAAAGGCTCTTGAAATTAGTTTTGCACATAATTCCATACTCAAAGGGGTGAAGATTGAATTTCAAGATATAATTCCAAATTTAAAGAGGAAACAGCAATGGACTTGGATTGATTTTTTGAACTTAATCCCACACGCATCAATCACAAACAGAAAAAACCGGGAACAAAACCCGGTTCTTCTTTTGTCAAAAAAACTTCTTTTTCCAAAAAATAACTGCTGTCACAGAAGATAATACAAAAGACAAGATGATCGCAAATAGGAATGAATGTTGGTAATTTTGGAATGGAATTGCAACGTTCATCCCATAAAAACTTGCTACCATTGTCGGAATTGCCATGATAATCGTTATGGACGTCAATAATTTCATGACATTATTCACATTATTTGAAATGACAGAAGCAAATGCGTCCATCATACTGCTTAAAATATTCGTATACGTATCGGCCATTTCGATCGCCTGTTGATGTTCAATAATGACATCTTCCAACAGTTCTTGATCATCTTCATACATTTTTAAATAATTGCCTCTGAGTATTTTTTGCATTACATAATTGTTTGATTTCAAGGAAGTTGTAAAATACACTAAGCTTTTTTCTAAGTTTAATAACGAAAAGAGTTCTTTATTTTTCATCGATTCATGCAGTTCTTTTTCAATTGTGTCTGATAGTTTGCTGATTTGTTTTAAATACTTCAGGTAGGAGGTTGCCATGAAATACAGGATTTGTAAGGAAAATCTTGTTTTTTTGTAAGTAAAGAAGTTTTTAATGTTATTTTTTATGAAACTTTGTAAAATGGGATTGTCTTTTAAACAAACAGTGATGAAGCAACCTTTTGTAAAAATAATGCCCAATGGAATGGTGTCGTAAATCATATTATTATGCTCATCCATGGAAGCGAGTGGAATATTGACAATAATTAGGATGTTTCCTTCATCCTTTTCAATCCGGGAACGTTCCTCTTCATCCAATGGATCCTTTAAAAATTCAATTGGTAAATCTAACTCGTTTGATAGTTTAATAATTTCATCTTCTGTAGGTGAAATTAAATTGACCCAACATCCTCGGGTAATTTCCTTTTTTTCCTCCAGAACGCCAAGTTCATCGGATAAATAAATTTTTAACATTTTCTTACCTCCTCATTTTCGAGAAAGTCAAAAAATGCCCCCAAGTATAGTTGAATTTTTATCAGTATTCAACCATGATCGGATCGGGCAATTCATGACTTTCCCGTTAATCTGTCCGGGTCTGGGGTCGTCGCTTATTTGACTACTCATAAAAATTCAACTCCTTTTTTCATCGATACGAAAGTACTATACTATCATACCCCCATAAATCTTGGTTGTAAACAGTGGGTTTAAAAAGAGGTTTTCAATTACAGAATCGGTAGCGCCTTACCAAAAATTAACGACGAGAAGGGATCTCGTCGCCAAAAAAGTGAGGTTTCACGGCTAAAAAGGGTGACGAGAAAGGATCTCGTCGCCAAAAAGTGAGGTTTCGTGGCTCAAAAAGACAACGAGAAGTGGTCTCGTCGCCAAAAAGTGAGGTTTCGTGGCTCAAAAAGACGACGAGAAGTGGTCTCGTCGCCAAAAAAAGAGGTTTCCCGGCACAAAACGACGACGAGAAGTGGTATCGCCGCCAAAATATAGCGTTTTCCGTCTCAAAACGACGACGAGAAGTGGTCTCGTCGCCAAAAAATGCGGTTTTTCGGCTTAAAAGGACGACGAGAAAGGGTTTCGTCGCCAAAAAATGCGGTTTTGCGGCTCAAAAAGACGACGAGAAGTGGTCTCGTCGCCAAAATATAGTGTTTTCCGTCTAAAAACGACGACGAGAATGAGTCTCGTCACCAAAAAAGGAGGTTTCCCGCGCAAAAACGACGACGAGAAGTGGTCTCGTCGCCAAAAATAAGACTTTCCCGCCTAAAAATGCCGACGAGAACTATATTATACTTTTACCGTTCCTCTCATATAGTCAATCGTTTGTTTCAGTCCATCATAATAAGATGTTCGAGGTAGCGGGCCGATTCGTCTTTCAAATTTTTCGCCTGATAACACAACCGGATCTTCATTCAAGTAAAACAATTCAACTACTTCACGCATCATTGGGTTAAATAATCCGAGCATTTGAATCATTGATTTTGTAACCGTAAAGACTTTTTTATTATATCCGGTTAACTCTCGAATAATCTTGACTATTTCCTCTCCTGTAATGACACTGTGTCCGGGAATATTCCACTCTTCCCCATAGCTTGTTTCATTTAAGGCAAGTTCCACCAGCGCTTTAGCACCATCCGGGGTGAAAATGAACTCTCTTGCAATCTTTTGATTCCCTATGTAGATGGATGGTTTATTTGCCAAGGCCCTCTGCAAGGTATAGTGAAGAAGTGTATTTTCAGCATTTGGTCCATAAAAATCAGGAAAGTGAGCAATAAAAGATTTATTATTTGCTTGCATGACCATGTTTGCCACTTGAAGTCGAATATTTCCCTTCTTCGTATGTGGATTTTTCGGTGTTTGTTCATTTACCTTTATACCGGGATTCTTCCCATATGCATAAATATTATCAACCAAGGCTAATTTAATGTTCTTCGTTTCGGTAACTTGAACAACTTGACCGATAAAATTAGCAAGTTTTTCTTCCCACTCAGGATAGGGAATATTTGCTGCTTGAAAAATAATGTCCACATTTGTTGCAGCTTCCATCAAATCCTCTAATTTAAAAATATCACCTGTAAAAATCGTTACATTTTGCTTAGCACTGAAAAGTTTCTCTAGCTTCTTTTTTGTCCGTGCAAAAGCGATAACTTCGATTCCCCTGTCAGTCAACTCGTTCACAATAGAATACCCCATACCCCCGGATGCGCCCAAAACTAATGCTCTTTTCATAAAGATTCCTCCTAAAATTTTATTAACCACTGGTCAAATGTTATTAAAAAAATTTGTAATCACCCCAAAAGCCCATTATTCAAAAAAAGAACGCTCAATTTACAATGTATTGAAACTCGATAAATCTAAATAACATTATTTTTGACGAAATTTTCCAATAAAATCTTTGGGGGTGCTAATCACAAAATTGATTTCAACAAAAAGTTGACATGAAACTGAGCTAATTGTTCCACTTCATTATAAGAAACAACATGGCGAATATAATGTGTCACAAATCCGTGTAAGGAAAGGAAGATACACCAAATTTCTTGAATCGATAATTTTCCATCACTTAGTAGAGATAATGCTTGGGCAAATTTATCATAACTTTTATTTGGTCCCTGATTAATAAAGTTTAATACATCTTCTTCTTTAATTAAAAACATGATTTCGTAATGATGTTGATAAGTTAATCCAAATTTGATAAACCCTAACATAATTTTTTTCAATTTTTCTGTGGAATGGAGATCTTCATTCATAATATGATCTAAAACCTGGTCTAACATTTGAAAATGTTCTTCGACGAGTGCATAAAATAGCTCTGCTTTATTTTTAAAATGATAGTAAATTGCCCCATGACTGCAATTTAATTCTTTCGCAACTTGTCTCATTGATACATGTTGATAACCTTTTGTCACAAATAATTCCCGTGCCCGGTCCATAATCATTTCCCTTGAAAGCTCTTGTTCAGCGGATTTTCTTGGCGCCATTATTATCCTCCTTATTAACCACTGGTCAATTAAAGTTTAGTTGAAAATATGAAAATTGTCAATTAAATAAATCGATAACCTTTTACTTTGGTACAGCCAATAAGTAAACAATTTTCTTCTCAACCGCAAAGACTATGCTTTGAAGGACCCAACCAGCTATACGTAAAACCTAAAATATGAACGTATAAGAAAGTCAGCAACTATAGTCATAGATGCTGACAGCCCCATTTCAAGAATCAAATTAGTTACGGACTGATTGTGTTTGGTTTTTTGATTGGAAAAACCATTTCATCATTGGGGGTGTAACAACGGTCGTTATAATAACAACAGCGATGGACGAAGCATATAAATCTTGGGTAATTAAATTTGCTGATAAGCCCATTGTCGCTACGATTAATGCAACTTCACCCCGGGAAACCATTGCCGAACCAATTCCCATTGAGCTATTCCAACCAAAACCGGATAGTTTAGCACCCAGCCCTGCACCTACAAATTTAGTTAAGATTGCCAAAACACTAAGGAGAATAATCGTACCTAAATGATCGAGAATACCTGTAAACTCCGCCGAAATACCAATATAGGCAAAAAATACGGGAACAAAAATCGAATAACTAATCGTTTCCACTTTTTCAAAAACTTCATGCTTGAATTTGGTTAGGCTAATGGCTATACCGGCAATATAAGCTCCAATAATATTAGCAACCCCCGTGTATTCAGCTGCAAATGAATAGACAAAACAAATAAACAAAGCAGTTGAAATTACCGTTTCACTAACCGGTAACTTTGTAAAATGATTCATTACCCATGGGACCACTTTCCAAGCAATTACAATAGCTACGGCAAAGAACAATACTTTCTTTATTACTAATGTTGTTAACGATATATCCCCACCACCAACAAAACTCATTAAGAAGGCTAAAATGATCATAACAACAACATCATCAATAACGGCTGCCCCTAATATCGTCGTACCTTCAGGAGTTTTTAACTGATTCAGTTCTTTTAGGGTTTGAACAGAAATACTTACACTTGTCGCTGATAGCATAACACCTAAAAACCAAGATTGTAAGTTCGTTAAATCCATAATTGCCCCTGCAAGATATCCTAAAAATAACGGGACGATAATTCCGCTGAAACCCACAATGGTTGATGACTTACCGGAACGTTTAAATTCATCAAGATCCGTTTCTAGTCCGGCGATAAACATGAGCAGGATAACACCAATTATACTAAATGTTGATAGTGTATCTGACGCACTGATTAGTCCGAAAACAGAAGGCCCTAATAAAATCCCGACAATGATTTCTCCCAATACGGAAGGTTGACCAAACTTTATACTCAGGCTTCCCGCAAGTTTGGCTGCAAAAATAATGAGTGCTAATTGAAGAATAAACATAAGATTCCACCTTTCTTTATTTTAATAAAATTCCCATCAGTGGGGAATTTCTTCATTCCCATCTATCTTTTTTGTAAACCCGAATTCTTGCGGTAGGGGGCTTAAGATCAGGATAAAAACATACAAAAAGAGCCTGTTACTAAGGGTATACTTATCCCTTGGTGACAGACTCCTCCTAATTGTACTTCTACATATTCAATTGTATTTCTATATTCGTTTCGTTTATATATTGGTATCCTATCATAAAAAATCAAGGAAATAAAGTAAAAATCAATCTCTTTAATGGATGCTCATGAAAAATCTGGATTACAATCGGTATAGTGAAAAACATTTACTAATCAATCAAAATGATCCTCGTTTAGATTTTTTTCAAAAAAAGTCGAGTTTGCATCATCAAAATGATCCTCGGTTAGAATTTTTACTAAATTACAACTCACCAATTCCGCATAAATCCCCGACTTTGGTGTACTGCTTTGATTTTTACAAAAAAGTCGGTTTGGCATCCTTAAAATAAACGTCGCCTACAACTCATCAAACCCGTTTAAATCGCCGACTTTGGTGTATTGGCGGGATTTTTGTTCGAAAAAGTCGGTTTTTGTATCATCGAAATTGTCAATATAAGCACGGATCCATTTCATCGGATTTTCGGTATGATCCGAATATAAATCACTTAATCCCAATAAACGAAGCATTTTGTTGGCTCGGTATTTAATATAGCCCTCCATTTCCACTAAATCAATCCCGTCAATGTCGGACAAAACATAACGACTCCAAATCGTTTCTTGCTCAACGGCATATTGAAATTGTTCATAAACCCAGTCGGTAAATTGCTCTGTATTATATGCAGGGTTTTCCGCCAGTGTTGCTCGAAACAGCTCACTTATAAATTTACCGTGCTGCAATTCATCCCGATTTATATAAGAAATCATTGTCGATGTACCGACCATTTTTTGCTGTCTTGCCAAATGATAAAAGAAGGCAAAACCGGAATAAAAGAATAAACCTTCAAGTAAAGAGCTGTAAACCATCGTTTTTAACACATGTATAATGGTCGGTTCAGCCGCAAAGGTATTATATACATCCATAATTCGTTCATTCCGTTTTAATAAAACCGGATCCCGCCGACCGGTTTCAAATGATTCCAATTGCCGGTCAAATGTCGTAACCGATGACAACACATAGGCGTAACTGTGATTATGCTCGCTTTCTTGGTCGGCAATTGTTGCCATAATTGATTTTACCGATGGATCGGTGGCAAAATCGGCAATCCGCATCGCAATATCGGTTTGCGGTCCGTCCAATGTAGCCAATAAGCCAATAATCTTCAAAAAAGCTTCTTGTTCGGCTGCGGAAAGTTGGGGAAATTGTTTAATGTCATGCGTCATATCGACTTCACTTGCCCGCCAGAATAACGCGCGAATTTGTTCCCGATAATCATAGAAATGCGGATAAGCGAGATCATTCCAATTTAATATTCCGCTTGCTTTTCCGCCAAACAAAGCCGTCGATTTATTTGGATTTTCCGGTTCTAAAACTTTTACTTTATTAAGTATTGCTGACAATAGTTGACAACTCCTTCTGTCCATTGGATTACTTTCCCTTCTTGGGTGCCCCGCGGACTTTGTTCAATTTTTAACGGAGGCAGGGGGGAAGCATAAAACTTCGCCAATTTGTCCGCAGCTTTACAAAACAAATCATCCCCGCCAAATTGTGTGTCACCGGTGCCAAAAACAAAGACATTTTCCGGTTTATAGCCCAGTTGATAAACAAAGTCTTTAACGATTTTGGGAGTGGCTCCTTTCGCCCAAGTAAAACTCCCCAAAAACAGTGCATCAAACATGGAAGGGTCCGGTATCGAGAGGTTTCGATTGGTAATCCGATACATGTCTACCGTTGCCCCTTCTTCCGATAAATTGCCGGAGATTAGTTCAGCCACTTCTTTTGTATTCCCGCTGAAACTTGCATAGCAAACCATAGCGCGCATTCATTGTCATCTCCTTCAATGTTTGTCAATATGATTCAAACAACATTTAGAAATTAAGAGGCACACCATTCGCACTCCTCGATATCCGTGGCGGTTGAACGGACGTAATAGGTTGACTTTAACCCTGATTTCCAAGCTTGTAAGTGTAAGTCCAGTAAAATTTGCGCTTTAATTGTATGCGGTACATAAAAATTAAATGAAATTGATTGATCAATATGGCGAGTGCGCGCTGCATTTTGCTTAATTGACCAGCGTTGATCGACAATATATGCGGATCGCCGATAAATATCATATGTTCGATGGTCCAAGTCAGGAGCAACAACCGGCAATTTATAATCTTTCTTTTCCTCATAGTAAAACGGTTTAAAGATCGGGTCGATACTCGCTGTAGAGCCGGCGATAACCGACGTACTTGAGTTCGGTGCGACTGCCATCAAGTAACCGTTACGAATGCCGTATTTTTTCACATTAAGCATAATGTCGTTCCATTTCCCGGCGTTGTCTCCGGTCAGATAGCCTCGATCTTGGAAATAAGCTCCTGTCTGCCAATCACTACCTTCAAAAAGTGGATACGCTCCTTTTTCTTCTGCTAAGTCTGCGCTGGCCTTTATTGTCAACATGGCAATTTTTTCATATAATTGATCAGCCAATTGAACAGCTTCATCTGATTCCCAATGAATCCCTTTAAGCGCCAATAAATGATGCCAGCCAAATGTACCGAGTCCGATAGAACGATATTTTTTATTCGTGGCCGTGGCCTGTTTGACTTCAATTGTGTTCAAATCAATGACATTATCAAGCATCCGAACTTGAATCGGAATGAGTCGATCAAGTACATCGTCCGGAACGGCTTTTCCCAAATTGACTGAGGATAGATTACATACAACCATATCGCCAACTTTTTTATAGGTAATGATTGTATCGCCGTCAATCGTTTCATTATATTGAACGGTTGGTGACATATTTTGCATAATTTCGGTACAAAGATTGCTGGAATAAATCATGCCGGCATGTTTATTTGGGTTTTTTCGGTTTACCTCATCCCGATAAAACATAAACGGCGTACCGGTCTCAAGTTGTGACTTCATCATTCGTATCATAATTTGGATCGCCGGAACTTTTGTTTTCGAAAGGGCATCATTTTCTACACACTGAGAATATTTTTTTCGGAATGAACCTTCTCCTTTTTTCTCATCATAAAAATCTTCCATGCGAAATCCCATGACTTTTTCCACTTCAAGCGGATCAAATAAGTACCAGTCTCCTCTTTTCTCCACTTGTTCCATAAAAAGGTCAGGAATACAAACACCGATAAAAATATCGTGGGCACGCTGTCTTTCGTCACCATTATTTAATTTCAGGTCTAAAAAGGAAAGAATATCGGCATGCCAAACATCAAGGTAAACGGCAACAGCTCCTTTTCGCCGCCCAAGCTGATCGACACTAACCGCTGTGTTATTCAGCTGTTTAATCCAAGGAATAACACCGGACGATGCTCCTTTAAACCCTTTAATGGAACTTCCTCGACTCCGTACTTTCCCAATATAAACGCCAATTCCACCACCACTTTTTGAAAGTCTTGCTACATCGGTGTTTGAGTTATAAATATCAATCAATGAATCTTCTACGGTATCAATAAAACAACTGGATAATTGACCGTAAGAGAGTCCGGCGTTTGCCAAAGTCGGGGTTGCCACAGTCATATACAGATTCGATAATGCCCAGTAAGCTTCACGTACGAGTACAGAGCGTAATTCTTTCGGTTCGTCTTGCATAAGAAATAAAGCAATCGTAAGCCAACGTTCCTGAGGTAATTCATACGTATTTTTCTCATGGTCCGTGACTAAATATCTCGTAGCTAATGTGTGTAAACCAATATAGTCAAAAAGAAAATCACGTTCCGGCTCAATGATTTTTGCTAATTCCATGATTTCTTGTTTTGTATATTTTTCTAGTATTTTTGGAGAATAGATGCCTTTATCAACGAGTATTTTTTGTAAATGGTAATAGTCTCCATATTTTTGTTCTGCCGGATAGCCGCGGTTCTTGCTTGCTTTTTTATACAGCTGGTCAAGATAAAATCGTGCAGCTATATAGGACCAGGCACGATTTGCTTCATCAACGTTTTCAAGCGCAGTGGTAATGAATAATTTCGTTAATTGATCGGAGTTTATATTTTTCTTGAATTCAACACTTCGAAAAATTTTTTCTTTATACTCGGTTGTGTCAATGGCGGGAAAAGGGTTTGTCATTTGATCAATGATGGCCGCCAATTCTTTTTGATTGATTCCTTCATGTTCTAGTGTAGTTGTTGCCATAAAATCATCCTCCAATTAAACTAAAAAAATCCGCTCAAGGGAAGCGGATTAAACGATAGAAAGAAGCATACATAAAGTATCTTACTATCGTTTCATCTCCTTATCCCCCGAAGAATTGAAACTTGAACAAGTTATGGCAGGTCTCCTGACTTATGCTTCATCCTACTTAGATTCCTTCCCGCATCAAAGGAGATGCAGTGGTTTATATCCTTTCGTCGCAGTTACAGTTGCGGGGACAGTTCCGGATTTTCACCGGATTCCCTATTAAGCTTCTAAAAGCACCTTAACTTGCTAGTTTTCAATATATTGTGTATTCAATGAACTTGTTAATACTTTATATAGTATTGTAATGATAATAACATGAATTTGAATCGAAGGCAACAACTGGAAAACGAATGATAGAAAATTTCTTTTCTAATCGATTAGCAGTTTTTCACATACGTAATATTTGTAGTTGTGATAAGCTACACTAATTCCGGGAAATATTTTTACAGACAAAACAATTATTCGAATGGAGACCACTGAAAAAGTGCGTAATAATCTTGCTAAACACCGAATTTAGATATATTACCGGGTTTTTTTCATGTTAGTAAATCTTTTTAAATAGTTTTTCAGTGGCCTTATTCGAATGTCTCAATTTTTTCCGGCTTTAAGTACTTGGCAAGCAAACCATGTTTTGGCGATAATAAGTAACTGGCTAAAAAGATCAGCCCGGTTGCAAATGCCATAGACCCTGAAATGGAAGTATCAATCCAAGCAGCAATAAAATATCCGATGACGGCGGAAGCGACTCCGAATAATCCGCTGATAACAAGCATCATGTACAGTCGATCGGTCCAAAGATATGCGGAGGCTGCCGGGGTAATTAACATCGCAACTACCATAATCGCCCCAACCGCGTCAAAGGAAGCCACGGTTGTAATTGAAACCAGACTCATAAACAGATAGTGCATAAAAAGAACCGGTATCCCGACACTTGCGGCAAGTCCGGGATCGAAAGTGGTAATTTTCCATTCTTTATAGAAAGCGATAATAAATAATAAGACAACAAAAAACACAAGAGTTAAGATGGCTGTAGCTTTTGGAATGCTTCCCACGATTGGCAACGTAATTCTATTCCAGGGAATAAATGTGATTTCCCCCATTAATGCATGCTGGACATCCAAATGGGCATTTCCGACAAAAGCTTCAATTAAAATAACCCCGATGGCAAAAAGGGTTGTGAATACAATTCCAATGGCCGCCTCTTGTTGCACATCTAAAGAGTTGAGCCATTGGACAAACAAGGCGGTCAAAAGTCCTGCAATAATGGCACCGATGAGCATATGGACTCCGGTCAATTCTTGCGTAATAATAAATGCAACAACAATACCAAGTAAAACGGTATGGCTAATAGCGTCAGCCATCATAGCCATTTTCCGTAAAATTAAAAAGACACCGATCAAACCGCATGATAAACCGACTAAAGATGCTGTCAAAATAATCCAGGCGGTGTATGTCATTTTATTGAACCTCCTTTTTCAAAACAGAGGTGGGGATCGATTGTAAGATTTCCTGTTTTTTATGGTGCTTCATTTGCCAATATTGAACAAGAATTCCTTTTTCTTTTCCAAAAATTAACGAGATGATAAAAAAGCTCGCTGCCAAAACAACAATAAATGGTCCTGTTGGCCAACCGTTGCCGATTGCACTAATAAGCGTACCAATCGTACCGGATGCTCCGCCAAATAGGGCTGAAATGATAACCATCGTTTGAAAAGAATGTGTCCAATAACGGGCACTGACTGCCGGAATAATAAGAAGTGCTGCGATAAGGATAACACCGACTGCTTGAATACCAACGACGATGGTTGTTACCAGAAGAATCGTATACACAACATCCATTCCTTTTAACGGCAAACCGAGCCCACTAGCAAACTGGCGATCAAATAAATAGATTTTCCATTCCTTAAATCCAATAACAACAATTGAAACAACCAAAATGGCAAGAATGGACATTGTCCACACATCTGATTGCACCATGGAAGCGGATTGACCCAGGATGAAGTTATTTAAGCCGCTTTGGTTCCCGCTTGTTCGGTTAGCAATCGTTAAAAGCATAATCCCAAAGCCGTAAAAGATTGATAAAATCATCCCCATTGCCGTATCTTCTTTAATTCTTGTTGAAGAGCGAATGCCTTGGATAAAAAATGCTCCGATAACTGCACTAATCGCTGCCCCGGTAATTAGAACAAATAAATGTTTTACTTTAAACAAGAGAAAGGCAATGATAACACCGGGAAGGGCGGCATGGGCAAGGGCGTCGCTCATTAAACTTTGCCGTTTCCAATAAGCAAGGGAGCCGATCGTCCCGGCCGCAATCCCTAATATTGCTGTACTCAATAAAACCCATTGTGTATTACTGTTTAACAGGATGGACCACATTTCCTATTCTCCCCCCGATCAAACGGATACTGCCGCCATAAGTAGTGGCTATATTATCCTCTGTATAAACGTCATTTGTTTTACCATGCTTAATGACCGTGCGATTTAAGAAAAGTACATGGTCAAAATAATCTGCAACAGTCTGTAAATCATGATGAACAACCATCACTGTTTTCCCTGCCGCTTTAAGTTCATCCAGTATTTTCATAATGGCCCGTTCGGTAGCGGCGTCGACTCCGGCTAACGGTTCATCCATGAAATAGATGTCTGCATTTTGTACTAACGCACGGGCTAAAAATACCCGCTGCTGTTGTCCCCCGGAAAGTTGGCTGATTTGCCGGTTGGCGTAATCAGCCATGCCCATTTTGTCCAAAGCCTCAAAAGCCATTCTTTGATGGGTTTTCGTCGGGCGTCGCAGCCAACCGATTTGACCGTATAATCCCATCATCACTACATCAAGTGCAATGGTCGGGAAATCCCAATCAACAGACCCTCTTTGCGGGACATAGCCAATCCGTTTTTTCATTTTTTTATAAGTGGAACCAAAAAAATGAACTTCGCCGGATAAAACCGGATGGAGCGCTAACATCGTTTTTATTAAAGTCGATTTACCAGCTCCGTTTGGTCCAACAATACCTGTTAATGAACCCGCCTCAACTTGAAAATTGACATCTCGTAAAACCGTATTTTTTTGATAAGCGGCCGTTAAATTTTTGACTTCAAGGACGACTTCATTCATTTGTATTTGAGCCTCCTTTTAATGCGGTGTAAATTGTATCGATATTATGGCGATACATTCCTAGATACGTTCCTTCTTCCGTACCGGCTTTCCCCATCGCATCCGAGAAAAGTTCTCCTCCTAATTGAATAGGAACTCCTTGTTTTTTGGCTCCTTCAATAACAGCTTTGATGGAGCTCTCATTAATACTACTTTCAACAAAAACTGCCGGTACTTTATACTTAACAATGGTATCGATCGTATTTTGAATATCGGATATCCCGATTTCTCCATCTGTGCTAAGCCCTTGCAAGCCGACCACTTTCATATGATGCATACGTCCGAAATACCCGAAAGCATCATGTGCGGTCACAAGAATGCGCTGCTCTTCAGGAATTTCCGTAAGTTTCTTTGCGTCCTCTTTCAATTGCTGCAGTTTTTCAAAATACTTCACCTTATTTTCCTCAAAATAACTTGCATTTTCAGGAGAATATTCCTTTAATTGATCCACTGCTGCATCTAAAGCTTGTTGCCAAAGATCAATGTCAAACCAAATATGTGGGTCCACAGCATTATTTTCATCATGCAAAAGTTTCGATTTATCAATTGTTTCTCCGATGGCCAGTACAGGTTTGGATTTTTCAATTTCTTCAAATATGTCAACCATATTTGCTTCCAGATGAAGACCGTTATAAAAGACGACATCGGCATTCTCAAGCGTCTGAATATCCCCGTGGGTTGCCTGGTATAAGTGAGGGTCAACAGAAGGCCCCATTAAACTTTTTACTTCCACGCGGTCTCCGCCAATAACGGAAAGTGGCTCACCAATTTGTGCAATCGTTGTGACAACAGTGATTTTTTTATTGTTATCCTTCCCTGTATTTTTTTGTTCGTTGTTTGTTGCTGACTTGTCGTTACAAGCAGCAAGTAAAAATGTGCAACATAATAAAATAATCCCCCAAAATTTTTTAGAAAAAGTAATCATGTTTCCTTCCTCCCCATTTTTTGCATTAGGCAAACTTTATTTATTATATACAATATATATGTGTACAACCAATTTTGTCAACGCTTATTTTTATTAATTCAAATATTTTTACCATAGGAAACTTAGGAGTTGGAAAACAAAGCGGTCCAAGCGGTAATTTGGAATTTACATATAGAAGGTAATTCATTTTATACGGATGAAGAACATGAATGGATTGAGGCCTATTTTTTACCATCTTACTTGGAACCGGATCAATTAGCGACAGCAGGGAAAAAATTTGTGAAAAAACCGGTGTTTGGACGGGAAGGAAACACGGTGGAAATTTATGGGCCGAACGGAACGAAGATAATGGAGGATGCCGGGAAGGATTATACAAATTATCCAAGTTTGTATCAGGAATTTGTTGAACTGCCTGTGCGGGAGTTTCAATCGCTGAAAGGAAGACAGCAGGGACATTATATCATCGGCAGTTTCCTATTGAATGGCAGGGCAGGAGCTCTCGGGATTCGTATTGGGAATGCCATTACCGATAACCTGTCCTACTTTTTGCCGGTGGGGATAGGACATTGACGTACCATTGAATTAGGTGAACTCGTAAAACAATTCCAGGGATATTGGAATTATTAGCGTGCAAAGTATTTTTTATCTAATATCGCCTTTACACGATCCATTCTTGCCTATGTTTTCCCGGACTTTACCGTAAATTAAATTGTTATTTTCCGCAAAATATTGCGGATTCCAACTGGTATTTTTATTTATGCAAACCAAGCAAAACTCTTGTATTTTAAGCAATATCGGCTGTGAAAATCTGATAACAAATTTTAAATATATTAAAATGTAACTGTAATAAAGTATTAATTTGAATTGAAATTTAAATTATTTTAAATTAATATATAATTAGTTGAAAGTCAATGCACATTTGGAGGAAGGTTTGGTTGGCCGATTTAACGAATGTTATAAACGAGTCGTTGAATAATATTCTTGAGGAAGAAATTCACCAAGAAGACTTAAAACGCACAATACAAAAATATATTGATGTTCAAAAACTAAAAGGCTTTCCCTTTGCTGAGCTTATGATTTTACACTATCAAATGTTAAATGGGCAGGAGTTGGACAAGGTCATACATGTTGCTGCAGCCGTTGAACTGATGATGCTATCTTTCGATATTCTTGATGATATTGAAGATGGAGATGATTACCAAAAACTTTGGCTGAATGAACAAAGCATTGCATTAAATGCTTCTACCGCAATGATTTTTGCATGTATTAATATAATAAGAAAATTAGACTTAAAATTTAAGGAGAGGGCAATTTCTATAATACTTGAATATTCGTTGTCATCAGTAAGCGGTCAACATATGGATCTTCTAGGAAAGAACTGTACAGAGAAGGAATATATTGAGATGACATTAAAAAAATCAGGTTCATTGGTTTCACTAGCCTGTTTGGTTGGGGCTATTTTAGCTGGCGACAAATACCAGGATGTTATAAAAAGGTATTCTCGGTATATAGGACTAATCGGGCAGTTGAATAATGATCTAAAGGACTTGTCTACTTGGGAAGGGAAAAATGATTTGTTGAATAAAAAAATTTCCTTGCCAATCATTTATCTTTTGCATTACAAAGGGGAGGAGGCTGAATTGATCAGAGGTTATTATAATGGGACTGTTGGTAAAGACGAATTACTTAATAACCAGAAGATAATTAGTAAGACGATTGAGCAAAGTGGTGCACTTCTTTGTACACAAATTATAAAGAAGATGTATCAAAATAAGGTGAAATCTGAACTGCAACACTTAAATGTTGAAAAGAAATTTATTAATAAGATCTTAGATTATGCCATTTAACAATCATTGGAGGGAAGAAGAATATGCAAGAAATGGTACAATACTTAATAAATAATATGGATGTATTAGAAAAAGTAAAGGAAGGAACCGCAAGTTTAATCGGCGTTAATTCTGAGGAGTTAAAAGCAATTTTAGAAGTATTTTTTAATGATAGTATAGTTCCAAAAGTAGAATATTGGAGATAACAATAGTTGGTATTGCCGATATCCCGACTCTATTTAGGTGATCAAATGAAAAGGAATTCAAGATCCGCAATAGTCTTTTTCCTAGTTATTTTAATAACTATATGTTTGTTCATGCACTTTACTTTGCTTATTCTTAAATATCCTTTAGTAGGAATAGAAGTAGAAAAGGTACAAGGCAAATGGATTATAGAAAAAATATATGACAATAGTTGGGCTAACAAAAATAACATAGAAACAGGGAGTATCGTTACGCTTGTCAATGGTATTGATCCCGCCAAGCATCAAACAGTTGTAAATTTTAAGATGGTGGAGATGGCCGATTCTATTACAATTACCGGCAAAAACTCGGAAATAAATACATTTGCTATTTCTTATCATGATTTAGATCTTCAACTTATCGTTTATTTAGTTATGCCCGTTTTATTTGTCATCTTTTGTTTCTTCTTAAGTCTACTTCTTTATTACAGAAAAGGAGAAGAAAGCTCGGTCCAAAGATTAATTTTATTTCTACTATCAATAGGTTTATGTTATTTAAGTGCTTCAGCATCTGCCAGAACAGATTTAACAGGGAGAATCACAACCAACATTACCTTTTCCGGTTCAATCGTTGTATTTATTCATTTTTTAAAAGCCTATTTTACCGGGCTTCAACTTGAGTTCATAAAAACCAGAAGCATAAAATTAATTAACCTTTGTTATTTTATAGTAATTTCAATTCTATTGAGCAGCCTTTTTTATGTTAAACTGTATGCTTTAACAAAGAATATTGAACTGGGTTTTGTCTGCTTATTGCTCATTTTCCTATTCACGTTATTTGCAAGATTTTATTTTCGGTATAAAAAGGCTGAAGTGGGCGGCCTCTTAAAAATCCTTTGGGTTACGTTTTTTACTGCTTTTAGCCCTTTTGTGATTTTGTATGCTATTCCGTATATATTCTTAGGGAGGGGTCTGCTTTCAGCGGAAATCACAGCTGGATTTTTACTAGTTATTCCGCTGGCTTTTGTCTATTTACAATTAGCAGAAAAACTTTTTGATATTGAATTCTTACTTGGCAGACTCCGTTATTATTCATTATTGGCTGTCCCTTTTACCGTAGTTCTAACAATTATTTTAGCATGGTCTCTAAAAATTAGGCTTAACTCGGGCTCCTTTTACCTTGTATTATCCATATTGTTTATAGGGTCAATTTTATTTTTATATATCAAGGAATATACCGATTATAAAATGAAACATCATTTATTTTCACAGAAAAACGAGTCTGAAACGAATCTTCAGCTTTATCGTTTTTTTCAAAAGGCAAAGCATACAACAAAAGTAAGTGACTTTATCAGCAGTCTTATTAATGAAATCAAAGAAGTCTTGTCGGTAAAAGAAGTTTACTATGTTGAAATTCAAGCAAGCGAAGATGAAGGTATATGGATAGTTTGCAATAAGAACGATTATTCTTCAGATCTTGTGAGTGAAATAGAAAAAATTAATTGGAAAAAGATAAAAATCGGTTCTCTATTGGAAGTTCAGAATGGTTTTTGTGTTGTAGTTGAGGAAGACTATCAACGGAAAAACATTATATTTTGCGGATTGAAAAAGTATAAAACCGATCTAAACATTCAAGAGAGAATTTGGTTAGAAACAATAGCATATTTTTCAAGTATTCTTGTTGAAAACTTTCAACAGATAGAGGGTTTGTTCCAAAAAATTAAAAATTATAAAGAAAAAATGCTGGAGGTAAAAGAAAACTATCCATCTTGGCTATCCAAATTATTATTCGCGTTGTCAGAAAAAGAACGTGCCAATTTATCCAATGATCTCCATGACACGGTTCTGCAGGATCAATTACAGATCTTAAGGGAAATCGAGTCAATTTATAACAAAGTGACAGATCCATCATTAAAAGAAGCTTTATCTATGGTGAATGAAAGACTTCTTGATAATATCCATTTAATACGGGAAACATGTAATGAATTAAGACCTCCGTTTCTTAAAGAATTAGGTCTGATCCAATCCATTCAAAATTTAGTTAATAAGATAAAATTACGTTCAAATTTTATTCTTCACACGGAATTAGATCATTCTATTCAGAAGTTGGATCCTGAATATGAATTAGCTTTATATCGTGTAATTCAGGAACTTTTAAATAATGCAATAAAACATTCCGAAGCGACGGAGGTAAGCATTTCATTAATAAAAAAGAAGCAGTGCTTAATGCTTTCTTATTCCGATAACGGTATAGGCATTCATATGAGTAAATTAAACGATTCTTTTAAAACAATGGGAATATCAGGCATTAAAGAACGGATTACATGTTTAGGTGGAAGGATAAAGATGGAGTCTAAACCAAATGATGGATTCAATGTACTTATTGAACTAGGACTAGGGGAGATGTAAGTGATTAATATATTAATAGTAGATGACCATCCTGCTGTAGGAGCAGGAACCAAAACAATTATTGAAACTGAACCTGACATGAAGGCAGAAATAGTAACAGTCACTGAAAAAATAACAGAGGTACTAAAAAATAAGACATACGATGTGTACTTAATTGATTTATATATGCCAGTGATGAACGGGATTCAACTAACAAAATTAATCTTACAATATAATCCAGAGGCAATTATCCTTATTTATACAGGTTTTGATCTGATTGCCCATTATAATTTATTAATAGAAGCCGGTGTATCAGGATTCATTAGTAAAGCAGCTACCAAAGAACAATTAATTACAGCTATAAAGTGTTCATTGAGAGAGGAAGCAGTAATTCCACTGCAGTTATTAAAACAATTAAGAAGGGTAGATGCCCAGCCGTCAACAAGCGAAGGACACCAAGAATTGGGATATATTACACTTTCCGATAAAGAACAAAAAATACTAGAAGAAGTTTCAAAAGGCTTAACAAACAAAGCGATTGCTGTTGAATTGTCCATGAGTCAAAGAACCGTTGAATTTCATTTGACGAATATTTTTTCGAAACTAGGGGTTAGCTCAAGGACAGAGGCGGTAATGAAGGCGAGAGAATATGGATTATTATCGATACAGTCAGTGAGTCATGAATAAACTGGGGGGGCCAACTCAATAGGCTCCTTTTTTAATTGGAAAAAATGACTTGAGTAAATCCGCAAAGTTTTTTGCGGAAAATTGCAAATAGGTTTGCGGTGAAATCTATAAAAAAATATGTAAGAATTATAGTATATGGGTAATAACTCTCTTGATATTACATCATAGACTTCCCAAAATAAAAACAGGAAGGTGTGATGTGAATGTAAAAAGAGAATAGATAGTCAGGTGATTACTCTAGATTTATAAGTCAAAAAACTATTTAGGAGGAGAAAAACTGTGAAGAACAAATTAAAGAAAAAGAAATTTATCATGAAATTTTCTATTGTAACTTTACTTACTTTGATGATTTCTAGTCAGGCCTTGGCAACATGGTATGAAAGCACAATTACTCTTCCTCGTAACGGTTGGTGGTACACCGTAGAAAGGACTGCGACAAAGAATACTCAAAGTACTAGAGTGAAAAATCCTACGTATGATGTTGTATCGAATATTACCAACACTAATAAGGACAAACTTTCTACCAATAAAACACATGCAGCTGGAAAAGACATAACTCAAAGTCATACTACGAATGCCAAAGGTTCAAAAATACATGGGGCATTCCGTTCGTCCATTATTAATCAATTTACTAATACAGTTACTTTAAGCTGGGAACCATAAACATTAAGTAGGATAGATGCCCGGCCTTCAATAAGCGACGGACAAGAGCAACTGGAAGATATTACACTTTCTGGGTAAAGAACAAAAAATACTAGAAGGAATTTTCAAACAATCAGTGAGTCATGATAATTAGGGAGCTAATTTAGTAGGCTCCCTTTTTAATGGGAAAAATATCTAATGTAATTCCGCAATTAGTTTTGCGGAAAATTGCAAATAAGTTTGCGGTGTAATCTAAGAAAAAATATGTAAGAATTATAGTATACGAGCAAGAATCCTATTGATACTACATCATAGAACTTTTTAAAAGAAGATTAGTGGTAAAGGAGTAAATTTAATGATTCTTAGACTACTAAAGGAAGATATCAGAATATTAATGAAGAAAAAATCTGCTTGGTTTGCACTTCTGCTTTTCCTTCTAATTGCTGGTGCAAATATTATGTTTATTCGTAGTGAACAACCGATTGCCAACCCTTATTTTGAACCCCCATCAGCATTTGAATACTTTGTTTCCGTACAAGGTGGGGGATCAGGGTTTTTGATGCTATTCTTGCCTTTAGCTGTTACTTTGGCGACAGGGGATATGTTTATACGAGAGAGACGGTCAAGTATTTTATCGTATAGTGTAGTCAGAGCGAATACTAAACAATATATTCAAAGCAGAACGGTATCATTAGGTATTGCAAGTTTTTTATTTACTTTTATTAGCCAGTTACTATTATTTTTAGGAACATTAATCTTTTTTCCAATTACTCAGCCAAGTACTGATCAAGGAATAGTGTATTACGCAGCGAATATATTTATTAATAATCCATGGGTATACTGCTTTATTATAATAGTAAATAGCGCTTTATTGGCTTTCTCCTTTAGTTGTCTTAGTGTGATAATTAGTATTATTTTTCAAAACTTATACGTTTCCATTATGTTGCCGTATGTCGTATTCATTGGATTCTCAGAAATACTAATGTCATTACCTATGTTTTTAGGTTTTCAGGGAGCCTTGTTTTATAATTTATCACCTTTGTCTATGGCCGGTGATTATATTACCAAGTCTTTCCACTGGATAATCGTTCCTATATACTGGATATTTGTTGGCGTAATAAGTGTTAAGATAGCGACTAGTTTGTTTAATAACAGGTTTGAAAAAGAAAAACTTTTATTACGATAGAAGGGATTTTCAAAGATATGTCTGAAGAAAAAGTGCTTATATTTGATAAAGTAGATAAAATTATCGGGAAGCATGAAATATTGAATGATGTCAGCTTTGACCTTAAAAAAGGAGAAGTTGTTGGTATCATTGGTTCAAATGGATCAGGTAAAACAACAATTCTCCGACTCGCATCGGGATTAAGTTATCCCTCAAAAGGTACAATTACGGTAAACGGTAAGGTTATTAAACCGGGAATGGTTGGAGATCTGCCAAGTGGAGTGGGCATACTCATTGAGTCGCCAACATTTATGCAACATTTGACAGGATTTGATAATTTGCATTATTTAGCAAAAATTCAAGATAAGATTCATAAAGAAGATATTCATACTGCATTAAGAAAAGTAGGTTTAAATCCTAATGATAAGAAGAAGGTACGTGAATATTCATTAGGAATGAGACAACGCCTGGGAATTGCTCAAGCTATAATGGAGAATCCAAGTCTTATTTTATTCGATGAACCAACAAATGGTCTTGACGAAGAAGGTAAGAAATTATTTGGCGAGATTATTAATGAGTATAAAAAAAGGGGAACGGGTTTTCTTTTCGTTTCTCATAGTAGAGAGGAAATACAAAAATTTTGTGACCGCGTGTTCAAAATTGAAGATCGAACACTTATGTTACACAAAAACCTACGGAATTGGTTTATTGTTCTTCAGAATTTAGAAGATGTGGAAAAAGTATTGCAGTTAAAACCGCATTCTCGTATCAGCGAAAGACATAACGGGAATCCGGTTATCATTTTACCCAATGAAGGAAAAGAAGAAGTAGATACTTTTTTCCAAAATCTGGGTATTCAATATCAATTATTAAAGGTTGAATAGTATGCTGTTATTTGAAATTTCGAGATTTATCCGCAAATCTAAAATAAGAATCGTAATTGTCGTACTTTTATTATTGTTGGCCTCAGTATTTAGTAAAAAGAATGTATATGAACTTCTAAGGGTTTCTAATTTATTGCCGGACAATGCTGTATTGTCAGTCCCTGATTTTTTAATCGGGATACTTAATTCGACCCAATTTGTTATGTACTTTATTTTTCCTGTTTTATTTTCTATTTTAATTGCTGATATTATTACTGCTGATTTTAATGAAGGATTAATTAACTTCATTTTACCTAGGTTAAAAAACAGATTTCAGTATATTATTACGAAATGTACAATGGTTTTTCTGATGTCTATATTATTTACATGTTTCGTTTTTATTACGGCGCTTTTGGTTGCGGTCAGTTTTAATATGCCGTTTAATCATAATAAATATCACTATATTTTTTTGATTACTGCGAAGAGTGGGGGATCAATGTTTATTACGTATATGTCTATGGTAACGACATTTATAATTGGATTGACCTTTATCGGATTGATTACGTTGGTTGTTTCTTTTTACACGAGAAGTGCTGGAGTTGCTATTGGTGTAATAATTATTCTCAGTTTTATTCATAATGCTTTTTATGTAGTTAGTAGCGACTTAATTATTTGGTTGCCCTTTTCCCAATATATTGTTGGACTTCATAATCACTTTGCACCATACGGAATACCAGTACGTTATTTTACAATGCATTTTTCTAATATTTATTTGTTCGTAGGAATCGCCCTCATGATTGTGCTATTAATATTAAAAATAAGAAAAGTAGATATAAATAACGTGGAGAGTAAAGGATGAAATCGATAATTATTATTCAATTAAAAGCCATTTTTACAAAAAAGGTTACTTTATCTTTATTTATTTTCTCCTTATTTTTGGCTGTCTTGCAAGCGCTACGATTGCGTCAATATTTTCTTATATATGAATTAGAGGGTAATTCACTAGATTTTCTTTTTTTTACAATTGGAGGTTGGCAAAGCCCTCTTTCTTTTTCTTTTTTTCTGGGTTGGTTACTTTTTATAATAATCCCCCTTTGCTTATCAATCCTTTCATCAACAAGTATTGATGAACTTAGTTTATTCATTCTTAATCGGATTCAAAAGCGTATGAATTTATGGGTAGCAAATTGCATTGTACAACTTTTGTTATGTTCCATTTATTTTATACTCATCGCTGTTATTCATGTTGTTGTAGGTTATTTATTTTTTAATTTTAAATGGGAGTTTAGTTTATATAGTTTAGAGTTTTATAAAGACTGGGTTGAAAGCAAAATTCCGATAGAACAGATTCTTTTTAGTATCAGCTTAATCTTTCTAAGTGGTTTATATTCGTTATTTATGTTTATGCAGGCCTTTTTACTATTACCTTTAAGCAAGACTAGTGTTTATATCAGTTTCATATTAATAACAATAACAACTAGTATTGCCTATATTTACGCAGATTTGCCTAAAATCTTTAGTCCACTGTTCTATCCTAGTACATTGTCTGTATCTGCCAATATAAAAGCACTTTGGTTTGCGCTGGGTGTTAACATTGGTATTTTATTTGTCAGTATGATTGGGGGAACTATTCTATATAGAAAAAAGGAGTTTAATAATTAAACTGTTACCGATCCACAAACCGTTAAGCAAGGGCTGCTGAATAAACAAAAAAATAATAGGTGAAAGATTTTCGGGGTTTTTGTCGAATAGAATAGTGTAAGAATTTAACTAAAGGCCTTTGGAGGTTATTATGGTGTTTTAAAAGAGCCAAAGTCAACGAACATGATTTTTTTACCAAAAACTTAATATAAAGGAGCGAATTAAATGATTATAAAGGCACTGGATTATTTAACACCTATTTTTCTTATTGGTGTTGGTGTTTATCTATTGATCAAAAACGAATCTACAGCGAGTTCGTTAATGGTCATTGCTGGAGGTGTAATATGTTTAGCACTGGCAATATATAGAAATAATTCGAAAAATAAAGGATGACCGTTTACACACTGTTTTAAAAATTAGTGTTACTGAATTTATTTTAATTAAAAAATCAATGAGATATAACTCAGAACCATGTATGAAACACGTTTCACAGTAACCGAACTAAGGAAAAAACACATAAAAAAGAGTGTAAAAATGAGCAAACTTTTGAACTTCAATAAATCCATCATATTTGAAAATAATAATTTCAGAAATTTATGGTTTGCGCGAACAATTTCTTACTTTGGTGATTCGCTATATAATATCGCACTTATGTGGCTCGTCTACGAGAAAACAGGATCTGCCTTCCACGTAGGACTAATATTAGTTGCAAAGTTTCTACCACAATTATTATTCAGTATGATATTTGGCGTATGGATTGATAAATGGAATCGAAAATGGTTAATGCAAATCTCGGACTTCATCCAAGCTTTCACAACTGGTGTCTTTGCGGTTTTACTATTCGTAGATGTTTTCGAATTACAATATATTTATTTTATTACAATTATCTTATCCTTATGTAATAATTTGTTTGGCATTTCAAATACATCCATACTTCCGGAATTGGTCAAAAAGGATTTGTTAATTACCGCGAATTCTTTACTGTCAACTTCTCAACAAGTAGCAAGACTTGTCGGTTCCACAGTTGGCGGTATATTAATTGCGTATACAGGTGAAGCTACCGTCATTGCCATTAATGCCATAACATTTTTTGTATCACTCGCTTTTATTCAATTCATTCGATATGAATATACGCCAAAATGAAAAGGAGGGGACGTAATGGAAGATCTTTATCGGTTTCGTCATCGGCTGCGTGTTCGTTATTCCGAAATTGACGGTCAAAAGATTGTTTTTAACGCACATTACTTAACGTACCTAGATATTGCGATTGCTGCGTATTTTGAGGAAGGTTTAGGACTTGATTTACATGGTATGGCAGAGGAAGGCAAGTTTGATTTTGTTGTAGCAAAAACAACATTGGAGTATAAAGACTCTGCCCGTCTCGGTGATTGGCTTAATATCTGGGTTCGGTTAAAAAAACTTGGCCACACCAGTTTTACAATGGAATTTAAAATTACGAGAGAAGGGGAAAATAATCCGATTGTTTTAGCAGAAATTATTTATGTCAGTTATAATCCGGAAACAAAAACTTCGCAGCCTGTCCCAACATTTTTACGGGAAAAAATGGAGGCATTTGAAAGCGGTGTTATAGCCGACTAGGAAAAAACATAATAGAAAAAATTGTCTTTTATGAACGATTTGCATATACGATCTTTTATAAATTTTGGACTATCGTATCATCATTGAATTAATGGCTTTTGTTTAGGTGACCTTTCTATCCAAATGTGGAGGAGATTCAACCGGTATGGGCTTTTGTCAGGGATCTGCCGCGGGGATTCAAAGTTTCATCTTGGGTGGTGCCGAGTTAGAAGCAGCAAGAACGGTTAATGAATCTATCTTAAGTGCATAAAAATTAAGAAGGCTGCCACCATTATTTTCTGCTGTTTAATGCAGTATGAATGGGTAAGCCTTCTTATGAGTCATTATAAGTTGGTTAGTCGATCGGGCAAGTTGTTGATTGATTGGATGACTTGATCGAGCTTTGTTTCAATTCGGTAAAGGAGAATCAAGGTCACAACAATCGGAAAACCGACTTCCCCGATTAATGAATACCATTCAGTCATTCTCTTTCCCTCCAAAATTTAATAGAAAGGAAAGCCGAGGAAGTACGCAATGTACTAGACCCGGCTTCCGTCAGATTATAGATTCCAGGCTGTTTATAAACTGAATACTTCTGTGTTCTTGCTAATTTTTCTTGCTTCTTTAATCGATGCTAAAGAGGCACCGCTTGATGTTTCAAAAACATTGGCTGTCAAAATTTGATTCATAACATTGCGAATGATTTCCTCGTTTAAATCGTCTTTCGGGTCATTTACTGTAATGCGAACCGTTTTTCCATCAGTCGCCAAAAAAACAAGTTCTAAATTTGTCTCCATCTACTTTCCTCCTCGCTATTTTGTTGTTTTTTACTATTAAGCGTAAATTTCCTTTTTGTCGTCGCGTTCAACGGTATAAAACGGCAAATTTGACAGGGAAGCTAAGGCTGTTGCTGCTTGGTGAATTTGATCATCCGTGCTGGTTGTTTTCACGTTATTATAGCTTTTTGCTTTATATACCGGTTCCCCTTTTTGATTCAGGCCATTTTCATAAAGGACACGGAAGCTTGTTTTTACAATATTTGCTTTTGCCATCTCTATCACCTCCTCCCTTCATTTTTGTTATAGAAGGTTTTGCAAAAAATGGTCATCGTTTTTAAAAAATTTTTTTGAAGTAGCATAAAACTTTGATTAGTGGGAGGTAATGCTTGTAGTAGTACGAACGGCATGTTTAGAGGTTGATCGGTACCGATTGTTCTTGAGAGCGAATCTCGTGGCCGCTTTTTCATCACCGCTTAATTATATTTTTACAGTAAAAAAAGCCGGCTCAATAGAACCGACTTCCAACAAACTTAATCAAAATTATCCTTTTAAAAATCCCGGTTGGGCAAAACTGGGGTTCGGATACTTATAAAAGCCTTCTCCTGTTTCGCGCCCAAGTTTTCCTTTATCAATGTATTCCCTCTTTAATAATTCAGCAAGCTTCATAAACTCTTCATTACCCGTTGCTTCGGCTTTTGCCAATGTAATATTATACGCTGTTCTTATTCCTACTACATCGAGGATCGCAAATGGTCCAAGTGGAGCTCCGGTGGCAATCATCCATGTTTTGTCAATTGTTTCAGGATCGGAAACTTCTTTTACCAATAACATTTGAGCAGCTTCCAAAAATGGAACTAATAAAGAATTTAAAATATAACCCGGTTGTTCCTTATATAAAGGTAGAGCGACCATTCCAATTGCTTTAGCAAATTCAATTATTTGATCAAAATATTGCATGTCTGTACCGGGATGTTTCATAACTTCTGCGGTATTATTTTTCCAAATTTCATTGGCAAAGTGCAGAGCCAAGAATTTTTCCGGACGTCCTGTTGCCTCAGCAAATTGGCTCGGTAATAAGGTTGAAGAGTTTGTCACAAAGACAGTTTTATCGGGTGCAACCGCTGCCAATTTTTTATAAAAATCGACTTTAATTTCAACTCGTTCCGGAACAGCTTCAATGACAAGATCAGCATCTTTAACCGCTTCAGCTAAATCACTATAAAATGAAAGACGATCGTAAGCAGCATCGACTTCTTCTTGAGTTGCCTTTAAATCTTCTTGATAACGAGGTTTTAGTTTCTTGATTCTCTCTTTTGCCAGTTCCAATGCTTCATCGTTAATATCGTAGACAGAAACTTGAAATCCGTGAAAAGCAGTTTGGTAGGCAATTTGGCTGCCCAATACTCCACTTCCGGCGACTGTAATATTTTTGTAGTTCATCAGAATGCCCCTTTCTGTATAGCCAAGATTTGTATATTACTAGAATTGTAGGTGTTTACAATTCCGTGATTAAATGGAATCAACCCCTATAAACATTGTACAACGTTCACATTCTTTTTGTCTATTATTCTGTTTAGCGATAAAAATGAATAGGGAATTTGGAAAAATTCGGCAACGGGAACAGCCTCCAATAGAATGAAACTTTACAGAAATTTAACCGTATATATATTAATAATTGATGATTGAGGTGGGGACCTGTGTCTAACTTTCAACGTCCAAAAATACGTATTCCGAAAACAAAAAGTGAGTGGGTTTGGGATGTCATCGGTTATACTTGTTATATTGGTTCAATCGTATTTTTGTTGACCATCTGGAATCGGCTCCCGAATCAGGTGCCGGCACATTTTAATTTAGCCGGTGAAGTGGATCGGTGGGGGTCAAAATGGGAGTTAATTATTTTACCGATTATGTGCGGGATAACACTGATTATTATACAATTTTTGGAAAAACATCCGGAAGTGCATAATTATCCGAGTCGGTTAAATGAATCCAATGCACCGCAATTTTATTTACTAAGCAGAAAAATGTTGAACCAGGTTAAGAATATGTGTTCCCTTGTTTTTACTGCGATTATATTAGAATCTGTAACCATCGCATTAAAATGGGGTCAGGGATTTGGTGGATGGTTTTTGCCTGTTCTTATCATCGCTGTCTTCATCCCGCTCATGATCGGGTTAATACAACAGCGTAAGATTAAGTAGGACTATCTTCTTGGCTAATCAAGAAGATAGTCCGGCAAGAGGTGGATTATGAGAATAGTTTTCGAATGTCCTAGCTGTCTCGAACATAGCGTCACTTGAATGAACAGAATAGTTTTCGAAAAGCCTTTCCGCCTCGGACGTAACGCCACTTGAATGATCAGAACAGTTTTCGAAACGCTCTTGCCGCCTCAACCATAGCCTCACTTGAGTAGTTTCCGATAGGCTTTTGCCACTTCAAACGGGTCATTTGCTTTCATAATCCCGGAAACGACAGCAATGCCGGCAATGTTTTTACCGCCTAGCATTGAGACATTTTCTAAGTTGATTCCGCCAATGGCTACTGCCGGAATTTGAATTGTTTCTAAGATTTTGTCCAGCATTCCGGGTGGGAGCACCTTTGCATCTGCTTTTGAAGTAGTTGGAAATACAGCGCCAACTCCGACATAGTTCGCCCCGTTTAATTCTGCTTCACGAGCTTCCTCAGGATTGCCGACAGATACGCCAACAATCATTGATAAGGGAATGATTTTTCTTATCGCCGGAGCGGGGAGGTCGCTCTGTCCGACATGTACCCCATCTGCTCCGACAGCCAAGGCAATATCAACGCGATCATTTATAATTAGCGGTATTTGATATTTTTCCGTTAACTCCCTCAGTTTTACCGCCTTTTCATAAAAGACTTTACCGTTCCCGGATTTTTCCCTCAGTTGGACAATGGTTACCCCGCCTTGAATAGCCAACTCCACTTTCTTAAGCAGTTCATCTTTGGGCAGTGTTTCATCGGTTACTAAATAGAGACGATAATCGATAGTCATAAGATCACCCCGGTTAATTTGGAAAGATTCATATGTTTATATAATGAAAGATTTTCAAAATTAGAGACGGCATCGATTAAGTTTACTCGAAAAGTACCTAGTCCCAAATGACCCTCCAAGTTATTTTTTGCTACCTCTCCTGCAATCCCCATAACTGCCATCCCGGCGATACTTGCAGCTAACCAATCATCGGTAACGGCTGCAAAAGAGGCAATGAGCGCAGTACTCATACAACCGGTTCCGGTAACTTTTGTCAATAAAAGATCACCATTACGCAACCCGTAAGTCGTTTTTCCATCAGAAATAATATCTGTTTCGCCGCTAATCACAGTAGTCACGGAATACATATTAGCGGTAGTTTCTGCGATTACCTGTTTACTTTCGGCGACATCCCCGGCATCGACGCCCCTTGTTTTGACCTCGTCATTTATAAGGGCATTGATTTCTGAAACATTTCCGCGAACGATGGCGACATCAACTTTTTCAAAAAAATCACGAATCACTCGGGTTCGGTATGGCGTCGCACCCGCTCCAACGGGATCAACAACAACCGGAATTCCTTTTTTGTTTGCTGTTTTTCCTGCTATTAACATGGCTTCATACATTCCATCATTAATTGTGCCAAAGTTAATCACAACGGCATCTGCTAAGTTTGCCATGTCCGCAACATCGTTCTTTCCCGTTGTCATAACAGGTGACGCCCCAATTGCCAATGTCACATTCGCACAGTCGTTAATTGTTACATTATTTGTCATTTGGTGGATTAGCGGATTTTTTTGCTGAACCTTGGTTAATAATGCTTGAAATTTTGATATGTCCATTAAAAAACCACTCCTCGTATAAGTAATAAGGGTTGCTTCACTGAATATTTGGTGAACACCAATTAATCTATGAATAAGTTGCGCCACCTCGCTAACGTTCCATACCTTTACCGCGGTGAACACTTTGAATAAAGCCGGCTACCTAAGTTTTATTGATTCATAAGATGGGCCCGTTTATATAATTCATAAAAATGGTTGGTTGGTCCATGCCCGTTTCCGAGATTCAAACTATGCTCAATTGCCACTTCAATATAGGCTTTTGCCAATTGCACAGACGTTAATAATGTGTTCCCTTTGGCAAGGTTGGCAGCGATGGCACTGGACAAAGTACAACCGGTTCCGTGTGTATTTGTTGTATGGACACGTTTGCCTTTCACCCAATAGAAATTTTCTCCGTCATAAAAGAGGTCATTCGGGTCGGTGCTTAAGTGTCCGCCTTTTAACAACACCGATTTTACGCCCAGTTTTTTAAAGGAAATACAAGCACTCTTCATATCCAGTTCGTTTAAAATTTTTTGCTCTGTTAAGATTTCCGCCTCCGGAATATTTGGTGTGATGATATCGGCAAGCGGCATCAGTTCTTCCTTGAGAGCAGAAATTGCATCTTCCGCCAGTAATCGATGTCCACCTTTCGAAACCATGACCGGATCGAGAACAATATGGTTTGGTTGATATTTGGCAAGTGTCTCAGCAACCGTTGTAACAATCGATGGGCTGGACAACATCCCAATTTTGACCGCATCCACTTTTAAATCATCAAAAACAGCCTCAATTTGATCTTGAATGATTCGCTCATCAATATTTTGGACAGAGCGGACTTCAACCGTGTTTTGTGCGGTTATTGCAGTAATGACGGACATTCCGTATACACCGTGTGCGGCAAATGTCTTTAAATCGGCTTGAATTCCCGCCCCGCCGCCTGAATCAGAGCCGGCGATGGTTAATGCTGTTTTCATGGATGATTCCTCCCCATGCTTTATTTTTTTGCAATGCTTTTAATAATACATAGCCGAAGAACGCCCCTGCAAAAGAACTTAACGTGAAGGCAGGGATAAAACCGAAAAGAGTTGCCTCTTGACCGAGTAAGAAAACGGCGATGGGATAACAAGCCAAGGCCCCGAGAATCCCTGTGCCAATAACCTCACCGGCTGCGGCAAAGATAAGCTTATTTGTTTTCGTATAAATATAAGCTGCCAAAAATGCCCCGATCATACTTCCCGGAAAGGCGAAAATACTTCCCGTTCCAAGCAAATTTCGTAAAAGTGAGGAAATAAAGGCTTGTGCAACCGCATAACCGGGCCCGAGCAAAACTGCCGATAGTAAGTTTGCAAAATGTTGTATCGGAAAAATTTTTGCAAAACCTACCGGAATATAAACTAGGCTACTTGAAACAGTTGTCACAGCTGCAATTATTGCGGTTATCGTCATTTTTTGTGTTTTTCTCATGGAATCATCCTTCCCGTTTTTTAGGACGCGAATAAAAAATCAGATTGGCCAGTCTTGTTTTTTCTCATTCATTTCCCAAAATAAATATTCATATTTTGAGGTGATTTGAAAATGCTGCTCTATCGTATGAAGTTCCTCTTCTGATTTTTCGATTGTCAATTCATCGATTAAGTCAATTAACCACTGGGTCCCAGCGCCGAACGTTTCCGAAGAGTAGGTTTCAATCCATTTTTTATAAGGATTTGTCGCCAGCGTTTCTCCATAAGTTGATTTTAATAGTTTCCCAATTTCCCAATAATCCCAAGCACACGGCAATAGACAGGCAACGAGTTCAGCAAGGCTTCCATTGGCTACCACTTTTCGCATATAACTCGTATAGGCAAGGTTAATTGGTGTTGGTTCAGTTGCTTCTAAATCAGCGCGGGTAATTCCAAACTCGGCAGCGTATTGACGGTGCAGTTCCATTTCGAAATGCAAAGTTTCATGGAGAACCGCAGCAAATTTTGTCATGATTTTAAGGTTATTTGCCTTCTCTACCCCGATAGCAAACAACTTCGCATAGTCAATTAAATATACATAGTCCTGCTTCAGATAAAAGATAAATTTTTCCCGGTCTAATGTTCCGGTTCCCAACCCAACGACAAAAGGATGCTGATGGTTTTTCTCCCAAATCGGTTGAACGTTTTGATAGAGTCGGTTTGAAAAATTTTGCTTCAACAATAATTCCTCCTTGTTTACCGAGGAACCGATTGCTTTGAACCAGCGATCTGTAGGGTCAGTGTAAGTAATGATAAAAATATTGGTAATGAGCTTTATTGTTTAGTTTCCGGTGTCCCTCACTTTTTTAATGAAAAAGGGTCCTGGAAAACTAATCGATCTGAAGGGGAAATAAAAAACCGCCCTCCATGATCGGAAAGCGGTTTGGTAAATTACAAAAATATGTAGATTGTAATTTATTAACCTACTTCCCTCCGCTAGTACGAACTAGATCAGGTTCAAAGGGTACTTCTCAGCCAACCGGCGCCCCTAGTAGAGTTTTATGAATATTCATTTTCATTACTTTTAACATATCATAGTCGGGGACTTTGTGCAACAGGAGATTTATTTTTGATTTCTTGATTTAGGTCAATTTTTTTTGAAAAGGGACATCTTATAATCAACTTGTAAGTAAAATACAGGAGGTAAGAGAAATGAGTATCTTAAGTCCCGAAGAAGCATTGAAAAAAGAATTAGAACAAGATCAAGTGGAACATGATCATCATCATCCGACTGCTGCAGCTATGACGAATCATGTCGTTGCAAATTTGGCCATATTGTGGACAAAGCTTCATCAATATCATTGGTATGTGAAAGGTTCAGAGTTCTTAACACTTCATGAAAAATTTGAACAATTGTATCGTGAAGCGGCAAACTGGTATGATAAAATTGCAGAAACCTTACTTGCAATTGATGCCAAACCTTTTTCGACAACGGAACAAAATATGAAGTACACATTTTTAGAAGAAAGTGCGGCAAATAAATACTTACCGGCACATGATATGGTTGCTAATATTGTGGATGATTTCCGCATGACCCGGGATGTTGTTCAACGTGCGATCAAATTAGCTAAGGAACAAGACCAACCGGTTTTGGAAGATGTATTAATTGATTTTAAAGGTTATCTCGAAAAAGAAATCTGGATGTTGCAAGCTTTTCTGGGTAAAACGGCCTTAGAAGATGAAGAAGAGTAATCTTATTTTTTATGGGAAATTATGGTAATGATGTTATTATGTGCGACGAGGGAGCCTGTTTTTCACTGGGAACATATTAAACCGGGCTTCCTGTGCGATGAGGAACAGTGAGTTTATTTTTCACGAGGAACAGGTTAATGATGTTATTAAATCAAGCTTTTTGTGCGACGAAGAAGAGTAATCTTATCATTCATGAGAAAGAGGGGATTCAATGGCACATGAACACTGTCATAACCACGCCTCTTGTATCCGGCTCGTGCCCATATTCAACCATTTAGATGACGAACAAATGGATAAAATTGCCGAATCAGCGAAAAAACTGGACTTGAAAAAGGGAGAAATGCTTTTCCATGCCGGTGATGAAGACGACACCTTGTACATCGTCAATAGTGGGAAAATTAGGGTATACCGCCTATCTGACACGGGTAAGGAACAGCTGGTAAGAATTTTGAATCCGGGTGACTTTACCGGGGAGTGGGCCCTTTTTCATCCGGGAGAGGTACATGAAAATTATGCCGAGGCCGTTCAAGATTCATCCGTATGCTTGATTAAACAAAAAGATTTGCAACGGTACTTAACGGAATATCCGCAAATATCTTTAAAAATTATTTCGGAAATGTCGGAGCGGCTAATGAATTCCGAAAAACAAACGATGCAAGTGGCCATTGAAAAGGTAGAATCGCGAATTCTTTCATTTTTAGCTGATTGTGTGGAAAAAGGGGCAGGAAATAGTCCGGTGATCACATTACCAATGGCAAAAAAAGATCTGGCCTCCTATTTAGGTACAACACCGGAAACGATAAGCCGAAAGTTTACTGAGTTGGAGAAACAAGGTTTGATTGAGCAATTGCCAAAGCGGAAAATTAAAATCAATGACTTAGATCAACTTTTGTTATATGGGGAATAGAGGTCCTAAGAACAAATCTTAGGGCTTTTTTCTATATAAAAAGCCATAGTCATTTTCTGCGGTGTATATATGGGACTATCACGAAAAAACCATTTTCAGTCTCTGCGGTGTGGCCTGACGCTACATGAGGGACCTCAATCGTGCCCTATCCGAATTCAACAGTCCCCCCAGTAATTCACCAATTTCCCCTTGAAATCAACAGTAAAAAAGGAAAATTCAACAGTACTGGGGTACAAATTCAACAATAAAATTGAAAAATTCAACAGTATACCCAGTGAATTCAACAGTAGAAAAGGAGAAATCACCAGTGCACCCAGCGAATTCACCAGTAGAACCCCTGAATTCACCAGCCCTCCCCTCAAATTCATCAGTCGCCACTTTTAGGCAAGAAGCCTCATTTTTATCGACGAAACATGTTTCACCAATATTGATGAAGGTCAATTTTTTTTCGTCGCCGATTCTTTAAAATAAAGACAAAGATAAATATTGGAGGGATTAAAATGATCGCAAAAATAAATCAACATAAAAACCAGATTACGTGGATTTCGGGAACTTTGATTATCGCCGCAATTCTATCCAAGTTATTTCACTTGAGTGGATTAAGTAACAGTTTCCTCATTATTGCAACTGTAATCGCCATTGTACCTATAGCGATTAAAGCATGGCAGGCAATGATAATGAGAACTTTTAGTATCGAATTACTTGTCTTCATAGCAGTAATTGGAGCGGTTTTTATTCAGGAATATACAGAGTCAGCCGTCGTTACATTCCTATTCTTATTAGGCGACTATCTGGAAGCAAGAACTTTAGAAAAAACACGTTCATCATTAAAAGAACTTGTAGATATGGCACCGCAAGAAGCAATTTTACTACATGCAGACGGTTCTCGGGAGGAAATAGATATTGACTTGGTTGAGGAAGGAAATCGCTTAGTCGTTTTACCCGGCGGAAAAATTCCGGTGGACGGACGTATTGTAAAGGGACATGCACTTATTAATGAAGCTACGATCACCGGTGAATCCATACCGGCGAATAAAGCGGAAAATGATCGTGTGTATAGCGGTTCTATTCTCGATAACGGGTATATCGAAATCATTGCTGAGAAAGTCGGTGAAGATACGACTTTTGCAAAAATTATTGAACTCGTTGAAGAAGCACAAGAATCAAAATTGAGTGCAGAACGTTTCTTGGATCGTTTTGCCAATTACTATACACCGGCCGTTGTTATTTTATCATTATTTGTTTTCGCATTTACTCGTGACTTACATTTGGCCATTACTTTTCTTGTTATCGCATGCCCGGGTGCTTTAGTAATCGGGGCACCGGTGTCAGCCGTTGCAGGAATCGGGAACGGTGCAAAAAATGGTGTCCTCATAAAGGGCGGTGACATTATGGAGAAATTTGTCAAAGTTGATACCCTTGTCTTTGATAAAACCGGTACCTTAACAAAAGGAAAACCGACAGTAACCGATTTTCACAATTTGACCTCAATGCCGACAAGGAAACTATTAGCGCTTATTGCAAAAGCAGAAACCATTTCTGAACACCATTTAGGTCAGACAATTGTTAAAGAAGCAGAAAAAAACGGAATTGATTTGTCTCGTTTTCAAATCACGGAAAGTGAAGCAATTAAAGGGAACGGGATTACGGCAACCGTAGACGGGTATTCAATTGTTGCCGGGAACCGTAAATTGATGAATGGAAAAGGAATCAAAATTAATTCCGGGGCTAGTCTCTATGCAATTGAACGGGAAAAAGCAGGGAATACCGCTATCTTTATCGGAATAAACGGAGAACTGGCTGCCATTATCTCTATTGCGGATCAAATTAGTGATGATGCAAAGGCGGCATTAGCAGATATGCGAGCCAATGGTGTGAAACGAATCATTATGTTAACCGGTGATAACCGCCATACCGCAGAGGCCGTAGCAAATGAACTTGGGATGGATGAATTTCATGCGGAACTGTTGCCAAATGAAAAAGTTGAGTATGTAAAAAAATTGAAGGATCAGGGGGCAATTGTTGCGATGGCCGGAGATGGAATCAATGATGCGCCGGCAATTGCTACAGCAGATATTGGACTGGCGATGGGGGAAGGGGGAACTGATGTCTCAATGGAAACTGCTGATGTTGTATTAATGGCAGATAAGCTCTCCCAATATGCCCATGCTTTTGCCTTATCGAAAGCGACCATTCGGAATATGCGGCAAAACATCTTTATTGCTTTAGCGGTTGTTGTCATCCTTTTACTGGGCGTCTTGGCGGACCAAGTACACCTTGCCGGGGGAATGTTTATTCATGAAGGAAGTGTCCTTGTCGTCATTTTAAATGCCATGCGGTTAATCGGCTTTAAAACAAAAATAGCAAGTGAAGCTGGGAAAACAGACGGCAGGCAGAGAGAAAAATTAGTGGCTTAAGAGAAAACTTGATACCCGTCAATTTTTTTACAAGGGAATTCATATAAAATAAAAGTACAAAATAACAAGGAGGAATGAACATGGCAAAAGCAGTTATGCAATTAGAAACCTTAACTTGTCCATCTTGTATGAAAAAAATTCAAGGGACGCTAGAAAAAATGGACGGGGTTAATCGTGCAAAAGTTCTTTTCAATTCCAGCAAGGCCAAAGTCGAATTCGATGAAAGCATAGTAACCAAAGAAGACCTGAAAAAAATTGTTGAAAAATTAGGGTACCAAGTTTTAAATGTAAAAACAGCGTGATTTCGTGTCGCAAAAAAGCCGGGAAGGAGAAAACCTCTATCCCGGCTTTTGTTTATACATAAAAATTAAGGACTGGCATGTTTAATAAGAAATGATCTTTTTCACATCATCTAAATGATTGTAATTAAAAATATTACTCAAAATTAATTCCAATGTTATGACATCAAGCTTCTTTATATCTTCTTTCATTTCCTCTGGCAAACAGCCGAATTTTGCTGTCAACAATTGAAGAGCGGTTTTAGATAATGCTTTTGCTTGCCCCAGTTCAATTCCTTTTTCAATTCCTTTTTCTAATCCTTCTTCCCATCCTTTTTTCATACCTTCTTCTCTAAAAATATCAGCTAATGTCATGGTTACTTCACTCCCCTCTGGAAAAGTTGTTTCAATTTCCCGTCTTATTTTATTCATATCATCTTTTGTTAAGTATTTTGCAGCACTAAAAACATATCGTATCATCGTTTCTAAAAATTCAATGCCTGTTTGTTTATCTTCCAGCTCTAGTAAGTAGTGGATACATTTAAGAATAGAGTGTATGAGTTCGTCGATGTCTTTTGTGAATATATCACGAAATAGTGTCAGTAGAATCCGGGTTTGTACTTTGCCTTTAATTTCTTCATCAGAAAAACCGGATAAGTCATAAATGATGTAGTCAAAATCCGGGACATGGACCTTGACATCTTTTGGAAGTTCTTCATACCCATTTAGATTGGCTCCCAAGCTTGTTGGAATCGACCAACTTGTTTTTCCATGATAGATAACGAGTGGGATGACAATCGGTAGCTGCTGTTGCCCTTCCTTATTCATTTTAGCTTCCCAAATTTCAACCATATATTTCAACAGTTGAAGGGAAATCCCTTTATCCGGATAACTTTTGTGCTCAAAGAGAAAGTAAAGATAACCTTCTTTTCCGGATATGTCTGCCTTGAAAAGTAAATCGGAAAAGCCTTCTTCCAGTTCTTGGTTGATAAAGCTATTTTTTTGTGGTTCCAATGTGTTTAAGTCGATAATTTGCAAGACATTTTTGGGCAAATAATGGGTGAGGAAATCCTTAGCTGTTGTCACATTGCCCATTGATTCCCTAAAAAATCGATCATGTGGGTTTTGTATCTTCACGATCAGATTTCCCCTCTTTCCATCAGTTCTATACCCTATATTATACAATTTTATCTGGTTCTTCGCCATCATTTCGTGTAACCGTTCGCATAACAGTGGGGTTGAAATGAATTTTATACCTATCTAATCCTAACTGCATGATCTCGTAGTTCAAGAGTTGATAGGGAAATTTGGTAGGGGAGTACACCATAGTGGAGAACCCTCAAAATAAATTGAATTTCACTATTTTTTCATATACTATTAGGTAGATAAAGAAAACTCGGGCGTCCGAGCCTTTAGGCGATGGCAAAGACGCAAGAGCACTTATACTTAATTCTTAAAATTTCCAACTACGTTGAATTCGCTTCTTTGCTGGAAATTTATACTTTCTTAACGTAAAAAATAGAAAAGACAGGTGAATGAATGTGGCTGAGTTTACCCATTTTAATGAAGAGGGCCGGGCAAAAATGGTTGACATTTCGGTTAAAGAAAAAACATCACGAAGAGCGGTTGCAATATCCAGTGTATTAATGAGTAAAGCCGTATACGAAAATATTACCGAAATGAAGAACAAGAAGGGGGATGTGTTGGCGGTTGCTCAAGTTGCCGGTATTATGGGGGCAAAACAAACATCAGCGCTAATCCCGATGTGCCACCCAATCTCCATTACCGGTGTAGATCTTTCGTTTGAGTGGGAACCAGTTGAAGGTGAGCAGTACAAACTGTTAATCCAAGCCGAGGTTAAGACGGTAGGAAGTACAGGGGTGGAAATGGAGGCACTCACTGCCGCTTCGGTTACCGCATTAACCGTCTATGATATGTGTAAAGCGGTAGATAAAGGTATGGTCATCGGCCCGACCTATCTACTAGAAAAAAGCGGCGGAAAAAGTGGAGACTTCAAACGAGGAGAATAATTAACTAATAAACCGCCCTTAATCAATAAGGGCCGGTTTTTTCACTTTATTTGAGTCAATTTCTGGTCTTGCTTCGATCATTCGTAAAAAACAATAGAATAAAAGAAAATAAGATACTGATTACACAATAGTACCAAGCAGCCGTCATGTTACCAGTTTCAATTGAAAAAAAGATGGCTGTCGGGATTGTTTGCGTGTGGCCCGGAATATTGCCGGCAAACATAAGGGTAGCGCCAAACTCGCCAAATGCCCGTGTAAAACTTAACGCAAATCCCGAAAAAATTGCCCGCGCCGATAAAGGAATTAACTGCCATTTTAACAATTGCCAATTTGATGCCCCGTCGACTTTGGCCGCATCAATAATCGTACGGTCAATGGAGAGAAAGCCGGTTTTCATGGACTGATACATTAATGGAAAAGCAATGACGGAAGCTGCAAGGACGGCTGCCGGGATGGTAAAAATGATACTTCGGCCAATTAGCCATTCAAGAGCTTGACCTATCGGGCTGTTTTTCCCGAAAATGACAATTAAAAGAAATCCGATAACCGTTGGGGGTAGGACTAACGGCAAAAAAATTATCGTTTCGACAGCGGCTCTCCCGCGGAAGTTTTTAAAAATCAGCCAATAGACAGCGATAATTCCGATAAAAAATGTAATGATTGTTGCGACCGTTGCAACAAAAATTGATAATTGCACCGGATACCAAGAAAAACTCATTTTTTATTCACCTAATTTCTGGCAATGGCGAAAAATACAAGGTACAGACAGATCCGGGAGCCCGGCTGTGTCGCTTTGAACATCCCAAATACCATGTGACGAAAAATACAAGGGAAAAATAGATCCCGGGGGCTGCCAACCGTCAAACTTAGTAAGAAAACAAGGACATAACTTTCAATCTCCAACTCTATCAAATCCGTATTTTTTAAATAATTCCATGCTCTCATCACGAATTATAAAGTGGTAAAAATTTTCGGTTGCCTTTTTTTTCGCATCATCGTGCTTATTTCCATCAATAATGCCAAAATAATACTTAATTGGATCATGGGTTGAATCATCAATCCGCTCAACGACCTCAATATGATCTTCACCTAATGTATCACTTACATAAACAATGCCGGCATCGACTGACCTTTCTTTAACAAACGTAAGAACTTGCCGGACGTCTTTTGTATAAACCAAGCGCTCCTGTACACCGCCCCACATACCAAGATTTTCTAGTGATTGTTTCCCGTATGTACCGGCCGGGACCGCATCCGGCGTACCAAGGGCAATTTTTCCATTGGAGTCAAGTAAATCATTGATGGAAGTCAGCTCACCATTTACCGGTTGAATCAATACTAAATGATTTTGCAAAATGGCTTGCCCCTTTTTAATAAATCCAGCTTCATCCAACAGCTTGTAATCTTGTTCTGAGGCTGAAAAAAAGATATCTATCGGTGCTCCTTGTTCAATTTGTTTTCGTAAAGTACCACTGCCGCCAAAGTTATAATTAATTTTAATGTTTGGATATTGATGTTCAAATCCTTCCTTGAGCTCTAAAAGGCTATCGGTCATACTCGCTGCTGCAGATATGGTCAATTCAACTTGATTTCCGCTATCAGCTTTTGGGCTTGTACAACCGGTAAGAATAATCAACAAACTTAATAAAAGTAAATATACTTTCTTAGACAAAATGATTTACCCCTTTATAAATCTTTATGAATTTCATTAACCGCATGTTTTATTTCCGGTAAAATCAGCTTTTCCATCGCTAATTTCACTGCTCCTGTTGAACCGGGCACCGAGAAGACAATGCGATTATTGGCTATTCCTGCTATGGCACGGGAAAGAATGCTTGCAGAACCGATATCAAATTGATAACTTAAATAACGAAAAATTTCCCCAAAACCGGGCAACTCTTTTTTAAAATATGGACGAATCGCTTCTATTGTTACATCACGCTGAGAAATTCCGGTTCCACCGTTAAAAATGACGGCATCAATCGCATCTTCATGGATGGCAGTCTCCAATGTTTTTTGAATTGACGCAACATCATCCGGAATGATTTCATACATGCCAATATGATGGTTATCAGTTTTCAGCAGTTCAATAATGGTTTGACCGCTTTTATCGGTGTCTTTATTACGCGTGTCACTAACGGTTATCACCGCACAAGTGACCGTTTTGAGCTTGCCTCTGTCATGACAATGTCCCATACGTTTACCTCCAATCTACTTGAGTTCTTCTCCAAATATTGAAACTTCCGGCTGGATATATTGAAAGAAATCAGTTTTCCGGTTAATATTGATGAAAGATTGTTCTATGTTCATCGGAATGTACCGAATATTGAACTTTCCAAGTAGTTGCTGAACCGATCGTTCTCCATTCTCAAGCATATGTCTGATTTCGTCCTTAATTGAGTAGTTATAGATGGCAATCAATGGTTGCTTTTTCCCTGAAACAATGGGTACGATGCCGTCTATATTTTTATCAATGAATTTTATTAACTGTCCAAAAATCGAAGCTTCTACAAAAGGGACATCAATGGGTGTTACCATATACCATGGGGACGCCCGGTACTCCATCGCAGAATAAAGACCAGCAAGTGGTCCTTGACCTCGAAATTCTTTTACATCATTAATAACTGCCACATTATGTCTATCCCTTTTAAACTTTTCTTGCAAATTCGGTTTGGTAACGATCACAATGGATGAACAGAACGGTTGGATGGCATTGATGGAACACTGGTAAAAAGGTATACCGTCAATTTCAGCAAATGCCTTAGGTGAGCCGAATCGACGTGACTCTCCGCCTGCAAGTACAACGCCTTGGTATATATCGTTCATAACTGTTGCCCCATTTCTGTTGTATTTTTTACTATGACAATATTGTTAACATCCCGAAAGAATTCTACCCGTTGTGATACAATATAGTTATGTTTGTAAACTATCATAGTAAAGGGGGGAGAACCTTTGCAAACTTTGTCCAATAAAAGAGAACGGTTATCTGATGAATTACGGCAATTGTTAAAATCGATCGGAACCGTTCGATCAATCCATGAAGATTCTTATCTCTTCCATCAAGGGATGGATGCGAAAGAAATGTATTTAATCAAATCCGGTTTGATCCAAATTAGTATGCTCTCTTCAGAAGGGGAAGAGATGGTGCTCCGGATTTGTAGAACGGACGACATCGTAGGCGAACTGACCCTCTTTTGTGATGATCCGAAGTATTTACTGAATGCAAAAATCATCGAATCCGGAGAAGTATTTGTCATCAACATTGATAAATTACAAAAAGAATTAATGATCAATCACCATTTGTCCATTGAGACGATGAAATGGGTAAGCAACCATATGAGAAAGTTTCAAACTAAATTACGGGACTTACTGCTCAACGGTAAAAAGGGTGCGCTGTATTCAACGCTCATCCGCTTATCTAACAGTTATGGTGTTCAAAGGAATGATGGTATTTTGATTGATATGGCCTTCACCAACCAGGAACTTGCCAGATTTTGCGGTGCAACTAGAGAATATATCAACCGGATGCTTGGCGAGTTAAGAAAAAAAGGAATTCTATCCATCGATTCATCCGGTAAAATCTTGATTAAAAATCTACAATATTTAAAGGAAAAGAATCGTTGTGAAAACTGTCCGGTAGAAATTTGCAATATTGACTGATTGCTGGATTTAGCACTTTGGATGGCTTTTGCCACTGGTCATCAGATAGAATGTAAAACGCCCTCCTCAAACCAGGGTGTCTTTTTATTTATTTTGAAAAATTGTTTCGCTAATCCAATGGCATAGTTTCTTTTCCTCACCTTTCAGAAAAGTCGGTAGAGATGGATGATCCATTGGAAACCAAGTCATCACCGCTAAAATATTTGTTAAAGATTTTAATAGATGCTGATCGTTTTTATTTTTTAGTAAAACAATTTTCGGATAGTTTTCATTTTTAAAGCCTTCCACCACTAAAACTTCCGCACCCAATCGTTGGTAAAAGGGGAGGATTTGCGAAAGTTCCCAACGGCCTTGGTTTGCCAGTTGTAAAATATGTTCGCCGGTTACGCCCGAAACAAAGGAACCTGATGTACGATGTTGTTCACTATCCGTATTGGAAATTCCGGCAGGTTCGCCGCCATGTCCGTGATGTTTTAAGGAAGCAACACGAATACCTTTTGTTGTGAACGTTTCGATAAGGTGACTTGCAAGTGTAGTTTTTCCACTGTTTTTATAACCGACAATTTGAATGATTTTCATCCCGGTTACCCCCCACTGACAGGAGGAATCAAAGCTACAACGTCACCTGCACGGATGACGTCATGATCCAATGCATATTCTTCATTGACCGCAACCATGGTTGTCTCCATTTGCGATAAATGGTAGGATTCTGTCAGAGTTTGCTTTAAATCCTTCACCGTTACTTCTTTAATAGCGAGTTTAAGCTCTCTTTGACCGATTTCATCTTGCAGGTGGGCAAAAAGTAAAACTGTAATCATTCATTATCCCCTTCCATTTTCGGTTTTCCTGTTAGGTAAGCGACATTTTCCAATTGATCACCAATCCATGTTTCACCGTTTTCCCAATGTTCTTTTTTCCAAATAGGGACGATTTGCTTAATGCGTTCAATGGCATATTCGTTAGCTTCATAGGCAGCTTTCCGGTGTGGAGAAGAAACGGCGATACATACGGCAATATCGGAAATATCCAGGCGCCCAATGCGATGGGTGATTGCGATCTTTGTATCCGGCCATTTCCTTTGAATCTCGTCGCCAATGGTCTTTAGCATTTTTTCTGCCATCGGGATGTATGCTTGATACTCCAAGTAAAGCGTCCGTTTGCCTTTCGTCCATTCCCGCACCGTCCCGATAAAAGTTGTCATTGCACCAGCGTTTCGGCTTTCGACTTTTTTTATTAATTGGTCAACCTTGATTGGCTCACTCGTGATTTCAAACAATTTTTCTTTCATCACGATTCTCCTTCTTGATCTTCCAGTAATAAACAGGAAACTTCCATTCCTTTTGTAAAACCTCTTGTACCCCCGGGCAAGTTGATAAGCACATTTGCTTCCGCTAAAGAAGAGACGACATTTGATTTGTCCAAACCAATAGGATAAGCAATGATTTTTCCGTTTTCAAAAGATAAGCGGCCTCGGACAAAGCGGTCGAACGGGTTTGGTTTTGGAAAATCGGAACCGAGAGTTGCAATCGTCTTTTTCACTATTGGATTTACACAATGTAGATAGGCACGTATCATCGGACGGGTAAATAATTCGAAGCCGACATAACAGGCCGATGGGTTCCCGGATAGGCCAAATAAGAGTTTCCCGTCCTTCACTGCAACGGTTGTCACACTGCCCGGACGCATACCTACTTTATTGAACAAAACTTCCGCACCAAGTTTTTGATAAATGGCTGGTAAATAGTCATAATCACCGACTGATACGCCGCCTGTTGTAATTAAAAAGTCTACTTTATTTAAGGCGTCGGCCACTTGCCTAAAACAAGTATCAAAATCATCATTGAATTGGCCAAAGTTAACAGGTTTCCCGCCGGCCCGTTCGATTTGGGCTGCGACCATATAGGTATTGCTGTTACGGATTTTCCCGGGTTGGAGTGGTTCATCTACCTTTAATAATTCACTGCCGGTTGCAATAATGCCAATCGCCGGTTTCGTGCTGACCGGAACTTGTTTATAACCGAATGTGGCAAGCAAGGCGACAACACCCGGATTTATATACGTTCCTTTTGGGGCAAGGACGGTGCCTTTTTTTGTATCCTCCCCGATTAAGGAAATATTGTCGCCCGATTTTACTTTCCGTCTCACTTGAATGAAAGGTTTTCCGTCTGTTTCAATTTCGCACACTAACTCGAGCATGATGACCGCATCGGCACCTTGGGGAATAGCTGCACCGGTCATAATTCGTACCGCTTGCCCCGGTTGCAGCATATAAGGAAATACACTGCCTGCCCCAATTTCACCGACCACTTCCAATTGAACGGGATTTGTGCTTGATGCATGTTCCGTATCCGCTGCAATGATCGCAAATCCGTCATACGGGGAGCGGTTAAAGAAAGGGACATCATGCGTAGCAATCAAATCGTCACCAAGAAACCGGCCAAAACTTTCTTCTATTGGAAGGAATTCGATTGAGCCGCTTTTTTGATAGGCCATTACTCGTTTGATCGCTTCATCCACTTTAATAGGTTTTCGTTTTTCTACCATTTTTGTTCCCACCTAACCGACTAATTGATAGTAAATAGTTTTTGCAATTTCTTTTGAGTTTGTGCCATGGATTAAAGCCCGTCCATCGCGGAAAAATACAATCCGGTATCCTTTATATTCAACAGAAACAAGATATGGATTGGTTTTTACCGGTCCAACCGTTTGTAGACGACCGGCTAAAGTTTCGATTTCATATGCTCGGTTCGAACGGATCTGGACCGTATTTCTGCCGCAAAGCACTTCTGATTTTGTTTGAAACTCATAGTTTAGATGTGGATAGCTTGGTTCATTTCCGCAAGTCGGACAGGTATCTTTTTTTGCACGTGCAACATTGATCATCTGGTACTGGTTATTCCATAAATCAAAGGTGACCAGTTTTGTCCGTAATGCTTCTGTATCTTCAACGAAAAGTTTAAGGGCTTCCGTTGTTTGATGGGCAGCTACCATTTGTACTGCCGGGGAGATGATTCCAACTGAGTCACAGGTGGCGTTCATCGCCGGTGTTATGTCCAGTAAACATTGGAGGCATGGGGTTTCATTGGGGAGAATCGTATAGCTCATCCCCGTACTGCCGACGCATGACCCCATAATCCAAGGAATATTCATTTTGTGGGAAAGATCGTTCAGGGTAAGGCGAATATCAAAATTATCGGTAGCATCCATGATGAGATCAACATTATCCAAGAGCGGGAAAAGGGACTCGCTTGTCGCATCCATTACATATGCATCAATTTTGACCATTGAATTGATGGCATGTAGCCGATTTTTTGCCGCTACTGCTTTTGGTATTTGGTCAAGGCAATCTTGTTCCGTGAATAAGGTTTGCCTTTGCAGATTGCTATATTCGACATAATCGCGGTCGATGATGGTAAGCTTGCCAATGCCGGCTCGAACTAACATTTCCGCATTCGCCGATCCTAATGCCCCGCAACCGACCATGAGCACATGTTTTTCACTAATTTTCTTTTGTCCGGCATCACCAATTGGTTTGAACTGTTTTTGCCGAGAATACCGATCTATCATAGCCGATGCTCCTTTCTGTTGCTGTCCTTTTGTTAATTAACCGCCGATATAGGACATTTCAATTTTTTTCCGGTTTCTTGCCGTCTCTTCTGTTCGTTCATCGGAGTATCTGTCCGTTCTCGCACCCCAAATCTGCATGATCGTTTCAGTCAGCTTATGATCGTCTGCACCGGATCTGAGTAATTGTTTTAAATCAAAGCCGTCTGTGGCAAACAGGCAAGTGTACATTTTTCCATCTGCCGCAAGTCTAGCTCTCGTACAAGTTGAGCAAAATGATTCAGAAACCGAGGTGATAAAACCGACTTCCGTATTTGTCCCTTTGTAACGATATCTTTTTGCCACTTCGCCTATATAGGACGGGTCGACAGGTTCCAATTCATAATGCGCTGAGAGAAGGGTGTAAATTTCTTTTTTCGTCATAACGTTTTTGAGGTCCCAGCCATTTGTAGAGCCAACGTCCATAAATTCAATATATCTTAAAGGGATGTCGTGCTGTTTGAAATATTCAGCCATAGGGAGAATTTCTTGTTCGTTCATTCCTTTTTTCACGACCATGTTTATTTTGATGTTGAGACCGACTTCTTTTGCTTTATGAATTCCTTTTAAAATATGAGTGGAAGGCACACCACTATCATTAATTTGCTGACATAATTTTTCATCAAGGGCATCGAGACTAACATTCATTCGCTTAAGACCGGCATTTTTTAAGTCGCCGGCTAATTTTTCAAGCAGAACGCCATTCGTAGTCAGTCCGATATCTTCCAATCCATCAATTTGTGTCAGCCGCTCGATTAAAAATGTGATGTTTTTTCTTAGAAGCGGTTCGCCACCGGTCAGACGGATTTTTTTTACCCCAAGAGAGACAAAAATTTTTGCCAAACGTTCAATTTCTTCAAAACTAAGGAGTTGTTCTTTCGGCATAAAGGCAAAGTCCCGTCCAAAAACCTCTCTTGGCATGCAATAGCGGCAGCGGAAATTACAACGATCCGTAACAGATATTCGTAAATCATGCATTGGCCTGCCTAATCTATCAGTTAACACCGTCATACGATGATCTCCTTTAATATGACTTCATATATTCATTTTATCTTTTTTTGGGAGTTTCTCTGTAAACTACATCACAATGTCACGAAAAATATGGATAAGCTCTTTTAAAGCATAATCCTTTTTATGATTAGTTTATTTTGGAATGGATAAAGTATGAGTGGGAAATAGAAAAAATCATTTATTTATAAGGATGAATTAAAAAAATTAATCGGTAGGTATAAACTGATTTTTTTGTTTATAATGAAATAATAGTGATATAGATTGAAAGTTTAACATTTATATTTTTTGGGTTTTGAAAGGCAGGTGTATCACTTGCATATGCTTCAAAATAAAAACTTTTTTTAATCTGGATGGCACGAATGATTTCAGGCTTGGGCGATTGGATCTTTCTCATAGCCATGCCACTATATATTTTTGATATTACTAAATCAACTATTGCCACAGGTTCCATGTTTATTATTCAAATGTTACCCCGATTATTATTTGGTTCTATCGCGGGTACATTCGTTGACAAACGAAATAAAAAATGGACTTTAGTTATTGTGGATGTTGTTCGCGCAGTTGCTTTAGCGCTTTTATTTTTTGTTCCTTCAGGTCAATTATGGGCATTTTTAGTTATTGCATTTATTCAAAATCTAGTTGGAACCCTATTCATTCCGGCCCACCGTTCATTATTAGTGGCAACAATTAGCCGGGAAAGATTGGGGGAGGCCAATTCTATTACGGTTGTTAGTGATAATTTTATACGTATAATTGGTCCATCAATTGGAGGCACTTTACTGGGCATTGCCGGGGTAGAGATAGCCATTGCAACAGATATTTTTTCATATATGATCTCTTCAGTGTTATTATCTTTGGTGGCAGTTAAATCATCTCAACAAAAACAAAAAGGTACAGAAACTTCATTAAAACAAAAATGGCTGGAGTTTTGGGGAAATTGGTGGAATGGCTTGAAAGTAGTTGGGACAAATCATTTATATTCCACAATTTTTTTGATGTTTTCCTTTACTTGGTTGGCTCAAGGAATGATTAATGTGCTGTTTGTCCCGTATGTTATAAATGAAATGGGTCAAACATCCGTTGAGTTCGGCTGGATTGAGTCAGTTCAAGGAATTGGCGGATTGATTGGCGGTTATTTGTTGCTAAAGTTAAACAAAAAAATAGCCTCCTTTCCTCTTATTATTAGTAGCTTACTGGCAAATGGCGGACTTGCTCTTTTACAATTTAATATTCCCATTTTATTTTTTGTTTTTATCATGAATGCTTTCCTAGGTATTACGGACGTCATTTCCATTGTTCGGTTGGAAACATTATTGCAAGAACAAGTACCTGAAAACTATATGGGGAGAATCTTTGGTGCTTATAATACTTTAATGGCTTTGACCATGTTAATTGGTATGAGTATCGCAAGTTTTTTAGGTGAAATGATGGGAACGGTCATGTTATTAAATATAAGTGCACTCCTCTTTTTCCTAACTGGAATCGTGGGCTATCGAGCATTAAAACAAAATATGAAAGTGTCGCGACATGGAAAAAACGATTAATCCACAAGACGTTTGGATAAACGCTTAACGAGTCAAGAACTGATATCTTCCATTTTCTGTGTCGTCCATTGCTTTTTTCATTCTTTGTTTGCCATTTCTCTGTCCAAAAATACGACTTTTTATCAAATGCAACAGGACGTATAATAATTGGGCCGTTTTTAATATGAAATTATTAAATATAAAAGATACCTAAACTTTTGAAAAAATAGTTAATTATTTTAATTTCCTATTGACGGATATTGTTGGAAAAAATATAATATTTTTAAATAAAGTTGTTGGGCAAAACGCAAATTGCATTTGTTAATTTTTGGAAAGGAGAGTAGTCTAATCCGGACTACTCTTTTTTATACGTTAAGAAAGTATAAATTTCCAGCAAAGAAGCGAATTCGACGTAGTTGGAAATTTTAAGAATTAAGTATAAGTGCAACTACGGCTCTGCTTTCGCCTAAAGGCTCGGCAATCGCCAAGTTTTCTTTAAAGGAGAAATGAGCATTATGGGAATTTTAGCAAATAAAGCCTTTATGCGGTTTTATACAGGTTTTATAATTTCTGAAATCGGTACGAAAATGTTCTATTTATCGATATTTTGGTTTGTACAAGAAAAAACACAAGAACCATCTTATACAGCTTGGCTTGGACTAGCGATTACAATTCCACAATTATTTATGTTTATATTTGGAGTGTTTGCCGATCGATATAATCGAAGAAAAATTATGATTATAACAGATATTTGCTCTGCATTAATTCTACTAATGATTACCACTTACACATATGTTATAGAGTTTTCTATTTTATTTATAGCTGTAATGTTCTCTCTTCTGAATATTTGTAATAACATATTTTTTCCGACTTCAAGAGCTTTTATGCCATCGACTTTACCTGAAGAAAAATTGGTTCTTGGCAATAGTTTATTTGCTACCGGAACCCAAATTTCTACTATTATAGCAAGTACGATAGGTGCCTTTTTATTAAGTAAAGTAAATATTTATCTTTTTTTTATTTTTAACACAATCACCTTTTTGTTTTCTGCTTTTAATTTATTTCTATTACGGTTCGTTTTGCCAAAGGAATCTGTAAATGAGACAGTTCAACCTAAAAACCGTAAAAAAGAAAAGGAATTATTTGCTGTTAAACAGTTCATTAATGATGTAGTTGATGGTTTTCGTGTGATCAAAAGTTCAAAAATACTATTATTTATGATACCAGGTGTTTTTTTAACGAATATTTTCTTTGTAACATTTATTTATTTAACGCCCGGTTGGTCACAAAAGATCCTCCATTCTGGTCCTGAAGGTTATAGTTTGCTGGAGTTGGGGTTAGGTATAGGGACGTTTTTAGGGGCTTTCGCATCTGGATGGTTTTCAAAATTTATCAATATTAAGCGTGGACAAATTCTTGCTTTTTTATTTCAAAGTACAATCGTTCTTTTCCCGGTATTCCCAATTCTTATCGTCAATGTTTTTATACTCTTTTTATACGGAATTGGTTCAGGTCTGGCAAATGCATATACAATGACTTTAATTCAACATATTATCCCGGACCACCAGAGGGGAAGAGCTTTTGGTACATTGATGTCAATAATGGGAGGCGTTGTTCCAATTGGAACATTTATATGTGGTCTTTTAGTAAATTATATCGGATTAGTTGGAGTTTTTTGGATGTCAGGAATCGTTTGCTCAATCGGTGCATTGATACTAGCATTAACATTTAAGTTTATTCCTATAAAAGAGCAAGATAATAAAAACTTACTCACACAAGTTGAATGAACATCATAATAATTAATAAAAGATATTGGAGGGGATGGCTTACAAGGTTTCTAATAAAGAGAAAGGAACCGTTGAAGGATCCCCCTTATTAAAAACGATTTCGATTTAAATTTCCTTCATTATATTTTTTCGGTGCCTGTCCCCGAACACGTTAATATTTTTATGTGTTGAGGGGTAGGCGCCGTTTATTTTTTCCGGGATATTCTAAAATGAGTCAATGGAGCTGTTCCCTCCCCATTAAAAATTTTTGACAATCTTATGTTCATTTTGCAAAAGGGAATCTATAACACTAATAAAAGGATAATTACAAGGGGGAGTCGAAAATGAGCAAGCTATTAATCAATGAAAGTCCAATTTTAGTTCTACCGACATTAGCGAAAAAGATTGGACTGAATCAGGCGCTGTTTATCCAACAACTTCACTACTGGCTGGCAGATAGCAAGCATACATATGATGGGTATCAATGGGTATATAACACATACGAGGATTGGCACAGGCAGTTTCCATTTTGGTCCACGAGTACAATCCGGAGAATTATTGGGAAGCTTGAAAGGGAAGGCTTAATCGTTTCCGGAAATTATAATCGTTTTAAGATGGACAAAACCAAATGGTATCGGATTAATTACGAGTATTTGGAGTCGCTGATGGATGAGGATGCGCAACTTTCCGACCTTTGCAGCAAGCGGACTGACACAAGCGACCCAACCGAGCAGCATAACGGCACACACACGGACGCTTCGAACAGTCAAAAAGGAATAAATTTAGGCAAGGCATCGAGCCACCAAACGCAGAACAATCTGACGGGTCAAAACAAACCTAATATAGGCAAGGATGAACAAACGAATGCAAATGTAAGCAAATCGACGAACCAATCGGATATCAACTTAAGCAAACGGACAAACCAATCAGATACCAACTTAAGCAAGCCCACGAACCAAAATGGTGCTAACTTCGGCAATCCGATAAATCAAACTGGCACCAATTTAACCAATCACACTGACCAAACGGTGACCAAATTGACTAAACACAACGACCAAAACAATTCCAACTTGACCACATCGGGTGAGCAAGCTGGTCAGTACGTGGGTGCAAACTTAGCACTAGCACGAACAAACATAACCAAAGCAATACCAGAGACTACTTCAGAGACTACCCCAGAGAAAAAAAGCGTAGTAATAGTTACGCACGCGCGCGCAGAAGAACAAAACCCATTTACATTTTTCGAACAAAACGGGTTTGGAACCATCAGTGGGTATCTTTTTGAAAAAATACAAGCGTGGTGTGAGGATTTGTCCCAAGAACTTGTTTTAGAAGCGATGAAAATAGCTGTCGAAAGCGGGAATAAAAATTGGAGTTACGTGGAAGGAATTCTTCGCCGGTGGGTGGATAAAGGCTATCAAACCATCAATGAGGTTCGTGCCGCAAAAAAGGAATATCGAGAACGTTTGAACAAAAAGAGTGCAAAACAAAAACCCCGAATGGAACGGGATATTCCAAGAAACTTTATCCTCGACATGGATGCCGGGGAAGACGAATAGATAGACAGGTCCCGCAGCCTACCTTAACAACATCGACTAAAAATGGGACAAGGGACCTGCCCCTTTGGAGGTGATCATGAGAAAGAGTTTCCAGGTTGTTTGATGCAGGAAAATCTTGATGAGTGGAGAGCAAGGGCTGCGCAGGCAACATGGATGATTTAAGACAAGCTTATATACTCCTTTTCATCTGTATTGGGACCATGGGATTGAACGGATTGAAAATGATTGGCAGGGCATAAGCGCAAAAATTTTTGCTCATTGTGTTTACGGTGTTCAAAAAATGTCCGGCATAAACATTTTCTGGAAATTGCCGGTATGACCGGAGCAGTAAAACATTGAAAGAGTCTGACTTCACATTAATTATTTCTTAAAAAAGTTTGGTACTATCCAGTAATTCGGAGAGTAGTATTTTAAAACAAACAAATTCCCAAATTCCTTATAACTAAGGCAAAATACACTCAATTGAAGCAAAGGCAGGAAAAACAGAACAACAATTTATAAAAAAACAGATATCGCTAAGTTAATTCCTTAAAGTGAAACATAATAACTCGGAATTTTATTTGAAAAAATAAACTGTTCTTTTTCTGTGACTTCCATCTAGGGAAGAAAGTATGCTAATGTTGTAGTCAAATTCAGCAGCAACTAGTAGCTCAAAATGAGAATGAAAAAGTGTATCGAGACGTCCCCTATATCTGAAAAGGGGACATAATATAATACTGCCAACTAATCTCGGGTTTGTAATTTTACCAGCTTATCCTTATAAATCTTCCTCTTTTTCGGTTGATTCGTACGGTTATAGAAGTCAATCATGGCGGCGAGCGCTTCTTCTAAAAGCCCGGTGTCATTTACTTTATCAAGAATCCGAAAGCCTTTTTCATAGGATTGTTCTGCTTTCTTTAAGTCCTTTTCCTCAATATGTTCATAACAATAGCCAAGACGGATATATGCTAACCCTTTTTCTTCCCGGCAGCTTGTAGATACGAGTTTTTCATAAATGGACAAAGCCTCACAATAGTGTTTTAAGGCTTCGTTCAGTTTTTGTTGTTCAAGGTCGTTAAAGGCGATGGCCTGCAACGTGTTTGCATAACTTTTACAATATTTGTGCCCACTAGCTTCCAGACGCTGTAAAAATTCCCGGAAGATCACAAAGGCGGCATCATAATTTTTTTCAAAAGAGTAAATTTTCCCTAAGCCGTAAAGGAACTGCAACCGGATATTCGGAAAGTTTTCCGAAAGCGCCAATCCTTCTTCTAAATAAGACTTTGCCTCAGCTAATTTATCCATTTTGATCAAGATCATCCCGATTTTTGCATACGTGTAAACCACGATGGCATTTGTATTTTGTCTACTTGTTAAAATTTGTCCAAGTGCTTTTTGATAGTAGTTGACTGCTCGTGGGTAATTACCTATATTTTCATCAATTTCACCAAGCATCATAAGCGCCTTGATTATATCTTCATGCCCCGCTTCAAACGTTTCTTCAAATATTTTGAGCGCCTTCATGATTGACGAACGGGCTTGTTTCAGGTTTGTATAATAATAAATTTCTCCAATCTTTAATAATGTGCTGGCAACTTCAGCTTGGTCATTCCTCTTTTGATATTCTTGCAAAAGTTTTTCGTAGGGGAGACGAGCACTTTCAAAATTCTCTATTTTTATATAAGCATTCGAGATGATGTTGATTACATCAAGGGTGACCGGGTGGGTGACCGGATAAATTTTATAAAAATAAGCCAGTGCCTTTTCCATTTGTTTGATACCGCCTTGAATATCATCATCAGCAAAAAAAATATTCCCGAGGCTACGGTAAGTAAGTCCATAGGCTAGGTGGTCATCCGGCCGATTTTTATCAAGCCAATCCAACAGTTTTGCTACGGTCGTCCGTGCTTTTTTCAATTGATTATATTCCGTTTCAAGGGTGATATAAACTAGGTGAGCATCAATGATCACCTTTGCCAGTTCCTTCTGGTCGATAGCGCTAACCATGTTCAACGCTTTTCGGAAACGGCCGGCTGACTCGTCGTAGTTACGGATGCGCCGGTAATATTTTGCGATTGTTACATAGGCTTGGAATTGCAAGTTGACATCAAGGGTGTTTTGACTTAGGGCTTCTAATTGGGCAATCCATTCTTTAGCAGTACGTATGTCGCCATTTGTCAGTTGCTTTTTTACAGCTTCAATGATAGATGAAATTTGGTTGAGGTCCTTTTGCATAATCATGGGAAATATTCCTCCTTATCTGTCAGGTCCAAAGATAAAAAGGGAGCCATATGTTTCCATAGGGCACCCTAATCTTTAAATTTCTCTGACACGCCTTTTGTAAATGACATAATTTCTTGTTAAATAACGGAGCGGGAAGCTAAATGCATGAACCAATCTTGTAAATGGCCAAACGGTATACAGGACAAAGGTAGATAAAATATGAATCTTAAACCAGATTGGAATTCCCGCCATTAATTCCGGTTGAAAGTGAAAGGTAAAGATTCCACGAAACCATGGTGCAATTGTTGTTCGATAATCAAATCCGTGCGCGTCAACATTTAAAGAAGTTGCAGTTAAACCTGTTGCAAGGCACAAGATGACAACCAATAGTGCAACCCAATCACCGGTTGTTGTCGTTTTGAAAATTCGTTTGACACTAATTCTCCTATGTAGCAATAAGAGAATCCCGATGAAGGCAACAATCCCTGCAGGCATCCCTAAAATAATGGCTATCTTATGGTATATATGTTCCGGGATACCAAGTGCTTCGTAAAATTGAATCGGCACTAGAATTCCTGCGACATGTCCACCAAAAACGAAAATAAGACCCCAATGGAACATGAGGGAACCAATGCGTAATCTTTTCTTCTCTAAAATTTCACTCGATTTTGTTGTCCAGCCAAACTGATCTTTTTGGTAACGATATATGAGACCACCGATAAAGATGGTCAGAACGATATAAGGCAATATAGCCCAAAGGAATATATCGAGTCTGCTCACGATGAACCCCCTCCTTTAAAGATTGATTTTTGCCGTTTCCAAGCTAGATTCCGTTTCTATCCATTAATGCAACGAGTGCATCAAGAAGCTGGGCATAATAACTTTGATTCTCGTGTAATTTATTTCGTATTTCTAGAATTGATCCATAATGATTTTGTAAAAGATCGTTGCTGACATGGATCGGAACATTGCCGCAAAACTCAAGCATAAGCGGTAAGTAATCCGGTAATTCATTGTCCGTTATAGCGAAACCGTGTTCTTTATAAAATTCTTTTAGCTTTAATAGTTCAATTCCTCGTTCCCTTGCTTCACCGGAATTGAAGTAAGTGACATACAGATTCGTTGTTCTGCCAAAATCAAAGTGTTCAATATAATGTTCAATTAATTGATCTTCTGGAGTCTCAGCTAACACATGCAAAAATTGTGATAGAGGAGCCTGAATCTTGGCATCTTGGAAGTTGTCCACTTCAACTTGCAATTCCGGTAGGATGGTAAGCAATTCCTCATCCGGGTATTGAAAAAGAATTGAAATCAGTTGATAAATTTCTGTTTGATGCATTTATTATTCGCCTCCTTTTTTAGGGGGAGGGCTCCATATTTAAAAGCCCTTTTGTTGAATTAAAATTAAGAGAGAACATTGTACACCAAGTGATAAGGCGATCGTCACAATTGTCCCTTTTGTTGAATTAAAATTAAGCGAGAACCCCACAACCACCAGGTCCGCCGGCAAAGTCTAAGCCGCAAGCACCCTGATCATCGTACAAGTCTTGAACTTCTTCTTTATGGCTTTTTGGAATAACGAAGCGATCTTCATATTTGGCAATCGCAAGCAACCGATACATTTGTTTAATGCCATCTTCCGTTAAACCGAGTTCATCAATAATTTCGGTATCAAAAACTTTTCCAGTCGTTTGGGCACGCATGTAACTACGCATCACCGCCATTTTCTTCAAGACAGTCCGAATATGCGCAGTATCACCGGCAGTCAACAGATTGGCTAAGTATTCAATAGGAATCCGCATGTCATCAATGGCCGGAAAAATATCATACCAGTCTGCATTGCTTCCTTTTCCTTCAATCGTGTTCATGATTGGACTTAAAGGCGGGATATACCAAACCATTGGCATCGTGCGATATTCCGGATGAAGCGGCAAAGCAATTTTCCAATCAATAATCATTTTATAGATTGGGGATTTTTGTGCGGCTTCAATCCAGTCCATTGGAATTCCTTCTGCAAGTGCAGCTTGAATGACTTCCGGATCGTTTGGATTTAAAAAGATGCCAAGTTGTGCATGATACAGTTGTTTTTCATCTTCAACGGATGCGGCTTCTTTTACTTTATCTGCATCATAAAGCATTATCCCAATATAACGGATCCGACCGACACAAGTTTCTGAACAAATGGTCGGTTGCCCGTTTTCGATTCTCGGGAAGCATAATGTACATTTTTCTGCTTTGTTTGTTTTCCAGTTAAAATAAACTTTCTTATATGGGCAGCTTGTTACGCAATAACGCCAAGCGCGGCAAGCATTTTGGTCAACCAGTACAATCCCGTCTTCATCCCGTTTGTACATCGCACCGGATGGGCAGGAAGAAACACAAGGTGCATTGATGCAGTGTTCACAAATCCGCGGTAAGTACATCATGAACACATCTTCAAATTCGGTTTTGATTGATTCTTCCATTTTGACGACGTTTGGGTCACGAAGCCCGGTAATATGTCCGCCGGCTAAATCGTCTTCCCAGTTCGGACCCCATTCAAGGTCCATAAATTCTCCGGTGATAGACGATTTTGCACGGGCAACCGGTTGATGTTTTCGTTCCGGACTATTTGTTAATGTTTCATAGTCATAGTCCCAAGGCTCAAAATAATCATCCAATTCCGGTTGAGCCGGATTGTAAAATAAGTTTAACAGTCGATTTACTTTGGATCCTGATTTTAAAACAAGTTCACCGTCTTTTAGCTCCCAGCCGCCGCGATATTTGTCTTGATCCTCCCATTGTTTCGGGTAACCGATACCGGGTTTTGTTTCGACATTATTCCAGTATATATATTCTGCACCCGGTCGGTTGGTCCACGTGTTTTTGCAGGTGACACTGCATGTATGGCAGCCGATACATTTATCAAGGTTCATAACCATTCCTACTTGTGCCTTAACTTTCAAGCCAGTCAACCTCCTTTAATTTTCTGATAACAACGTTTAAATCACGCTGGTTTCCGGTGGGTCCGTAATAGTTAAACCCGTAACTTAATTGGGCATACCCGCCAATCATATGGGTTGGTTTCATATGAATGCGGGTTGGGCTGTTATGGGTACCGCCACGATTTTGCGTGAGTTTTGTTCCCGGGACATGAATATGACGATCTTGGGCATGGTGCATAAATGCAACGGTTCTCGGGATTCTGTGCGAGACAACTGCCCGGGCAACGACAACCCCATTTCGGTTGAAGCATTCAATCCAATCGTTATCAGCCACGCCAATTTCTTCTGCATCATCTTTGTTTAACCAAATGGTCGGACCGCCACGGAATAGGTTAAGCATTGGTTTCGAGTCAAAATACATCGAATGGATGGACCACTTGTTGTGCGGTGTCAGGTAATTTAATGTAATTTCTTTGCCTTCCGCTTCCGGTCGATTTGAGTTGAATGGCTTTTGGTTCAAAATCGGTTTGTAAACCGCCATCGCTTCCCCGAATTCCTTCATCATGTCATGGTCAAGGAAAAACGATTGTCTTCCGGTAATCGTGCGAAACGGGATCATTTTTTCGACATTCGTTGTAAACGGTGAATACCGCCGGCCATCTTTTTCCGATCCGCTGAATGCAGGGGATGTGATGACTGTTTGTGGTTGTGCGGTTATTTTATCAAAGGTCATCAGGTCGCCTTCACGGTCTAAAGCCAAATCCTTCAGTTCCAAATTCGTTTGCTTTTCTAATGCTTCCCAAGCACGAACGGCAATTTTTCCGTTTGATGTAGATGAGAGGGTAAGCACGGCTTCACAAGCATTTCTTGCGTCACTGATATCCGGACAACCGTCTGCAATTGTGCCATTGTTAATCGTTCCCAGCCGACGTTTCAATTCGTCATATTCCTTTGCCAGACTCCAATTCATCCCTTTACCGCCGGATGGTTGTTTTTCCACATTCGGACCAAGGGCAATCATTTTATTGTAAATTTGTTTGTAATCTCGTTCGACTACATGAATTTGCGGCATTGTTTGCCCCGGGATTGGTTCACATTCGCCTTTTGACCAGTCGCGAATCTTTCCTAAAGGTTGGGCCATTTCGGCAGTAGTGTCGTGCTGTAGAGGAGTGGCCACAACTTCTTTCATCGGTTCCAGGTCAATTTCTTCAGCCATATCGGACACAGCTTTGGCGATCGTTTTAAAAATTTCCCAGTCTGATTTTGCTTCCCATGGTGATGCGACCGCCGGATTAAATGGATGAATAAATGGGTGCATATCGGTACTTGAAAGGTCATGTTTTTCATACCAAGTGGCGGCCGGTAAAATAATATCGGAATAAAGAGCCGTGCCGGACATCCGGAATTCCAAGTTCACAAGTAAATCTACTTTTCCTTCCGGGGCTTCTTCTTGCCAATTAATTTCTTCCGGCCGAATACTGTCTTCATCAGAATTCAGTAAACCGTTGGAGGTACCGAGTAAATACTTTAAGAAATATTCATGGCCTTTTCCAGAACTGGAAATTAAGTTGGCCCGCCAAACAAATAAGTTTCTCGGGAAGTTAACCGGATTATCCGGGTCTTCAATGGCAAATTGCAACTTGCGATCTTTCAATTGTTTTGCGATATACTCACCGATTTCTTCAGTTGTTGTGCAACCTGCCTCAACTGCCTCATTGTATAGGTCAATCCCGTTTTTATTAAAAGTAGGGTAGGACGGTAACCAGCCGAGTCTTGCGGCCAGGACATTATAGTCGGCCGGGTGCTGATATCTTGCTTTTTCCACAGTTGCGGAAGCCAAGTCACTGACCGGATGTTCTTCAAAGCGCCATTGTTCGGTAGCAAAATAGAAGAAAGATGTTCCGTTTTGCAGTTTCGGTGGTCCTTGCCAATCTTTTGCCATTGCGATGGTGTTCCAGCCTTCTACCGGACGTAACTTCTCTTGGCCGACATAATGAGCCCAACCACCGCCGTTCACGCCTTGTGCACCGACTAAAAGAACGAGATTGACAATGGCACGGTAAATCGTGTCCGCGTTGTACCAATGGTTAATGCCGGCACCGACAATAATCATTGAGCGACCTTTCGTATCAATGGCATTTTGGGCAAATTCACGAGCGATTTTTATAACAAGTTCAGCGTCGACTCCGGTAATTTGCTCTTGCCATGCCGGTGTGTATGGCGTGAGGTCTTCATAAGAACTTGCTGCTTCTCCGCCAAGGCCACGATCAATTCCGTAGTTGGCCAGCATTAGGTCATAAACGGATGTGACATATTCGGTTTTTCCATCGACTTCAACTTTTTTTACAGGGACATTTCGTGGAATTGCTCGCTTTCCTTGATCATCAAAATATGGCATATCGACTGTAACCACTTCATCTTCCATACCTAAAAAGCTTAAAACAGGTTCAATTGGTTCCTCTGTATGTTCATCAACTAAATGGAGATTCCACTTACCTTGCTCATCCCAGCGAGAGCCCATGGTGCCGTGTGGAATGGAGAAGTCACCGGTTTTTTTGTTAAACATCGCCGGTTTCCATTCATTATTGGCAGAGTCAATACCAAGATCTTTTGCGTTGAGAAATCTGTCTAGTGTGAACGTTCCATTTTTATTTTTTAAAAGAACAGCAAATGGAAGATCGGTATATTTTTTCGCATATTCTTCAAAGTAGGGGGTCCTATTTTGATGGTAAAATTCGTTTAAAATGACATGTCCCATGGCCATCGCAACCGCACCGTCAGTCCCTTGTCTGACCGATAGCCATTCATCGGCAAATTTCGTTGACTCGGCATAATCAGGGCTAACCGAGATGACTTTTGTCCCTTTGTAACGGGCTTCAATTAAGAAGTGGGCATCCGGTGTCCGGGTTAATGGAACGTTTGAACCCCAAGTAATGATGTAGTTTGAGTTATACCAATCCGAGCTTTCCGGTACATCGGTTTGATCCCCCCAAATTTGCGGGGAAGCCGGTGGCAGATCGGCATACCAATCGTAAAAACTTAACATTGGGCCACCCATTAAATGCATGAAGCGGCTTCCGGATGCGTAACTAATCATCGACATCGCCGGAATTGGTGAAAAGCCGACATTTCGATCCGGACCGTACGTTAAAGTTGTGTAAAGAGTAGATGCGGCGATAATTCTTGCGGCTTCATCCCAGCTCGTACGAACAAGGCCGCCCTTTCCACGTGCTTGTTTATATCGTTTGGCTTTTTCTTTATCCTCGACAATCGACTTCCAGGCATCTAACGGATTATCATAGGTAGCGGTTGCTTCCTTCCATAAATCAAGCAGTTTTTTCCGTATGTACGGATACTTCACCCGGAGCGGGCTGTAAATATACCAGGAAAAGCTGGCTCCTCTTGGACAGCCACGTGGTTCAAATTCCGGCATATCCGGGCCTGTTGTCGGGTAATCGAGACTTTGACCTTCCCAAGTGACAATGCCGTCTTTCACAAAAATATTCCAGCTGCATGATCCCGTACAGTTGACACCGTGTGTGGAACGGATGACTTTATCATGCTGCCATCTTCTCCGGTAGACATTTTCCCAATCACGATTGCCGACTTGCAATTGACTATGGTTGTCGGCGTAGGTCTCTACCGGTTTCAAATATTTGAATCTTTGCCAAAGTGGAGAAGCCTTCTTTTTCATCGTAATCCTCCCTTTTTTGTAAAAGTAAGTGTTTTTGTATTTGCTATTATCATTTAACCATTGAGGTAAGTGGTTTCGTTGTGAAGTACATCACAGGAAAGTGGATAATAGTATTTGTAGAGAAGGTTTTGTGAAAAAGTAGAAATTATTACAAGATGAATTTATCTGAGGAAAAAGAGAGTATGTACGATTTGAATATAACAACTTAAGTTTCGCATCCAAAAGATGGGTGGGTATTTCGCTTTCTCTTCAAAAAATGGTGACGAGAATGGGTTTCGCCGATTTATTGGTTTCCCTAGGTGAGAAACGGAAGAGAACAATAAGAGGCAATCCTTGTCTTTTCATTATTTTTCAAAAAGTGGTCACAAAATGAACCATATGAACGGTGAAAATGTGATGTACATCACACAAATACCACCTTTTTACCTTTTAAGATAAAGATAAATAAAAACTAAATCCGTTAAATATAAAAAATTTTTAAGAAGGGAAGATTTTTCCGATGAGAAAACCATCGATTCAGTTAACATTGCAAACAGCTTCACTCGTAACGGGCTTTATGATGTGGGTTTTAATTTCATCGTTAATCCCTAGCATTAAGCAAGATATTCCATTAACAGAAAGCCAAGTTTCAATTATTACGGCGATCCCGGTTATTTTAGGCTCGCTTTTACGAATTCCTATTGGTTTTTACACCGATCGTTTTGGTGCACGTAAATTATTTATGATAAGTTTTACTGTATTATTGTTTCCAGTTTTTTATGTTAGCGTGGCAAATTCATTTATTGATTTAGTCATTGGTGGGTTGTTCCTTGGAATTGGCGGAGCAGTTTTTTCTGTTGGTGTTACATCACTGCCAAAATATTATCCGAAAGAAAAGCAAGGTTTTATTAATGGTGTGTATGGGGTAGGCAATGCCGGAACTGCGATTACCACTTTTGGCGCTCCGATTATTGCTCAATCACTTGGATGGCAAAAAACAGCACAACTTTTTTTAATTTTATTGCTTATCTTTATCGTTTTTAACTTCATATTTGGCGACCGGAAAGAAGTGAAAGTAAAACAATCAATGGCTGAGCAACTTAAAAGTGTATGCAAAAATACGACTCTCTGGTTTCTAAGCTTGTTTTATTTCATTACATTCGGTGCGTTTGTTGCGTTTACCATGTTCTTACCTAACTTTTTGGTTAACAATTTCAATTTAGATTCAGTTGATGCCGGGATACGGACGGCAGGATTCATTGCACTTGCGACACTTATGCGTCCGATAGGCGGGTTGTTGGCGGATAAATTCAATTCATTTATTATTTTAATGTTTACATTTATCGCGGTGACCTTGTCAGCAGTTATTCTTGCCTTTTCGCCAAATATTGAATTGTTTACGGTAGGTTGTTTGGCTGTGGCATTATTCGTAGGAATTGGTAATGGAACAGTGTTTAAACTTGTCCCGCTTTATTTTTCAAAACAAGCCGGTGTCGTAAATGGAATTGTTTCAGCCATGGGCGGACTTGGTGGTTTTTTCCCGCCGTTAGTTTTAACTGCCGTTCATAATATTACCGGACAATATTCGATCGCATTTATGGCACTTTCCGAAGTAGCGCTGGCCTGTCTCGTTATCGTCGTCTGGTTGTATGAACAAGAGCGTACGGAAAATCACCGAAAATTCATCGGTAAAACAAAAGAATTATGACTTCATTTTATCCCGCCTTTTCGGGCCGTAAAACCACCACACCTATGGCTGAGAGGGGCTTGCCCGTAACTGGTTATTTAACTGGAGCACTACGTTCGGGCCGTAGGGGTGGCGGGTTCAAATCCGTTGCCCGTATATGTCTGGTTATTTCAACGAACAAACAGGGAATAATCGAATTCCCGCTCATTTAAGGTTAACTTGAGCCTTGATGGGTAATGAAGCGATATTGAAAAAAGATGCTGCAAAGTACAGCATCTTTTTTGATATAATTAAAATTAGGGTTTTTAAGGTTTTATTATTCATTGGTTATCGTTTAAGATAGAGATACGATATTTGAAGATTTTATGTAAGGAGTAAGTATGGATAAGAAAAAGAAAGTCACATTAAGTATTTTACTAGCAAATTTATTTTTAGCATTTTTAGGAATTGGTTTAGTTGTTCCTGTTTTACCAACGATAATGAATGAACTGTCAATCAATGGGGCAGTTGTAGGGTATATGGTGGCTGTATTTGCCTTTGTTCAACTTATATCCTCTCCCATTGCCGGCAGATGGGCAGACCGTTATGGACGGAAGCGAATGATTGTAATTGGGTTGGTTATCTTCGGCCTGTCGGAATTTTTATTTGGAATCGGAAAAACAGTGGAAGTCTTATTCCTTTCTCGTATGTTCGGCGGTTTAAGCAGTGCTTTTATCATGCCGGCTGTTACCGCATTTATTGCTGATATTACGACGGCACATGAGAGACCGAAAGCGTTAGGATATATGTCTGCAGCCATTAATACCGGATTTATTATCGGTCCGGGACTCGGTGGTTTTTTAGCTGAATTTAGTGCACGGCTACCGTTTTATGTAGCGGGTTTTTTAGGTGTTTTTGCCGCAATCTTATCCTTTATCCTATTGAAGGAACCGGAAAGATTAGAGGAGACAAAGGTTCCGGAACATTCACAATCCACAACATGGAAAGTCGCGTTTAAACCAATTTACTTCATACCATTGTTATTAATCTTTATTTCTTCATTTGGACTTTCAGCATTTGAGTCGTTATTTAGTCTATTTATTGATCATAAATTTGGATTTTCACCAAAAGATATTGCGATCATTATTATGGGCGGTGGAATCATTGGTGCTGTTGGCCAAGTGTTTTTATTTGATTACTTAACGAAAAAAATTGGAGAAATCCGGTTAATACGTTGGTGTTTCCTGTTTTCCTCCATCGTTGTTTTTGTCATGACCATAGTCAATCATTATTTCTCAATCTTATTGGTCACGTTTATCGTTTTTGCCGGTTTTGACTTAATTCGTCCGGCGGTTACAACGTATTTGTCGAAAGTCGCCGGAAATGATCAAGGATTTATCGGGGGAATGAATTCAACATTTACAAGTTTTGGGAATATATTTGGTCCGATTGTCGGCGGCATGTTATTTGACATTAATTTAAATTTCCCGTACTATTTCTCGACGATTGTGCTAATTATTGGCACAGCAATGGCAATGTACTGGAAAGAGGCTTCAGCTGTAGCCAATAAAAACAGTCAATGACTTTTAATGGAACAAAGAGTATTGGATATGAGCATAAAACAGCCCCACGGCACGATTAATCCGTGGGGTTTACTTCTTTTACCCGTTGCATTCTCTGGTTAAACAGAGTCGGATAGGATAAGAACCCTAATAAAACACTAGTAATAACTGCAGTGGTAAGCAAAAGAAATAAAACTAATAATTGGAATTGTACCGCCTGGATCGGGTCGGCACCGGCGATAATTTGACCGCTCATCATCCCCGGTAACTGAACAAGTCCCATCGTTTTTTGACTTTCAATTGTTGGTATCGTACTTGCCTTAATGGCTGTAATCAATTGCCGATGAATGGCTTGTTTCGGAGTCCCGCCAAGCGACAAAATAAGTTCAATTTCCTCTTCGTAAGCGTGGACTTCCGACGCAAACCGATTAAGAAACAAAATGGCAAGCACCATGGAATTGCCGACCATCATCCCGCTAATTGGAATCATGTATTGGGCGGTTGGCGGTGTAATCCCGAATCCTAACAAAATCCCTTGTGTTAACAATTCCACAAACAGAAAGGTAAAAATTAATTTGCCGGTAATGCCGGGGATCGATGTTCCTTTTTTACGGGCATTCGCCGTAGCAGCACCGATGATTAGACCAATCATTAAAATAATATATAGATAATCATTGGATGTAAAAACAAAATGTAAAATATATCCCACTGTCAGAAGTTGAATAATCGACCGGACAACGGCAATAATTGTATCTTTTTCTAAACCAAGATTTAATGTTTTCGATAAAATAAGCGGGATAAGAACAAAGATTAGTGAAAGTGTAAGATTTAAAAAGCTCAATTCTCTTCCCCCTTTACAAACAGCTTGACCCGTTCATTTTTCGGCGCTGTTAATACAGAGATATCTCCGGTTTCAACAACTTCCCCGGCTATCATTACCCAGGTATAGTCTGCTACTTTTACAGCTTGATCAAGATTGTGGGTAATCCAAATAATCGTTGTGCCAAATTTTTTATTAATGTTCATAATTAATTCTTCAATGTCTTGTTGGGAGATACGATCAAGGGCAGAGGTAATTTCATCAAGGAGGAGAATCTCTGGTCGGTTCACCAAAGTTCTGGCAATCGATACCTTTTGCCTTTGCCCGCCTGACAAATCCTTTGCACCGTGAGATAAAAACTGTTCCTCTAATCCAACTAAATTCAGTAACCTTTTTGCCTCAGCTTCTTCCAATTGTTTCCCCTGTAATTTTAACGGAAGTGATAAATTATCGAAAACCGTTCCATCAATCATCGTAGCATTTTGCAGGGCCAGTCCAACTTTTCGTCTTAATGTTACCGGGTCATATTCCTTGATATGCTTCTCATTAATAAAAATATCCCCGGAATCCGGTGACTTCAGCCCGTTACACAGGCGAAACAGTGTTGTTTTTCCTGCACCGGACGGCCCGACAAGTGTGGTTATTTTACCTTTTGGGAAAAAACCGGTTATATTTCTTAAAACATGTAAACCATCAACAGAATAGTTCACTTGCTCAAAGCGGATTGCTGGTTTCATACGTGGCCAATCCTTTCTTTTTCCATAGTAATTCATAAATAGTTTATCATTTTTTAAGGGAATCATTTAACATTTCAAATTGGAAAAAACAAATGCGGGCAAAAAAAGACGGCTGAAAAATATGAAGGATGACTTTTTGAACACTGTATCTAGTGTTATTTTTGCGGTTCACCTTACTATATATTGTGTGAGCAATAGTATTTCAGTGACCTCCAAAAAAATTTTGCATTTTGTCGAAAGAATTTTCTAAAAAGGGGTTGCGTTTTCGAAAATCTGTTATATAATAATTAATAAATAAAGATACTGTAGTAATACAAAAACATGAAAGGGGATTTTATAATGAATTGTCCAACTTGTGAAGGGAACGGAGAAATGCCTTGTACTTGCCATTTGGAAAAGAAGTCAAATCATGCTCATTGCGATCATTGTCATGATTCAGGTATTGTTGATTGTTCCCGTTGTAATGGTACAGGATTATTGGATTAAACTTAGGCACTTAGAAATGTTATCGGAATCTGTAAGTCAATCGGCTTCTTTGTAATATAACAGAATTTACTTTACCAACCTCGGGCGGAAAGACTCCCACCTCGATGTGTGAGTATTCAGGTGGGAGATGAATTTCATTGAAAACCAATGCGGTGTACATAACGGATGAATGCTCCAGCGGCGAAATGGACACGCATCACGGAATGAAGATTTTCGCTTTAAAACTTCTTTGGAAATCTCCACTGTAACATTCACCGGGATGTAGGTGTGGATGACTTATAGATTCATAGTTCTATATGTGTGGACAAAATTTTACCAAGTATTCAGATGTGACAAAGGGGTGTAGAAATGGAAAGGATTCAGGAAAGACTGCAATATGAAAAATCTGAAATCTTAACGGACGATGCAGCAGCATTTTTAGAGAAATTGCATGAACGTTTTGAAGAAAAAAGAAAATCATTGTTGCAACTCCGTGAAGAATTACAAAAGGAATTTGACCAAGGCAAGAAACCAACATTTTTAGAAGAGACAAAAGCTATTCGTGAAGGGGACTGGACCATTGCACCAATTCCAAAAGATCTGCAAGACAGACGGGTAGAGATTACCGGTCCTGCAGGGGATCCGAAAATGGTCATCAATGCCTTTAACTCGGGAGCAAAAGTATTCATGGCCGATTTTGAGGATGCAAACGCACCGACATTTGCCAATACGATACAAGGGCAGAGGAATTTACGGGATGCTATCCGAAGAACGTTACAGTTTACGGCGCCAAACGGTAAAGTGTATCAATTAAAAGATGAAATGGCCACTTTACTTGTTCGCCCAAGAGGATGGCATATGGTAGAAAAACATTTTTTAATTGATGGGGAGCCAATTTCGGCAAGTCTCTTTGATTTCGGTCTATTTTTCTATCACAATGCAAAAGAATTGATTAAGCGTGGGTCCGGACCTTATTTTTACTTACCGAAATTGGAAAATGCAAAAGAAGCCCGTCTTTGGAATGATGTTTTCGTATTTGCCCAAGAAGAACTTGGCATTCCTCAAGGGACGATTAAAGCAACCGTACTTATCGAAACAATTACAGCAGCATTTGAAGCGGATGAAATCTTGTATGAATTAAAAGAACATAGTGCCGGATTGAATTGCGGTCGTTGGGATTACATTTTTAGTACGATCAAAAAGTTCAGGAAACACCCGGATTTTATATTACCGGACCGTTCCCAAGTGACAATGGAAGTACCGTTTATGCGTGCCTATACACTTTATGTGGCAAAAACTTGCCATAAGCGGAATGCCCCGGCAATCGGCGGAATGGCTGCCCAAATTCCGGTTAAAAATGATGAGGTTGCCAACGAGTCTGCATTTGAAAAGGTGCGCAAGGATAAAGAACGAGAAGTGAAAGACGGCTTCGATGGAAGTTGGGTCGCCCACCCGGGTCTCGTTCCGGTTGCCAAGGAAGTATTTGACCAATATATGCCGCAACCGAACCAAATCGATCGGAAACGGGATGACATTGAAATTACCGCTGAGCAGCTGGTGGAAGTACCTGAAGGAGACATTACCGAAGCAGGACTCCGCACCAATATCAGTGTCGGGATTCAATATATTGAAGCTTGGTTAATGGGAAAAGGGGCGGTTCCGCTGTATAACTTGATGGAAGATGCCGCTACTGCTGAAATTTCCCGGGCTCAAGTATGGCAATGGATTCGCCATCCAAAAGGAATATTAAGTGATGGTCGGAAAGTTACGTTTGAGCTGGTTGAGCAAATGATTGAGGAAGAATTGGAAAAGATTAAGCAAGAAATTGGTGCAGAACGATTTGAACAAGGCAGATTTGAAGAAGCAACAGCACTATTTAGAGAATTAATCGAGCAGGAAGAGTTCATTGAATTTTTGACCATTCCCGGATATGAAAAGCTGGATTAATTCGTAGTCTATTATTCTTGGTTTTTTTAAAAATTAATATAAATACATTTTCTTAGGAGGAAATCACAATGAGTAGTAAAGCTGAACAAATCCAACAATTAAAAGAGATTTGGAATTCAGAAAGGTTTAAAGGAATTACCCGCCCGTATACGGCAGAAGATGTTGTTCGTCTGCGGGGAAAAGTACTCGTTGAACATACTTTGGCAAAAAGGGGTTCTGAACTTCTTTGGAAACAATTACATGAAGAAGATTATATTCATTCCCTTGGTGCTTTAACCGGTAACCAAGCCGTTCAACAAGTGAAAGCCGGTTTAAAAGCCATTTATGTCAGCGGTTGGCAAGTTGCAGCTGATGCCAACTTGGCCGGGCAAATGTATCCGGATCAAAGCTTATATCCGGCAAACAGCGTTCCCAATGTTGTAAAACGGATTAATCAAGCATTACAGCGTGCTGATGAAATTGACAGCATTGAAGGTCGTGACGATACAAATTGGTTCGTTCCAATTGTTGCTGATGCTGAAGCAGGGTTCGGCGGTGCGTTAAATGTTTATGAATTAATGAAGGCAATGATTGAAGCCGGTGCTGCAGCCGTTCACTTTGAAGATCAATTATCGTCTGAGAAAAAATGCGGCCATTTAGGTGGTAAAGTATTATTACCAACGCAATCTGCCGTTCGTAATTTAATTTCAGCCCGTCTTGCAGCTGATGTATTAAATGTACCGACTGTGTTAATCGCCCGGACAGATGCAAACGCAGCTCAACTATTACAAAGTGATGTAGATCCTTATGATCATGAATTTTTAACAGGTGAGCGTTCGCCGGAAGGATTCTATTATGTACGAGACGGGATAGAGCAAGCTATTTCCCGAGGACTCGCTTATGCACCGTATGCCGACCTGATCTGGTGTGAAACTTCCGAGCCGAATTTGGAAGAAGCAAAACGTTTTGCGGATGCGATTCATGAAAAATTCCCGGGTAAACTGTTGGCGTATAACTGTTCACCATCATTTAACTGGAAGAAAAAATTGCCTGAAAAAACAATTGCCGAGTTCCAAAAAGAAATTGCAAAAATGGGTTACAAGTATCAATTTGTTACTTTGGCCGGCTTCCATACTTTGAACCACAGTATGTTTGAATTGGCTTATGACTACCGTGATCGCGGCATGGCTGCTTATAGTGACTTCCAGCAAAGAGAATTTGCCAGCGAAGATAAAGGTTATACGGCAACAAGACATCAACGTGAAGTTGGAACAGGTTATTTTGATGAAGTAGCCACCATTGTTACCGGTGGTAGCAGCTCAACAACAGCTTTGAAAGGATCAACGGAAGAAGAGCAATTTGTTTAAGATGGTAGCAGCTCGACAACAGCTTGAAATTATCAACTGAAGAAGGGCAAATTGTTTAAGATGGTAGTAGCTTAACTCAGCTTGAAATTATCAACTGAAGAAGAGCAATTTGATTAAGTTTGTCATGTTAGTTCCTCCATTTGGGGACCCTCCATCCCCACATGGTTATCCCTTTTTGTTTGATTTTATAGACACCTCCATGGCTTTTGGAGGTGATTTTTTATATGAGAGGGAAAGTATCAATTTCCTGCAAAGAAGCGAATTCGACGTAGTTGGAAATTTTAACTTGTAAAAAAACTACCGGGATTTGCGTATCATTAAAAAAATCAGCGGAGATGGAAAATCCCCGCTGATAAAGTTTCTTTCTTTAAAGCTTGAATGTACCGATTAGCTTATTCATTTCATCTGCCAGTTTTGCAAGGAGATTTGAACTTTCGGTAATAATCTCCATCGAACTGCTTGTTTGTTGGGAGGAGGCAGAAGTTTGCTCAATACCGGCAGCTGCTTCTTGGGCGGTGGCGGCAATTTCATGAACAGAGACACTCATTTCCTCACTATTGTTGGCAATTTCGGCCAGATTCATTGATATTTGTTTAATATGATTTGCCATTTCAGTAATAGCCAGATTAATCTGTTTAAAACGTTCCTCTGTCATTTTGATCTGTGAAGTGCCCTGTTCAACCTCCGTGTATCCTTCTTCCAACACATCTGTTACCTCACTGACCTCATTTTGAATATTAGCTACAATTCCTGTAATGTCCTTGACGGAAAAAGATACTTGTTCAGCCAGCTTCCTAACTTCATCGGCGACAACTGCAAATCCTTTACCATGTTCTCCGGCCCTTGCTGCTTCTATTGCTGCGTTTAAGGCTAATAGATTCGTTTGGTCGGCAATCTCTTTAATGACGGAAACCAATTTTGATATTTTTTGCGATTCGGTATCAAGTCCTTGAACTTTTTCTACCGTTTGTTTGACAATCGAATCAATTTTTTCCATTTGAGCAGTTGATGAAGACATGAGTCTACCGCCTTCACTGGACATTTCCAAAATATGTTTCGATGTTTGTTCAACCCGGACTCCATTATCATTTGCTGCTTCTACTTTTTCATGGAAAGATTTCATAATCGATGATAAGCGTTCGGCACGATTTGCTTGTGTTTCTGCATTGGCGGCCAAATTTTGCATGGTGACTGCCGTTTGTTCCGCACCTGCTTTTACTTCATTAGCTGACTGGGTTAATTCCTCACTTTGAGAAGTAACGGTATCGGAGACAGATTTAATTTTGGAAATTAATTCCCGCATTTGCAAATTCATCCGATTTGTCGACTGGATAAGATGACCAGTTTCATCAAGTAATTGTGTTTCCAAAGGTTTCCCGCTTAAATTTCCACTCGCAATCAGGTTCATTCGTTCTTCAACAAGCTTAATCGGTTTTGATATGGACTTGCCGGTAAAAAAGGCAACAATAATGCTCGAAATGATTACAGTGATAGAAATAATTACACTAATCATCATACTTGTCTGCCCGCTATGTATAATTTGATCGCCCATATCATTTATTTCATTTTGTCGTTTTTCAGATTGTGTTGAATAAGCGGTAACTAATTCATCGGATAATGGTTCCACTTTTTTGGATAATGTTTTTAAAGCCTGTTCCTCATTCCCTTTCGATAGTTCTGTATATACTTCTTGAACAATAACTCTTTCCCAATTTTCTTGTTTAGCAAAAAGATCTTTTACCTCTTTGGACTTGTCGATTTTCAAAATTTGTTCCTGTATGTTTTTACTTTCACCGGTATATTGATTAAACTTTTTACGGTAATCATTATCACCATATAGAATATATCCTCTAACGAGAGCTAATCTTTCGGAAACATTGTATGCCAATTGATCATTCGCAATGACGAATTGAAGTTGTTGATCCACAATATCTTCAGTTTTTTTGTTCGTTGCGTAAAAGGAAAATAGATTATAGACAACTAATAGTGAGCTGATTAGGATAACAACCGTAAAACCGACAATAATTTTCTTGTTAATTGTTTTAAAATTGAAAAAATGTTTCATATTGACACCTCTGTGATGGATTTGATACTGTTTTTGTTTAATCATACACTTCTAACAATAAAGCGAATTTAACTGCTGCTGGAAATATTAAGAATATTCGATGCGTGAATAAGGGCATACTCGAAAGATTCCTTTCATTTGACGATCTACAAGTCGCGATTCGCACGGGTAAAGTAGTATAATAGGAAAAAATAATATGATTAGCATCCAAAAAAGTTTCCGGGTTATATCTGTAAAACATAAAATATGTATTTTGAGTAAGAGTTTTTAGCACAAATATATAATTGAGTGTTAACCATTGAATAATAATGTTTTCTGAATCAAACAACAATTACGATGTCGAGAAATAATAAAAATGAATTTAATTATAATTATACTTTTTTAATTTAATTCTGGCTAGGAAAAATCTTACAATCCAGTTCGGGTTTTTCTTGATATTTTTATATGGGCTAAAATAGATGGAGTAATTTTAGCGGACTTGTCGCTATTCCCATGTTTTTAATAAAGTTTTTACAGAAAAAGTATTAAAGAGGGTCATTTTTTGAGAAATGGAGGATGTGTAGTGTCAAGGTATATCGTAATTGGTGCAGGAATTTTAGGTGCGGCAACTGCCTATCATTTAGCAAAATTGGGCGCCGATGTCGTAGTTGTTGATCGAAAAGACGCGGGTCAGGCAACAGATGCCGCCGCGGGAATGATTTGTCCTTGGTTATCACAAAGAAGGAATAAAGCGTGGTATCGGTTGGCAAAAAAAGGTGCGGCTTATTATCCCCGGCTTATTAAGCAATTACAAGATGATGAGGAACAAGAGACCGGCTATAAACAGGTTGGGGCGATTAGCATTCATACGGATATCGAAAAGTTGAAACAAATGGAAGAACGGGCAAGAATACGGAAGGAAGATTCACCGGAAATAGGGGAAATTACAATGTTAACAGAAGAGGAGACACAAAATATGTTTCCATTGCTGAAAAAGGGATATGCTTCGGTACATATCAGTGGAGCTGCCCGTGTGAATGGTCGAGCATTACGGGATGCATTGTTACGCGGTGCTGAAAAATATGGGGCAAACATAGTAAATGGTTCGGCAGCGTTAGTAAGTGGGAATGGAACTGTTCAAGGTGTTAAGGTTGGTAAGGAATTGATTGCGGGTGATTGTGTGGTAATCACAGCCGGGGCATGGGCAGATGAACTTCTTGCACCGTTGGGAGTCCGCTTGTTAATTACTTATCAAAAAGGTCAAATTGTTCATTTGAAATTGAGAAATCAACTTACTGACTCTTGGCCGGTTGTTATGCCGCCCGGTGACCAAAGTATCTTGGCGTTTGATGGCGGAGAGGTAGTCGTCGGAGCTACCCATGAAAATCATACCGGATTCGACCTTCGTGTAACAGCCGGTGGTCTACATGAAATTTTTTCAAAGGCATTTGAAGTTGCACCGGGTCTTCAAGACGGAGAAGTTATCGATGTCAGAGTCGGCTTCCGTCCGTTTACACCAAATTTTCTCCCGGTTATTGGTGAAGTACCAAGCTATGAAGGGCTTTATTTGGCAAATGGTTTAGGTGCTTCTGGATTAACAATGGCCCCTTTTCTCGGCAGTCAGCTCGCATGTTTAGTGACCGGTCGGGAGTTTGAGATTGATTTGGCGGAGTATGATATCCGGGGTGCTATTGGATGAAGCGAGAGGAAGAGCCGGGTTGAAACATTCGGATTGGTGGTTTGACGCTTGTTTATAAACAGTTGGCGGCTAGTATTGTTGGAGCGTCGGCTGAAAACAACCGGATTGGTGACTTGACGTAACTTCTGAATAAAGTGGCGTCATTGAACGGAGCGGGAGTCGGTTTGAAACGTTATTTTGGAAATTTTAATTTCAGAGTTACATATTAAAAGGGAGTAATGTGAAAATGAGCATGAAAACAAATGCAATGAGAATATTGGATAAAGATAAAATCCCCTATTCAACATTGTCATATGATGCAAATGATGGAAAAATTGATGGCATGGCTGTTGCAGAAAAAGTCGGGCGGCCACCGGAATCCGTTTTTAAAACATTAGTCACCCATCATGAACAAAATCTGTATGTGTTCGTCATTCCGGTTGAAAAAGAATTGGATTTGAAAAAGGCAGCAAAAGCAGCAGGAGAAAAGAAACTGGAAATGTTGCATGTAAAGGACTTGCAAAAATGGACCGGCTATATTCGCGGTGGCTGTTCACCGATTGGAATGAAGAAAAACTACCCAACTTTTATCGATGCCAGTGCTGAACATTTACCGGAAATCGTCGTAAGTGCCGGAAAAATCGGCATGCAAATAGTAATGGACCCGCACCAATTAGCGAATGTAACGCAAGCCCAATTTGCAGAGTTAACGAAATAGATAAAAAGAGAAAAGGCTTAGGTGATGATCCTAAGCCTTCTTTGTAAGATCCGGTTATTCTTTCCCCTCTAATTTTGCTTTCAACAAATCGCCGAGACTTGTGCCAAAGGATTCATCTTTCTTTGTATATTTTTGCAAAAGTTTCCTTTCTTCCCGTTTGTTTACGGCCTTTTTCTTTTCCTCGGCTTTTTCAACGATATTGCAATTCCGGCATTGGAAATACAGACCAGCCTTTCCTTCATGAATTTCCATTTTTTTATGACATTGCGGGCATCTTCGGTTGGACAACTTTGGCTCTTTGCGGCGCCGGTATGAGCAATCCAAACTGGAACAGACAAGGAACTTCCCGTCTTTTGTATTCCGCTCTTTCAAAAATGACCCACATTCCGGACATTTCGAACCGGTTAAGTTTGGCGTACGGTATTGTTTGTCACTTTGTTTAATTTCCGAGACGAGGGCCTCTGTTTGCTTGCGAATATTTTTCAAAAACTGTTTCGGATTGGCTTTACCTCGCGCAATCAGTTCCAGTTCCTTTTCCCATTTCGCTGTCAATTCCGGTGATTTCAAGTCCTTATTAACAAGGTCCATTAGCTGACGGCCTTTTTGGGTTGAATAAAACCGACCATTTTGCCGTTCGACGACCTCCGTTTCAACCAAGCGTTCAATGATTTCAGCTCGTGTCGCCGGTGTTCCGAGTCCGTATTTTTCCATTTGCCCGAGTAAATCGGCTTCCGAATAACGGAGCGGGGGCTCTGTCAATCTTTCTTCCATTTGAATGCCCCGGATGGAATCGTTTTGTCCTATTTTTAATGTTTGAAGATTATTGTGTGCCGGTTCTTCCTCATCATGACCTTGAATTTTTTTAAAACCCCAATCTTTAATATTCCTTGCTTTTGCTGTAAAGGTTTCGCCATTTACCTTGAACTGCGCTTGGACCGTTTCATATTTAAACGGCGGATAAAAAATTGTTAAAAAGCGCCGAACAATTAAATCGTAAATCTTCCGCTCATCCGACGACAGATCATTTATATGGACTTTTTCTTCAGTGGGAATAATTGCATGGTGATCTGACACTTTTTCGTTATTAAATACGCGTTTGGCAATCACTTTCCCTCTGTTTGCCAAAAGTGGTTTGACTTCCTCTTTATAGGCGGAAGAAATGCCGGTTAACCGCTCATACATCGTTGCTTCCATATCTGTCGTTAAATAGCGGGAGTCGGTTCTTGGGTAGGTGACATATTTATGTTCCTCATATAATTTTTGTAATACGCTTAACGTCTTTTTGGCGGAAAAACCGTATCGTTTATTCGCATCCCGTTGTAATTCGTTCAGGTCATAAGGAAGCGGCTGTTGTTCTGCTTTTTCTTTTGTGTTGATCTCGGTGACAACGGCTTTTTGACCATTTAGTTTGGTAATCATTTTTTCCGCCTGTTCTTTATCGAATATCCGTTTTTCCCCGTTCTTTTCCCATTCGACTACAAGAGAACCGCATTTTGCTTTGATGACCCAATATTTTTTCGGGACAAATTTTTGAATTTGTTTTTCCCGGTCGATAATGAGTGACAGAGTAGGTGTTTGCACCCGGCCGGCTGAGAGCGGATCCTTGTATTTTGTTGTCAATGCCCGTGATACGTTCAAACCAATCAGCCAATCTGCTTCAGCCCGGCATACAGCGGACTGATACAGATTCTCAAACTGTTCTCCCGGTTTTAACTGGTTAAAACCGTCACGAATGGCCCGGTCTGTGACAGAAGATATCCAAAGTCGTTTGATCGGCTTTCTCCAATGAATTTTTTCAATAATCCAACGGGCAACCAGTTCACCCTCCCGACCGGCATCAGTAGCAATAATAAGGTCCTTTATATCTTGGCGTTTTGCGAGTCCTTCAATTGCTTTAAACTGATGACTTGTCTGCCTGATGACCTTCAAACCCATTTTATCCGGGATGATAGGCAAATCCTCCAGACGCCAAGTTTTATATTTCGGGTCATAGTTCTCGGGCATTTTTAGTTCCACAAGATGACCAAGGGCCCAAGTAATGATATATTGTTTTCCCACGATATAAGATTTATGTTTTTCACGCAAATCGAGAACACGGGCAATTTCCCGTGCGACACTCGGCTTTTCTGCGATAATTAATGATTTCATCGAATACTCCTTTCAACCTATGTGTTGCTGGAATGAAAAATCTCTTCCTTAATAGTATAGCAAATAATTTGCGTAACAAAATATAGATGTGCCGGTTTCATTGCTTTTACCTTGACAAACTTGCCTAACTGTTAGTATAATTATTTCGATTTCGAGATATTATTATTAAAGGATCTGATACGATGAGTAACAAAAATGTGGAAAGAGACCAAGATGTTTCTTTAAAACTCTTTATCGTATTATCAAGAGCATTTGAAGCAATTGAAAAGCAAATTGTCAAGAATGTCAAGGAATATGGACTGAATTTGACTGAATTTGCCGTTTTGGAATTGCTTTTTCATAAAGGTGATCAACCGATTCAAAAAGTTGGACAAAAAATTTTGCTGGCCTCCAGTAGCATTACCTATGTTATTGATAAATTGGAGAATAAAAGTTATTTAACAAGAAAAGCATGTCCGACCGATCGCCGGGTTATTTATGCTTCGATTACAGACGAGGGTAAAAAATTAATGGAGGATATTTTTCCAAAGCATAAAGAGGCGATGAGCAAAATTATGGGCGGTCTCACCACCCATGAAAAAGAACTAGTTACGGAAAAACTGAAGATACTAGGGTTGTATGCACAACAATTATAAAAGAAAGCATAGCGGAATCTCCTGCTTTAAAAAGTGGGGGATTTTTTTTATAGGCTTTATACATGAGAAGGTTATGGCGGGAATTAGCTTTATGGACAGTTTGGTGTTTTTTTTGTAAAAATGTCTAGTAGGGCGGATGTAATGGACAGTTTGGTACATTCTATTTGTAAAACTGTCTAATAGGTCGGTTGTAATGGACAGATTGAAGCATTTTATTCGAAAAAATGTCCAATGGAACGAGTCTCATGGACAAATTCGTGCATTTTATATGTAAAATTGTCTAATAGAGCGTGTCTCATGGACAAATTGGTGCCCTTTTAATCGAAAAATGTCTAATAGAGAGGTTGTCATGGACAGTTTGCTGCATTTTATTCGAAAAAATGTCCAATGGAACGAGTCTCATGGACAAATTCGTGCCCTTTTAATCGAAAAATGTCTAATAGAGAGGTTGTCATGGACAGTTTGCTGCATTTTATTCGAAAAAATGTCCAATGGAACGAGTCTCATGGACAAATTCGTGCA
>ERZ1673766.1-NODE-1-length-249616-cov-31.871631_pt1 | contig 249616 bp, 241 predicted proteins | sample MGYA00580143_ERZ1673766 | MGnify/ENA primary metagenome ERZ1673766 (study PRJEB41219, sample SAMN04549641) | soil metagenome | isolation source: soil | place: USA:California, San Francisco Bay NWR | collected 2009-02-09 ... | reverse complement strand
TTTGCTTCCCCGAATAGGCATCGCACGAAGAAAAAGCGATTAGCTTTTTCGAGGAAAAGGAAACACGGCGAGGGACGAGCCGATGTTGACTTATCGTAGTGAAGCTACTCCTAGAGTGAACTTCATGAGTAATCTTCCATGAAATACTTCATGAAGCTTTGCGACGAGCTGAACATCCGCTTCCTCGAATAGGCTATGGCGCAGGAGCACATTAAAGGGGAGTTAGTTTCTCAGTCGCTGGCGCTCGGAGCTAGACAATAAAACTAATCCCAAGTTATTTACTTGTATTTTTATACTTTCTTATTCTGTAAAGAAAACTCGGCGATTGCCGAGCCTTTAGGCGAGAGCAGAGCCGCAAGAGCACTTATGCGTTAGGAAAGCAGAAATTGAAAAATTTATACTTTCCTATTAGCTAAAGGATAACCGCCACGTCAAAAATTTAGACGTGGTGGTCTTTGAAAAATTATACATAAACACCTTATGCCGAACTTGCATCTTTACTGTGAAGTTTTTATATATCTTAATGTACTTAAAATTACTTCTCTTTTCTTTAATACCGGAATCTTCCCCTATTTAGTCTTTCTTTACATACGTCCAGCCTTCTTCTTGATACACTTTTCCTGCCTTCAATAGTCTTCCAAGTGCTCGTTTAAAGGAAGCCTTACTCATGGAAAAACGTTTTTCAATATCTTCCGGGGCACTTTTATCCGAATATGGCATACTTCCGCCGCGACTTTGCAAATAAGTATAAATTTTCTCAGCATCATCGTCCAATGTTTCATATCCTCGCTTTAATAAAGAGACATTAACTGTTCCATCCACTTTGACATCAATAATCCGCCCTGTCACACGATCCCCCACCCGCGGTTCCTTATCTCGTTGACTTTCATGGATAAAACCGCGATAACCTTCTTCAGTGATAATAAAAGTACCGCTATGTAAAGTACGATAAACAATGCCCGTTACATTTTTGTTTAATACATTACGATCCGCTTTTACGAATAATTCTTCCATTACATTTTCCGTCGCTAATTTTCCCAGAAGACGACCGGGTTTATCTGTTTTTAATGTACAATACAAACTGCCCCCGATTTGCGGCCAAACTTCCTTGAGCTTTGGTAAATCATCTCTATGGATTAAAATATCTTTACTTGTTCCAATATCGATGAACACACCTAAATCGTTTTTCACTTCAACAACTTTACACCAGCCATAGGTGCCAACCCGAACTTCAGGTAAAGACATTGTCGCAGTCAAGCGTCCTTGTTTATCTTGAAATAAAAACACTTCCACTTTTTGACCAATTTGTATGTCACCGTTTTGCTCATTTTTATGAAGTAATACATCATTTGACCCATCGCTAAGGAAATGCCCAAAATCCGTATTTCTGACCACTTCTAGAGTAACAACTGTACCAGCCTGTAAATGTCCCATCGTCAAAATTCCTTCCTTCTATCCAACTTTCAATTGTTATCATTTCCAGATTATTTGATTTTACCAATGTTTCCTTAAAATATACAGAGAAAAGTATACATGACTATCGTGGTTCCCCTGAAGTCATATTCATCACTATTAAAATAAACTTATGCTAATATAGATTTTGAAAAAACAAAGTATGGGGGATTTTTTATGACAAAAGGTACTGTTCAGGACTTAACATTCTTCAGTAACGAATTAGCGGAGGAAACCCAAGTTCTGGTTTATTTGCCGCCGCAATATACACCATTATATACATATCCATTTTGTATTGCCCAAGACGGAAAAGATTATTTTCAATTAGGGCGAATTGCACGAGTATTAGATGATTTGATTGAAAACGGTGAAATTGAACCGATTTTATTTTTCGGTATCCCTTATAAGAACGTACCGGATCGCAAGGTTAAATATCACCCGGAAGGCAAACTTTCGGCAAATTATCGGCGATTTTTAGCCAATGAACTCGTTCCATTTATTGAAAAGCAATTTTCTGTTGCTGAAACAGCCTCATCCCGTGCATTGGCCGGGGATTCGTTGGCGGCAACGATATCGTTACTAACAGCGCTAAAATATCCGAATATATTTGGAAAAGTAATGCTTCATTCACCATATATTGACGAATATGTTTATGAAGAAGTCGACAATTTTAAGGATTGGAACCGGTTAAAAATATATCATGTCATCGGCAACCGGGAAACAGAGGTCGATATGACAGACGGGAATACGGCAGATTTTCTCGCTCCTAACAGAGAACTGGCAAAAAAATTAAAGAAAAAGCCGGTTGACTATTTTTATGAAGAAATTGAGGGCAATCACACTTGGAAATATTGGCAAAAAGATTTAAAACGTGGACTTACTGAACTTTTCCCTTTATAATCTTTGTATTACCCAATATTTTTTATAGTCAAATAATTATTTCTCTAACTGATTCATATTTGTTATAATAAAAGAATGACATGAAGGAACCAAATTAAAGGAGGTTATTCTTAATGCAAGTTGGAATTGTCATCTTTCCGTCTAAAAAATTGCAGGATTTTGCTAACTCATATCGAAAACGATATGACTCAAAATATTCACTTATTCCGCCCCATTTGACACTAAAAGCTGCATTTGAAACAAACGAAGAACAATTAGTAGAAATTTCCGCAAAATTGGAAGAGATTGCAAAAAGACATGAACCGTTTGAATTAAGAACAAATAAAATTAGCTCTTTTCATCCTGTAAACAACGTCATTTATTTAAAGGTCGAACCAACTGCGGAACTGGAAGGATTATTTAAAGAATTAAATTCCGGCTCTTTCGGTAATCCTCCTGAATACGCATTTGTTCCCCATATTACCATTGGTCAAAGCTTATCGAACAGTGAACATGCAGATGTATTCAGTCAGCTGCGTTTGCAAAAAATTCAGCATACCGAAACGATAGACCGGTTCCACTTACTTTATCAATTAGACAATGGGATATGGAATGTGTACGAAACATTTTTATTAGGAAAATAACTTATCAGCTCAGGATGTGACAGTGATGAAAGTAGTAAAAGTAACAAACGAAGAACAGTTTCAAGCTGCGTTAAAAATAAGAAAAATCGTCTTTGTTCAAGAACAGCATGTTCCAATTGAGGAAGAAATTGACCAATACGATCAATTAAACCAAGCAACCCATTTTGTTATGTATAATGACGAAAATGAGCCAATCGGAGCCGGACGATACCGTGAAGTGGAAGATTATGGAAAGATTGAACGAATTTGTATTTTACCGAACTATCGAAAGAACGGTTCCGGTAAACAATTGATGGACGAAATTATTCGTTATGCAAAAGAAACAGGCGCAAAGAAAGTGAAACTAAATGCCCAAACCCAAGCACTGCATTTTTATGAAAAATTGGGATTTACCGTAACTTCAGGTGAATTTTTGGATGCAGGAATCCCTCATAAAGCGATGGAAATGGAACTTTAAAGAAAAGCGCAGAGCTAAATTCGCAACGTCCTGTTACACATAAGCTGAACACTTCCTGTAGCCCGGCGCCCGGTAATGACAACAGAAAAGACTGTCCGATTACGATTTCGGATAGTCTTTCCAACTTGTGCTCATATTTTCTAAACAATGATATCTATATATTGCCCTTTTTCTTTATCAAAAAAAAGTGTCTGTTTTTCTTCATTATATAAATAAGCGCCTGTTAATACCGCTGGAACCCGGCCTGCTTTCGTTACAGCCGCAACGGATTTCATTTTATCGTTAGCATTGAGAACTCTTTCAACATATTGCGTATAGTCTTGGCGATTTACAGGTAAAATGGCTACCATTGAAATCCCCTCCCTAAAAACGAATCCCCTTACACTTATATTATATCATATAAAAAGTAAGGCTGTTGCACCTTACTTTTTATTGTTCATCATATTTGCAATTGTGTTAAAATCAAGCTTTTTACCATCTTGAATAATCGTTTGAACAATTTTGTCTTCCATTTCTTTCGGAATATTACGACCCGCAATTTTTGATACTTGTTTTACTACTTGGCGAACCGTTGTTTCATCTTGTAAATTGGCACCTTGTATGGAATTAGCTAATTGAAAAATGTCATTCATGTTTACACCGGTTTTTTTCTCTATATTTTTAAAGAAATTGTTTTCCATCCTTTGTTCTCACACTCCCTTTCAAAACTACTTTATTTTATGCATGAGTTCCGGAATGGTTCAGGCTATTTTTAGGAAAAGTACCTGTTCCAAAAGAAGGTTTTTTGACATAAAAAAAAGGGACCCAAAAGTTAAACAATAACTTTATGGGCAACCCTTTTTTATATTAACATAAATAGCTGGCACCAACGATAATTAAAAGGATGAACAGAACAACGATCAAAACAAATGAATTACCACCGTAACCGGAACCTCCATAACCATATCCGGAATAGCAACTTCCGTATCCCCAAGACATACAATTTCACCTCACTTCTTTATGTTTACAATTTAGTTTATGTAGAAGGAGGTAAGTTTGTATAGGCAATTTTTTTGATTTTCTCAAAAAAAAATCGGACAAAAGAGGATTATTTTTACGAAAGAAATAAATTGAAGAGGATGCATAAAAAACGGTTTTGTCGCTAAAAAAGTGTTCCTTGCCTAAAAAAGTCGACGAAAAAGGATCTTGTTGCCAAGAAAAAGTCCATCTTGCCTCAAAATGGTGACGAGAAAGGATCTTGTTGCCAGAAAAAGGTCCATCTTGCTTCAAAATGGTGACGATCCCTTTACCCTTTCGCTTTAAAAAGCAGTGCGCCGATAAATGCGAAAATAATCGCTGACGAAATTCCTGAACTTGTTACTTCAAACATGCCTGTAATAACGCCAATAATACCGTGAGCCTGTGCTTCCTGCATCGCACCATGTACCAATGAATTCCCAAAACTGGAGATCGGAACAGTTGCCCCCGCCCCGGCAAAATCCATTAATGGTTCGTATAAACCAAGTCCGTCCAGAACAGCACCCGCAACAACCATCAAACTCAACGTATGACCCGGTGTCAATTTAGCCACATCAAAAAGCAACTGGCCGATAACACAAAATAGGCCACCAACAACAAATGCCCAAAAAAACATTGCTAACATCATTTTTCCTCCTTTTTAAGGTTCACCATCTATGAATTTTTTTCAATAGATACGGCATGGGCGATACAAGGAATCGTCTCTTTTTGTTGAACAGTCATTGGGGATAATAGTGCACCGGTCGCAACACATAAAATTTTTTTATAAAAACCATAGTTCATTTGTTTAAGCAAATGACCATAAATTACCGTCGCTGAAGAAGCTGCCCCGCTCGCACCCGCTTGAACAGGTTGTTCCTCTTTATATAACATTAAACCGCAATCAAGAAATTTTTCTTCGGGAATATGTATTCCTTTTGAATGAAGAAGATCAAGGACTGTTGCCCGTCCAATTTTCCCCAGATCACCGGTAACAATCAGATCATAATATTCATGATTTCTCCCGGTTTCTTCAAAATGCGTTTCAATCGTGTCTGCTGCAGCAGGTGCCATCGCTCCGCCCATATTAAACGGGTCACTCAACCCCATATCAATGACTTTTCCAATCGTCGCTGCAGTAATTTTCGGTTTTTCACTATATTTTTCGTTTTGTTTGGCAATTATTGCATAACCTGCACCTGTCACCGTCCATTGGGCAGTCGGAGGTTTTTGACCGCCATATTCTGTCGGATAACGAAACTGTCTTTCTGCCGCAGCGTTATGACTGGCTGAACCTGTAACGATATAATCGGCACCATCTCCATTAATTAGAAAAGAAGCAAGAGCCAGCCCTTCCATTGAGGTTGAACAAGCACCAAATATGCCAAAATACGGAACAGCGAGTGATCTGGCAGCAAAACTCGTTGGCGTAATTTGATTGATCAAGTCTCCTGCAATCATAAAGTTCACTTGCTCTTTTGTTAATTCAGCCTTTTCCAGAGCGATCCGACAAGCTTCATCAATCAAAAGCCGATGTGCCTTCTCATAAGAGTCTTCACCCATCCATAAATCGTCATAAAGGAGATCAAAGTCCTCTGCTAGCTTTCCATTTTTTTCAAACGGTCCTCCAGTAACTCCGGTCGCAATAATGACAGGTTCATTTTCAAAAAACCAGCTGGCTTTTCCGACAATCATTGAAAGCCACCTCCAAACCATTGAATAACAATTGTTTTTATTAATGCGACAACAAATGCGGAAAATACACCAAATAAAATAACTGATCCGGCTAACTTAAACATATTTCCTCCGACACCGAGTACAAAACCTTCTGTGCGATGTTCAATAGCGGCTGAGATAACGGAATTTCCAAACCCGGTCACAGGTACAGCACTTCCGGCACCTGCAAATTGACCCAATCTATCATAAACTCCAAAGCCGGTCAGGAGCATGGAAAAAAAGATCATCGTTGCAACTGTTGGATTACTTGCTGTCTGCTCTGTAAAATTAAAAAAGTAAATATAAAAATAACTGACCGCTTGTCCAATGGCGCAAATCGTCCCACCTACGAAAAAAGCTTTTATACAGTTTTTTAACACCGGTCGTTTTGTTTCATGTTGTTGCTCTAGTTTTTCATATTGTTTTTGTTCCGGAGTTTTATTGTTTTTTCCCATCTACCATTTCTCTCCAATCACGTTTTTTCTCGGCTTAGCTTAATGATCTCTTGTAATCGTTTTTCCTTTTTCTCCTTGGACAAATTTTCCTTTTCTACTTTTTCATTCAATCGAACTGATTCCAAAAAAATTTTAAAATCACTGGAAACGGTAAAAGACAAATCCTTAAATTGCTTCTGTAACTCTTTCGTTAACTGTTTTTCAATTTTTTTCATGCGAAATCGCTCAAGGTGATGAACTTTGAATGCAACTAAACAATCTTTTGCTTCCCCTTTAATCACAGCCACATCATAAATACCATCAATGGATAAAGCTGTTTCTTTAATATCCCCCACCAATTTTTCATCTTTATTGTTGACTGCAATCGGATTCGGATTAGATGTCCGTACTAATGAACTCCTTGTTTCCGGTGTATCATTAACCGTACTGCACCCGAATAATAAAACACTTAAGCTAAAAATAAACAACATCAAACGCTTTTCCATTTTGTTCCCTCACTAAATTGAATTTATGTAACTTTGTTCAACTTATTTTTTTGCCTAATCCATACTTTTATGCATTGGAAATGGATGGATTGGTTTCCCATCACTTGGATATGTGAGCATGTAAATATGGAACACGTTATTCACTGAAAAACAAAGTCTATTCGTTATATTTTTCAAAACTATCATTTTATTTTCCGCTATATATATGAAAAACCGCCCCACAAAAACGGGACAGTTTCTAATTTTACCGGCTGTTATTTCGAATATACTGCAGCTCTTTCCTTATATCCGGTTTATATTTTTTCGATCCCATACCTTCATGAATTCGATAAAGAACAGTCGGTACATCCAAGTAGCCGATTGAGGTTATTTGTGCAACTCGCAACCAGAAATCATAGTCATGGGTGTATAAAAGGCTCTCATCAAAATAACCAATTTCTTGAAAAATTTCTTTGTGGGTAATTGCTGTCGAACCGTTAAAAATATTTCTTCTTTTTAACGTCCGCTCCATTTGCTCATTATTTTGAAAATAAAGGGTAACTGGTTCACCAATAATTTCACTTTTTTCATTCATCTGGTAAAAGGAAGAAAAACAAATTTTTAATTCATTTTTGATCATCCATTCTAACTGTTTCTCCAGTTTATCCGGTAGAAAATAATCATCCGAACTTAGCCACGCGATATATTCTCCCTCTGATAGACGAATTCCCGCATTTAAAGCACTTGCCGTTCCTCCATTGCTTTTTTCAATATAACGAATTTGTTCAAGATAAGGTTGGATTTTCTCAGTAAACCTAGTCGAGCCGTCATTGACAACAATAATTTCCTTCTCTTGGTAAGTTTGATTTAAAGCACTTGCAATCGCTTCAGAAACATATGGGCAATTATAGAATGGGATGATAATCGATACTTTTGGCATAAAAATCAACCTTTATTTCGATAATAAGTTAAAATATCGCTTAAAGAAGAAAGAAACGGGTAACCGGGATGCCAACCGAGTGCACGGATATTTGTCAAATCCATTCTTCCTTTTCCTTTATCGATGCTCAAGTCATGTTTATTTGCTTTTATGTGAACGGGGACAGGAACGGTAGTTAAAGATTGATATGAATCAATTACATTCATTAATGTCCGATAACAGCCGGTTCCGATTGGATATACCTCTCCAATTTTTCCTTTTAATAAAATTAATTCATATGCTCGAACAGCATCACGGACATCTAAAAAATCCCTTTCTTGTGTCAAGTCATCAATCAAAACGGGTTCGGCGAGACAATCCTTTTCAGCCAAAGCAATTTTTTCAGCGATAAGTGAACAAAAACCATTGGATGGCCCCGGACCTATTAAATTGGTCGGTTTCGCAATTATAATTGGCAAATGAAATAAAGTCTCCCATGATTTCGCTACAAGTGACTGAAAAGTTTTGGTCAAGCCGTATGGTTGATTTGGCAACCCGGATGGATCGAATTCCAAAGCCGAACCGATGACTAAAATTTTCCCGTTATTTTTAACCTTTCTAACAGCCTCTAATAAATGAACAGTCGCTAATACATTCACTGTTACATATTCGGCCGGTTTTTCCCAAGATTCTTTCACATCGTTTTTTCCGGCTGTATGCAGTATATAGTCCGGTTTAACAGCTTTGATTGCATCATAAACTGAAAATTCATCTGTTAAATCACATTCCCGTTCCTCATAATTCGGAAGATCTTTGTTGAAACGTTTTTTTCGCACAAGACCGACAACATGGTAGCCGTTATTTAGAAAATATTGACACGCATGCCACCCGGTAAACCCTCCCGCCCCGGTAATCAGAATTTTCCGGTTAACCATTTCGTACCATCCATTCATACAATTCCGTCAACATTTTTTCATAAGACGGAACCCGAAAAACGATGTCTGTTCTCGTATTTTTTAGCGTACGATCCAACACGATTTCGTCATAAGGATGAATGGTAACATCTTTTTTTAAAAAAATTAGTTGGATCTGTTTTAATAAATCGTATTTCGAAATGATTTCAGGAGCCGTTATATGAAAAAGCCCGGCTCCATCTTTTTCAATAACTGTTTCAATTACCTTGGCTAATTGTAATGTGGTAATGCCGTTCCAAAATACTTTTCGGTAGCCATTTATCCGACCCTTTTGTTTCATAAACCAATGGAATAAGCCGATTCCATCCTTTAACTCCGGGCCAATGATCGATGTACGAAGCGTGACGTGGTGATTTGAACGGATCTCCCCCAAGGCTTTTGTCATCGCATAAACCGATGTTCCGTCCGGTTTATCGTTTTCCGTATATCTTCCACTTCCATTTATTCGAAAATTGGAATTTTTATCAACGACCCCCGAAAAAACACAATCGGTACTTATATGAATTAACTTCCCGCCATATTTATCAAGGACTTTTTGCAAAAAATGGGGAAGGTAACTATTTACTAGAATCGCATCCATTTGATTTTTTACCGCTTGTTCATTCAAAAGACCGATGACATTAATGATCACATCCGGCTTGTATTGGCGGATAATTTCTTCGATTGCTGTCGGATCTGTCGCATCGAAGTAAATTCCGTTTTTCCGGGTCCTCGTTGTATATCTCACTTCAAAGTCGGTCTTCGTCTGGAAATATTGGACAATCATATGACCGGCCATTCCAGCACCGCCCAATACGAGAATTTTCAACTTAAGAACCCTCCTCTTTGCAGTAACGTTCTAATCTCCTCTTTTTTCATTAAATCATCTTTTGAACTGTAGCTCTTCCTTTCGACAAGTTGGCAGTTTTGATATTTTTCTATTAATCTCGGAAAATCTTTTGTAGGTAAAATCACAAAGTAATGTTCGTCAAAGAGTACTGTGTTTTGACTTTCATATTCTGAAAATAATACTTCATTGACTTTTTCACCGGGACGAATCCCTAATTCAATTATTTCGACATCCTTTTTCCCGGATTGCTCAATTAATACCTCGGCGAGATCGAGAATTCGGCAAGACGGCATTTTCATCACAAATATTTCGCCGCCCTCACTTGATTCCGTCGCCGTGAATACAAGATGAATAGCCTCTTCAATGGTTAAGAAAAACCGGGTCATCCGTTTATCCGTAATACTGACTTTTCCGGTCGTTTCAATTTGTTCTTTAAAAACATGAATCACACTGCCGCTTGTTCCGAGGACATTTCCGCCGCGAATTGTGACAAATTTTGTATCGTCTGTTAGCGAGTTGGCGTGAGTGATCAGTTGTTCACCAATTGCCTTTGTTAAACCGTAGAAGTTTGCGGGATTGGCTGCTTTATCCGTTGAAATATATATGACCTTTTTTACCTTGTTTAGGATGGACGCTTCAATTACATTCTGCGTTCCAATGACATTTGTTTTTAATGCTTCAATTGGTTGATCTTCGCAAACGGGTACATGTTTTAAAGCGGCTAGATGATAAAGTAAATCCACATTTTGTGTTGCGTTTACTAAACTTTCTTTATCACGAATATCACCAATAATGAAATTTAATCTATTGTCTTGAAATTTCCTTTGCATAGCCACTTGACTCGCTTCATTTCTCGAGAAAATACGAATTTCACGAGGCCTTTTTTCCAATAATTGTTTTACCAGTTCATGCCCCCAAGAACCGGTTGCTCCGGTAATCAAGATGGTTTGTTCTTCAAACAACTCCTTTACCTCCCAAAATAAATTTAACTACTTTATCGGACACATATTTATCATCATAGCCTATCGGTAAAACCCATTCAGATTGCCTAGCTACCATGACTTTTACTGCCCGAAGAATAGATTTGGCATCGACTCCGGAAACAATATTACTTCCACACGCTACCGTTTCAGGTCGTTCTGTACTGTTCCGAATCGTTACTGCAGGTACATGAAAAATACAACTTTCCTCTTGAACCGTTCCACTATCGGTCATGACACATAAGGCATGTTTTTGAAGTTGGATAAAATCGAAAAATCCGAATGGCTCATGAAACTCAACTAATGGATGACGTTTATTATTTTGAAGATTGTTTAGTTTTGATTTTGTTCGGGGATGGATGCTGCAAATTACCCGCTTATCAAAATGTTCCGCCACTGCATTTATACCGTTTAAAATTTCTGTTAAATTTGTGGCGTTATCGACATTTTCAGCCCGGTGACAAGTGACAAGAAAATAATCTTTTTCTTGCAAATGTAATTTTGTTCTTATATGACTTTCATTGATTTTCGATTGATAATGAACCAACACTTCATAAATCGGGTTACCGCTCATCATAATCCGGTTATTAGGAATTCCTTCCCGTAACAGATTTTCTCTAGAATTTGGCGTATACGGTAAATTGAATGTTGCAATTGCATCAATGACGCGGCGATTCTTCTCTTCCGGTACTGCCAAATCATAACAACGGTTGCCGGCCTCCATATGCACAACCGGAACGCCCATTCTTTCCAATAAAACAGCACTTAAAGCACTGTTTGTATCGCCCAGCACAAGTGCTTGATCCGGCTTTTCATCCTGAATAATTTGTTCTAATTCCTTGAACATCGTCGCTAATTGATTTCCCAAAGTGTTTTTATGATTAAACAGATGATAATCAGGCTTGCGAATTTCCAGTTCTTCAAAAAAGATGTCGCTTAAATTTTTCGTGAAATTTTGGCCGGTATGGACGAGTATATGTTTATCACAGAATTCATCTAATTTTTTTATGATTAAACTAAGGCGGATAATCTCCGGTCTTGTTCCTAAAATCGTTATTACCTTCATCTGAACACTTCCTGATTTTTTGTGCTTTACAACTATACTATTCTTTTTCTTTTATAACGGACTGGTTACTTCTCTATTTTTAAATAATCATGTAATTAGCCCATAAATCTAAGAATTCCACACAAGATTTGATTTTGGATAACATAAATCGATTGTAATTTTTAGAAAAAATGCACTTTTCGGGTGTTAACCTAATAAGATATCTTTCATGCTTTTTTATCTATGATTTTATTAATATGTGATATTAACTCATTTGTTCGTTTTTCTGTTGAATGGGCACGTCGAACCATTTGAAAACCTTGCCCGGCAATATTTTTTCGCTCATTTTCATTTTGTAAATAATAGGTAATCTTGTCTTTTACATTATGTTCATTCACGGCCACAAACGTCTCCCCATCAATAAAACCAAGGTCGGACAATTCTTGAGAAGGTGTGGCGAGTAACAATGTATTGCAAGCCAATACCTCAAAATATTTCATGACAGGATAATGCTCGATTGAGTCACAAGTAATAAAAATTTTTGCCCGGTTTATTTCTCTTGCGTATGTTTTACCTGCATAGATATTTTTCCAATTGTGGATTTCCTGATAACCCGGGTGGGGATGGTAAACAAAATTCGGCTCGTTTTTCAATATTTCATAAAACTTTGCTCGCATAGGATATAAATGCGGATAAATCGCACCCATCATTAACACATCAATGTCCCGAGGGATTTGGTAATCATTAAAAATATCAATTGGGACATGATGGGGAAACCAAATCATTCGATCATGGAATTCCGGAAAAAGGGATAAAAATGCATCTCGATAATGAGTAAAGAGATATTGAATGTTTTCTCGCTGATAAAATCGTCTTCTTTGATACGGTTTATATTTTAGTTCATGAACAATCGCTCCGACCGGGATATCCAAATCGGTAAATCCGCCTATATGGGGACAATAATCCGGTTTCCGATCATTAAGTAATATAAAATCAGGCCGTATGTTGATGTTTTTTAAAATGTCGTGAATGTTACCATCCAGATCACTTGTGATGACATTTGCTTTTTTTCTTAATTCCTTAAGTAAATAGTAGCTACTTTTTTCAATTCGGTTAGAAAGGTCACGCGTGACAAATAATATCTTTCGATCATCTTTACTCATCGAATCCCTCTTTTCGTTTTCCCTAAAGAAAAGAGCTTCCGATTAAATTGGAAGCACAGTCTCTTTACCTATTTTCTATTTTTTCGTATTTTATTGAACAAAAGGCGGGTAATCGATCGCAACAATTTTATCAAGTGGAACAATAATTCGATTTCCACCCAGCGAATCGACTCTTACAAATGTGACAGTTTCTCCGGTGACCTCTAAAACACGAACCCCTGTTAAATCAGGTTCCCCCGGCACGTTGGTTGGTAATGTAAAAACTTCATTGATCGTGACCCCTGCTGCTTGGATTTGCAACAATAGTAATTGCAAAGGCATCTTTTTTTGCTCCTTTCATTTGTTGTTCTTTTCAATACTTTTATATGAATCGTCCTCCCTTTTTGCTTGGGAAACCAATGAAAATGTGTATGTGCACAATCGAGAATTGTTATAAAACATAAAGAAAGGGCAATCTTTATTCCAAAGACACCCTTGTTTGCTTTATTCCACCTCCCCCCACTGATGGAAGTTTCACTTTATCCCGCACAAACGGTCACTAAATCTTTCTCCTGTGGCTTAAGGGAAATCAAAGATATGTAGGGGAAAGATAAGTGCCCGTAAGTGCCCGATTGGTTCAACTAACCATCAGTGGGGTAAATAACCCCACTGATAGAAGTTTCACTTTATCCCGCACAAACGGTCACTAAATCTTCCTCCCGTGGCTTAAGGGAAATCAGAAATGTAAAAGGGGAAGATAAGTGCCCGTAAGTGCCCGATTGGTTCAACTAACTATCAGTGAGGTAAATAACCCCACTGATGGAAGTTTCACTTTATTATTGGTCGGTTTCCCGTTTTCTTCTTTTTCCACAACCACAATCTTTTTTCTTCTTCATTGTTGTTTTCGGTTGTTTTAATTCCATCGATTTTTTCATTGTTCTACTTCTCATGTCCTAACCCCTTTTCTAACTTTTTATATTAGTCTACGAAATTTTTAAAAACTTTGTTCATTCTATTTGCCCAGAAAAGCGCTTATTATTGTCTCAATTATTGCCCCAATTGCAGCTACAGCTAAAATAACAATGAACGGTTCCGCAATAATGGGATAAAAAGAATACAGGAAAACTAAAAAAAGACTTACCCATATCCCGGTACACCAATAGCAACTTAATAATTCCCCAATCCATCTTTTGAACTTTCCTTGTTTCGGTACTAAATACACTTCTTTGTCACCAGCAGGATTCACTTCTTCCACCTCATCAAAAAAAGGCATCCGTATCATTTCGGTTATTTTATCAAAGACAATCAAACGGGTTAATCGGAAAGTTGCTAATCCAATTAAAAAAAATGACCACCCATCAATACTAAACATAAAAATCCCTCCTCCTTCAATATATAAAAGAAATCTCATCTTTATAATTAAAAAAACTAAAAATAGGCGTTTTACCGATACCGTTATTAGCCTTCTCACATAGTCTGTAAGTGAATATGAAATACTGATAAGGAGGAAAGATAATGGGCATTAAACCAGATACATTCGACCATAACTGTGTTTGTGATATATTACTTGACATTTTAGAAGCCCAAGAAAAAGTGGACCCTGCCAATAGTCATTGCACCAGTGGATGTTCTACCTCTCTTCAGGAACTATGCGGCGGATTAAATGCAACCAGTCCCTATACAACCATCCCGGTCTCTTTGATTTGTAAAGGTACATGTGAATACTTTGTCGGAAGGGGAATCAGAAGAACCGGTACCGGTCCTGATGTAAATGTATATGAATCAATCGCTTTCCGTGTTGTAGATGTCGATCCCGAAACTTGTTGTGCAACATTAGAACTTCTACAAGCCGTTCCTGTAGCACAAACGACAAACGATGAGAAAACACAAGTTGGGTTAGCTAACTTACTATTCTTTTTCTTAGACCAAGGTGCATTTGGCAGATATGTAAACACCGGTATATGCATTACAGTTGACTTGAACTGCTTCTGTGGCGTTAATTGTCATCCGGCAGTAACACCAGGACCTTTTACAGGTTAAGAATTTTTTAGATGTAGTATAGACTTATGAGTCTGTACTACTATTTTTATTGGGAAGTTTACGTGCACCTATCTCCCACCTTTGCTTCGAGTGACCGTACATGACGGATAAATAAAAAAATGGAGTTGCAACTGCTTTAAATCAAGTTCCTGGGTTGCATCTCCATTTGCGTGTATTCTTTTCTATTCTTTTTATGTTTGAACCTCAAGCTCTTCAATTTCATCAATATGAATGGTCTCAATTTTTCTGTTTCTCCTGATTCGTACTTGATCTCCCCGTTTGCTAAGAATTTGAATCCATACTTTATCCCCATTAATTTTCGCTTCACAAACCGGCCGCTCCAATACATTCGGATAAAATGCCAACCGTCTGACCAGCTGTCTAATCTCTCGTCTCCGTTCCAATTTTTCCCCATTCAGTGTTTCTTCTGTATCATCTCGAGCCTCATTCAATTCTTCTACATGCGTACCCCCGGTTTCCTTCCCATCTGTTTCAACTACTTCTTGATCTGCTAATGAAAAATCCTCATCTTCTGATAATTTATCATCATCTTCACTTTCTTCTATATTTAATTTACCCTCGACATCTGGTGTGTCTGTTCCAAGTTCTTCTTCAGTTGGCATGTTTTTATTATTCATTGGGTCTAATTCATTAACCGCCTCTTCCAGTATTAGCTCGCCACTTATTTTTTCAATAAAGTCTTCTGTATTGTTTTCTTTTTCTTGATTGCTCATTTGACCATCATGATTTTTTTCCTCATCTGTCGCTTCTGCTTGAGTCCTTTCTTTTTTATCCATAATATGCTCGCCCCCGCCACGATCATTATAAAAATCAATAAAAAAACGATACTCATTTTGAACATTTACATTTCCTATCATATAATCGGGCTGTTGAATAAACATGGTTGGTTTCCATTTTTTACCTTTAGCGCTCTGTTTCATTCTTTGTCCCCTTTCACACAAATTCTGCCTTATTATTTGTATGCGAAAAAAAGCAATTGTGTTAATTGCTTAATCAATGGAAAAGAACACTTATTTATGTAAAATAAAGATAAAGGTAAACGCATAAAAAGTTCTGGTTCTGAAAATTTGCATTCAAATACCATTTTTTGGGTTGTACGTAATATGGTTTATACCAATCTTGTGTAAAATTTGCTGATCCTTTTTAGGTACTGGTCAGGAAATCTATCGTTTTGAGGGGAAGGGTTTTTTTGGAAAATCATCGTGAGGATATAGAACTTGATTTGACCGAGTTTGATCAACCGGGAATCATAGCAAAAAATGCAGCAATTGTCTTGTTAAAAAATAATCTTAAAAGAATAAAAGAAAACGAGAATATCTACTATGATAAGGAAAAAGATGCTCAGTTCATGAAAAAGTATTATAGAAAGCTGAACCTTCATGGGAAAGGAAAAAATGTATTTTATTCCCTCCATTCCTATTTAAAAAAGACGCATAAAAATATCATTCCTTATTTTTTGAGTAAAGATATGTATTTATATACATGGGTCGATTTACAACCGGACGGGACAATGAAAAGTATTTATTCAGGAAAAATTAATGATCCGGATACATTTCTTTTAGATGATTTTATGACCGTCAATGAGCGGTATGAAAAATTTCAGGAATTAAACCAGTTATATTTGAATAAGCATGAAATGTTAAAAAGAGTGAAATCAATTGATTATGAGTCAAAATTTAACACAGAGCATATTGTTCCTCAAAGTTGGTTCAATGCAGCGGAACCGATGAAAGGGGATCTTCACCATTTATTTGTTTGTCAGCCGGATTGCAATACATTACGTTCCAATTTACCGTATGGCGACCATGCTTTTTATAATCCCGAATCAGAAACAGAACCAATTCGTAATCATTGCGGAGTTGCTTCCGGGGAATATTTTGAACCGGAATACGGCAAAGGGACGGTTGCCCGGGCAATGCTCTATTTTTTCGTTCGCTACCCGGATGCTATAAAGAAATCAATTATGAAAAAAATACATATACCTGTATTGTTAAAATGGAATCGGGATTTTCCGGTGACCGTTTACGAAAAACACCGCAATCTTGCCATTTATGAGATCCAAGGCAACCGCAACCCGTTTATCGACTTTCCTGAGTTAGCCGATGTCATCTGGCCATAAAAACTCTATAAAAAAAGCACACTGGTCACAATAAACATATTGCCAATCAGTGTGCTCTTTTAATTTTATTGTATTATTTTGTTGAAAGAATCTTTTTACATACTGGAAACAGGTTATCTTCATCTTCTGCATATTTTTCATCCATGTTTTTCCCCTCACAAAATAGAACAAAACCAAATTTCATTAGCCAGTATTTTTATCATTTTATATTACGTATAATCTTCCAGTCCTTTTCGTTCACGCACTTCTCCATTTGCGAGCTCTAAAGCCTTTTTCCAAGTCTTTTCCGTCTCATATTTAAAAAATTTATACAGAGGATTCAAATCTTCTGTTTCATCATACTTTTGCAGACACTCATAATATAATTTTTTATCCTCATTATAAACGATGAAAGGGAGATGGTTATGCGTCATCAAATAATAATTCATCATTGTTCTGCCTACCCGGCCGTTTCCGTCTGCAAAAGGATGAATATATTCAAAACGGGCATGGAAATACGTCGCCACTTTTAAAATTTCTTTTCCGTCATACTCATTCACTTCTTCAATCAATTGGATCATGTCACTTTCTACATTTTCAGCAGAAGAACCAACTTCCGGAAGACCAGTAACATAATCATGTTTTTTAAACTCGCCCGGGCGCTCTTCATTGACAATGTATCGCTTTTCATCATACGTTCCGCCGGTTAAAATCTTATGAATTTCTTTAATAAGATCAACACTTAATTTTTCTCTTTTTATTATTTTTTCTTTTAAATACTCATAACACAGTTTTTGATTATATTGTTCAAAAATAGCATGAGGGCTGCCACTGAAATTGATAACTTTTCCGCTTTCAAATATTTCTCTCGTGTCGTGGTAATTAATTTCGTCATTCTCTATTTTCCCGGAATGATAAGCAAAGAGTATCCGGAAGCTGTCCAAATATTTATCTAAATCTTCAGCCGAATTTATTTGATAGGACTGCCACAATTTCAAAACTTCCCTGTATTTTTCCAAGTGACATCCCTTTCCTTTCATTATTACTTCCTTTCATTATACCACACACTTAAAGAAATAAGACGTGATGCCGGACTTTGCTTACTTCCCATAAGTCATGCAGAAAACTGACATTGCCGATCAATTTATCGAGCTAGCTTTAAAAATTAAATCCCGCTTAAAATATGGAATCCGGCATCGACATGAATATTTTCCCCGGTAATTCCGCGAGATAAATCACTGAATAAAAATAATGCGGTATCGCCCACTTCTTCTTGCCTCACAGTCCTCCGTAGCGGTGCCTTTTCTTCAATTTGATTTAATACGGAATTAAAACCACGAATTCCTTTAGCAGATAATGTTCGAATCGGTCCCGCCGATATCGAATTAACGCGAATACCGTCTTTTCCAAGATCATTGGCCAAATATTTAACACTTGCATCCAACGAAGCTTTTGCAACACCCATCACATTATAATTCGTGACAACCCGTTCGCCACCTAGATATGTAAGAGTAATAATACTTCCGCCTTCAGTCATAAGCGGTCTGGCTTCCTTGGCTACGGCCGTCAAGGAATAGGCACTGATGTTTTGGGCCAGCAAAAAGCCGTCACGGGACGTATCGACAAATTCACCTTCTAAATCTTCCCGGTTGGCAAATGCGATGCAGTGCGCGACACCGTGAATTGTACCGACTTGATTTTTTATTTCTTGAAAACAAGCAGTAATATCTTCATCAACTGTCACATCACATTGCAGCAACAAATAATCTTTGCCCTCTAATGTTTCCGCCAATTCTTTCACATTTTTAAGCATGCGATCTTGGTTGTATGTAAAAATCAGTCGGGCACCAGCCTTGTCGAGAGACCGGGCAATCCCCCAAGCAATACTCCTTTTGTTGGCAACACCCATAATGACAAATGTTTTCCCTTTTAGCGACAATACCATATTTCTTCCTCCGTTTCAAAATTCAATGTATTCCAAACTCCTATTTATTACATGTTATTAGTACCTACTACTAATAGTACTATATTCTTCACAAATTGAAAAGTAAGAAAATGGTTGAAAAAAATGTGTACGACTAATTTTATCGTTTTCTACCAATAATTGTTGTCATTCCGAACAAAAGAAACACATACCCCAGTACCTCACCCATCTTTAGGAAAAGTTCAGTAAAATTTTGCTGTTTGCGGATACCTTTCAAGCAATATTTTGTTTGCTTCTTGAAGTTTTTCTGAATATTCCAGATAAGAAGGGCTCAAAATCTTCAAATTTTCAACAAAAATTTCATCATAGCCGCTGCTTTTCTGAAACTCTACCAACAATTGTTGCAATTTGAAAGCAGGTGTTGACTTATAATCTTCCGAATTTCGAAACTTGATATACTCCTCAATTTCCTGTTGATTGTTAACAATATAGTTTTCAATATCTTCAACTGCATTTAGGAAAGTCATATTCATTTTTTCAATGACTTCCTGATCCGTTAAGGGAATAACACTTTCTAAATATTCTTCCATTTCCCGCGTTATTCTCACTTTATCCAAAAAATCGACAATTTTACCATATGCTTCCTCTTTTTCTGCCGTATCTGCTTTTTCATTTAGAAATTGACCGAAATGAACAGACAAAAATATACCGTATACGCCCGGAAAAGCCTGAATTAATTTTTCTTTAATGGTAAAAGACCTGTTGAGATGAATGTCAATATACTCTATTCCTTTATCAACATTATAGTTTTCAATAAGTAGTTCAAGGCATTTTTGTTGTTCCATTACTTTTTCCCTCTTTAAATCCATTAAATATTTGTACTTTAACAGTGACACAGCCTTATTACTACTCAAAAGGACATTTTTAATTTCAGAAATCGTTAATCCCAACTTTCTCAGAACAAAAATTTCCTTTAATGTCGATACATCTTCTTCACTATAATTTCTATATCCATTTTCTCCAATGTTCGGACGAATAAGCCCATGCTTTTCGTAATAATATATCGCCTTTTTTGTTAAGGAACATTTTTTGCAAACCTCATGTATGAACATAACGATCACCTCACAAAATAATCATAGACTAATCCCTAAGGTAATAGTCAACCTAATATCACTTTCATTGAAACAATTTTTCGTTTATAGTAAAAAATACCCTCGTTAAAGGATGTTCTGCTTTAAATTGTAAAGAAGGGATTCAATTGTATGAAAATCGATATTATTGGAGATGTCCATGGTTGCTATGAGGAATTAATGGAGTTATTGGATAAATTAGGTTATCAGTTTTTTGGTGATGAAATAAAGAATAATCAAGATCGAACACTCGCCTTTTTAGGTGACTTAACGGATCGGGGTCCGGATTCCGTGAAAGTAATTGAACTTGTTTATTCACTTGTTAAGCAAAATCAAGCAGTTTATACACCAGGGAATCATTGTAATAAATTATATCGTTATTTTCTCGGAAATAACGTGCAAATATCTCATGGATTAGAGACAACGGTTGCTGAATATGAACATTTGCCTGTAAAAAAGCAACGAGAAATTCGGACAAAATTTATCAAATTATATGAAGAAGCACCCATGTATTTGCAATTGGATGGCGGAAAATTAATCATCGCCCATGCCGGAATCCGCGAAGATTTTATCGGTCATACAAATAAAGAGGTTCAAACCTTTGTTTTGTATGGCGATGTTAACGGGGAAAAACTTCCGGATGGGAGACCGGTTCGAAAAGATTGGGCAAAATATTATCAAGGCAATCGGATCATTGTTTACGGTCACACTCCGGTCCATAACGTAAGAATCGTTAATCATACATATAATATTGATACCGGTTGTGTATTCGGCGGAAAATTAACGGCCCTTCGCTATCCGGAAATGGAGATCATTCAAGTTCCTTCTCACCAAAAATATGTTCCGGAAAAATTCACAAAATTTCCTTAAAAACTTTTTTTATGGCAAAATCGGGGCATACTCGCCCCACAAAAAAACTGTTCAAATTCGTTCACTTGCTTCATATCAGTGAATAAACCAACTAGATATCGTATCTGGAAAATCAATTTAGTAATAATATTTTTATACTTTTTCAGTGACCCGGGTCATCCGCTGAAATCTCCAAAAGCTTCTCCATATCTCTCGGCAATGGTACGGAAAACTCCATCGTTTTTTCCATTACAGGATGTAGAAAATGAATACGCCGACAATGTAAAGCCTGGCGGTTCAAAAAGATCTGTGAACCGCCATATAAATCATCTCCCACTAACGGATGACCGATATGAGCCATATGTACGCGAATTTGATGCGTTCTACCGGTTTCCGGCATTAACCTAACATGCGTAATCTGTTTATATCGTTCAACAACTTGGAAGTGGGTGCAGGCGTATTGACCGCCATCTGTTACAGTACGTTCGATAATACTGTCCTGTTTTCGACCAATGGGTGCTTCAATCATCCCATTGTTTTCCGCGACAGTTCCTTCAACAAAAGCTTCATATTCCCGTTTCACCTGTTTTTCCTGTTGCTGTTTGCTTAGAATATGATGGATGTGACGATATTTAGCCACTAAAACAAGTCCTGATGTATTTCGGTCAAGCCTTGTGATAATATGAGGAGCTGCCGTTAAGCCAATTTCCTTATAATAACCCATTACCGCATTGACTAGACTTCCGGTCGGATGCTCTCTGGACGGTATCGTATTCATAAATGCCGGTTTATTTATAACCAGTACATAATCATCTTCGTAAACAATGTGAAGAGGGATTTTTTCAGGTAAGAGAGTTTGGCTGGGCTCCTCAACCGGAAAAATAACGGTTAACTGCTCCCCCTTTTTTAAAACATGCCGTACCGTTACATGAATGCCGTCTATTAAAATATTGCCGCCATGAAGCTTTATATCGGTTAATGAAGTTTTAGAAATTCCCCGCTCTTGTAAGTATTGTCTCGTTGTTTTTCCGTGATCATTTTCTGTAATGACCCATTCAAGTATGAAAGGTTTTGCCATAAATCATTTCTAACTCCTTTGTTTTAACAATAGTGAGTGCTTGTCATTATTTCTACAAATGGCTTCCAAGGAAAAAATCAACTATTCATCGATAAATGACGCACGGACTCTTGACCAGAACGGGAACGGTTTGTATCTGGCAAAACGAATCTTTTGATCAGCCACTCGAAATTGCAGCGACTGGATATCTTTCTGAACAAATGTTAAATGATCGATTCCGATTAAGAAATCTTTATGGGTTACAGGTCGAAAAATACATTTATGATGGGCCGGTAAAATTAACGGCGAACCGATTGTCCGAAAAACGCGATTATTGATCGAAGCCATTTCGGCAATCTGGATTGATTCCAATGACGGATGAATAATGGCCCCTCCCAACGCTTTATTGTAGGCAGTGCTTCCGGATGGAGTGGAAACACATAACCCATCTCCTCGAAATCTTTCAAACAATTCATCTTTAATCTCAACATCAATTACAAAGGTACCTTCTACACTTTTAATGGTCGCTTCGTTCAATGCCAGATAATGTTCTTCTTTTCTTTCGTTATTATAATAAATAATGACTTCAAGTAACGGATATTCGACAATCCGACATTTTGTTTTGGCAATAGCGATGACAAGTTTTTCAATTTCATCCGGCATCCAATCTGCATAAAATCCTAAATGACCGGTATGAATACCAACAAATGCTGTATCATTAAGACGATGGCGATAACGTTGAAAAGCTGATAACAGTGTACCGTCTCCCCCTACCGAAATCGTAATTTCGGGCTCTATTTCATCATATTCCAATTTGAAATCGGTCAAATAGCTTTTCAATTTCTCGGATAACGTATTCGACTTTTCATCCCCTTTTGAAACGATGGCAAATTTCAAATCTTTGCACCCCCATGTTTAATTTATAATTGGCTCCCAAAAGGTTTTCAGAAATTTTTTTGCTAAATGATGCATGCCACAAAATTATTGTACAGGAACCAATAGCTTTTTGAAAAAATAAGCTTTTTAGTGTTAAGCATCTTGTGGATAATCTTTTTTACTGGAAAAAAATCTTTGAGCATCCCTAATTTCTTCTCTAATTTCCGACATTTCTTCATCAAGCAAAAACGCTGCTTCTGCTGCCCGCTGAAGTCGGAACTGGATATCTTCCGGGAATTGACCGTTATATTTATAATTTAGAGAATGTTCGATCGTCGCCCAAAAATTCATGGCTAATGTACGAATTTGAATTTCCGCCAACACTTTCTTTTCACCATGAATTGTCTGGACCGGATAACTGATAATGACATGATAAGATCGATAACCGCTCGCTTTTTTATGCGATATATAATCTTTCTCCTCAACAATCTCTAAATCATTACGGTTTCTAAGCAGCTCAACAACTTTTTTTATATCATCAACAAACTGACACATAATCCGCAGTCCGGCTATATCGTACATCGTATGTAATTCATCTAAAGGAATATTTTTTTGTTTTGCCTTGTCTAGTATACTTGCGATCGGTTTAACACGACCGGTCACAAATTCAATTGATGAATGTGTTTTTTCTAATTCAAATTGTCTGCGAATCCCTTTTAATTTTATTTTTAACTCCTCAACAGCTTGCCGGTAGGGTTCTAAAAATTCTTCCCAATTCATTTTGAAATCACCTCTGTACATAACGCACACTTCTTCCGTGTTATATCAACCACATGATTTTATTAAAATTAGGTACTACTTCCAGCGGTTTTTTTATCTGCTGATCAGAAGGAATACATCCTAAATGCGTAGTCTTTGTGATAACGTTTGTATGACCCACATCGTATTCTTCCGACCAATCGGGCTTTTACCGATATGTCAATTTTATTTCTTCTGTTTTTATAGGGTAATCTGATATTATTTTACCATACAGTTGCTAAAAGATTAGATTTTCGCTTCAAAATAATTATACGAAGGTTATAAAGAAAAATTTTGAGATCATGATTTCGATTCATTCGATTATGTGGGGGTAAATTATGGAAAATCATTTAGAAATTGAATTTAAAAATGTATTGACAAAAGATGAATTTATTAGATTGCAACAATTTTTAGGGGTAACCGAAAATGATTTTTTTCTCCAAGTAAATGATTATTTTGACACCGATGACTTTGCGCTAAAAAAAGCCGGTTGCGCTCTCCGAATCAGAACGAAAGAGGGGCATATGGAGTTAACATTAAAAGAACCAAATGACGCGGGGCTTTTGGAAACAAATGAACCTATATCAGAAGTTGAGCGGGATTTGTTACTTGAACATGAAGTTTTTCCTAAAGGAGCAATCGAAAAAAAATTAAAGTCAATGCAAATTTCGCTTGAAAAAATTAGTCATTTCGGTACATTGACTACTTCCAGGGCTGAAATTCCGTTTTATGAGGGGCTTTTAGTACTGGATAAAAGTTTTTATTTAAATAAAGAAGATTTTGAGGTAGAATATGAAGTGACGGACCCAAAAGCGTACAAACATATTACTCGTCTGTTAACATCTTTGAACATTCCCGTAAGAAAGACAGAAAATAAAGTACAACGTTTTTATAATGTATGGCGAAAAAAGCGGTCCGTATAAATGTTGAAGAGGTTGTGTGTCGATGAATATACAACAAATCAAAACAATTTTAGAAATTAATGCTTTGAGAGATATGGACAGTTTGAGCGGGAATTCTTCATCATCCGGCAGTTCTCCGTTGTTTTCTTCCATGCTCGAACAGTTATTAGTATTACAAAATATAAATAATGAAACAAAGAATGCTACTATAGCTGTTTCCCCTGCCGGAAACGGTTTACCTTCTTTGCAAACAAATATAAAACCAGCCGTAAAGATTGCTGATGAACAACTGCAACCGATAATTGAAGAGGCAGCAAAAACTTACAATTTACCTGTTTCCTTGCTCGTTTCTGTGATCAAACAAGAGTCAAATTTTAATATTTATGCGGTTAGTCCCAGTGGAGCACGGGGACTGATGCAGTTAATGCCATCTACCGCCAAAAGTTTAGGCGTTATGAATATTGATGATCCGAGAGAAAATATAATGGCTGGTGCAAAATATTTACGGCAAATGCTTGACCGCTACGGTTCACTTGATGTTGCTCTGGCTGCTTACAATGCCGGACCTGGTAATGTCGAAAAATATAATGGGATTCCCCCTTTTAAAGAAACAAAAAATTACGTAGCTAAAATTTTGAAAGATGTTATCGTATAAGCTCCATTATAAAATATTCGAAATAAAACACCCGGTGAGAAATAAACCGGGTGATGTTTTGCTGAATTGGAGTTAATAGGCAATCGTTTAATCCTTTTTTGCATGCTCATTTTTTCACATTTTATTGTGCTTCTCAGTTTTCAACTTGACTACGATGAATTGCTCAGCCTATCATGAAAAAGCTATTTATTTGAGTTAATTCTTCTACGCTGTTAAAATATATCCAAAGTGAAATAAAGGAGTTATCCGTTATGGAAAGGAAAATAATTTCACAGTTTGAAATGGTCGGGGAAGAAACATTGCATAAAATCGTGGATGCATTTTATAAAAGAGTTAAACTGCATCCGGATTTGTCACCAATTTTTCCGGATGATTTGCGAGAAACAGCCAGAAAACAAAAGCAATTCTTAACCCAGTTTTTAGGCGGACCTCCTTTATATACATCTGAACATGGCCACCCGAGATTGCGGATGAGACATCTTGCTTTCCCTATTACTCCAAAAAGGGCAAACGCATGGCTAACTTGCATGTCTCAAGCAATGGATGAAGTAGGTTTTTCCGGTCCGATCCGGGAAGAGTTTTTTTCGCGGTTAGTAATTACTGCCCACCATATGGTTAATACCGATGATGAATATGAAAGTAGAAAAGGTGAGGTCCAGTGATCGACAAAAATCGTTATGATTTCAATTTATCTAGCTTGATTAGCGGTAGTGACAGACCGCTTGAAATGTATTTATTTATCGATCCGCTATGTTCAGACTGTTTTGCTCTAGAACCGATTATAAAAAAATTACAATTTGAATACGGTCATTACTTCAGTTTAACTTATGTATTAAGCGGCAAGTTGACAGACTTAAATTCCGGACCACGCAAATCGATAACAAAGAAATTAGAAAAAACGGTTCGCAGAAAATGTATTGATTGTGATGATATTCAAGCGGACTTGAATTTAACTTCCCCGTTTTTAGCGTCCATTGCCGTAAAAGCTGCTGAATTGCAAGGAAAAAAAGCAGGAATTCGTTTTTTGCGGAAACTTCAGGAATATTTTTATTTAAAAGGTGAAGATATTACGGAATTAAATACGCTTATTAAATGTGCCCATGATTCCTTATTGGATGTGGATGAATTTTATAAAGATATACATTCAGAAAGCACTTCCCATGCTTTCCAGTGTGATCTGAAAATTTCTAATGAAATGGACGTAACGGAAACACCAACAATTGTTTTCTTTAACAATAATGTTGAAGAAGAAGGACTGAAATTAGCAGGTGTAAATCCTTATGAAGTATATATTGAAATTATGACTGATATATTGGGAGAACGTCCTGTCAGCAATTCATTACCGCCTTTATTATCATTTATTCGTTATCATGAAATTGTCTCCACAGATGATATCGCATTTGTTTACGATTTACCTCATTTACAAGTGGAATTAGAAATGAAAAAGTTGCTGCTACAGCAAGTTGTTGAACGTATTCATACCGAACACGGTACATTTTGGCGCATAAATTACAATAATAAGAAAAGCGCAGAGCGCCCGCTTAGCGACGTACAAACTGGAGCGCCCCGCAATGAGATAAAGGAAACACGGTGAGGAACGAGCCGATGTTGACTTATCGTAGTGAAGCTACTCCTAGAGTGAACTTCATGAGTAATCTTCCATGAAATACTTCATGAAGCTTTGCGACGAGCTGAACATCCGCTTCCTCGAATAGGCTATGGCGCAGGAGCACATTAAAGGGGAGCTAGTTTCTCAGTCGCTGGCGCTCGGAGCTAGACAATAAAACTAATCCTAAGTTATTTACTTGTATTTTTATACTTTCTTATACTATAAAAAATGACAAGATATAAGCACTGTTTGATAAAGTAGTTTGACTTTATTAAGCAGTCTTTTTTTTTTACATTAGCAAATGGTAAATAGAAAGAGAGGTCCAGCAGATGGGTGGTCCACTGTACCTCTCTTCCATGTTACGAACAAAGGGGATGGGAGAAATTTTCACGGTCAAACAAAGGGGTATATGTTTGTTTGTGAATAACTTCACACCACTATAATATCAAATCCTCAACCTTTGTGCAAGTCATTATTATATATTTCACATTTTCGACACATTTTTTGTCATACTGGGACAAATTTTACCCACCTATCATACTGTACCGCACCGCTACATAAAATGATAAGGACAAATTATCTAATGAGAGTGATCATATGAATCGTTGGTATATAGGTGGGTTTATTTTATTAGTCATTGTTTCTTTTGTCGGTTATCTCTTTGGTATTTTGAAAATTTTTCCATTGTATCTGACGGCAACTTTCCTATTTTTTTCTATCTTAATATTTTTATCTTACATAAATTACCATAACCAATTTAAAGGATTTAAAAAATAATACTATGTGACAAATTGTCAAAATGTCTAATAGTAGAAAGTATCTTGGAGTGATAAATCAAAATAAGTTTTTGTATCAGTATAGAAAGGGCAAATTTTGCAGGTGAATCACCCAAACTTGCCCTTTTTCACATATTTTCATTTATTTATTTATTTAAAAGTCGTTCCATATCAGTCAATTTCTCTTCAAAAACTTTGCAGGCATTTTCGATTGGTTCCGCCGTTGTCATATCCACCCCTGCTTTTTTCAACACTTCGATTGGATAACCCGAGCTTCCGGATTTCAAATAACCGATATATCGTTCTACGGCAGGCTCTCCTTCTTCTAAAATTTGTTTACTCAATGCCGTTGATGCACTTAAGCCCGTTGCATATTGGTAAACATAATAGTTGTAGTAGAAATGCGGAATTCTCGCCCATTCTAAGCCAATTTCCTCGTCAATAACAACATCATCACCAAAATATTTTTTATTCAAATCATAATAAATATTTGTCAATAACTCTGCCGTCAATGCTTCCCCTTTTTGGGAACGAATGTGAATATCATGTTCAAATTCAGCAAACATGGTCTGCCGGAATACCGTGCCACGGAATGTTTCCAAATAATTATTCAAAATGTACAGCCGTTTTCTATCATCGTCCAATGTTTTTAACAAATACTCACTTAATAAATTTTCATTACAAGTGGAGGCAACTTCGGCAACAAAAATCGAATAATCGCCATAAGGAAATGGTTGGTATTTCCTTGTATAGTAACTATGTACCGAATGACCAAATTCATGGGCAAGGGTAAACAAATTATTGACATTGTCTTGCCAGTTTAACAATATATACGGATCGGTTCCATACGCTCCGGATGAGTAAGCCCCGCTTCTTTTTCCTTTATTTTCATGGACATCTACCCAGCGATTGGCAAACCCTTCTTTTAAAACGGAAAGATATTCTTCCCCCATTGGAGCCAATCCTTTTAAGACGATATCTTTTGCCTCTTCAAAGGTCACTTCCATTTTGACATCTTTAACAAGCGGTGTATACAAATCATACATATGCAATTCATCAAGTCCAAGCACCTTTTTCCGTAATGCGACATAACGGTGTAGAAGCGGCAAGTTTTTATTGATTGTTTCCACTAAATTATCATATACCGACTCCGGAATATTGTTGGCGGATAGTGCGGCTTCCCGTGCCGATTTGTATTTACGGACATTAGCATAAAAATTATTGCGTTTTACTTGTCCGCTTAGTGTACTCGCAAACGTATTTCGAAATTTCCCATACGTTTCATATAAAGCATGAAACGCATCTTTTCGCACACGGCGATCCGCACTTTCTAAAAAGCGAATATAACGGCCGTGCGTTATTTCGACTTCTTCTCCGTTTTCATCCACAATAGATGGAAACTCCAAGTCTGCGTTATTTAGCATACCGAATGTATTACTCGGCGCATCCGTCACTTCTGTACTTTGGGCTAAAATCGCTTCTACTTCAGGTGACAATACATGCGGACGTTGCAAATTAATTTCTTCCAAAGCATGCTCATATAACTTTAATTCTTCTTTTTCGGTTAAAAACTGTCGAATTTTATTCTCATCAATCGCCAGTAATTCGGGGACAACGAAGGAAAAAGCACTTGCTGCCTGAGTATACAAATTTCTCGCTTGATCATTCATTCCTTGATAGAAAGAATTTGTCGTATCCTGATCATATCGCATATGGGCATATGTATACAATTTCCCCAGTCGCATCATCACTTCATCTTGATATTGCAATGCTTCATATAAAACGTCAGCATTTTCACCAAGTTTCCCTTGAAATTCAAAAGCTTTAGGAATTATCGCTTTAATCTGCTCAAACTCCTCTTTCCATTTTTCGTCTGTTGCAAAAATATTTTCCAGTGCCCATGTATCCTTTACCGGGATTTCATTTCTTGCCGGCAGTTTTTTTACTGCTTTTTCTGTTGACATCATAACTCCTCCATTCATTGGTAATTTATTTCCTATATATGTATGCAATTCTAAAAAGATGAAAGGAAATATATGTTAATTCTAAAAATAACCCTATCTAATCATTCCGTCAATAGAAAAGGTTTTAAAATGATTGCTTTATAACGACGATAAAAATCCTTGCTTTTTTCTTGCCTGAAAAGATGTGGATTGACAATTCGTTTTGGTACTTTCTTTACAATTAATTTGTCCCCAATTCTGCTGAAAAATCCAATATCGGTTAAAATTTGTAAATAATCATGAACGGGACGATATTGTTCTGATTCGGAAAAGAGCACTAAATCACGGAATTTAATTATTTGTTTCAAGCTGTGAACCACAAATGATTTTATTTGTTGTACCGGAATAGCATCTCCTTTTTTTCGTCTATATAAAAAATAAAACCAAATATAAAATTGCCATTCCATTGGATGATTATAAATAAGAAACATATTTCTTACCGGCAAGCCAATTTCAGGAGGAAGTTCTGTTACATGAATTTGGTGATGATATAAAAACTGTAAAAAGGGATTGTTTCTTCCATTGGGCAATAGGGATTGCCTCTGTATCCATTTTTCCAATTGGTCATTCCAATTTTCATAAAACCGGTGAGATTGCCGTTTTTGTGATAGAACTTTCACCAATGTATCTTTAAGGGTAAATTTATCAATGCTCGTATATGCACGATTAATTGAGAACGGAATAATATTGTTATATAAATAGAGGCAGTCGGTTTCCGGATTAAACGAAAGCAAAAATGGAGTTCCATTTGCAGTTTTATTAATAAAACCGGTTAAAAACTCACTTAAATGAATCATAGATCCATATCGTGTTGTTACATGTTTTTGATTAACAATCCAAAGCGGCCAGTATGAATATTTTAAATAATTTAATGTCCGCCGCTTGATTTCGTTTGTCTGTATGATCGAACATTGGAATTCAACTGCAACTTTTTTTCCACCCCATTCAAACAGCAAATCAGGTTGTTGATTCAAGGCAGATAGAAATACTTCCATTCTCGGTCGAAATCCTTGTACAGTTAACCATTCATATAATCTCTTTTTTCCCAGCAAATGGATTTCTGACTCTCCTTCCGGCTTTATCGGACATTTACTCTTATGGGCAAAATGAGGAATTTTTTTCACACCCATTTTAAGAATTAATTCACCATTGCAGGAAGGGCAAAAAAACGGTTCGTGCTTTTTAATATCCTTAATCGCATCGTAAGTTCCATTTAAAACGGATATAAAATCACCTGAACTCGTTTTAGCAATGAACAAATGATTCTCCTCCTTTCCTGGATGTTCCTTATTATGAACGGGTTTCATAAACTCGTCAAAAGATGAAAATAACCGTTTTGAAGGATAAAAACATAAAAAAATACCGATTCTCCTTGGCAGAAAACCGGTTTTTTATAAAAATGGAATTCAAAATCGTCATTTTTACATTTAATGAAAATATTTCCGAATAACCGTAAAGACATTTTCAGAAATAATTTCCTTCCCGTACTCTTGTAAAAAATGAATCGTTCGTTGTGATTCCATACTATATTCGAGAATGATGCTCAAACAATCATCAATTTCTTCTTCGGTAAAAACGTCAAACGGAAAGTCTATATATAAGTAATAAGAATTTTCAACTGCGTATAGTTTCGTTATAGCACCTTCAGGATTCAAACGTTTGGCCAGCGGGATGAGATCATCGAATTCATTAAAGTAAGCAACAAAGGAAATCGAATGTTCATCCACCTCTTCCATTTCTTCTTGCTCACTGTATTGGAAATGGTGGTCAAGTATGTCATCTACTTGCTCAGTTATTGGAAAAGCACTAAATTTTCCTTCAAGCGGTAATTCCAAGCGACCGCCGTCTTTAGTAAGTTGTGCTTTTGTGACAAATACTTCCAATCCTTTCTCTAAAGCTTGAACTTGAATCCATAACGGTCCGTCGAAAGGAAAGTCCTCTTCTTCGTTTACTTCATCCATTACTTCCCAAAATAATTGCTCACTTTTTTCACGACTATACCAAATTTCTTCACGATCAAATCCTCGTTCTTCTACATCTACATAAGAAATAAAAAATTTTAATGTATTCTCATTAATGCGTTCGATCTCCATTTCATAACGCTCCCTTCTCGACCATTTATTTGAAGGGTAAAGTTCCCTTGAAAAAACCAAAAAAGTCCGTCTTTTTTCCCGCCTAAATGAACATATTGTATGTCTTCTAATCCTATTTTATGACAAAACCAAAAAGAACGGAAATAAAAAAGACTAAATTATTATAAAATAAGTAACCAACCCAATTCAACTACATGTCCATATGGTAACCGTACATGTAAGTTTAAGTCATAGTATTTTAAAAAAAACATATTTAGAAAAAAACCTTCACGCACTTTTGCATGAAGGTGGCTGATTAACTTATTATATACCGTTTTTTAAAAACAGTAAAGGGATTGGTTTTTTCAATCAGTTGACAAGTTTTTGTGCTTCCCTTAATTGATAAGTCCGTACTTTTCTTGGAAGGAAACGACGGATTTCATCTTCGTTATAACCGACCTGTAACCGTTTTTCGTCAATAATAATCGGACGGCGTAAAAGTCCCGGATTTTCTCTAATTAGTTGAAACAATTGTTGTAATGGAAGCGCGTCCAAGTTCACATGCAACTTTTGGAAAGTTTTCGAACGTGTTGAAATGATTTCATCGGTACCGTCTTCTGTCATCCGAAAAATTTCCTTGATTTCTTCAATTGTCAAAGGTTCGGAAAATATATTCCGTTCTTTAAATGGTATGTTATGTTCCTCTAGCCAAGCTCTTGCTTTCCGACAAGAAGTACAACTAGGTGCAGTGTACAATGTAACCATTCTTTCGATCGCTCCTTTTGGATATTTTTGTATATGAATATTTATTTCAACATCTTTAAATTAAAATTAATTTAAAATAGGAATATCTTTTTCTTAATTATACATGATTTTCAAGAAATTGGGTATATATTTTAAAATAATTTTTGATTTTTTCTGAGACGGTTAATCGTAAAAAGCTTACTATTTATATTGAATAAAAATAAGGTGAATAACACTAATTTCCTAAAGTATCATACTCAATAGGAAATTAGTCGGATGTCTTTTTTGAGTATTTATTATCATTTACATTGGTCTTATTGAAAACTGTCATTTTGTGTTTTGGTTCCAATTGATTTTCTCCCCTTGCTTTATTGATTTTTATATATGAATTGCATATAATACAGATATACATTTTAAATAATCATTACAAGTAAAGCGATGAGAAAGATTAGTACATTCTACTTATGCATTATAGAGAGTTTGTGGCGGGTGGAAACAAACTGCAAGTCGGATGGAATGGACTTTCGAGTCAAATTCGAACAACGGGACTAATTTTCTTCTGTTTAGTAGACATTTGCGTATGCCTTGCGTTAAAGGTAAAGTGACCATTTCGGTAACTAGGGTGGTACCGCGGATTTATGACCATTCGTCCCTACTTTTGGACGGATGGTTTTTTATTTCAGTAAATAGTCCATCTAAAAATGCAGCACTACAGAGCAATCGATTTAAAAATAATGGAGGCGTTACAATGAAAACAATATTTTCAGGAATTCAACCAAGCGGAATGATAACAATCGGTAACTATATTGGGGCATTAAAACAGTTTGTCGCCTTACAGAATGAATACAATTGTTATTTTTGCATTGTTGACCAACATGCCATTACCGTTCCGCAAGATCCAAAAACATTACAGAAAAATATCCGCAGTTTGGCCGCATTATATTTAGCAGTCGGGCTTGATCCAAATAAAGCTACGTTATTTATTCAATCGGAAGTACCCGCTCATGCCCAGGCAGCTTGGATGTTGCAATGCATTAGTTATATTGGTGAATTAGAAAGAATGACGCAATTTAAAGATAAATCAGCCGGAAAAGAGGCGGTTTCAGCAGGTCTTCTAACCTACCCACCACTGATGGCTGCTGATATTTTATTATATAGCGCTGATCTTGTACCGGTTGGCGATGATCAAAAACAGCATATTGAATTAACTAGAGATCTGGCTGAACGTTTTAATAAAAAATATAATGATATCTTTACGATTCCAGATATTCATTTACCAAAAGTCGGTGCTCGAATTATGTCCTTGCAGGAACCAACAAAAAAAATGAGCAAATCTGATCCAAATCAAAAAGGATTTATTTCTATGCTGGATGAACCGAAGCAAATTGAGAAAAAAATTAAAAGCGCAGTTACCGACTCAGACGGTGTTGTGAAATTCGATAAAGAAAACAAACCGGGTGTTTCTAACTTAATGTCGATTTATTCAATTTTTGGCAATATATCTGTTGAAGATCTAGAAAAGAAATATGAAGGAAAAGGTTACGGTGTATTTAAAACGGATCTAGCCGAAGTAATTATTAATGCGCTGCAACCGATACAAGACCGTTATAAAGAATTAATCGATTCTGATGAACTTGATAATATTTTAGATGAAGGGGCAGAAAAAGCTGCACTGGTCGCAAACAAAATGTTACGGAAAATGGAGAAAGCAATGGGACTCGGTCGGAAAAGATAGAATCCAATTGATTTCTGTAAGAAAAGCGCAGAGCGCCCGCTTAGCGACGTACAAACTGGAGCGCCCCGCAATGAGATAAAGGAAACACGGCGAGGGACGAGCCGATGTTGACTTATCGTAGTGGAGGGGAGTGAAGTTTGCTAGTCGCTGGCGCTCGGAGCTAGACAATAAAACTAATTCCAAGTTATTTACTTGTATTTTTATACTTTCTTATCTTTTGAAAAAGGGGATGGCTTTTTCATCCCCTTTTTTTCATTATTGCCGTTTTTTCGTTTTTTTATTGTTCAACCTTTCAGCAGCTGTCAACGGTTCATTGGCAAATTCATGATCAAATTCGTGTGATTGATCATCTTTTTTTGCTTGCTCATCGCTAAAATATTTTCGGAGCTGTTTTTTCAGTTTTTCGTTTTCCGACATCGTTTCCACCTCCAACCTTATGTTTTACATCTTTTCATAGAGTATGTACGATTTATGTCAGACAAAATTTCCCGATCATCATATACGAATAAAATCAACAAAATAATCAATCTTGTACTGACATATTTTAGCGTACACATTAGAAGTCACCAAACAACTATTACTTCTTCAGGCTTTTCATCGCTTCTTCTATAATCTTCTTACGCATTTGATTGTCCATCTTTTTATCAATCAATCCGGTTGGAATAATAATTAATAAATGGATAATACAAATGGTTATCGTGACAAAAGGAATTTTAAAGAAAAAACTATTTGCTATTATAACTGAAAAAATTATCAAACAATTGTATTATTAGTTCTTTCGGATTTTTTAACTGAAAATTGGAAAGAGATGAATAAAATTTTCATTACTAAATTTTTAATTTATCAAATTCCTTTTTTCATAACCTATGTCATTTTAAATCCTGAAATGACCAGTATAAATTATTGGTTCTTGATCATATTTGAATGTTATATTAAAAGAACCAAGATAAATAATCCTACAATGATTTTTATATTATTGTTACTCATCCATATATTATTGATTATTATTAGTTATTTTATTATTACCATTATTTCATTAAGTTCGTTATCGGTGTAATTACCATTTTAGTAAGTAACATAGTTGTTAATCCTGATTTGCCCTATACTAAAATTTGGGATACATTGTTAATCACCATGCAGTGTACAAAAAAATGCCCATGAGGTTTTATCTCATGGACATTTTTTGAAGTAGGACTCTTTAATTTACCTTTGATCCTTTTTCCATTTCCCAAAGTTTTTCAAAATATGGTTCACCTTTTATTAAAGCCTCGCATAGCTTCTCATGTTTTTCTGTCCAACCGAATTTTACTTCTTCATACAGTTGATTCCATATTTCTTCAAACGATTTCGTCCGAATCGTTGAATAATGTCCCGGTGCCCATTCCGTATACCAGTATCGGACTTGCCCCGTATTTTTCGATGTATATAGATGATCTAAAGCTAAAAATAACAATTGCTTCAACTGCCGCTCTTTCCTTGTCAGCCCCATCATTACTTCCGGTTCAGGTGACATAATATGATGTTCTTTTTTCGGATGTTTTGGTATCGAATATTTGATCGGATTTTCTTCTGCTATCATCTCATATACAAGTTGCTCTTGTCTCGGGATTATGCGACTTTTCCTCATCGGTATTTGATATCCGAGCGTATCGACGGCCAGAATGCCGATGCCGTCTGTTATGATAAAACAATAGTCCAACTGGATCCGCTCATGATTTTTTCGCAAATACGCCTTTTGAAACACATCATTCAATAAACTTTCCGGCAGATCAGTCAACCCATTTTCAATATAATCATATAAGTCTTTCGTTACTTTCAAAACCGGTACCTGATCTAATAATTCGATGGTATCATCTTTTCGCCATTCATGAAAATGACAGACATTATATCCGTTCTCTTCCCCTTCGAACCAATTCACCCAAACATCATGCAAATACATCATTTCTAACCCCTCGCTTAAAGACTGTTTGAGTACAGTATTGTCCGAAAAGAGTTAAATTATTCCTGAAAAAGCAAGATTTCCTTCTCTTAATGGCGAAAAGACGATGATAAATACGTAAAAGCCAGGTCCCCTTTACCTGGCTTTAAGCGTTTATCCATTATTCATATTTTTTAAAGACTAACGTTGCATTATGACCGCCGAATCCGAGCGAGTTGCTCATCGCATACGTAATTTCTTGATTTCTTGCTTCATTGGGAACATAATCCAAGTCACAATTCGGATCCGGATTTTGTAAATTTATGGTTGGCGGTAAAATGCCTTCCTTTAGAGCTAAAACAGTAAAAATTGCCTCTACCGCTCCGGCAGCGCCTAATAAATGTCCGGTCATTGATTTCGTTGAGCTGACGGCCATTTTATAAGCATGATCGCCAAATATTGTTTTAATGGCTGTTGTTTCATATTTATCATTATATTCGGTACTTGTACCATGGGCATTAATATAATCGATTGTTGTCGGATCGATTCCAGCATCATCGATCGCCATCTTCATTGCACGGGCACCGCCTTCTCCTTCAGGTGCCGGAGCAGTAATATGATAAGCATCACCGGTCGCTCCGTAGCCGATTACTTCTGCATAAATATGAGCACCTCGATTTAAAGCATGATTCAATTCTTCTAAAACAACGATCCCTGCCCCTTCACCGATAACAAAACCGTCACGATCTTTATCAAACGGCCGGCATGCGGTTTTTGGATCGGGATTGGTTGAGAGCGCGGTATTGGCACAGAATCCTGCTATCGACATTCTTGTGATTGGGGCTTCAGAACCACCGGAAATCATGACATCCGCATCACCGCGTTCAATAACTTTAAATGCATCGCCAATGGAATTTGTTCCGGTTGCACAGGCTGTTACTGTACAAGAATTAAAACCTTTTGCACCAAGAAAAATCGAAACTTGCCCGGTTGCCATATCCGGAATCATCATCGGTATAAAGAACGGACTAACCCGCCGATAACCGCGTTGTAAAAAGGTTTCAAATTGATTTTCCAACGTTTCTAGCCCGCCGATTCCCGAACCAATCCAAACACCGACTCGATGTGCATTATGATCATCAATTGTCAGATTGGCATCTTTTACGGCCATAAGTGATGCAGCTACTGCAAAATGAGTAAATCGATCCATTTTCCTTACATCTTTTCTTTCAATAAAATCTTCAGGATTAAAATCTCTCACTTCTGCGGCAACTTTTGCAGGAAACTCATCAGCATTAACCCGAGTCATCGGACCGATACCTGATTTTCCTTTTATAATATTATTCCAAGAAGTTAGGGCATCACTGCCAACAGGTGTAACAGCACCAATCCCAGTAATAACTACCCTTCGTTGTTCCATTTCAATACAACTCCTTTTTAATCGTGCATATTTCCACTATGAAACTTTCAAGAATTCGTACACTATTTTATTACGATCGTCCTTCATCTTATCTTACCATCCCGGAAAAAATTTTGAAAAGTTTTTTAGGTTTTAAAGAATTTTTACCGAACAATAATACACCTAATAATCAAATGATAGATGTCTACATATAGCTGTTAACAACTTGCTTATGTCGATTAATTAGTTAAAACAACCGGGCTGTAACCGGTTTAGTCAAGACGGGCCTTTTAGCGGTAGTAAAACAAATTACTTACCCCATTTCATTAAAATCGCTCCCCAAGTTAGACCACCGCCAAAACCAACCATCAAGATAATATCATCATCTTTAATCCGTCCTGCTTCCAAATCCTCAACTAAAGAAATTGGAATGGAGGCTGCAGATGTATTTCCATATTTTCCAACAGTATTTGACATTTTTTCAACCGGGAGATCCAATCTTTGTCTTGCTGCTTCCATAATTCGGATATTAGCTTGATGCGGGATAAGAAAATCGACGTCCTCCTTCGACAAGCCTGCCTTTTCTATCACATTTAAGGCGGATTCGCCCATTTGTCGAACAGCAAATTTAAAGACTTCTCGACCGTTCATACAAATATATTTTTCTTGATATAAAAATTTTCCTCCAGAACCATCTGCACCGAGTTCAAATGATAAAATTCCTCGTCCGTCAGTGACCGGTCCCATGACCACTGCACCGGCTCCGTCACCAAATAATACGGCAGTTGAACGGTCTTCCCAGTCGGTTATTTTCGATAACTTTTCTGCACCGATAACTAATACATACTTATAAACACCTGTTTCGATAAATTGTTTGGCCGTCACCATTCCGTACATTAATCCGGAACATGCGGCACTAATATCCATCGCTGCAGCTTTTTTGGCACCAATTTGTTCCTGAATCATGCAAGAAACGGTTGGGAAAGGCTGATCAGGAGTAACCGTTGCTGTTAAGATGAGATCAATATCTTCAGGCTGAATCCCGGCATCCTCAATCGCCTTTTGTGCAGCGAAATAAGCCATATGTGAGGTGTTTATGTCATCACCGGCAATTCTTCGCTCCCTGATCCCGGTTCTCGTTCGAATCCATTCATCGGAAGTATCCATTCTTTTTTCTAAATCTTGATTCGTTACTACATTTTCCGGTACATAACGACCAATCCCAACAATTCCAACATTCATGTAACTCACTCCTCATTTGAAAAATTCTGATCACAACTATTTTTATTATGAGTTATTATGACTTGGTACTAATTTTACTTGAAAAAAAAAGATAATTCAATTGAAATTTTGTACAGTGGAAATAATTCAAGTAAACTTACATGTTACAAATCAAATATCGTTTGTAATTTCTTTATTTCATCAAAAAAACGTTCTCCGTCATTTGTTTCATTGACAAAAATAACTTTACCGGGATCATTGACGGTTTCATCTTCCGGAAAATCGGTTTGTGATTTAATACCGGTCAGCATATATAGACATTCATGCCAACGATGTTTGTTTTGATTTCTAATATAAAATTCTCCTTTTTCTTCATGTAACATTAAATCAACAATCGTTCTACCCGCATCACTAATATAAATGGCATCTGCGTTTCTGCTAATTTTTTCCCCCATTAACATATGGTAAAGATATGAAGTCTCGGTAAACCACTTCCCATATATAATGGGAACGTAAATCGATAATGTTTTGCAAAATTTTTGTTCAATTACCCGAAAATAATGATTCATTGACTGGATCCTTTGGTCGGGACCTGATGCTTTTAATAAAATGATCGGGGCTGAAGCATTTTTTACTGAAAGCCGGGCAAAAATTTGTTCAAGTTTTTTTAAAATCATTTCCCATTGATTTTCATCGTAAAATAACCAATCATATAATGGGATGATCATTGGAACGTTTATGGATCGTTCTAAATTTTCGCCCATTCTCTTAAAATTCGCATTTCTGCCAAGCAATAAATTTTTTTCTTCAATAATTTCCTGATCCTCATAGTCATCACAAACATTTACATGGTTTACTTGATAACCTTTATTTAATAGTTGTTCACAAATTTCAAATCCCAATTGTCCAAAGGATCCGAAGAGGATATATCCGTCCATTTGCTTCACCTGCTGTCAAATACGATTACAATTGAGCTTCAGCCTGCATGAATAAGTTCTTTGCGTAATAAGCAATGCGCGACCTTTTTTCCGGTAAAATAACATAGATATTTTCATTATATTTAGAAAAATATTTTTTATATAGCTGTGTCCATAGCGCATCTTGAATTCCATGTTCTAAAATATGAATGATAACGAAAGGATATGTGATGGTAAATGATGTCACTTTTAAGTTTTTGATATTTTTTTCACAACTTTCTTCACTAATATTGTAAGCAGATGATAAATCTTTGATCGTTTTTTTATAAAGAAAAGGTTGATCTTTCAAAATTGATATCATCCATTGAATGGAAAATATCGGATTAATGAATACAATCGAGCGAATCATTTCTCTTTTATTTTTTAATAAATCCATGGCAATCAAAGTCCCAATTCCTTCTGCAATAATGTGCACCCGTTCGTTTAAGATTTCCGTCCGCTTAATAAATTCGTATAGACTGGCCACTTGTTCAACAGATTGCTTATTTCCCATATGCCTGTAATTGAAATTTGTATAATAAACGGTGTATCCGTCATCTAAAAATGATTGAAGGATTTTCTGTCTTGCATTGTTACTTAACCAATTACTACTCTGTTTATCTACATATTGTTCTTCTCCGCCGATGACCAATACCCCGAATCCATTTGGTTTTTCCGGATAATGAATGATACAATATTGATCATTTAAGGTGAAAATTCGAAAGTTCATACATAACCCCTCTTATATTTACTTACCAATTATTTTCCATTCATTAACACAATAATCAGCCTTGTGGGCAGTGCTTCTCTTTATACTTTATTCAAAAAAGTAATAAACTCTCTATTACAATTGCCTATTTTTCATTTATCTTTCCTGTAAGTCCGGGGAAAAACAGCTTTGTCAGATTGCCTCTTGTGTTTCGCAATAAAAACCTAAGCTGTTTATTTTAAATTGCTCAATAAGAAACCTTTCCTAAAATTTGATTTTTATGGTATGATTTCTTTATATGATAATGAAGAAAATAATTATAAAATGAAAAGCAGGTGGAGTTTCATGAAATATTTTTGGACCTTTTTCTGGGTATTTCTTTTATCACATATGTTAACTTATATTGTCGGGTCAATAAAATCCGCTTCATATGATTTTACAGTTGGAACAATTTTAGCAATCGGCATCTCGATTATTCTTTTCCTAATTGCGGCAGTTATGCCAAAAGATAAAGAACTAAATGTGTAAGAGAGCGAACCGATTACGATTAAGTTCGGCGACTCGTCATGCGTAGTTCATCGAAAATGACAAGTATTTTTCAGTTTTTACTTAATTTCAAATTTTCTCCGGTGAATTCCTAAGTGCCGGTCATCTATACGTAAAGTATACGAAAAAAGGTTGTCCTTTAGGGGAGTCATTTCTATTCTCCCTGACAAGACAACCTTTTGACTTTTTGCTTCCAGAATTTCATATAATACAAAATATGAAAAATCGAATTTAACCCTTAAAGGTCCAAATGCGGTTATGATTGGAGTTTTCCGGGAAACGCTGTCCTGCTTTTAACCGGACTTGTCTTGGATTGACGACAGACGATCCTTCTTCTCCTATTTCAATATATATCCCGTCATTTGGTGCTTTGTACCCTGCTCGGAAACGACGATTTTCTCCCATTGCTTTCATCCCCCTTTCCAGATTTCTCATTATTATCTTTTACGAAAAGAGGGAAATCATGAATTCAGGTAGAGATGAAAAAAATGACAGTTGAAAGCAGGCTCTCAAAACTTTTCGAAAGGGTCTGGCTGAACCATCATCCCCTTCCTTAGGGTCAGTTTCGGATTAATCCGGAATTCCTAGTGCAATCTTTGCATAACGACTCATCATATTTTTTGACCAAGGTGGATTCCAGACAATATTCACCTCAGTATCTTTCACTTCCGGTATATCAGAAAGAGCTATTTTCACTTGGTCAGAAATGATACCGCCTAATGGGCAACCCATTGTGGTCAAAGTCATCGTCACAATGGCTTTGCCGTTTTCATCCAGATCAACATCATAAACCAACCCAAGATTTACTATGTCAATTCCAATTTCAGGATCGATTACTTGTTCAAGCGCACCGAGTATATTTTCTTTTAAAGCTTCATCCATAAAAAATCCTCCTTTCCAATTCATATTCTATCATACCAAAGATACATAGAAAAATGAATTAAGTGAAACTTCCGTCAAAGGGGATATTTTTTCCCCGCTAATGTTAGTTGAACCTATCGGACGCGTGCGGGCAGTCCGTTCACCACCTGTCTTCTTTCCATGCTCGAATATCTTTAGGTGAAGTCTTACTTTCCGTTAAGGTAAGATAAATTCTTGGCCACTACAAGTTGGATAAGGTTGGACATTTATTGAAGAAATTGCTCAAACCAGTCAACCGTTGCTAATAACCCTTCTCGTGATACTTTATGTCCGGCATGATGATCTAAAATAAAGCGGATATGGTCCGGATGTTCTGAATAATTTTCCTTTACCTTTTGATAAAAATCATAAGCATATGTATAGGGAACAATTGGATCCTTTTTTCCATGCCAAAATAGCAGCGGACGATTGTTTAACTTTTCCGGATTCATACTTAAGTCAACAGGCAACAGTTTCTGATACTCTCCTTCTAATTGCTGTTCCGAATACGGAATTTTATATCCTTGGCTTTGCAGTTCATTAACGAGATAACGAGCGAAATGGTGATAAGCGGGATTCCCCATTAAACTGACAGCTGCCTTTATCCAATCATATTTACATAAGGCACCAAAGGTCGTAATTCCTCCCATTGATGTGCCGGCAACACCAATTTGATTTTCTAAAGTTCGCCTGTTTCGCACATATGCTTCCTTTAATTCTCCAAGTTCCTTAATATTTTTTAAGATTATTTTCCAAAAATATAAAGCTTGTTCCTCCATCGACAACTTTCGGCTTCGTTCTCCGTGCAAATCAGCCTCAGGAAGGACAACCCGTATATTTTTTTCAGCCATCAAATAGGCGTAATGCAAATTATGTTCTTTTGCACTTGTAAATCCGTGGAAAAAGAAAACAGTGGGTGCCGCTTGATCCAACAACTCTTTTTGTACAACTTCTAACAACGGAATATTAGCAACTATTTTCTTGTCAACAATAATCATTATTTTCCTCCTAAAAATCCAATCTCAGTCTAAAACTCCTTGTACCAGTAAGGAAATTGTATAAAAAATACAAGCAAATCTATTGTATTTCTACCCATATATTATAAACTAATATTTAATACAGTTTCTTAATAACAGTTTAACACGAGTGTGCTATAATTGCTAAATAATGACATAATGAAAGGAATGTCTCAATGAAAGATAAACACTTAATTGCATTAGACTTAGATGGAACGTTATTAAAAGATGATAAAACCATATCTGAAAAGACAAAAGCTGTATTAAATCAAGTCCAAAATGATGGTCATGTTGTCATGATTTCTACCGGAAGACCTTATCGTGCTAGCGAAATGTATTATAAGGAATTGAACTTACAAAGCCCGATTGTCAACTTTAACGGAGCATTTGTTCATCATCCGCTCGATGCCGGTTGGGGTGTATATCATCAACCACTCCCTTTAGAGGAGGTAAAAGATATTATTGAAATTTCCAACCAGTATTCCATTCAAAATATTATCGCTGAAGTAATGGACCATATTTATCTTCATTATCATGATGAAAAATTAATTGATTTTTTCAAACTGGGGAATCTGTCCGTTACTTACGGTGATTTACGTAATTTTTTAAAAAATGACCCAACCAGCTTACTGATTCATTCAGACGAAAAGAATGTTGAAAAAATTAATTCCTATCTCTCAGAAACAAAGGCGGAAGTTATCGAACACCGCAGTTGGGGCGCCCCATATCCGGTTATCGAAATTGTAAAACACGGAATTAATAAAGCAATCGGTGTTAAAAAAGTCGCCGATTATTACGGAATTCCCCAAAGTCGGGTGATTGCTTTTGGTGATGAAGATAATGATTTAGAAATGCTTGAATTCGCCGGACATGGAGTGGCCATGGGAAATGCGATTGATATGGCCAAACATGTCGCAAAAGACGTGACATTATCAAATGAAGAAGACGGAATCGCTGTTTACTTGGAGGAACTTTTATTAAAGTCTTGAACTTCAACTAAAGCAAGCAATTCATCGGCTGACTGGTTTACTTCTTATAGGAACATTCATTAAAGTCTTCAATTTATTGATTTTCAAGTTATACGTCCTTTATTTTATATGAATGAATAGCGTAAATTTTTAACCAAATTCGGGCAAGGTTGTCGTATTCTGACAGTTTTTTTTGACACAATTGGGATATGTTAATAAGGAACAAGAAGCCAAGTTTCCTTCTTGTTCTAATTGTAATTACGGAGGGATACGAATGGGCAAAAGTAGTAAATCAAAGCGTTTTGTTAAGCAAGGTGTCGATGCGGTAACTCGTCATTCGGAAAAAATCCCTTACCATTTAACGTATGCTGAAGCTGAGGCCAGAAAAATGAATAATCATTTTGATTCATTATAAGGTGGGAGCAAAATGGCAAATCAATTGTTACAACAGGCTAGGGAATTTACAAAACGATTAAAACAAAAGAATGATATCAGCCAAGACGATATCGATAAAGCAAATAACGCTATTTCATCCGCTTTTGCTAATTCGACTGAAGCAGAGAAAGAACTTTTGCAACAATACCAACAGGAATTGGATGCAGTAGACTCTCACAACAGCTAATCCCCCGGAAAAAATGACAGCTCGGTTCGGAGCTGTCATTTTTTATTTCGGTTTGGCAGTCTTATAAAGACACGCATTCACCAAGTTTTCTTTAATCTTTTCTAAACAGACCGATGACCGAGTCCGTTTTTACAATATTGGTAAATGCCTTAGGATCAACTTCTTTAATGATTTTCCTCAGCTCAAACAATTCATACCTACTAATTACGGTGATTAACATATCCCTTCCTTCATTGGAATACGCCCCGTGCGCAGGAACGACGGTTGCCCCTCTCGTTAGCCGGGTTAAAATTGCCTGCTTCAAATCTTTGGAATTTTTGGTCACGATCATCGCCGTCAGTTTTTGCGCTTGTGTATGGAGAATATCAATCACTTTTGATGAAGAAAATAATCCAACCAGCGTGTAAAGAGATTTTTCCCAACCAAACAAGAATCCGGCAGAAATAATAATGAAACTGTTTAAAATTAACGTAAATCTGCCGACGGATCCTTCAACAACTCTTGATAAATATACGGCAATAATATCCATACCACCGGTTGAAGCCCCAAACCTCAGAGTCATTCCTGCTCCAACTGCGCCGATCACTCCGCCAAATACCGCATTTAGCAAAATATCATCTGATAATTCCTTTATCGGTATCAAGTTTAAAAACAGGGAAGAAAAAATAACACTAATAAAACTATACAAAGTAAAAGTTTTACCGATCTTTCTCCATCCTAAAATCGTAACCGGTATATTCAACAGCAACAACCAAATTCCAACAGAAATATGAATTTTAAAATATTCACTAAATAATCTTGACAGCAATTGACTCAATCCGGAAAAACCACTTGAATAAACACCCGCCGGTATTAAAAAATAATTCATGGAAAATGCAAAAATAAATGCACCGATGATAACAATGATGAATTTTTTTACATGGAATAAAGTCATGATGTAACCTCCATTTCAGCGCGGTAATACTAGTATTTTTTTATTGTTTCCTAAAAACGGCTTGGATTTCCGTGAAGTTTTGGTTTAATTCTCCAATTTTTGATGATAAACTAAAGCATATAAGAAACATTCGAAAGTGGTGATGGGGATTGACAAAGGTAAAACTTATTACAGACAGCGGTGCTGATTTACCATACTCTTTTTTACAAGAACAAAACATTGACTTGCTTCCTTTACAAGTCGAATTGGACGGTGAAGAATATGATGATGTGATTTCGATTGATTCCAAGAAAATATTTGATGCCATGCGTAATGGCAAAACACCAAAAACATCCCAAGCTTCCCCAACAAAGATAAAAGAGGTTTTTGTCAACTTAGCCAAAGAAAAACGCCCTGGAGTTTATATTGCTTTCTCGTCACAATTGTCCGGAACGTATCAAACGGCATGCATGATTAGAGAACAGGTTTTAGAAGAGTATCCTGACTTGGATTTAACGATAATTGATACAAAAGCGGCCTCTTTAGGACAAGGATTAATTGTTTTTCATGCCGCTAAACTGGCGAGTAGCGGAGCAACAAAGGAAAAGATCATCCAAGAAACCGAATTTTATTGCAGTCATATGGAACATTTATTTACTGTCGATGATTTAGAATATTTGCGGCGCGGCGGTCGGGTATCAAGAGCCAGTGCTTTTGTCGGCGGACTTTTAAATATAAAACCTTTATTGAATGTTGAGGACGGTAAACTGATTCCAATTGAAAAAATCCGCGGAAAGAAAAAAGTGTTGAACAGGATTCTGGAGTTAATGGAAGAACGTGGTGTTAATTTGAAAGACCAGCTTATCGGCATCAGCCATGGAGACGATGAGGAAACAGCTCGGCAGATGAAAAATATGATTGAAGATAGATTTGGTTGTAAACATTTTTATATCAATATGATCGGTTCGGCAATCGGTGCCCATTCCGGACCGGGTACACTTGCCATTTTCTTTTTAAATGCTAAGGCGAATAGTGAACTTGATATTGCCCCATAATAAGGTAAGCGTTAGTATTTGAGATTATTGAGGAGGGTCTTTATGTCAAGAACTTCTGATGATGATAAGAAACCGGTGGATCATCAGGCACTTCGCGAAAGAAAAAACGAATTGAAAGAAAAAAACCGAAAAGCCGGTAAACACCAATATTCAAAGAAGACAGATCATTTGTAAATTCCAGCTGCCTCCGTCTGTTTACTTGCCCGTTTCCTTAGTTTTCCCTATAATGATAAGCCCGGGAGTGATGAACGAAACACTTTCCCGGGCTTAAAATTGTTAAAAGCGCTGGCACCATTTCAATTTTTTTCATATATTTACAATATCCAATTAATTACCCGTTATTTTTCCCGCGCTTCCAAATATAGAAATAGAGAATCAAAAACACGATCGGGATGGCAATGATGACGATAACATTTAACATATTAAGGCCATGGTCATCGCGTACGATATAAATTTCACTTTCTTCACCATTTATCGAAAGCGGGTAGTTGCCGTTTTGTTCTTTAATAAGATCATTATTGACTAGACCTATCAATTGTTTTTTGGAGCCAAGCTTATCTGTCGGGATTAATACTTCCTGTTTTTCAGACGTATTATTCAATGCTATGAATGCCGTTTCATTTTTATAAGACCGTGTATATACAGCCATTCCCTCATTTTCATAAAGTAATGTGAAATCCCCTCTTGTTAAAGAGAGATAATGGTTTCGGGCTCTTCCCAGTTTTTCGATAAACTCAATTAAATCGGGATCAGCACGGAAATCCATCATTGGATCATCACCTGTTATCGCTATTTCCGAACCGTAGTCAATCATCGGAACACCCGGTGTTGTAAACAAATACGTTAAGGAAGGTTCCCATCTATCTCCGGGAAATTGATTGGCTGCAACGATATCATTTGTAAATCGGGAAAAACTTGGACCGTCCGTACTTTTTATCAAATATGATGATTCTATTTTTCCAACATCTTGAACCAGCTTTGTTAAAGAATGATTCGGTGTTTTGAAAGACTCCCGCAATTTTAATGTCGTTGACGGAACAAGCAAACTAGTAAAGCCGATATTTTTATAGTCTCTTAAGTTTACAGAAGCTTTTTCGGATAATTCCCCGACGATGTAGAGATCCTTATTCTCGGATTTTATTTTCTTTATTAATCCTGACCAAAATGCTTCCGGAATTTGATCAACTTGTGAAAAAAAGTAACCGTCAATTTTTGTTTCCTGTAACCACCATTTGGCAACCTTCGAAACATACTGAGCTGTTTCCGGGTCGTTCATATTTAGTTTAGGCGAGGTGACGGATTGATTATTTTCTTGATTAGATTCATTTCCATCCTCAATGATAAAACGATTTTGTTTTTCCGGGTCCTTCACCCAAGGATGCTTAGGAGATATCGTTAAAGGAAAATCGATCATCACTTTTATTTCCCTTTTATGTGCTTCTTTCACTAATTGTTTAAACTCGTTCAGCGTCCCATAATGTTCTTCTGGATGATAAAAATCTTTGGTATCCGCTCCGGATCGGCTATATGCACGCTGATCAAAAATCACACCCAACCGAATAGTCGTAAATCCCATTGTTTGGATATAGTCGAGTTTTTGTCTAACACCTTGGAAATCTCCTCCATGATAGGAAAGCTTGTCCTTTGTATTTACAGTAAAATCATTTGAAAGATCGCCGTTGTAGAAACGGTCAACTATAAGGTAATAAATACTTTCATCTTGCCATACCCTTTTGGTTTCTTCAGTTGCAAACACGGCTGTCGCATTTACAAAGAAAATCAGAAAAGCAGGCAAGACCATTCCCATCCATTTTCGCAACATCATTCTCCCCCTTTATTTCTACTCCTCTAGCTTACCTTGTTTCGGAAAGACAGGTCAATAAATGGAAAAGGAGAATGGAAAATTTTATCAAAAATAGAACAGTATAAATTAACATGACATTGCCAATAAATGAAAATGGTGGAAAAGTACTCAGGGGAAACTTAAATTAAGTGGAAATCAATATCCCTAACTCAATGTTATTAGAACCAAGCGGACGCATGCGAGCGTTTGAGCTACTACCTTGACTCGCTTGTTACGACAGGCGTTTGACTTGTGGTTACGTGGGATCAACTTAATCTTATCAATTGATGGAGGAATTCAATGAAACCGGAACGCTATCGCATCCTTGAAAAACAAGATCGTGCTTTTTTTGAAGGAATTGTTGAAAAAATTAATGATGACTGGATTATCATTGATAATGAAACAGAAGAAGCCTTTCCCTTGGAGGATTTTTTATATAAAGAAATCCGTATGAAACACCTTAATCATTGGTATAGCGGAATATTAACGGATGACTTTATTGTTCAGTATGAAAATAAACAATATGAACTGCAGGATCAAACCTATGTGAAAATCCGAAAATCATTATCCATTAGTTACCAAGCGTGGCTTGAAGAATTAGCTGATGATGCCTTCTTTCAATTTATCCGCAAATTAAATGAACTTAACTTTTCAATTTACGATATTATTTTTTGCCATAATCACCAATCTTTTCTTGTCACGAAAGAAAAGGAAGGGACCAATTTTTTCGTATTTGATAATACAGTGGAAGTTTGTTCTGTTCATCATCATTTTCATTACCGTCAGGGCCAAAAAAGTGACCGGTTCGAGTACACATTAAATACGGGAAATCGTATTGTGTTACAAGCACTGCAAAGACCAAGCAGAAGTTAAACTATCCTACCTAGTAATTGACGATCCTAAAATCTCCTTTAAAAAATTGGACTTCATAGATATCCCCACGATTAGCCATAAAAGGCTGTACAGGTTTTTGACCTAATACAGCCTTTTATCACAATCACAATAACTCAACTTATGAAATTCGAAATTTTTTGTTGTTTATAATTTCAATAAAACGGTCAGGGTATACCGGTTTTTCAATATAGTAACCTTGTGCATAATCGCAGTTCATTTTTTTCAATTCAATTAACTGCTCATAGGTTTCTACTCCTTCTGCCACTACTTTCACTGACAGACCGTTACCCATCGTAATAATGGCCTTCACAATGGAGTAGTCCACCGTTTCAGATGTAAAGTTATTAATAAAAGAACGGTCGATTTTCAATGTATCGATAGGTAAATTTTTTAAATAACTGAGTGAAGAATAGCCTGTCCCAAAATCATCAATGGATATTCTTACCCCTAAATTTTGGATTTCTTGCATAATTGCAATGGATTTTTCAACATTATCAATCATACCGGTTTCCGTAAGTTCTAAATGTAGTTTTTTCGGATCCATTCCGGAATATTGTAGTGATTCATGTAAATGTTCTACAAATGTTGGATGCAAAAATTGACGGGCGGAGACGTTAATAGAGATAAACAATTCATCATAGCCTTTGTCAAACCATTCTTGATTTTGCCTACACCCTTCCATGAGCACCCATTTTCCAATTTCATGAATCAGCCCCGTTTCCTCGGCAATCGGGATGAATTCCATCGGTGAGATCAACCCCAGGTTTGGATGATTCCAGCGGATTAATGCCTCACTCCCGTTAATTTGACCTGTCTGTAAGTCTACAACCGGTTGATATAATAAAAACAATTCCTTTTTTTCAATTGCCCGCCGCAAATAATTCTCCAACTCAAACTTATATTTAATTTGTACATTCATTTCACTGGCAAAAAATATAATTTGGTTTCCTCCATACTTTTTCGCTCGGTTCATCGCCGTATCCGCATTTCTTAAAATTGTTTCTGTATCGTTCCCGTCATCCGGATAGTAACTTACACCGATGCTGGCCGATATGGCAAACTCCTGGCCTTCATATTCAAGCGGTTCTGAAATAGATAATAATATTTTATTTGCCAAGATCATTATTTGCTTTGCATCCAGTTCTTTTCTTAAAATGATAGTAAACTTATCACCTGCGAAACGACCGATAAATATATCATCTGTAAGCAAAGATTTTAATCGATTGGCAATTATACCAATAACCATATCACCGACATAATGGCCAAAACTGTCATTAATTAATTTAAAGCGGTCAATATCAATAAAAAGAACAGCAAACTTTTTGTTTACACTGTCTGAAATTAAGTTATCTACCGTTTCGGTAATTTTTAACCGGTTGGGCAAGTCAGTATCTTTATCATAAAAGAGCATTCGATTGGCTTTTTCCAACGAGCAGGAAAGGCAAGCCAGTTGTTTTGTTACAAGTTTCATTGTATTTGCAAAGTATAATTGCTTACTCATCTCTGAAGTGAAATGATAATAAAACTCTTTTCTTTTTGCAGCCGGCGGTGTTTCAGTTTCGGGTTCTGAGCTAATTTCTGAGATTGCTATTTCAACATCTTTTTTACTAGCATCCAGGAGTTTATCGGTTTCTGATAAGGCTATTGCCGAAACTGAAAAATTCGTCGTCTCATCTTTGACGCTGCCCGCCATTCCTTCACTTAAGGTGATCAGCCCTGACACTTCACCCAACGCATGTAAATGATGTAATTCCTGGCTTGTAAATGATTCAAACAGAGTTTTTCTCCTCATATTTATAAATGTAAAAACCGTTTCAACGGAATCATTCGCCAGCCTGTTTAATTGCAGTAAACTACTTTCGATCATACGTGCCAAGTCAAAATAGACCAAAAATAATTCATCACCGGAACGTAATTCCAAGCTTGCCCTCATTGCCCCATCCGGTAATATGTCTTTTATAAAACAAAATTTGTCTTCACCATTTTTTAAAAAAATGAAAGGTAACTCACAACCGGCCTGATGAAAGTCTTTTAGATTGAAACCAAAACTCTGTTCAAAAAATCTTATCGGCTTTTCATTATTGATAGATAAAATTCGATCATTTTCCGCTTCCGTAATCTTAATACACTCACCGACTTTACTATATTCGATATTATGGTATGTATCTATAAATAAATTAGGATTATAGAGTTTTACAAAAACAATACCATTAGAGGTTACACTATCGGACGTGAACACCAAAACTTCCTTGTCGGATGTATTCGTTGCACTGCCTCCTGCAACGATTACTTCTTTTTCAGCGGGAATATCGTTAAAAAAATCACGGGTCTGGATCGATGGATGCGTCGTGTAGGCAATAATCGTTTTTAAGTCCAAATTATCCGTTTCAACCTTTTTATCATGATCCGTGATTTGAATAAGTCCTGTCTCTACCTTTGTATGTTCGAAAAGAGTGAAGTTTATTACTGTTCTTCCTTCCACAATTTTTCCATCCAGAATGGCCGCAGATGATGTGCATCCAATCAACCGTATATCTGGTAAAAGTTCTTTCATGATGAATTGAATTTCTTGTATTTCCTTCCAAGTCCCATTTCCGACAAAAATCTGCGCCAGTATATTTGTATACAATCGTAAACGATGTTTTTCAATAAAATTTTTAAGCTGCTCTTTATCAATAAACTCATAATTGTATGTCTTTACCACAGCTTTCACCTGCTTTTGTCATATGAAAAAGTGTCATTAAATATGTTACAACTATAAAAATAGCATATTTAAGTGAATTTGTAACGAAAAAAAGAAAAGAATTGACAAAATACGACAATTCTCTTAATCTCGGTTCACCGATATATATCGTTTCAGATGATTCCTAATCTTTTTATGTAATCTTATTAAAGTTCATTGACCTTTAGAGTGGTAAAGTGAATCCCATATAAATGGTTGCTGCCAAAATTACAAACCATAAAATCCAATAAATCGTTGTTGATTTACCCCTTTTGATGCCCGCAAGAACCAGTTCCATAAATACAATAACTAAAACTCCGAGAAGAGCTTTTATATGATAGCCCGAGGATGGATCAACCAGAAAGTATAATTGAATACCGCTTCCAATTATGAACAAGTAAAATAGACGTAATATCATCGAGACGATTTTTGCAGGCTTTTCATTTTTATTTTTTGTCAAAAGGACAGCTACGATAAATAAAATGATGGCAACCACCCAAGATGTAATATGCAGATGTGTCATTTTTTAATTCCTCCCAATTAATAATTCGATTAACACCCAAAAAGGTTTTTTCAGGAAATTTAATGGTTATCACCCAAAAAGCCCATTTTTCAAAAACATTTACGCTCAAATGGCAATATATTGTGTCTTGATAAAAATTGTTAGTACTATATTTGGCGCAAATCTTTCCTTAAAACCTTTTTGGGTGCTAATCATTTAATTAATATTTGTAGGAACTCTATTTTGTATGAATTTTCTTGATTAACCCTTTCGGCGCAAATCATCATTTCCCTTTTTACATATTATCATAAGTTTGGTTTAAATGATAATAATTGGTATATTTTCATATTGGACGAATTTAATTGAGAAATAAGCCGAAATGGCCCATAGAATTGTCCAAATCGTGTGCTATGGGACAAAACAATAAATCTTAAATTTACTACTACTAGATCGAATTTACATCTCTGCTGGAAATTCTTCATTTCTTAACGTACAAAATATAGGCACTTATAGCACCTTTCCTTTAATGAATCATACAATAAAGTGAAACTTCCATCAGGGGGGCTCTTTATCCCCACTGATGGGTTATTTGAACCAATTGGACGCATGTGGGCAGTTCGCTCCTCACCTATCTTCGTTGTAAACTCGAAAATCTTGAGGTGAGTCTTACTGCCCGCTAGGTGGATAAAGGGAAAACGGGTTAGGAAGTGAGCAATATGCCTGCAGTAGTCGGAATTGTCAACGTAAATTCAATCGGATCCAGTAGTGTTTTTAATGTGGGGGATGTATATCAAATTAGTCCCTATACAATGAACAAAACATTTGCAGGTGCAGGTTCATTCAATACGGCCGAGCAGCTTTATGTATATAACCATCGCAGCAACACAAATACCTATGACCGCGATGTAGTCGACCAACCGAACAGTTTTAATGTCTAACCGAAATAATCATAAGAAGACAAACAGGTGAAAAAAATGAATATTTATGTTCAACAAACGATTCAAATTAATATACTGCGAATTAATAGCATTGCGAACTCCTCGGTTTTACAAATTGGCACTGCCGGAAAGATTAGCGCGATAACAGAAGCATATAATACCGGAGGATTTACCGGTGATGCACCGGAACCGGAATACGAAGGGTTTACAAGTACAACTACAGCACACCACCTTACCATTCCGGTACAAGGGGGAGGAGCGAGATGAATTGCTAATATAATGGCACAACTATTCTTTCTCTATATTCAAACTGCATAAGGAAGTGATGTCGTTGCAAAATGATTTCTATTCATTTATCAATCAACTTGCCTCACAACTGAAAAGGCATGAAGAAAAATTAACAAAATTAGAAAAGGCTCATGCCGATTTTGCGAAAACGATTGAAACACTAAAAAATCAGCCGCCAATAAATGTGGAAAGAATCGACTACCATTTTGATCAGTTGAAAATTGAACGATTGGACGGGACATTGAATATTGGCTTGAACCCGCAAGACCTTCAAGGAATGGATGAATTCTCAATTCCAACACCCCATTTCCGCAAAGAACAAAGTGAAAAAAGTAAGGTGCAACTAAACCAATTACAAGACAAATTAAATACGTATTTAGAAAAAGAGCTTCCATTATTTATTGAAAAAGCAAAAAAAGAAATGGGACTTGAACTGGATGAATCCTATGCAGCATTTATTCAAGAAGATATTCGCAGGCAACTGCCGGAGAGACTCGCCTTTTATTCACAAAAATTAGCCAAAAATCGTCGCAATTTTTCTGTTAACGAGGAAGAACAAGAAATTTATCAAATGACTATTCACGACATACAACAAGCTATATACGCTTTTTTACGCCAATTTCCAATGAAAGGACAAAAGGGAGAGGAAAAGAATGATCTTGGAAGTGATTAATCACGATTTGCATGTAGTGAATATAAATATTATTGCGATTGCCAGCTCCTCTGCTGTTTTAGTAGGAGACACAGATTCGATGCAAATGGTGTGTGCCTATGATTCACCTTCATCTTCCTTGTTAATTGGTCCATTCGTCCCTATAGCGACACGTTAATATGTTAAAACGTATATCAAAGGTGGAAAGAATAGGCATACAAATTCTTACTTTTTCCTCACATTTACTCATTGGCGACAGCACCATTATTAACGCCAAAAGCGACACATTTGCGGTTAAACGCGATAAAGAGTTGTTTTTAGAAAATGAAGGTGATGTAATAAATTACGGCATTTTTTCTCTACCGCTTATACTTCCTCCAATAGATCAGCAAATTTATTATCGGAACCAACATATGTGTGGTTGTATTGTTGTTAACCGAATAAATATTTTAGGGGCAACGAGTTCATCTATTATTCAGATTGGCAGTAATAAAAATATTAATTTAGAAAATCGCCGAAAAGAGATTAGACAAATTGCCGAGCCTGAAAATATTCAGAAAGCAACAAATCAAACGGAATAAGAACATATTGCGTCAATTTTCATAAATTATAAGGAAGTAGTGTTTGAAAGCTTAAACCTTATGATAAAGGATGGTAAACATGCCAGCCATCATCGGTTCGATTCAACTTATTAATATAGGCGGTGGTGTTGTTAATTTTGGCGACACATTGAATATTGCACCAAAGTCGAATACGAAACAAAATCAAGGCTCTGGTTCAGGGAATATTGGAGGACTTTCCATTACAAATAATGGATTTAGTGCAACGAATGCCGTCGACCCTGATCTAGTAGACCAACCTTCCGGACAGAATAATTAGTAAAACTTGGCAATCGTGAAACTTCAATCAGTGGGGGCATCCTCCCACTGATTGTTAGTTGAACCAATCGGATGCGGCCAGCCCGTCCCAACCTATCTTCTTTGTAAACTCGAAAATCTTGAGGTGAGGGTCTTGGACCGCCTTTAAGGTGAAATAAAAACCCGTACAGGTTATTTATTTATGTATCCTGTACGGGTGTATTTCACTTAACCGGCAATATATGGCCACCGTCAAAAAAGTATAAGTATGCATCCGTTACGGGAACTGCCAATATGGTTTCAACCGCTCTCCGATATAAATCGATTTGTGTTTGATAACGTTGTAATAATACCGGCTTTGCTTCATCATACCCTTTTGTAAATCGGTCACTGATTTGATCCGTTTTATAATCAACCAAAACAAGACCGGATTTATCTTTAAATAAACAATCAATAATCCCTTGAATAAAAACCGGGTCATCCCCTTCCGACCAATCGGGGTAAATTTCTTTCGGATGTACAGTAAAGCTGAACGGAACTTCTCGTTTCACCCAGTCGGCCACCAATATTCTTTGCCCTAAATCTGAATGATAAAATTGAACAATCTCTTCCAGATGAATCATATTTGCCTCATCTTCTGTCAGCAATTCTTTCTCTTGCATATAAAAAATTTGGTTTGTCAACGATTCGACAGTTGGCATCCTGCGTAGATCAATGTGTTGCATGACTAAGTGCATGGCTGTTCCCTTTTCTGCAGGAGTCAACGTCTTTTCCTGCATAAACTTGGGCCTTTTTGTAATAGGCTTTTTAAACGGTCGGATTAGTTCTTCACCACTATATTCATCACGTATTTCTTTCAGTCGTTTAATTTCCGAGACAGATTGTTTGCTTCGATGCACGGTTGCCGCTTGGTAGCGATATTGCCAGTTCAACTGATGAGAAATTTGCTCTTTATATGCAGACTCAACAGGAACCAACTCTCCCTGTTTCACAAAAGTTAAGAAATGATCACCGGCATTTTCTCCATTTTCTGTACTTACCAATTGTTGACTTGGTATCAAATGAATCTTCCATTGGGACGAATGGTTAACAATTTCCTGTACAGTTTCATTATCCAAACGGTCGGACGAGTGTAAACGCAATTCCTCCCCATCGCGATGGCGGATTAAGGCCGGACCGATCCAGTCCAAATAATTTTTACTTTCCATACGATCAAAATCATTTAATAACCAATTTGTTTCTTCCAGATACTTTTGCCATTTAGCCAGTAATTTTTCTTTGTTTTTGCTTGAGGCAATGAGATAAAGTTTTTCCTTTGCCCGTGTCATGGCAACATAAAGCACACGCATTTCTTCCGCTACTAATTCAAGCCGTTTTTTTCTTTGCAGAGCCATTTGAAACAGAGACGGGTAGACAATTTGCTTTTCCGGATTGATATATTCCGTTGCAAATCCATATTCCTTATCGAATAAGTAACGTTTAGTCAAATCCTTCATATTAAATTTCCTAGCAAGACCGGCAATGAATACGACCGGAAATTCTAATCCCTTACTGCTGTGAATCGTCATGATCCGGACGACATCTTCTTTTTCCCCTAAACTTCTCGCAACCCCGAGATCATCACCACGCTCTTGCATTCGTTCAATAAAGCGCAAAAACCGGAACAAACCGCGAAAAGAAGTCGATTCATATTGCCGTGCCCGATCATATAAAGCACGCAGATTCGCTTGTCGCTGTCTTCCCCCGGGTAAACCGCCGACATAATCGTAAAAGTAGGTATCTCGGTACAATTGCCAGATTAAATCAGATAAAGAACCTTGCCTTGCTTGCGTACGCCATTTTTTCAACTGGGAAAAGAACAGATTTAACTTGTAAATAATTGATTCCTCAAATTCATTTTTTCCTCTTATCCGTTCAAATTTTTTTGCCGCTTCATAAAAGCTCACCTTTCGATCAATGATTCGAATCCGGGAAAGCTCTTCTTCATGTAATCCGACAATCGGTGAGCGAAGAACTGAAACTAACGGAATATCTTGATAGGGATTGTCAATAACTTTCAATAAAGCAAGCATAATCGACACTTCGGAAGCTTGAAAATATCCTCCCGCCAGCTCTGCATAGGCGGGTATACCGTATTCCTTCAGTGTTTCCATAAATTGCGGTGCCCAAGTAAAGGAACGAAGCAAAATAACAATATCCCGGTATTGAAGCGGTCGATACATTTTTTTCTTTGCATCATAAACTTGTTTTTCACTATCGATGAGCTCCCGGATCTTTTTCGCTACAAATCGGGATTCCATTTCCGATTGTTGTAATTCTTCTTCTGTAAATGAAACCGTCTCAGTGTCATGGTCCTCTGTTTTATCCTCATTCTTCTCCAATTGATCCTCTTCATCATCCTCTCGATAAAGAATTGTCAGTTCAACGGGATAGGGCTCATCTTCCGGATAGGCGGCACCTTTTTTCAATTCTGCCGCTTCATCATATTCAATTTCTCCGACTTGAACCCCCATTATTTGTTTAAACAAAAAGTTCGTTGCATCCAAAATTTCCTGTCTGCTGCGAAAATTTTGCGCTAAATCAATCCGAAGACCATGGTCTATTCCATCATGGGTAAAAGATAAATATTTTTGTAAAAATAGATTCGGCTCAGCTAACCGAAACCGGTATATAGACTGTTTAACATCCCCGACCATAAATAGATTTCCATTTTCTTCCGTAGGTTTTTTCACCAATTGAAGGATGGTTTCTTGCACCATATTCGTATCTTGATATTCATCAATAAAAACTTCTTTGAACTGCTTCTGATAGGCAAGGGCTGCCTCGGTCGGCCGAAGAATACCGGATTCATCCGTTTGTCCAAGTATTCGAAGCGCAAAATGTTCAAGGTCAGAAAAATCAACAACGGCTTTTTCTCTCTTCAACGAATCAAATTTTTCTGCAAAAGATTTAACTAGGCGAACCAATGTCTCAACCGGTTGTTTCATTTCCTGCATATCTTTTAAAAATGTTTCCGGTTTTCTGGAGAACAAGTCCACTTGTAATTTTTGAATGATTTTTTTCCCTTGATCCCGTAAGTTTTTCGACTCCTCTATCAGTTCAGGAATGAATTCATCACCTCTGCATGATTTAAGAGTCGTAAACTTAATGTTTTGAAAAATATCATAAAGAGCTTGAAATGATTCATTTTTCGCACGGATAATTGAATCCAAAAGCAATAAATCACTTTCGAAATTTTCCGCACGTTTATACGGTCCACCCGGTACTTTCGTCAGTTCCAAACCTTTCTCAAAAAAACTTTTGGCTTCATTTAGTTGCAGTTCTAAATCAAATAATAGCGGCTTGATAAACGGAAGATCTTCCACCGATTGCCCTTCTTTAATATCATAATTGGCAACTAAATCATCAAGCCATTTGTCTGGATTTGGATTGGCTCGGGAAAATTCGTATAATCTCAAAATTAAATCTTGTAAAGCGACGTCACTGCGGTCATTGGTATACATATCGACAACTTTGAAAAACGCCTCATTATTTTCCTTACCGTACTCTTCTTCCAACAGGCTTTCAATTGCTTCGTCCTTAAGCAATATCCCTTCTGTTTCATCAAGGATACGAAACCCCGGATCAATATCGATTAAATAATAATATTTTCGGACAATTTCTAAACAAAATGCGTGCAAGGTTGATATTGTTGCATGATTCAATAGGTTTAATTGTCTCCGTAAATGCACGGAATCGGGACGGGCCGCGATTTCCTTTTCAAGAGCAATGCCGACGCGATGACGCATTTCCGCAGCAGAAGCGTTCGTAAACGTGGCAACAAGTAATTCATCAACATTTATCGGGTTTTCTTCATCAAGAATTCGCTGAATAATTCTCTCGACAAGAACGGCCGTCTTTCCTGAACCCGCTGCCGCAGCCACTAATATATCTCTGTCTCTTGCATGGATTGCCTTCCACTGGTCATCTGTCCAAATGGCCTCGGCCGGTTTTTGTGGTATATTCAAGATTTCACAACCTCCTTAACCCGCTCCATTGCATTCTCATTATTTAGTGAAGGTAATATTCGATAATTATTTTCCTTTAACGTCTGATCAAACTGGCAAACAGATTTAAACGGGCAATAGGTACAAGGAACTCGATCATCCATTTTATAGGGCGCAATATCGACATTCCCTTCGACGATTTCATTCCCGGTCTTTTCAAATACTTGCCTTACATATTGCCGCAAATGGGAAAAGTCTTCCTTATTTGCTACTTTTGAACGAGCTGTTAGCGTACCATCTGTCTTTAAACCTGCGGAAATAATCTTTGAATCCCCACGCTCCAATGTTTGGTCCATCATCCGAACAATTTCCGGATCCGCTAAAACTAATCCGGTCATCTTGAAATCTTTAAAAATTAACTCTTCTATTTCCTCTATTGTCAATAACTTCTTACTTTTAATAATTGGATTGTGGATGTGGAAATATAGGACACCGGCCGGGTCAGCTTTTGTACCGACGAGCTGTTCTGAGTAGCGAACCAATATATCCAAGTACGTAAGCATTTGTAAAGCAAGGCCGTAATACACTTCCCCGATGTTTAAATCATGACTGCTCGATTTATAATCAATGATTCTTAAAAAGACACCATTTTCGTTCTCTGCCTTATCTATTCGGTCGATTCGTCCAGCTAATGCCATTTTCATTCCATTCTTTAATTGAAACAAAACCGGTGGAAGATCTCCGTTTGGTCCGAATGATAATTCCATACGATACGGAACAAATTTGCTTGATTTTGCCTGTTCCTCAATGACTTCGGTCGCGCGTAAAATAACCCGTTCCAACTTCCGCAATAAATACTGATGGCGATTGGAGCTTAATAAAATTTCGTTTTGTAACTTCGGAGCGAGATATGTAACCGCATCAGCAACCAATGCCCGGATTTGTCTTTTTGTTAATTTTCCCCAAGACAAATTTTCCTTCATTACCTGATCTCCGACATATTTCAGTGCACTGTGAAACATCTCACCGATATCCGGTGCATCAAGGCGGTAAATCTTTCTTTCTTGTAAACGAAGGCCATGGGACATAAAATGTGAAAACGGACAGCGGTTAAACATTTCCATTCTTGAAATGCTCCCATTTATTTCTTCCCCGTAGAGATCTTTAACCGTAGATGCTGAGAGCCGTTTTGCTTTATTTTCATAAAATAAACTTGAGAGTACCTTTACAGCCGAGTCTCTGTCCCTGCCGGTCATCAACAGGTTATATCCGTCCCACCAAATCGCATCAATAGGTTCATGACGTTTGTAAGCTTGTAACTGGTACGTTACATGTGTTAGTGCCTGCTTCCGGTTTAATAAAAATTCAAGTTGTTCTTCCGTTGGTAATTCACTTACCTCATTTCCAAAAAATAAATGGTTTCCATTCGGGAACATTTCTTCCAAACGTTTTAAATACGGTGAAGGGATTAACGCTTTCCCTTCTTCATTTGCTAACGGATAACTAAGGAATAAAAGTTCCGCCGGAGTCGTAAATGCCTTATAAGCGATAAATTCTTCGTCCAGCAAGCGCATTTTATTGGTAGGAGCGAGCGTTAAACCGGATGAGAGCAGTTTTTCCCTTTCCTCATCAGTCAAAATACCATCCTCCTGAAATTTCATCGGCATAATTCCGTCAATCATACCGATGACAAACGCAGCCTTAATGTCTGATAGTCTTGATAATTCCAAGTCGGCAATGACCACTTGATCAATCGCAGGAGGAACTAAAGAAAAATGTAGGGATTCAAGGCCCGCTTCAATAATTTCGGAAAACTGTTTAATCGATAGTTCTTTATCTCCTAATATTTCAACATATTCATCTAGTAATTGGAGAACACCGTCCCAGGCTTGTCCATGTTCACGACTTAGCATTAATTTCCCGTTTTCCTCGGCATCTTGCTGCATTTTTTCCAATTTAGCAGGTATATCAAGCTCCTCTAAATATAAAAACAAAGCGGCACAAAGCTCTTTGCCGTTCTTTGCTTTCTTCAATCTGCCTGCTAAACGGTTAATCGGAGCGGCGATCATCAAACGGGATTCATTCAATTCTTGCTCAAACTGTTTTTCTTCATCGGTTTGAGGAAAATCCCGATCCAGTCCGCTAATCCTCCGATAGCGCCAGCGTTCTTTCCGCGTCCACTTGTCCCCTTGAATACCGTATGCCAAGCAATAATTTTCAAGTCGGTCCATTTTTTCCCGCATGACATGAATATTTGCATTTAATGGAAAAAGCAAGTCGGTTTTAACCGCACGAAAAACAGGATCATAGCTCCAATAGCTCGTTATAATTTCCAAAGATGAACGAATAAATTCGATTAACGGGTGGTTTAGCATCGGTCGCTTTTGATCAATATAATAAGGTATTTCGTAATCATGGAAAATCGTCTCAAACAGTTCTTGGTAATTTTGACCGTTTCGGACAAGAACGGCGATGTCTTTATATCTGTACCCTCGATCGCGAACGAGGGCAACAATTTTCCTCCCGATTCCTTCAATTTCCGCCCTTGCGTTAGTAGCTTCACAAAAGTAAATATTGGCATCCTTTGTAAATGGTTGAACCGGGAGCGCTTCATAATATTTTTCAAGATGGGCAAGTGATTCATCTTGAAAACGTACTGATTGATTTAAAGCGACATCTTCCTCTACTTCAATTCCGTTAATCCTGGCAATCTCATAAACGGTCGCATAGGTTTCTCCCGTCATTCGGAACAAATGAAATTCTCCCGGTAAACTTTCACGATAAGTTCTTTCACCATTTAAGGCAATTGTCACCCTCCTTGCACTTTTAAGCAACTGTTCGATGACTAAATATTCCTTCGGGGTGAAACTGTAAAACCCGTCGATAAAAACTTCGGCATCCTTTAGTGTTTCTGATTCCTTAATTTTTTCAGCCAAAAGCATTAAATAATCTTCTGAAGCTAAGTATTTTTGCTTAATTGTATTTTCAAATTGCTCATAAATCAGCTCTAGGTCATGAATTTTTCCTTCCAGTGTCGGTTCATTGGAAATGGTTTCGAGCTCATTATTTAGTTCCGATGGGGTAATACAGTACCTCTTAAATTCTGTCACTATTTTTTCCAGATGATCAATAAACCCTTTTTTTTCGGCACTTTGTTTGAAAACAAGAAACTTTTCTTTGTTTTCATTAACAATTTTCCGAATTAACATATTTAAACCGGTCGTACTGATATGTAGCCGGGTAATCCCGCCTGTTTCTTGAAGGATTCGCCAGGCAAGTCGGGTAAAGCTATATACTTGCAATCGAATCATACCTTTAAGATCCGGTTGCGACACCATTTTATATTCAGTTAAAAATGTCATTTGGTCCGGGACAATCAAAAAGATTGGTTTCCCGTCAGGTTTTTGTTGCAATGATTCCTTCATTTCATTTAACAAGAAAGTTGTTTTTCCACTGCCGGAACGACCTCTAACAAATCGCAGTGACATCCGCATCTGCCTCCTTACATAACTTTAAACGACATTTTCAGAAAGAGCCTCGATTATTCGTCTTGCTCACCCTTTTCCCTTGATTTCAAATTCGAGATTCGATCCGATTCTATTTTTTTATCCAGATGGGCCTCGATTCGCTTACCAATATACCAGAGAATGACAATCACAATCCCTAGTATAATCGTCTTTTTTGGATTATGGATTAATGACGGGATATCATGTCCGATATAGCTGATACTAAAAATCATGACCATTTTTCCTGCTAATACCGCCACACCATATTGATAAATACTTATTCTCGATAAACCGGCGACAATATTCACGACTGCAGAAGGTGTAAACGGAAAACACATTAACAGGAATAAAGGTCCGAATCCATGCCTGTCCACCCAGTCTACAAGTCTTTTCACTTGTTTATGATTTTTTAAAAACGCTAAAAACCGTTTCTGTCCATATTTCCGAACAATTGAGAAAACAATCAACGCACCGGTACATGCACCAATCCATGAAAACAAAAAACCCCATCCCAACCCGAATGCACTTGCATTGGCAGTCACAAATACGAATAAAGGTAAAAAAGGTAAGAAGGCTTCAATGATCGGTAAAACCAGTCCGGGTATTGGACCAAAAGAACGGTAATCTTGAATTAATTCCATAAGGTTTTCTTGCATATTCGAAAAATCCATATAAAATCTCCCTTGGTCAGATTACAAGCAGTATGATGAAACCCTTCAGTGTTTTTTAGAAAATTATATCATAAAATATGACCAAAATAGAAAGATCAAAAAATCCTTTTATTTTATTTTACCATTTGTTAATAAAACCAATTATATCATTGGAAAAGGATGATTTGAATTTTCCGGATTTTAGCCGGTTTTGTAAAGAAAACTCGGCGATTGCCGAGCCTTTAGGCGAAAGCAGAGCCGTAGTTGCACTTATACTTAATTCTTAAAATTTCCAACTACGTCGAATTCGCTTCTTTGCTGGAAATTTATACTTTCTTAACGTATAAAAAAAGAGAGGGATTTCAGTAATAGCGGTTTGCATTTTAGAAGAAATTTTAATAAGATATTCGTATATACGAACTTTTGTTCTTGAGGAGGAAGGGAAAATGACAAGGATTCCTTCAGAAAGCAGGGATTTATTAGAAAAAGCCATTTATTACCCAATGTTAATTAAAGTATTGGAAAAAGATTTATCTGTATTTAAAAGCAGTCCGTTCAAACTGCCGAATCCATATATTGAACTAGTCGAACACATATTAAATCTTGTCCATAAAGAATTATATTATGTAAAAAGAGAGTTAAAAAAGCAAGGGATGAAAGTACAAAAAACGAAATGGGATGATACATTTACGACTTACCTGTTCATTTACAAGGGGTATGAAGAATATCACAGTTATTTCAATCCGCGATTACGTAATTACGTTGAAAGTTTATTGACAAATTATTTATTTAAACGATTTGACGACCAATATGATCGTCCAAAAGGCTCGTCCAAAGATACGTCATAATGACTTCTTCTTTCCATTGCCTCAAGCCCTTGTTCAAACCTTTGATACAAAATTTGTCTGTTTCTTTCAGCTTGAATAAATCTTGGGTCAATTTTTGTTTTTAACAATGCCGTTCTTAACATTTGCTTATCAAAAGATCCGCATGACATCGGAACTTGAAGCCTCATTTTATTAGTAAAAATAACTTCCGTATTCAGACTTCCCGCATTATTATAGGCCAGAACATGACTGTGGGAAATCCACATACAATGCCGTTGTTTCGGGGATGCAGTCGGAAAAAAGTAAATGGATTGAATCGGATCAATGACGATGGGCGGTTTATGTGTGACACCAATTAACTCCTTTGTCCCTTCTTTTCTTCCTTCAAAACTGGAAGCATATAAATGACAACTTTTCTTTATAACTTCCAAGGGACTGTACGGAATCAACACTTCTCCATCTGTTTTTAATACCCTTGAATATAATTTGCTGCCATACTGCTCGGGGATGATGGCCATAATCATTGAATCAAATTGAAATTCAAAACATGTTTTTACCACTTTCTGCGACATAATTTCCTCCTTTTTATTTTAAGCACACATACAGTTTTATTTTATCATGTTTTTTCTATATAGTCCATAGACATTTTGTATTTTTATAAATAAATATAACAATCACCATTTAAAACTTTTTCTGAACATTAGATAAAATAGGTTGAGTTTTTACCCGTTTACGAATATAATGTTACTAATAATTATTTTTCGTCGGCTGAAGTCTAAGGGAAGTAAAAAATGAGAGGAGGAAACGTTATGAAAAGGGAAAATTCTTTTGCTGAATTGACAAAAGCATCATTAGAGAATACACAACAAAAGGATAAATTTATTCAATCGGTCTACATCGATTTGTTGATTCAAGAAGCACTCTTAAAGGAAAAGAGAAGAGTGATTAAAGAAAAAATTGATGAAGCAATTGATCAATGTGATAGAGAATCATTTTTCCTTCTTGCAAAACAATTGACAGAAATAGAAGAACAATTAAATGCTTAGCTTAAGTTTTACAAGCAACCTTCTAACTGCTGTTTTAGCAGTTTTTTTCTGGGTCTTCGTTTCCCCCATCCAGTTTAAACCACCGATAATGAAGCTTTGCGACAAAATCAATTCCAGTAAAAAGTTAAGGCCCGGACCTTTTCTTTTGCCCGGACCCTGAATAACAGCATCTACTTATTTTGCTCATATGTTTCAATCATTTCAATCCGCTCCTTCATGGTCGGATGGCCATATCGAAACCATTTCACAAGTTTCGGTGGATTTACTTGACTAAGTCCTGCTCTTGTTAATTCATGAAAAGTTGAAATCCCTGCATCGACATCTCTTGTCATTTCAATGGCATAACGGTCGGCTCGTTCTTCTTGATAACGACTGACGGCATTGGATATCGGGCTTGCTGCAAAGGACAAGACCGATAAAATAAGTAAAATAAGTGGTAAAGAAGAAAGGTTTGTTTTGTCAGAAATCCTCAATATCCCGCCATATTTATCACATAAAACGTCCAACAATTTTGCCGTTATAAATAACCCTGCCAATAATAACAATAGAGTACCGGCAATCCCGAAATAAATATGTTTTTCAACATAATGGGCCATCTCATGAGCCATGATAAACAAAATTTCCTCGTCATCTAATTTCGTTAATGTTGTATCCCATAAGACAATTCGTGAATTCGAACCGATTCCTGTCACATAGGCATTGAGCGTATTTGTTTTTTCCGACATATTTACTTCATAGACATGCTCTGCGGGGATATCCGCCTTAGCTGCCAACGAAAGAATTTTATCTTCCAAAGCCTTGTCTTTTAACGGATAAAAATCATTGTATAAAGGATCAATGATAACCGGCTGGATAAACATCATAAATACTGTAAATGGTATGGAGAGAAACCAAGCATATAACCACCAGCGTTTTTCACTTTTCCTGATTAACCAATACAGGAATGTGACGATAATAAATAAAAACACCCATTTAATCCAAAAGTCAATTAGTTGATCCCGCATCCAACCATGGAACGTTTCATTCGAAAGACCGTAACTTTTTGATAACCGGTAGCCGACAAATCCCAGTGGAAAAAAGAATAAAAAAGAAGCAAAGGATAAACAAAAGGTGAAAATCGCACTTTTAAACAGCCATCTTTTTGAAGTTGATTCTGCCCATTTTTCAAAAACTTTTCCAATTCCAAGCAGTAAAATGAGCAAATAAAACAGCCATTCATACGGAATTCCCAAGAAAAACAAAAGATTCCGGATATTTGAATATTGCTCGGACAAGACCAATTCTTCTCCAGTAAGGAAGGTTGCCGGATCTACCGCGGTTCCTATTTCATCCGCCGACAGCGCTCCCGTGTTCCAATTAAATAAATACAAATAAAGAAAACCGATAAATAAAACATAACATGTCAAGAAGATGAGGATTATTTTCTTTCTCAACCTATTCACCAACCATTTGTTAGTATCCCACTTTTGTATGTTCCCCTTGTTTTTCTAAATTAAAAATTAAAAATAAAAAGAAACGACAGACAATGCAAAGATTGACCCGATTACGACAACAACAACATTCGAGAAAAAAGAGGCAAAGGTAAAAGCAATCGCCGCACCAACAACCCCGAACCAGATGTCCTCATGAATAAAAAATACGCCTGGGAATATGAGTGCACCAAGAATCGCATAAGGGACGTTTTGCAGGATATTTTGCAAAAACACGGGTAGTTGCAATTTTTGTAAGATAACAAGGGGAATCATTCTCGGAATGTACGTAGCCAGTCCCATTCCAATAATCATCCAAACAATTTGGCTATTCACTCGGTCCATCCTCCTTCCCTTTCTTCAACAGAATAATGAGTTCAACAAGGCATGACGAAATTAATGTTGAACAAACAATTGCCCAACCCGTTGACAAAACTTCCGTCATAACAAATAAACTATTAAATAAGGCAGCAACTGTTGCGAGAAAGACAACTTTCCTACTCCCTTTCATCGACGGCACTAACAGCCCGATGAACATTGCATAAAGCGCAATCGACATTCCTTCTTGAAAAAGTTCAGGAAGACTGGCACCAACAATATAGCCTACACCGGAAAAACAAACCCAGCTACTATAAGCTATGAACGTTAGTCCAAACATATAACCAGTTGTCAATTTTTCTTTCTGAACCGCTGCGACAGAAAAAGTTTCATCAGTGATACCGAAAGCATAAAGCGCCTTTTTGATCGGTTTGTCTTGCTCTACTTTTTCGTTTAACGATGCACTCATCAACAAGTGACGAATATTAACGATGAACGTCGTCAAAATAATTTCAATGACTCCAATCTGTTTAGAAATCATATCCAGAGACATATATTGGGATGCACCCGCATAAACAATGAGGCTCATTAAAATGGTTTCACCCAGAGTCAGCCCCGTTGTTTTGGCAATAAACCCATATGTAATTGCAACCGGCATATACCCGATGGCAATTGTAGCACCGCCTTGTAAACCAAGTTTAAATTGGTTTGCAGGTTTATCCAGTACATTCGTTTCCAAAACAACCCCTCCTAAAATCCACATGTAACAAAAAGAACACAAAACAAGTTTGTATTTCAAAAGATTACTAGAATATATGACCATGAAATAATAAAGGAGTACAGACATATATGACTGACTCCGTTATTATAGATTGCTATACAATATATTTGGTGAAACTTCAATCCATGCTCTATGGATTGCCCATTAAACCAATTTGGTACGCTTCTTCTTCACGATATCATTCAACATATTCCGCCAATTCATCCCATTCCGGCTTTATTTGAATCCCCATTTCTTTAGCAGCGGTTTTGTTAATAACCAGCTTCAATTTTTGCGGATATTGGGCAGGAAGTTCACTAGGTTTCTTCCCATCCTTTAAAATTTGAATTGCAAGTTGTCCGGCTTCATAACCGATATCGGCATAGTCAAAACCGTATGCAGCAAATCCACCCCGTTTAACGGAGTCCAATTCTCCGACAAATAATGGAATATCCTTGCTCTGGGCAACTTGTATGACGGATTCTAATCCCGAAACAACCGTGTTATCTGTAACAATATATATCACATCAACACTGTCAACAAGTGCATCTGCAGCTTGCTTAACTTCAGAAGTATTAGCCACAATTTTTTCGACCAATTGTAAATCAGTACCTTTTATCGCTTTTTTCATTTCATCGATTTGTTTCACTGAATTTTGTTCACCGGCATTATAAATCGTCCCGACTTTTTTTACATCCATTTGTTCATCAATAAATTTAATTGTATTTGGAATCGAGTCGGGATGCATATCTGCCGTTCCCGTCACATTTCCTCCGGGTGATTCCATTGATTTTACTAATTCAGCTCCAATCGGGTCGGTTACCGATGTAAATACGATTGGAATATCGCTTGTCGCACCCGCAGCTGCCTGAGCGCTTGGTGTTGCATTGGCAAAAATTAAGTCAACCCCGCTGTTAACAAGATTTTGTGCCACGGTTTTGGCATTATTCGGATCATTTTGAGCGTTTTGCTCATCATATTTCACCTTTAACCCTGATTCTTTCAATGCTTTTTTAAACCCTTCCGTTGCCGCATCCAAAGACGGGTGATTCACATATTGGCTGATTCCAATTGTATATGTTTCTCCTCCTCCACTTTTCGAATTTGAGCCGCCGTTTCCACCGGATGAAGACTCTTTATTTGACGTGCAACCTGCAAGAATTAACAGACTCGCAAGCAAGATGAAAGAAACACTTTTTCTCAACTTCCCCATTAACCATTTCCCTCCAAAGTAGTTTATCTGATTAGCACCAAAAAAACGTTTGACGGAAATTTTATGCAAAATCCGCCCATTCGTACAACCCCAAATATTATCCTTTGCGTGTAAGCTTTACAGTTTTGGTGTTAACCATTATATTCAAAAAACAAATTAGTAATAAATTAATTATAATTGCAAAAATTTATGTGTCAAGTATTTTCTAATGCAAGCTGATAGATTCCTCTCCACACAACCGCTGAGAGTAGAGAAAGGCTGTCCAAAAAGGAACGTCAACACTTTGGACAGCCTTTAAAAATCAGTATATTAAATTTAAGAAATCTTCCATTTCGATATTGCCAAAGTAATACTTTATATCTATATCTTTTAATGCGTCTTGTAAGGCAGATTTATCATAGCGAACGTTTTTCAGTTTTGTTTCAATATCCACTACATCACCCCAACCAAAGAAATCCCCGTAAATTTTCACATTTTGAATAATGCCTTTATCAACTTGTAAACGAACATCAATGGTACCAACCGGGAAACGTTTTGAATTTTGAATATTGGATTTCGGTGATTTTCCGTAATTCCATTCCCATGTTTGATATTTCGATTTTGATAATTCCTCGATGTTTTTCCAATCTTCATCCGTCAGTACATATTCTTTAATTTCACTGCCTTCCGCTTCAAATACATTTTCTAAAATAAACTGTTTAAACTCTTCAATCGTCATTTGCCGATCAATAAATTCGGAAATATTACCGACCCGAGCACGAACAGATTTAACACCTTTGGATTCAATTTTTTCCTTTTTCGGTTTCAATGCTTTTGTGACATTATCCAAATTGGAGTTTAACATCAAAGTTCCGTGGGTGTACATTCTGCCGCCCGTTGCAAATTGGGCAGTACCGGAAACTTTGCGACCGTCGATTTCAATATCGTTTCTCCCCATCAATTCTGCATTGGCACCTAGTTTTCGTAACGCATCAATTACCGGTTTCGTAAATTTTTTGAAATTATCTTGGATGCTATTACCTTCATCTTTCGTAATAAAACTGTAATTTAAGTTACCTAAATCGTGGTATACCGCACCACCGCCGCTCATTCGACGGACCACTTTAATATCATTTGCCTCAACGTACTCGGTATTAATTTCTTCAATCGTATTTTGATTACGACCGATGATAATTGACGGCCCGTTTACATAAAAAAGTAAATAAGACTCATTGACATCTAAACTTCTTAATATGTACTCCTCAATGGCCAGATTCATTTGCGGGTCATTTATTCCTTTATTATCAACGTAAAGCATGTAAGACTCCTCCTATATCTTCCATATATCCCCAAGTTTGGCCAAGTGAATTGGTCCCTTGTATCGTTCACCGGCCTCCGAAACTAATTGTTCAAGATTGCCATAATGGGGCAAATGAGTCAAAATCAGTCTTTGGACTTGTGCTTGATCGGCTAATTTTCCTACATCCCTACTGTTCATATGGCCGGCTCTACTGCCATCCATGTTACCATAAAAATTACATTCGGACAAAAGAAGCGCTGCATCTTTTGCAAAATCGATAAATGCTTCTTGAAAAGCACTGTCACCGGTAAACACAAATACATTTCCATCCGCTTCAATTAGGAATGAGAAGCACGGAACGGGATGGACAGTGCGTAAAAAACGGATCGAAAAAGGACCGATTTTTAACTCATTTTCCGGATCATAGGCTATCCCGATTGTAATATCTTTATAAGAAAGCTTTGCAAATGATTCCTTATCAAAATAGTGACCATAGATAGGAAGTGTTTTTTTATTCCCGGTCAAGTACATGTCAATTAGAAGTGCGTGTTGTAGTACACCAATATCGGCGTTATGATCGGGATGATAGTGGCTAATAATACAAGCATCAAGATCAGTTGGTTTTATATATTGTTGAAGTTTTGACAATACCCCGCTTCCACAATCTATTAAAAGATTGAAACCGTCATGCTCTAATATGTACCCGGCACTCGCTTCATTCACTTTCGGATACCCGCCCCACGGACCAATAATGGTTAATTTCAAAAAGATACCTCCTCGACATTTCGTATCAGTATGACCAAAATTACTATACTACATTATTTGAACTATTTCCTAATCTAAAGGTTCTTTTTAACGTCGACAAAATTACCGTAGTGACTATCCATCTACTACTACATACCCCTAATCTTTCGATAACAAATTTTGACCTGCGGATAGAATAAATAATTTGTTTTAATACAATATCGCAAATTTTGTCTTGTTATAGAATAAAATTTGTTTTAATACACAGTTGCATTTTTCGTCTTGTTATAATACAATGGTAATACAAATTAAAAAAGGGGCGATTCAAATGATTTTAAGTATTCTCGAATTTTTCCAAAACCTACCTTCAAAGTATTGCCAAAAATGCGGCGAAGAAATTGAGGAACAACATGAATGTTATGGAAATGTTTGCCATAAATGCATCGGCTTAAAAGATATGGACTAATCTTAAAATAATCAGAAAACAGGCAAAGTTAAAAGGTAAACTTATAAGCGGAACACTAAAAAGCTGTCTCATCATAACAGAATCAGATGAGACAGCTTTTTTCACTTTCTATATTCCTTATTCATTTAATCTGTTTAAAATAACATTTGCCAATGCTTCGATGAATTGATCGTGATCGTTTGGCATTTCCGGGCGGTAGTAGCTTGCTCCAATTTCTTCACAGACGATTTGGCATTCTGTATCATTATCAAATAGGACTTCCAAATGTTCTGCAACAAACCCGATTGGGCAATAAATAAATGCTTTATAGCCTTTTTCCTTATGTAAATCTTTTGTTAGGTCTTGCACATCAGGACCAAGCCAAGGCTCCGCTGTTTGACCGGCACTTTGCCAACCAACAGCATATGCATCAATACCGGCTTTCTCAGCTATTAATTTTGCTGTCATGGCTAATTGATCGGGGTACGGGTCACCGGCTTGTAAAATTTTTTCAGGCAAGCTGTGTGCCGAGAAAATGACAACGGAATGATTGCGCTCTTCTCCCGGCATTTTTTCTATCGTAGCTTTTAATTGATTTACCCAAAAATCAATAAATTTCGGTTCATCATACCATTGGTCAACGGAAACGATCTGGATTCCACCGAGTTCATCGGCTGTTTTCTTCGCCCGTTCATTATATCCCTTAATACTAAAGGTCGAGTAATGCGGTGCTAAAACAATGCTGACAGCTTCAGTAATTCCTTCTTTATGCATTTCTTTTACCGCATCTTCAATAAACGGGTGAATATGTTTTAAACCGATAAACAATTGGAATTCAACTTCATCTTGAACACGATTTAAATATTTCGTTAACTTTTCTGCCTGGGATTTTGTTATTTCAGCCAGTGGTGAAATACCGCCAATTGCCCGGTAACGACTTTTTAAATCCTCAATTAATTCATCTGCGGGTCTTCTGCCATGCCGAATATGTGTATAATACGGTTCAATATCTTCTTCTGTATACGGGGTTCCATAAGCCATAACGAGAAGCCCGATTTTTTTCTTGCTCATTCGTATCACCTCGTATTTATTTTGCCGAAAAGCCGTCCTATTATCACTACAGACCTTCACCGTTATTGTTTAAATTCATGAATAAATTGGGTTAACCGTTTTATCGTTTCCGGCTTTATATCAGGAAAGATTCCATGGCCTAAATTAAAAATATATCCCGGTTGTGTAATACCTTGGGTTAGAATGTCAGACACCCGCTCTTCAATCACTTCCCAAGGTGCAAGAAGGACAGCAGGATCAAGGTTTCCTTGTAAGGTTTTCGTAATTCCCATCGCCCTGGCATCGCGAATTTCCAACCGCCAGTCCAGTCCAATCACATCAACAGGTAAATCATTCCATTCCATTATTAAGTGACTTGCACCGACACCGAACAAAATGAGTGGAACATTTTCTTTTTTTAATTCAGAAAAAATCCGTAACATTGTCGGCTTCATAAAATTCCGGTAGTCCTGAACATTTAATGCACCCACCCAAGAATCAAAAATTTGGATTGCACTGGCTCCGGCATGAATTTGTGCTTTTACATAAGCGATGGTCATGTCTGCCAGTTTCTCCATTAACAAAAACCAAGCACGAGGCTCACTATACATAAACGCCTTTGTTTTATTATAGTTTTTCGACGGACCGCCTTCGATCATATAACTCGCCAAAGTAAACGGTGCCCCGGCAAACCCGATTAGCGGGACGGTCAATTGTTCGGTTGTTAATAACCGGATCGTATCCAACACAAACGGGAGATCATGTTCCGGATCGATTTGCCCCAATCTTTCAACATCTTGGTATGTCCGAATCGGCTGATCAATGACCGGACCGAACCCGCCTTTAATTTCAACGTTCACACCCATAGCAGGTAACGGTGTCATAATATCCTTATATAAAATAGCCGCATCTACACCATATTGTTCAACCGGCAGTCTCGTCACATAAGCACAAAGCTCCGGTTGATGAGTGATTTCAAATAAAGAGTATTTTTCTTTCAATTTCCTGTATTCCGGTTGTGACCGTCCTGCCTGCCGCATATACCAGACCGGAATATGATTTGTTTTTCCCCCTCTGGCAGCTTTTAAGAAAGTGTCATTTTTTAGTCTGGACATATACAGTAATCACCTTTCGTATTTTTATCAGGCTGGTAGCAAGTTTCGATTATAACATTGCCAAACCAATTGTATGTACTATGGTTCAAATAAATATTTTCAATAAAAAGTTAAAAAAATTTTGTTATTAAATTATAATAGTTATAAATAGACCATCATCACTATACATGTTTTTACGGTCATTGTATAGATTTCATTAATATTTGTCATAAATTTGTTAAATTATCATTATTATTTTATAATAATCATTTCAAAAACCGACATGTATTCAGTAGGGGCCTATCATCCGCTCCACACCGCTACGAGTGGGATCAACTTAAACGGTTTGGCTAAAATCAAATTTTGCAATAAAATAATGATTACATTCTAATTCAACCATACCATTAACGACAATTTGTTTAAAACGAATATGCTCATAAAATGAGGTGAAATATGATGAAATATGTCTATTTAACGACAGGCACTGCAGACTTTTTACAAAAAATCGCCGAGAAATTCAAAAAAGAAAACATTACCATGTTCTTCGGGTCTGATCATGCTCTATTGTTCCACGAAACAAACGGAAAAACTGTGTTCCAAATGCCAAGAAAATACGAAATCTTGGAATCTACCGGTAGTGTTCCGGTCAAAGGATACGCACTATTCCACTATATTCCGGTCAGAGATGAAGATTCTCCGGTATTTGAACATGAATTAAGCAAACGCCCCCGTAGATTGGACAATGCAGACGAATTTCTTGCAGCCCGCATTTTACGGCCAATGAAAAATCATACGTACCTTATTATTACCTTCTGGAAAAGTAAAGAAGCTTTTAAGGCATGGAAAGATATGGAAGAATTTGCTTTCCCCGACGAAAAAGACAGAAGTATTGAGGTTAATAAAATAAAAATGTATGCCGGACCATCCTATTTGAACGAATATTATATTGGTCTGAATGAAATCGATGAATAATTCTATACGAATCAGGGGGATGAATATGTTGGAAAAAGCTTATCAATTATTGGAAAAAAATTATGATCACATGGTAAAAATAAGAAGATATTTGCACCAACATCCGGAACTGTCATTTAAAGAATTTGAGACAGCAAAATATATCGCAAATTTTTATAAAAATTTAGGTGTCCAAGTTCAAACAAATGTCGGTGGAAATGGCGTAGTTGCCCGTATCCGTTGCGCTAAACCGGGAAAAACCGTTGCATTGCGGGCAGATTTTGACGCTTTACCAATTCAAGATGAAAAAGACGTTCCTTATAAATCAACCGTTCCCGGCGTGATGCATGCTTGCGGTCATGACGGACATACTGCGACATTATTATCTGTTGCCAGCATCATTTTCGATTTGAAAGATGAGCTTTCCGGGGAATATGTTTTTATCCATCAACATGCGGAAGAATATGTTCCGGGCGGGGCAAAGTCAATGATCGAAGACGGCTGTTTGGACGGAGTGGACGTTATATTTGGAACTCACCTATGGTCTACGGAACCGGTCGGACAAATTTCTTTTCGTACGGGGCCGATTATGGCTGCCGCCGATCGCTTCTCAATTACGATAAACGGGAAAGGCGGACACGGAGCCTATCCCCATGCTGCCAAAGATCCAATAGTAGCCGCCAGCCAACTTGTCCTAAATTTGCAACAGATTGTTAGTCGATTCATTGATCCGATTCAGTCTGCAGTCGTCACCATTGGGCAAATAAATGGCGGACATGCATTTAATGTAATTCTGGATAAAGTGGAGTTAACAGGAACGGTACGGACGTTTAACGAAGAAGTTCGCAATCAGATTGAACAATTCATTGAAAAAATGATTAAGGGCACCTGTCTCACCAATGATTGTACATATGATTACCATTATTTTCGAGGATATCCGCCTGTCGTTAACCATAAAGAGGAGACGGAATTTCTCGCCAAATGTGCCGGAAATGTACCGGGAGTCACTAATGTAATAGAATGTGAGAAACGGATGGTCGGTGAAGATTTTGCCTATTACTTGCAGCATGTGAAAGGTACTTTCTTTTTCACCGGGGCAAAACCAGTTCATGAGAAAGACTGTTTTCCACATCATCACCCGAAATTTGATATTGATGAACAAGGAATGTTAATAGCAGCAAAAACATTATTCACTGCAGCTGCGCAATATCAAAATCAAATTTAAAAGTTATGGCACCATACAGGCAAGGAATGGCACGGAAATTTTTCTAATATTTTGTAAAGACCCGAAATAAAATACTCCTGATATGATCTTGATGTAATATCAGGAGTATTACTTATTTTATGAAAAAACTTCTATTCTATGAAATTCATTATCTATCTATACGACTACAAAAACTGCCGGGAAGGGGAGCAAGCAAATCCCCCCTGATCATTCAACCCTAATATTTTTTAAATTATTAAAATAACGCATTCGGTAAGAAAATATCGCCGTTTCCCCTAATCTGTCCAGCAATTTATAATTTGCATAAGCGCCCACCGCGGCACCGATTCCCGGCACCATTTGCAGCATTTTCACAAAATCAATATGATCGCGATATTCTTGCTGAAATGTTTGCCAATCAAGATCTACGAGCCGCTCTTTTTCTCTATCCCAATTTTCAATTATTTCCAAAGTCTCAATCCGTTTTTCATCACTGGAAAAAGCAAGTTGGAAAACCATTAATAAAAAGAGTCGTTCCTCATATTGATCTAAAGGATAGTGATAAATTTTTGCCACATCATAAAGAAATTTCAACTTTATTGATAAAAGAAGCGGAAAATCGGCCAACCCAAGTAAAATCCCCCCTGCACCTGTTCCGGCGCCTTCCACGGTCGCAGCTTTTCGATATTTATCCAATTGCTCTTTAATCAGTGCTTCTTTTTCTTCCAATGAATATGTTTTAGGAAAGTCATTGGTAAAAAGAAGATTTGAACCGGATAGTACCGCAGTGACCATTTTTTTCACAGCCTCGGTGATCACGTTTTGAGCTTTTTCAGGTATCAGTTGACTCATCTTATTTTGTGCTTGTTTGGAAATTCGGTTCAAAAGACTCCCTTTCTTTCGGATTTCTCTCTGCCATTGTAAAAGCTCATCATAAGCTTTTCTTTCATATTCCATCTCCTGACCACCTCGTATATGAATCAATCCAGTTTTTCAATTCGTTTTTTACAATAAAGAAAAACAAAAGCATAGCAAAATCCACTTAAAACAAGAAACAACAGGAGCCCTCTTTGAAATTCAAATGAGGTAATGAAGCTAACCGTAAAAATAATATTTTGTGTCCATAATATATTTAACATGATTTTTAAAAAGGCTTTTTTCTTTGTGTCTTCACCGACCGGGTAAAGATCCGGCCAAATGACCGCATCATAATGTTTCCATAGGCTAATCAGTTGGAAACCGGTCAAATAAATAAAAAGTATCGCGATCGCAAAAGCAATATATGAACCGTTCAAGCCCCAAATAAGCAGAGCAGCAATGACAGTTAATCGCATAAACAAACCGAAATAATCACCGCTCCTGAAAAAAGTTCGAACAAAGAGAAACGAATACGTGCTGCTTGGTGTCCAGCGACGACTTTTCATAAACATATCCGCCCATTTTCTGCGTTTTATCCGGTTTCGTAATTGTGGGACGTCCGTAAATAAATTCGCAATCCGGTAAAAAAACGCCATTCTTCGCTCTTCATTAACAATCAACCGTTCCCACGGGAGCCCGCTGTTTTTCATTTTGTTACGAAAATAGGCCGCATAAATAACGAAAATGATGCAAACAATCGCAAAAAGCGCATATCTTTTATTGATATAAAAGAACGCCAGTAAACCGTTTAATAACAGTCGTACAGTTAAATCCCATGTAACCGATGCCTGATCCGTATCGTAATCAACTTTCCAGCGAGTATAAAGATTGAGAAATTGAAGCAAAACCAGTAAGCCACTAAAGACAAGCAATGCTTTTCCAGTACCGGTTGTTTGCAAATAAATGGGTATCAAAATAAGCAAAACAATGAACGTAATAGATAACCGCCACAGAACTGTTAATATGTACGATCGGACAAAATAACTTGTCAGATTTGTTTCTATAGGAAGCAAAAATACTTTATCAGCCTCCTTTAAAAACGTAATAACCGTCCCATTCGTTAATAATAAGGCAAAAACAACCGCAAAAAGTCCGGCTGTCGGGAATGTTTCATCCAACGTTGCTACCCAGTCTTTATAATAGTATGCCCCGCCACCAACGGCAAAAAGTAATACAATTAAAAGATGGTCATTAAATATGTACCTACCGTAACGAAGCAACTCTTTTAAGCGCTCCATGAATCTTTCATTCCAAAGTCGATCTCTATTCATCTTTGGTGTCTTCCTTTGTCAATTGAATGTATAAATCGTCCAAACTGGCATCCTTTAAGTTGAATTGTTTCCTCAGCTCTTCCATCGTCCCTTTTGCTTTGATTTCCCCATTATGTAAAATAACGAAACGGTCACAATATTTTTCTGCTGTTGCTAAAATATGCGTAGACATTAAAATACCCGCTCCCTTGCTTTGCCTTGTTTGTAAAAGTTGCAAGAGACTTTGTATAGCTAACGGATCCAATCCTACAAACGGTTCATCAATAATATAAAGTTCAGGTTCCACTAAAAATGCCGACATGATCATGACCTTCTGTTTCATTCCTTTAGAAAAATGGGAGGGAAACCATTTTAGCCTTTTCTGCATACGAAACTCTTTCAGCAATTGATCGATTCGCCGGTTATATTCATCCTCCGGCACCCCATAAGCCATGGCAGTCAATTTTAAATGCTCTTCCAGGGTTAATTCATCATACAAGACCGGTGTTTCCGGAATATAGGAGAATTTTTTTCGATAACCGTCGCGATCTTCATGAATCGTCTTTCCGTTTATACGAATTTCCCCTTTTTTTGGTTCCATTAAACCGATAACATGCTTGATAGTCGTACTTTTGCCGGCCCCATTAAGTCCAATCAGTGCCACAATCTCCCCCTTTTCAATTTCAAAACTCACTTCATTTAACACATTTTTTTTCGTATAACCGCCTGAAAGCGACCGAACTTCTAGTAAGCTCATGATCATTCTCCTTTACATTGCTTAACAGTCAAAGATATCTTTATGTTTCCTTTGAATTAATTTGCGTTGCTTGTCCAGTATATTAATTTTAGTTTAGCAAATTTACGGCAGATAAAAAAATTATTTTCTGTCGTCGTATGATTTTTTTAAATCTGGTTATGCTAATTTTTGAAGGGAAAATAACTTTTATTCAAATGGGGTGTTTACGAAAGATACTGAACTCGTTTTAAAAAGAGCTATGCATTCAGAAAACCCACTTCAATAAATGAGGTGTTTGTCAAAGATCATCAACCGAAGTCGTTCATAATTTTTATGAAGAAACGGGGATGATGAGCTTGAATGCTTTAGATTCTTTAGAAACCTGCCTGATTGAGTAGTAACAAACCCGCTTTCATTTTCCCTTCGCACGGGCAAGACCAATGTTCAGTTACTGAACACAGGTCTTGCCTTTTTTACGTTAATGTTACATTTTCAACAGAGATTATCTGCACTTTCCTAAAAAGTCGGACATCAGAAGATTTTCCTGTTCAATCCTCATCTACTTTTACCCATTCTTGGTAATATATGATAAAATAGGTAACAATATGAAATTAGAAAGGATGATAGAAATGTCGGATTGTATTTTTTGTAAAATTTTAAACGGAGAAATTCCATCTGCTAAAGTGTATGAAGATGAAAATGTGTTGGCGTTCCTTGATATTTCTCAAGTGACAAAAGGACATACGCTTGTCATTCCGAAAACCCATCAGGCAAATATTTATGAATTAACTCCGGATGTAGCAAGCAAGCTGTTCTCTGCCGTACCGAAAATTGCAAACGCTATTAAAAATGCATACAATCCAATTGGGTTAAATTTATTAAACAACAATGGAGAATATGCTGGACAATCCGTTTTCCATTATCACGTCCATTTGATTCCGCGATATGGTGAAGATGACGGCTTTGGTGCCGTTTGGAAGACGCATACAAGCGAGTATACAAAAGAAGATTTGCAAAAGATCGCTAAATCGATCGCCGACCAAATATGATTATGCTCATATAATAAAAAGAGAAGAAACAAATGGTCTTTTAAAATAGATCGTTTTCATACAGATGAGCAAACATGCATACAGCACGTGTATCAAAACTTCTTTTCCAGACTTTTTGAAAAATATCTTTTATCGAAAAGAAACGTATGTTATAATACAGTCAAACCAACTCGCTTTTGATCATAGGATACAAAAGGAGTTAAGTTGAGAAGAGAACAGCGGAGGAGAGAATAGAGATGAAAACAAAAGAATTAGTTATTATGGCTTTATTTGTGGGGATTGGGGCTGCATTGCATATATTGATCCCCGGTATAGGTGCAGGGGGCATGAAACCGGATTTCAGTTTACTAATGATGTTTTTGGCAATTATTCTATTTCCCGATAAGAAAAATGTTATCCTACTCGGTCTGGCAACCGGAATTATCTCCGGATTAACAACAGGTGTACCAGGTGGCTTTTTTCCAAACATCATTGATAAATTTATCTCGGCTTTTGCATTTTACGGGTTGTTCCTTCTAGTCAAAAAGAATCGTTCCATTATTAGCAATGCTGTATTAACGGCTATTGGCACGATTATTTCAGGAACTATATTCCTTGCTTCTGCATTTTTAATAATCGGATTGGATGGTGCATTCATGTTAATGTTTACAACAATTGTGTTGCCAACAGCTTTGTTGAACACAATCGCCATTGTTATTGTCTATCCAATCGTCGCGAAAATCATGGAAAGAAGCAAAATGACCTTCGCCTAATTGCTTTTCAGTGAAAGAGAACTTGGAAAGTAACCCAAGTTCTCTTTCCTTTACCCAAAAGCGTACTTTTTAAAATTTACGGAATTTTCGACCGATATACAAATCTTTTCTAAAAATTTACGTAAAACTTTTTTGGTGCGACCATAAAGTTATATTATAAAAACAAAAAATTTTTTCAAAATAAAAAGGATTTTTTGTGATCAATGTAGAATTTTGAAATAATATAATAAAATTTTTTGAAACATACATGACAGAATAGTGTAAAAAGGGAAATAGGTAAAAGGTCGGAATTTGTTCAATTTGAAATGAAGTGTTATTTTTATTGGGTTTACTACACGTCACGAGTCGCCTAAAGCTCGGATGCCTGAGTTTTCATTAATTTTCTCTTTTTTACCACAATGTTAAATCAAAAAGTAGAAGGTGATGATATGGAAGATTTTTCAAAACTTGAAGCGCTTTTATTTACACAAAAAATTTCACAATTGGGAAAAGCACTTTGGAAGGCCATAGAAAAAGACTGGCAACAATGGATCAAACCATACAATTTGAACATCAACGAACATCATATTTTATGGATCGCCTACCATTTACACGGAGCATCCATATCCGATATTGCCAAATTTGGTGTCATGCATGTTTCAACTGCTTTCAATTTTTCAAAAAAGTTGGAAGAAAGGGGTTACTTGACTTTTTCCAAGAAGGTCGAGGATAAAAGAAATACGTATATCCGTTTAACGGAAAAAGGCGAAAACCTTATCATTGAATTACTAGAGAAATTTGATCCGTCAAAACATGCAATTTTAATGGGTGCTAAGCCTTTGAAAGATATTTATGGCAAATATCCCGATATATTAGAGTTAATAGCCATCGTCCGTAATATATACGGTGATGACTTTATGGATATTTTCAAAAAAACATACACAGATATAGAAAAACTGAACATACATCATAAGGATATAAAAGAAAAAGATAACAAGGAAAAAGAAGTGGTTTAGCCGAGTAAGCATTTCTTAAATTCGGTCATTAACTCAACATAAAGATATTGTTGTAAACAGGATTCAACAGTTTCTTTCACCTCCAGTTTTCTGTTCAATTTATCAGAGAACTCTTTAAGAAGCGGATAAAAATATAATAATCCTTCCGCTTTTTGTTCTTGGAGTTTATTGTTCATATATTCACAAAGCTGTTGGAATTCCAAAACTTCTTCCGGCCCTAGTTTTTTCTGAATGATTAATTTTGTGAAGGGGTAATCATTAGTATTCACGATCTCAAGTAGTAATTGTTGATAATATTCCAGCCTTTCGATCCGCTTTAACAATTCATCCATCATTGTCTATCATCCTTCAACTTGTCATCTTTTGTCATCTTCCGTCAAAATCTTTTTTCATTTTCCCATTGATTTTTTATGAAACCCGCTGTAAAGTATGTTAGTACTTAAATGATTTGGCATCTGTATACAAAAAAACATGTCCAAGTTCGACCAAACATTATCACAATCATTTAAGACGATTGTTTTCGAATCCATATAGTCTTTAATACCATCGCAGTTATGATAGAATTTATCTTTTGACTAAATCCTGATAGAAGCTAAGAAAAATTTTTTACCTTTAGGGTTGGGATTTCAACTGTACTTATTATACTACAGGTAGATGGAGATATTTCATACTGGCTTCTAAATATTTGTTCATTGATCATACATATATTTTTACTTTGCTTTTGATGTATATTATATTACATTATTAATATCTATTTAAAACGGAATTACCTCTTAATACTTTAAAACTTCTTTTCATTTATCGAAAAAAAGTATTATTGAGTAAAATAGTGTATACTACGCAATTTTGACCATCAAAGAATCTTAATTTCTAATGAAGTGGATGTTAAGGGTGAAGAGTGATTTAATATAGAGAAAGTTATGCTTGACGTACTGGGAGGGGATGCTTTTGCTTATTGTTTTTCTTATTTTAGCCACTATTATCATTTTTTATTTGAATATTCTTATGTATAGATTTTGTATCCAAAAAGAGATCCCGGAAGAGAAACATCATACCATCATCCATACTACAAATATTTCTACGATCATTTTATTGCTTTCATCATATGTAGCGATGTTGTTTACATAAAATGAAACTTCTATCAGTGGGGCATCTCTCCCCACTGATGGTTAGTTGAACAAATCGGACTTATGCGGGCAGCCCGTCCCCCACCTATCTTCTTTGTAAATTTGAAAATCTTGAGGTGGAGGACTTGACTTGCTGTTAAGGTGTGATAAATTTTTGGGGCAATCCCGTGGATGAATTGCCCCTATACTATTTTTCCTGTCGTCTCGATTTAAGCCAATACAAGTTGACTATGCAAGTATGGCAAAACGGTGCCGGAATTTCTTCTACCTACATTATTTACCAAATGTACGCTGCACCAACGATGATAAGCAAGATAAACAAGACAACAATCAATGCAAATCCTCCACCATGATATCCTTCAGACATAATGACACCTCCTTTATACATTCACTTGTTTATCACTTAAGGTTCATTTTCCTATTACAAATACGAACACCCTACAATGATTAATAAAATAAACAGCACGACAATTAGAACAAACGGGCCGGCATTCGGTACTGTCATCTGTCATACCTCCTTTATCGAATTCAATATATCCTATGTATTTGTGCAAAAATTGTTTAGTGAAAACACCTAGTTTATACAGCGAAACTTCCATCGGTGAGTCATCTATCCCCCCACTGATGGTTAGTTGAACTAATCGGACGCATGCGGGTAGCCCTTCCCCGCCTATCGGAGAAAAATTACCCGATTATTTGACGGTTACCAATTTCCCGAAATATGACAATTGATCCTGTAATTTCAACTGATACAGAAAATAATTTTTTTGTTCGTTTTTATTATGATTTAGTTAAATTTGTGGTAAAATGAAACAAGCATTAAATCAAATGATTAGGAGTTGTTCAATCTGATGAAGAAGAAATACCTGTTAACTTTTACATTGGCAGCCGGTCTACTCACTTTAACTGCTTGCAATAACGGGAAAGCAATTGTTGAGTCGGATGCGGGAAATATTAGCCAAGATGAGTTCTACCAAACACTGAAAGATCGATATGGCGAATCCACTCTGAAAGAACTTGTATACAAACAAGTTTTGTCTGACAAATATAAGGTTTCTGATAAAGAAGTAGATAATGCATTAAAACAATACAAGGACGCTTATGGAGATAATTTCCAAAGTTGGTTAGCTCAAATGGGCATTTCAAGTGAGGATGAATTGAAAGACATTCTTGAATTTTCACTACTCCAAGAAAAAGCGGCAAAAGATAAAATCAAAGTGACAAATGATGAGTTAAAGGAACAATACGGGATTGAAACAAAAACGGTAACGGCACGCCATATTCTTGTTGCTGATGAAGAAACGGCAAAACAAGTGAAACAAAGATTAGCTAATGGTGAAGATTTCGCCGCATTGGCAAAAGAACTGTCAACAGATACGGCGACAGCTGAAAAAGGAGGAGATTTAGGTGAGTTGAACCCTGATCAACTTACTCGTGAGTTTACAGTTGCCGCCTATAAGCTTAAGGAAAATGAAATTAGTGATCCGGTCAAAACGGACTATGGCTACCATATCATCCAAGCAACAAAAGTAACAGAGAAAAAAGATGTCAAATCATTTGACAAAATGAAATCAGAACTGGTAGATAAAGTGAAGCAATCAAAACTTGATTCAGCTACCGTTCAAAAAGCTGTGGATGAAGCAGTTAAAAATGCAGATGTAAAAATCAATGACAAAGACTTGAAAGACATTTTGAAAAATTCCGTTGAGACAGGATCGAAATAAGGAAAACCTAGGTATCCGAGCCTTTAGGCGAGAGCAAAGACACAAGAACATTTATGCTTTCCTGTTCGCAAATAAATGATCCTCCTTCATCCACAATTTCAATCGAAGGATGAAGTCAATATTCACAACAACAGCTTTCCCATGAGGTCAAAATTATCGACCACGCTTGGGAAAGCTGTTTTTTGCCTGTTATGCTCTTATGCTTCATAAAACTGTTTCCGTTTTTCCTTTTCTTCTTCCATTCTTTTTATATAAATGTCTCCTTCTTGCTCTGCTTCTCTTAACTCCATTTCCTTTTCTTCCCGATTAGTTCGAATCGTCATATATGCACTGATCACAATACCGGCCACAACCAACCAAATCCAAAATGGGACAACCATAAACGAAACCTCCTATCCTTTAAAACTATTATTTGTACAAGCATATTCATATAGGAGATTTTTTATGACAAGCTTATTCTTGAAAGCTTGGTTTGTAAAAAGATCGGTTGTCCAAGGCAAATAACCGTTCACTGAAATCACCGGGTTTTGTTTTATCAAGAACCCGGTTTAACATATTAATTTTGGCATCAAGATTGTCAATATAATGTAAGACCTCTGCTTCTCGGATCAGCGGCGGCTTCGGACTCCCCCATTCAGCTTTTCCATGATGACTGAGGATTAAATGTTGCAAGACAGTAACCTCTTCGCCGGTAATTTCTAATTCATCGGCTGCTTTTCCAATTTCACCGACCATTAAGGTGATATGTCCAAGCAATGTTCCTTCTATTGTATAAGATGGTGATACTGGACCCGATAATTCAATGACTTTGCCTAAATCATGCAAAATCACACCGGCATATAACAGATCTTTATTCAGACTCGGATAAAGCGCGACAATCGCTTTTGCCAAATCGAGCATGGATACAACATGATAAGCAAGACCGGAGTAATATTCATGATGATTTTTCGTGGCCGCCGGGTACTCCAAAAACGGCTTTTCATATTTTTTCATCAAATAACGGGTAATCCGCTGAATTTTCGGATTGGTCATTTCAAAAATGCATTGATTAATTTTACTAAGCATTACATCTGCTTCAACCGGTGCTTTTTCAATAAACATGTCCACCGGAATGTTTTCTTGCGGGGACAGCGTTCTAATTTTCCGAATCCGCAATTGTAATTTCCCCCGATAACTTTGAATATCACCCATTACTTTAACAATCGTTTGTTCAACATATGTTTTTTCTAGCTCTTCGGTAATATCCCAAAGTTTTGCTTCAATGGCCCCGGTTTTATCTTGGAGAATTAAAGTTAAAAACGGCTTCCCGTTACTGGCCATTCCTTTGGCAGCATTTTTAATTAAAAAATATTGTTCAACCTGTTCACCAGCCTCATAAAAGCGGACTCCTTTAGTCATACACGTTCCTCCCGACTCCTATTAACTTATTTACCATAATGAATAGATTTTACGTCATTTTTATCGAATTCCCGAACTCTATTATTATTCAAAATTCAAAGGAAAACGACCGAATGCTGTCTATCAAAATAGCTTTTAAAAATATTATGGCATGTAAAGAAAAGAATTTGAACACCGGATTCAGCAGAAATTTCCTTTAACAAGTACATCATTTGGTCTCGCCGGTCTTCATCAAAATGAACAAAACCATCATCAATAATGAACGGGTACGGGTTTTGCTTATAACTAAGAACAGCCAAGGCAAAGCGTAAACTGATATACAATTGTTCTCCTGTTGCCTGACTGACCTCATTAGGAGTAAAAAGCATACCATCCTTTCGTTCGACAAACAGTTGGTCACTTTCTTGATCAAGAAAAATCTGCTTATAAGCCCCGTCGGTGATAAAAGAAAAATATTTAGAAGCCTGTAAAAGAACCTTTGGAAGACGTTCAACCTTATATTTTTCCATCCCTTTTTGCAAAACATATTTTGCCGTCTGAAACACAGCCCATGTTCGCGCCATTTCTTCCAGTTCGTATTTTTCTTGATGAAATTGATGTAACAGTTCTGTATAGGTACCGCCTTCTTCTATCAACATGATTTCATGGCGAATGGATACCCGTTCTTTTTCTAATTGTTCAATTTCTTTGCCTATCGCCTCTTTTATTCGGTTCAATTCGGTAAATGTTGTTTCATCCACATAGGAAGGGATAAGGTTCATTCCATCCGGAAGATTTAAGTTCGAATGAGCCAACTGTTTATTAACAAGTTCGAATTCATTTAATAACTCGTTCCGTTTTTCATTTTTTTCTCCAACTAAGTAAAATTGAGCTTCCGTTTCAACGTTTGCTTGTTGGAATAATTCGTTGATTTCCTGTTTGACTTGTTTCAATTCCGCTTTACATGTCGCAATTTGGTTAACGAGCTCTTGTTGTTTTGCCAGTTTCTCAGCTTGAATTTTCTCAAGCTCCAATTGTTTATTTAATTCTGTTTTGAGCAGCAGCACTCTTTCCTCATAGTTTTGCGAGGAAGCATGAAAAAGCCAATCATATTTTGATAAAATCGCTTCTTTTTCTGTCTGGATCATTTTCAGATGCTCAATTTGTCGGGACATTCGTTGTTTTTCGTTCCAGCGTGTTTTCAACTGTTCAAGTAGTGTAAAACATTCCATTAAATGATGTTTCGCCATATAATCCGGTAAAAAATAGCTTCTTCCTATTTTCAGCAATTCATCATTGATGGCCCTTGTTTCACTCTCCCAATGTTCAAAACTTGCAACTAATTCGTCAAATTGCCGTTCTAATTGTTCGAGCCGAATATTCTCGATTTCTTCCTGTTTAGCAATGAGCTGATCTTTATTCAATTTTTCACGGGCTTGTTCAATGTCTTCTGAAGTGATCTGAATTTCATCATATTTCTTTTCCAATTGCCTCTTTTTCAAAATTAATGGTTCATTCATTTTGATCGTTGCATCCGACGCTTTTCTCCATCCTGTTATGACGAGAAACAGGGAAAATAAAACTGAGGCCGATAAAATTCCCAAAGCTATTTGCCAATAATCAAACCAAAATAAGGCAAGAGTAATTATACAAATACAACCAAACACAAACTGTAAGGCCGTTTTTCCTGATTTTTTAATCGATTGTTTGTTCTGTAGCTGGGATAGTTGACTGTCAATCCACTTCAGTTCGCTTTCAATTTCATTTATTTCTTGCTCCTGCTTGAGTACATTCTCCAAATGAAGCCGTTCTTTTTCATTTAAGCGGCTGCGAGCAAGTTCATTTACAAATGATTTTTGCTGCTTTAATTTTTGCCCCAGTTCATTTTCATTTTTCTCCAGTTCCCTTTTTCTTTCATCCAGATGACTTTGTTTCTTTACCAGCTTCATGATTTGATCTTTTTTGGCAAAACTTAAGTCAAATTGCTTGATCGCTTCTAGATCACCTTGATAATGTAACTTAGTCTTTATTTGCAGCAACTCATCCTCAATTTGGTTGATTTGGACGGCTAGCTCTTTCAACTTTCCGGCTTCTTGACGGTAATTCGGTAAATCCTCGACAATGAATTGGATTGGTTCTTTATTCTCCGTAATCCGTTCATCTACTTCAATCGTTTCGAGCTCTTTTGTTATTTCCTCCAATTGTTCATTTAACGGGACGAGCCGTTTTTTTATTGTACGTAATTCAGCTGCCAACTTTTCATAACGGGTAATTCCGTTACTTGGAAACTGAAATTCACCCAGTTCCGTGAGTTTCTCCTCAAGATTTTTTCTCTGCATAAACAACGGATATATCCGATTCCATTCTTTCTTTTCAAAAATTTCCTGTTGAATATCCGCCATTTGTTTCCGTTTAGCTTCCAGTTGTTTATCCGTGTTCGTTAAATTTTGCAACAAAGTTTCATAGTTTATAATTTTTCTCTTGGCATCTTTTAATTGATTGTCCAGCACTTTCATCTTTGCTATTTGTTTATTGATGTCCGGCCTTGTTCCGTTTGGTTTAAACAACTTGTCCATTTCTTTATCAAGGAACTGATCTGTTTCCATAATTTGTTCCGTTCCAATCGCGCTTGTCGAGAATAAAAATTTCCCAAGTTCTTTCCCTTTCACCTTTTGGACATTTTGTAACCCGTGAATATCAAAGGAATAGATTGATTGATAGGTTGATTTTTCCATACCACCCAAAATCGCTTGCAACAATTCTCCATCACCGATTGTGCCGTCTTCAAGTTTCACCGTTACATCACCGATTGCTTTTCCTTTCACCCGTTCAATTTGGACAATGCCCCAATCAGGGTCTTCCAAAACAATCCGACCTCCATATTTGGAACTTGTTTTCGGTTCATATCGTAATTCACTTTGTTGTTTCGACGGAAAGCCGAAAAGAATGCTATGGATGAAAGACATGATGGTAGACTTGCCTGCTTCATTTTTCCCATAAATTAAAGAAAATGGCTGTAACTTTAGATGGTATTGTTCAAACTTTCCGTAACCATAGATGACTAACTCTTTTATAATCATTATCTTCACCCCTCGCGAAAAATATTTTTCATCCGTGGCAGCACGCCTAGTTCCGGACTTTTACCCTTTCAATAGACGAAAGAGGAGTTTTTCAGCCTCATGTAAAATGTGTTGTTGTTCTCCCTCGGTTAAAGGGGCTAAATATTTTCTTACTTTCGGATGATCAAAAAGAAAAGAGAGCGGTTCTTTTATATCAACATGTTGAAATTGCTTTGATAATTCTTGAAAAAATTCATCGGAAATAACTTGCCTGTTCGTGTCATTTTCCTGAATATCGAGTTGATAAATCCAAATAAAACAATCTTGCTGTTCTTCACCTTCTTGTAAAAGTTGTAACATATCTTCAAGATCGATACGGTCTGTCAATACATCAAACTGGTTTTCATTAAAATTTATTTGTAAAAATACATTGGTTCCCTTTTGCCGCCAGTAATCCTTTATTCCGATGATGGTTTGATAAAAATCATCAAAACAACGAAACGGTTCTTTTTCGGTTAATTCCCACGTTTCCCAACGGATCGGAGCTGTTTCGATAAATTTCCATCTTGTTTCAAAATGATCCATCTCGATTAAATAACAACCTTTTGCACCCGTTTCGTTTTTATGTCTTCCTTGAATATTACCGGGATACACGATCATCGGCTCTTTATGTAAAATTTGTGATTTATGAATATGTCCAAGTGCCCAGTAATCAAAATCTTTTTCGATTAACTCCTTCACTTTAAATGGAGCATAGCTGTAATGAGCGAGATTATTTGAATCGTGGCCATGCAAAATACCGATATGATAATCCGCTCCGTCTTTTTTTTGGTAATGATCAATCATCCGTTCAAAGACATGTTTCTTTGGATAACTGAAGCCGTAGAAATGGATGCGTGTTTTATTTTTCGTTTCATATGGAATGACCTCTACCGTAGCCGGAAACTGGTAAACATTTTTAGGCCATTCAAGTTTTGTCCAACTGCCGGATAAATGATCATGGTTTCCATGTACAAGGAAAACGCCAATCCCTTCCTGTTCGAGCCTTTCCATTTCTCTTCGCAAAAACAATTGTGCCCGGATGCTGCGGTCTTCCCCATCATATAAGTCTCCGGCAATAATCACGAAATCTACCTGTTCCTTAATCGCAACCTCAACAATTTTTGAAAATGATGCAAAAGTTGAGCGTTTTGTTTTTTCGTATATAGCGGCAGGTATATTTTTTAGCCCGACAAATGGACTATCCAAATGCAAATCCGCACAGTGAATAAATTTGATTGATTTCACGATAATCTCCCCATCCTTAATCGCACGAATATATGTTCTTTTATTATGCCATATTTTTATTTATAATGCACGAAGGAAACACAAATTTTTTACACATTTCCCGACGGAATGCAGGAATTTTCATTAATTTGTCGAATCAATTAAGTATTACGGGATAAAAATTTATTATTGAAAAGATATGGGGGTAATTTAATGCCAATTTATAAACTAACGGCTTTTGAACAAGCAGGGGAAAAATTATTGGATGAATCCATTGAGGCAAAAAGTGACCAAGAGGCAAAACAACTAGCAGAAACAATGTTAACTGAAAAAGATTTATTGAATAAAACGCATCGCCTTGTATCACCGGATGGGAAACTACTGTTATTTCATGTATAAAAAACGATTAAGCGCCGGATAACAAAATTCCGGCGCTTTTGCTTCAATTCTATCATTAATATGCGTATGAAAATAATCCTTTAATATGAGATAAATAGCGCAAATTACTTGCTTCTTTTAATAAAGAAGCAGGGATTCCGTGTAATTCTGTCCCATTTGCTCCGACCGAAGCCACTGCATCTTTTCGACCAAGACTGGCCAATGTTCCTGAATTAACCGGATTGAATACTTCCAATGATTTTCCTTCCAAATAGGCGAATAAGTTATAACCAACCGTTTCGCCCATTTGCCATGCATTTTGTGCTGTTGGTGCATATGGACGACCATCCGGGGCAAAAGCAACTGCACTGTCACCCACAACAAACACGTCTTGATGGGAAATTGATTGCAAGTATTCGTTTACGGAAGCACGACCGCGGTTTACTTCCAATCCGGACTCGCCTACTAATGGATTCCCTTGAACTCCACCGGTCCAAACAAAAGTATTGGTTTTGATTTCACTGCCATCTTTCAATGAAACGATATTGCCTTCCACTTTTGTTACCGGAAGACCAATTAAAAATTCAACACCACGTGCTTCCAGACTTTTTTGAGCCCGTTCAATTAAAGTATCAGGCAGCACCGGTAAAATTTTCTGCATGGCTTCGACAAGTTGCAATTTTATTTCACTGCGGGGAACACCATATTTTTTCGTCAATTCCGGAAGCAAGTCAGCAATTTCACCGACTAGTTCGACCCCGGTTAAACCGCCACCACCAATTAGAATATGCGCATCTTCCGGATTTTTCGTTTCCGCATATTGACGAATTCTCTCTTCAATATGTTCACGAATTTTCTTTGCATCATCCACAGATTTGAGCACCATGCTGTTTTCTTCGAGTCCCGGGATGCCGAAATATCCGGTTACACTGCCCAAAGCGACAACAAGCATGTCATAACTTAACGTGTCACCGTTCGATAGTTTTACTTGTTTATTGTCCACCGAAAAAGATTCCACTTCTGCAACAATGAAATCAATCGCTTTTCCTTTAAACAATTTTTTCAAAGGTAAAGCAACTCGTTGTTCCGAAACATTTCCTGCTGCAAGTCGGTGTAATTCTGTAATAATTTGATGTGTCGGATATTTGTTCACAACTGTTACTTTGGCTTTTGTTTCATCTAAATATTTACGAACTGTCAAAGCGGTCAATACACCGCCATAGCCCCCACCTAAAATGACAATTTCCTTCGACATTTTTCTTCCTCCGTTCATATGTAAAAATCTTTTCCCTTAGATACACACAATTGAACTGATTATTTATGTTCTTTTTCTGCCGCAACTTTTAAGAAAGCATTAAGAAAACGCAACATTTTTTGAGCTTGTGGATCTTTTAACAATTTCAACAAACCAAAAATACCGATGACTTCTTGACTTTCTTCGGCACGGTCTTTTGCTTCAATTACATTAGCTGCTAAATGTTTCGCTGAATGAATCACCGGTTCCGCCACTTCTTTAATGGCCCCCACCGTATCCTCCTTCAAGACTTCATCAGTAACCAGGGATTTTACGACTTCTAAATTTTTTGTCAGTACCGTTATTAATTCCGTTAACTTTGGAAGCTGTTCCACTAACACCGTTAATGATTGTTGTACTTCCGGCTTAAGCAACTGATCCAAAAGATCGCGCTCACCTTGTGGTAAAGTTTTTTCCATGTTTCCATCTTCCATTACATTTGACATGCTTTTCCCCTCCACGTCCTATTAATAAAAAATTGGGTTATTTGAAAATCCATTATGGAATGTTATTAATTTGTAACTCTTCCTAATATGCTTTCACAGAATGTTCTAAAAGTCACAAATTATCCCCTACTCCATTTTGGACCCTGATAAGAAAACAAGAAAAATTGATTCAAACGTATATGAGATTTACTGTTTCCCAATAATTATTGTAAACAATTTGTCACTAAAAATCAAAAATTATTTCGTAATCGGGAATGAATCCTTTTCTATTTAATTAAATTATGAAGAAATCAGTTAAAAGAACAGTGATATTCCAATAGAAAGAGGAACATAGCCGTCCCTCTTTTTTTATTGCAATATAATTTTCCTTAAACATTCAATAATTCTGTTACTTGATCTCTTAACGCACGTTTTAAAAATTTACCAACCGATGTTTTCGGGATTTCATTCATGAAAAGAATTTTATCCGGTAACCACCATTTGGCAAATTGAGGTTTCAAAAATTCATATAATTCATCCTCAGTTATTTTATCTTTATATTGGTCTTTCAACACAACACAGGCAACCGGTCTTTCTTGCCACTTATCATGCGGTATGGCGACGACAGCAGCTTCAAAAACAGCCTCATGGGCCATTAATGCGTTTTCAATGTCAACAGATGAAATCCATTCCCCGCCGCTTTTTATTAAATCTTTCGTTCGGTCAACAATTTTAACAAACCCGCCTTTATCAACGGTAACTACATCTCCCGTATGGAGCCAGCCGTCTTTAAAAGTCTCTTCTGAACGATCATCATTATAGTAACTGGAAGCGATCCACGGACCACGAAGACATAGTTCCCCCATTTCGATACCGTCCCATTTCACTTCTCCGTTTTGACCAATTACTTTCATTTCCAAGCCGGGGACTAAAATCCCTTGCTTCGCCTTTAATTCATAAATATCTTCTTCCGGTAACTCGTCATGTTCGCTCTTTAATCTGGAAATTAAGGCAAGCGGAGTTGTTTCGGTCATTCCATAGGCATGCATAAATGGAATATTATATTTCTTTTCAAACATTTTAATAATTCCTTTTGGTGCCGCTGAACCTCCGCATAAAAGATAACGGACATGTGACAAATCATAGTTTTCGTTTTCTAATTCTTTTAAAACACCGATCCAAATGGTCGGAACTCCGGCAGAAATGGTTACTTTCTCTGATACCATTAATTCTAACAAAATTTTCGGTGTAAAATTTGGACCCGGTAAAACAAGATTTGAGCCAAACCACACACACGCAAAAGGAAGACCCCATGCATTTACATGAAACATTGGAACAATTGGCATGGCCGTATCCTTTTCACTCACCGATCCCCCGTCAGCCAGACCAAGAGCAAAACTATGCAACACAATTCCACGATGTGAATAAAGCACACCTTTTGGTAAACCGGTTGTGGCAGAAGTATAGCACATTCCGGCAGGGTCATTTTCATCAATATCTTTTACAAAAGTAAATAATGCATCTCCTTCACTCAATAAATCTTCATAGTGATACACAGGACTTAAACTTGTTTCCGGTAATTCCGGCCGATCGGTCATAATAATAAACGCCTCAACATTTTTCAGTTCATCTTTACAATTTTCTACGATCGGCAAAAGGTCTTCATCAATGAGTAAAATTTTGTCCCCGGCATGGTTGATAATATAAGCAATTTGTTGAGGGGACAAGCGTATGTTGATCGTATGTAAAACAGCTCCAATACATGGTATGGCAAAATATGCTTCCAGGTGGCGGTGATGGTTCCAAGCAATGGTTCCTACCTTATCTCCTCTCGTAATGCCAAACTTAGTCAGTACACTTGCTAATCTCCTTGTCCGTTCACCGAATTCCTTATACGTGAATCTTTGCACACCTGTTGAAGTCCGTGAAATTACCTGCTTGTTAGGGAAAAATTTTTCTGCCCTTTCAATCATTTGTGTTAAAATTAGCGGGGTGTTCATCATTTTACCTTATCTCCTTTTGTAAACGTTTTCAACTTATTAAACTTAAAAACTGCTAATAATACATATTCGCTGTTCCGAAGAAAAATCCTTCTTTAAATTGATAATTTTTATAACTATTTTTCGCTAAAGACCAATTTATAAGTACACACTCTTAACCTATAAAAAAACGGGTCTCCGATTGAGCGGGACCCTTTTAGATGGATGATTTTTTTATACTGTTTATTTTTTCTAAAAAGGAGATGGGCTGTTGTTTTCGAAAATGTTCTCTTACCATATAGGATACACCGTGCTCATTATTCGACCGTGTTACCCAATCAGCCGCCTTCCGCACAGCAATCGGGGCATTTCCCATTGCAACACCTAAACCTGCTGCTTCAATGAAATCCAAATCATCTATATCACTTCCGATGGCAACCGTTTCATTAAGAGAAATTTTTTGCTTTTCACAAAAATAAAGTAATCCGGTTAATTTAGACACCCCATTTGGCAAAATAATTAATTGGTTATCGTACAGATAAAGATCAATTTCGTAGAACATATTTTGCAGGGCGATTTTCACTTCCTTGGCTACTTTTTGATCCGGAAAGTCTATTTCAATATGTGTGGGATGGATTTGTTCTTCTTCAACATATTCTCCAAGATTTTTTACAAATTGATGGTGATAGGTGGAAAAACTGTTCGTATCAATAACCGCCCTCGTTACAATAGAATTCTTTAATGGGACATTGCTGACCGAATATTTTTCATGCACGATTCGAATATGACATGAAAAAGTTTCCAAGAATCGGATAATATCTTGAACAATTTGCTCATCAATTCTTTTGACAAATATTGCTTGATCGGATGATGAAGCAATAAATGCACCGTGGTGAGCAATAACCATCGTTTGTAATTTCAGTGCTTTTGCCATACGTTTTGCAAAGGCAAAATTTCGAGATGTAACAAGGGTAACCATCACACCTTTTGATTGAACATATTCAACAGCTTCCTTCACCGATTTATGTAATTTGCCGTTCGATTGCAAAATGGTTCCGTCAATATTCATGGCAAGTAGCCGATAAATCATCATCCATGCCCCCTTATGCCAAATCATGATGTATCGATGAACTGACAAAAATGCTTTTATTTATACCTATGTAAAAAAGTGAATGTATAGAACAGAGGAATGAACCCTTTTATAGAAAAAAACTGCCGTGACAAGTAATCGTCGACGGCAGGGTTCTTTATCGTTATTGGTCTTGTTGCTGACTGTATAATTCTTCCAACGGCTTCATAACAATTTTATTTATCTCTGCAATTACCGAGCTCATCTTTTGCTCGGCTTCGATTAAACGAGTGATTTTATTATTTTGCTGGATCACCGAAACCATTTGTTGTGCTTGAACAACTTCTTCTTGGCTAATCGGTTGCCCGGTCATTTGTTTTTCTTGTAAATTCATCTGAACTGTACGAAAATCATCAAAAAGTTTTCTTGCGGCTTCATCGGCATATAAACTTGCATATTGAATTTTCAAATCGACAAATTCAGCACTTTCACGAATGTTTTTCTCCAAAGTATAAGCGGTATCAAAAATATTTGCAGCCATTTCGGACCTCCATTATCTTTATTAAAAAGGCTCCATATCCAAACAGGAAAAGGCCTTCTTTTAACTATGTTCTCTAACTATAACAAACTATGTTCAAAAAAGCGAGAGCGTGCTCAATTTTTTTACCCGCCCTCAAATCTTTTTTCGGACGGGTTAACCCATTAAGATGACGATAAAACCTTGCAAAATTCCGATTAGTCCTCCTAAATAAGCTCCAAGATAGGTAATCATTTTCAATTCTCGCCGACTGATGCCAACAACGATTTCTTCCAATTGTTCCGTCGAAAAGGAGTCAACTTGGTTTTTTACCAATTCAGGAATTTCTAATTTTTTCATCCATTTTTCTATATACGTACTCCCAAGCTTCTCCATTCCCTTTTGAACAACAGTTGGAATCATTTGGTTTATAATTGTATTTTTGAGATCGGTCAAGGGGAAAGATTTAAGCGGTTTGTGGAAGAAAAATTTTTTCAACTCTTCCCAAATCAAGTCTTTTCCTTCTTTTCCCAACAATTTTTGCACACCTTCCTCAACCGTCCAAGACTTTACTCTGTCTAGTTCACTTTGTAAAACCTGAGTAACAGCTTTTTCCGTTTGATCGTTTTCAATTATTTTTACAAGTTCTTGCTGCAATCGTTCGATCATATTGCGGTTGTCTAAAAATGGGTGCAACATGTTTAATAATCTACCCCGGCCTTCAAAAAACTGATCAAAATGATGTTTAATCAAGTGATACCCGCTTGGACTAACAAGAAACTGTTTTACGTTAATTAACAAATACTTTGATATCTTGTTGACATTTTTATCCAACTTTTCCCAAATTGTTTCCGGAATAAGTTCTTGAAGTAATTGATCATTATGTTCATTTATCCAATGGGTCATTTGTTTATTTAGTAATATGTATAATTTATCTTCCATTTTTCCGTCATGATTCATCATTCCAATATGTTCAAGCCATTCATTTAATGTTTTTTCCGACTGAAAAAATTCCACTACTTTCTTTACTAAAATTTGATGTAAAGAGTCATATATTTTAGGATCAGTCAATTTTTGTTGAATAACTTCAGGTGTTAATAAGTGATTAATGACAAGTTGGCCCATTTGTTTAGCCAGTTCGTCACGTCTTTTCGGAATTAACCCCGGCGTAAACGGAAGGCGCCAATTGCCGATATATTTTGCCTCATAAGGCCTGAATAGCATTTTAATGGCGATAGAGTTTGTTATGCCTCCAATAATTGCGCCAACAATACCCATGAAAAGGATCGTGATTAATGTCTGCATGTGGATCGACCTTTCTTACTTCTACAAGTGGAGTTTGAAGATAATTATTACATTGTAACATAAATGATGCACCTAAATGGGCGAATGTACATATGCTGTTTAATATGAAAAAGGATACCGATTTCTCCTAAGATTACCCATTTACTTCCATCCTTAAATTATAACGGCTGTTCGGGTATTGGGCAAATTTGACCGCTGGAGAAATAATCATGATTATTGATTCCCTTCATTTCAAACAGGATTTATCTTTTGTTAACCGGACATTATCCTTCATTATTAGCACCGATTGATTCTAACACCAATTGAGAAAGGTGAGCAAAACATGTTCAAATCTTATCCGATTGAAATCATGAATAGCAATGAGTTAATCCTTTATTACCCTAGTGAGCTAAAATTTTCAGACATCCAAACAATTACTTTCGGTTCATTAACTGTTTCTTGCAAGGCGGTTCCACAAAAAGAGCACACAAAGACCATTACGATGACAAAAAGCCTTGCAAATCACCTGCATATTCCTGATCTACCTTTACGACTTCATCTATTTGAAAAGGAGGGGAGTCTTTTTATCGGCCCGATTGTCGGAATATTTACCGCCGGCTTCACCGGATTTCCTGGTAATCCAATGGGCTCACGCTCTTATTCCTTGTCTAAATTTTTCTTAACCTTTGAGCAAGTCGGGGTTTTACCTGTCGTGTTCGGCATCCAGCATATTGATTGGGAGCAAGGTTTCGTTACCGGTTATGTTTACCATAAAAACAAATGGAAACAAATTGAAGTTCCTTTACCGAACGTTATTTATGACCGACTGCCAAACCGTGCTGTTGAAAACCTGCAAAATATTCAGTCCTTAAAAACAAGATTGCAAGAAGAATATGCCATTCCTTGGTTTAATCCCGGATTTTTTAATAAACTGGATATCTATAACCGTTTGGTAAATGAATCAGCTGTAAACAAATATTTGCCAAAAACAGTTCCCTTTGAAGAAAAATCATTAAAGGATATGCTCTTCGAATTTGGTTTTCTATATGTAAAACCGGATCACGGCAGCTCCGGCAAAGGTATATATCAAATCCAGACCGTAGATGATGAGATTTTTGTCCGATTCCGGGATAATGCGGGTAACAATCGATTAATCAAATGTGCCAACATCACAAAATTATGTAATTTTTTGCAAGAACATCTGACCGGTCCATATATTATTCAACAAGGAATCAAGCTCTTCCGTGTTGACCAACACATCGCCGATTTTCGCATCCATACAAATAAATTGCCGAACGGAAAATGGGTTGTGACTACAATTGGCTGTAAAGTGGCCGGCACCGGTAGCCCGACAACCCATCTGTTAGCGGGGGGCCAAATAAAAACAATAGAAGAGATTTTTCCCGATCATGAGGAACGAAAGACAAAAACAAAAAAATTAGTTGAAGCAGCTCTTACTCTTAGTAAATATATCGAGAAAAACATAAATGGAATCGTTGCAGAAATTGGATTTGATTTTGGAGTCGACAAGAGTGGGCAGGTTTGGATGTTCGAGGCCAACGCCAAGCCCGGACGTTCCATTTTTAACCACCCACAATTATCCAAATATGAACGTTTATCAAATAAGTACCTCCTCCTTCACGCCGTAAAATTAATGGAACAAGTCATTACCAATCCCGAAAAAATTTTTCATGAATTTGTTTTACAATAAAGTGAAACTTCCATCCGTGAGGTCACTCACGGATGGTTAGTTGAACCAATCGGGCACTTACGGGCTGTTACTTCCCACCTAAACTGCTCTTGATTTCTAAACTTTAAGGTAAGTTTACAGCCCGTTTGTGCGGGATAAAGTGAAACTTCCATCCGTGGGGCCTTCTTCCACGGATGGTTAGTTGAACCAATCAGGTACATACGAAACAGTTTTATTCCCGGATAAAATATGTCTCTTGCCGACCACAAGCGGGACACTGTAAAAGGTGAACACATTGACTCTGATGAAAATTTTGCGGATAGCCGTCTTCCAACCGCAATAAATCAATTTCCATATATGGGCTGTAGTCATCAAAAAAGTCACTAAGTTTCCCCTCATCAATCATGTTGATATTGCAATTCCGACACGGAACAATAAATGAATCAAAGCCGTTGCATACCGGGCAAATCGACAATTAAAACATTCCTTCCTGAAATTAATGTTAATCGTATTTTGCCACGGGATTTCTTTAAATATGTTATTAAAAAAAGAATTAAATTGGTAGCAATTACCTTTAATTTTCCGAATATATTTTGCTGTTTCACACACAATAAAACATGTAATCAACGTTACCAACCACCAAAATACGGTTTAGATGTTGATTACAAAAGAAGGTAGGATTTCTTTGATAGAAAATGCCGACCATAAAAAAGGAGGAGACAACAATGGCATCAAACAGAAGCAATTCCTCAAACCAACTTTTAGTGGCAGGAGTACAAGAGGCTCTAGATCAAATGAAATATGAAATTGCTCAAGAATTCGGAGTGAATCTTGGTGCAGAAACGACTTCCCGTGCTAACGGTTCGGTCGGTGGAGAAATTACAAAACGTTTAGTTTCTATGGCCCAACAACAACTTTCTGGTCAAAACTTCTAAGCAAAACTAAATAATTATGGATTAGACCTCCGCAAATATGCGGGGGTCTTTATACATATTTCAAAACGAATGAAAAGGCGGAACCTTCTTAATTAATAGATGAACGTATTCGTTTATTTAAAATTATTCCTTTATCCTTCTATTTTTTCATTGCTTTTTTCATCATCCATCACTTGTTTTTTACCGTTTTTATCATCATCATCCATTACTTGCCTCATCCCCTTCTTAAATTCCTGAAGTGTTTCCCCGGCAGCCCTTCCTAACTTTGGCAGTTTGGATGGACCAAAAATAAGTAATGCAACAATTAATATGATCGCGATTTCACCAAAGCCAAGATTCATAGTCAGCATCCCCTTTATTCACATATTTTTCCAACCAATTGTTTCGTCTTCTGTCATGAATCTTCATTTTAATCTTCTAAAGGTAGAAACACATAGAAAGTTGTTCCGACCCCTAATTCACTCTGGACTTCTATTCTCCCTTCATGTTCTTCCATAATTTTATAACACATCATAAGTCCAAGTCCATTCCCATTACTTTTTGTTGTAAAAAATGGTTGTCCTAACTTTTCAACAAGTTCATTTGGTATACCGCAACCTTCATCAGTTATACTAAGAACACTTTGACCTTCACATTTACGAATGGTTATCGTAATATTTCCGGGATCTTCCATTGATTCTAATGCGTTTTTTATCAAATTGATGATGACTTGTTTTATTTTTTGTTTATCACAAAAAACCCAAACAGGTTCCTCACAACTATCAAGTGTGATACGGATTTGTTTTTGATACGCAACTCCTTCAAGCAACGTGATACATGATCTTAAAATCACTTTTAAATCATGAAGCTCAAATTTCAAATGATTCGGTTTGGCAAAAATCATCAATTCATTTGTAATACTACTGATCCTGTCGATTTCCTGATCAATAATTTCCAAATATTGGTCATTCTTTGTTGGCTCCGATTTCATCAATTGAATAAAGCCTTTAATAGATGTAAGTGGGTTGCGTATTTCATGGGCAATTCCGGCAGCAAGTTGACCAATAAGTGCCATTTTATCATTTTCTAAAAGATTATCCTCGTCGCCAATTGGTTTTTCTTTAATTAAAAACAGGATTTCCTTAGGATTTTGTCTGACATCCCTTAAAATATGAATATCTAATTCACTCCAGACAAAGAGCCCATCCCTCTTCTTTAATCGCATCGTGAGGGATTTTTCTTTTTCCAAAAAATGACTGTCTCGATTAAACATCTCAAGTACTCTTTGTTTATCCTTTTCATGTAAAAAGTATGTAATTTTTTTCCCTATCATTTCCTCCCACTCATATCCAAGAATGTAAAAAGAATTTGGCGATACATAGTTAAAAACACCCTGCATGGAACTCCGAATGATTAAGCTGTTAAAAGTTTCCGATAATATATGTAGTATAGAATTAAACATGTGAAAATTATAGCTGTACTCTAAATCAAGTTGTTTTTTATAAATAGCATCCACGTTATTCCAACCCCACTTACTATTAGAATTAATATTCATTCGTTTTTGGGTTACAATAAAACCGGTTTAGGAGTCCAATTTATTTATATGTCCCGATTCTTTCCCCCTGTTGAACTTTCGTGAGGATTACATTTATTATAACAAAAACGAACGAGTAAATGAACATAAATTTTTCTATATTTTGAATAGTCGACCTTGGTAACGGTTTTATATATAGGTGGTTATCACCCAAAAAGCCCATTTTTCAAAAACATTCACGCTCAAATGACAATATATTGTGTCTTGATAAAAATTGTTAGTACTATATTTGGCGCAAATCTTTCCTTAAAACCTTTTTGGGTGCTAATCATATAGGTAATATTATTTTTCATTTTTCATAAATCGAGTTATTATAATATAGATTACCAATCCTAAAACATGCTATTATTTTTGAAAATCATACTAAAGTAACAGGAGTATTTTTATGAGCCTTTTATCTATTTTTATCAGTGCCATTTTTATTTTAAATATTATTTTGGCTGTAGCCGTTGTTTTTTTGGAACGACGTGATCCGAGTTCCACTTGGGCATGGCTATTAGTTTTGTTCTTCATTCCACTCCTTGGATTTATTCTTTATTTAATTTTCGGACAAAATTTAAAAGGAAAAAAATTATTTGTTTGGGGAGATTTAAAGAAGATCGGACTCGATAATTTAATTAAAGATCAAATCCGTCACATTGAGGATGGAAAATATGAGATGGCAACGGAAGAGATGAAAAACCATCGAGACTTGATTTATTTTTTTCTTTCCAACAATAATGCCCTTTTAACCCAAGATAATGAGCTGGACATTTTTATTGATGGAAAAGAGAAATTTAAAGCTCTTTTTAAAGATATCGAAAACGCAAAAAGTCATATTCACCTGCAATATTATATTTTCCGTGACGATGAATTAGGAAAAAAATTAATTGATTTATTAACAAAGAAAGCAAAAGAAGGTGTTGAAGTTCGTGTTTTGTATGATGAAATGGGGTCGCGACGAATTAAGAAACGTTCCTTTAATAAATTGAAACAAGCAGGCGGAGAGGTAGAAGTGTTTTTTCCTTCAAAAATTCCGTTAGTCAACTTGCGCATGAACTTCCGTAATCACCGGAAACTTGTTATTATTGATGGGAAAATTGCTTATCTCGGCGGATTCAATGTCGGGGATGAGTATCTTGGTCTTGATAAAAAATTCGGTTATTGGCGTGATACGCATCTTCGGTTACAGGGACATGCCGTTTTTGCCACCCAAATTCGTTTTATTTTAGACTGGAACCAAGCTTCCTCTCGCAATGATATTTATTATGATAAGAAATATTTTCCCGACATCAACCATAACGGGAAAGTTCCGATTCAGATTGTAACAAGTGGTCCGGACTCAGAATGGGAACAAATTAAATATGGCTATATAAAAATGATTGCATCGGCAAAAAAATCTATCTATATTCAAACACCTTATTTTATCCCGGATGCGAGCATTCTTGATGCCATGCGGATTGCCATTTTATCCGGAGTTGATGTGAAAATTATGATACCTAACAAACCGGATCATATGTTTGTATATTGGGCAACGATGTCTTATATTGGTGAACTCCTTAAAATTGGTGCAAAAGTGTATATTTATGATAACGGCTTTATTCATGCAAAAATGATGGTTGTTGATGAAAATACTGTTTCGGTTGGAACTGCCAATATTGATGTTCGCAGCTTCAAGTTAAATTTTGAAGTGAATGCGTTTATCTATCATACCCCGACGGCGAGACTGTTAATTGAAGTTTTCAATGAAGATATAAAGATGTCAAGAAGGCTCACTTATTATCAATATTTACGAAGACCTTTAAAAATTCGCTTCAAAGAATCCATATCAAGACTACTGTCACCGATTCTTTAAGCCAAATATTTATAAACAATCAGCGGGAACTGAGAGCCCCGCTGCTTTATTGCTAGATGAGGAGCGTTCTGAATTCATTCGTAAAGAGGGGAAGGAAATGGAAAACAAACGAGCATTACCTATTCTTTTTCTTGTTATGTTTTTAGTAATGGTTGGCTTTGGTATTATTATTCCTGTTCTGCCTTTTTATGCGGAAGAACTCGGTGCCAGCCCTGCTGAACTCGGATTACTGATGGCCGTCTATTCTTTCATGCAGTTATTATTTTCTCCTATTTGGGGGAAAATTTCCGATAAAATTGGTCGAAAACCCGTTATGTTGATTGGTATTGCCGGACTCAGCATCTCTTTTTTTCTAATGGCTATTGCTAATCACTTATGGATGCTGTTTTTTGCCCGAATCATTGGCGGTCTTTTGTCGGCAGCCAATATGCCGACAACAATGGCTTATGCAGCGGACATAACCACCCCTGAAAACCGGAGTAAAGGGATGGGGATGATTGGTGCTGCAGTTGGTTTAGGATTTATCTTTGGTCCGGCAATCGGGGGCGTTTTTTCCGATATTCGCCTTAATTTACCGTTTACCATTGCCGGTTCCGTTTCTATATTTACCTTCCTGCTTGTTCTGTTTGTCCTAAAGGAATCTAAGCCAAAGGAAGAGCGTAATACTGAAAAAAATACTCCTGCTCTATCAAGGTGGGCTGCATTTCGTGGAGCTAATACGATATTGTTCATCCTGCAATTTTTCGTTTCTTTGTCACTTGCCGGTTTGGAAGCGACATACGCTTATTTTGTCGCTGATAAGGCGGGGCTAGGGACGAGGGAAATCGGTTATATTTTTATGATTATGGGCTTGGCTGGTGCTGTTGTTCAAGGTGGTTTAATCGGTCTGCTCTCCAAAAAATTTGGCGACGAAAGAATTATTCAAGGAGGACTGCTGGTATCAGCAATCGGATTCGGATTAATTTTACTAACCAATAATTTTACCTCTGCTGCAGTTTACTTAACCATTTTTGGACTCGGTAATGGTGTGATTCGTCCAACGGTTTCAGCACTGTTAACAAAGACATCAACGGTCGGTCATGGCAGTGTAACCGGTCTTCTATCTTCTTTTGACTCTCTCGGCAGAATTATCGGGCCTCCCCTTGGCGGCATGTTATTTGCCATCGGTATTGGGCTCCCTTATATTACCGGTTTACTTTTATCAATCATTGCATTTATTCTCTTTCAAATATTTCGTTATCGAAATCATGAGTTCAACAACCATAGGGCTTAATAGAGCCCTTTTCACGTGCACCAATGTTGAAGGTTTTTTATCTGAGTATCTTTATTTTTCATTTCAAAATATGACGATTGCCTTTGCTGGAAATTGATACATTAGCGTATAAAAAAAAGACGAGTAGACGGATAGAAATAAACCGTCCACTTACTCGTCCAAGATCTCCCTTTTTTATTATCAATTCAACTCACTCTTCATTTCCAAAACCTCAGATTCCGTTAACTCTGTCATCTTAACGATAAAGTTAATATCTGCACCTTCCATTAACATCTTTTTTGCAATTTCCCGTTTGCCTTCTTTTATGCCTTTTTCTATGCCTTCTCTTATGCCTTCTTTTCTTCCTTTTTCTATGCCTTTTTTTATGCCCTCTTCTATGCCTTCCCCACGAATGGAATTTATATCCTTTAATGCTTTTTCACGGGCTTCCGCCAACATCCGCGCTTCCCTGTCCATACTTACTGTGCGCAACATATCTACCGCATTTTCTATTATCGGGTCTTGATTTGCCATCTCTTCCCACCTCGCATCATCTTCATTTGTTAAAAAGCGTATCCATTTTGCCATTCGGTCATTCGGATGAATCAGATTTTCCTTGTCTTGCCTGACAAACTTCGGCATTTCAATAATACGTAACTTAACTCGTTCCTTTCATTATTTATTATACAAAATTTTGGCTTCTGAATATAGCTGAATTTTCGGTCACTTTGAAAAAAATTAGGATGCTTAGTACAGTAAAAAAACGATGAAGGAAGGAAAATCTTTGGGGAATTTTATGTTTATCTTATTCGACAAAAAGACAAAAAATCCTTCAATTTTTTTATAAAAAATTTATGGTAATAACTAGTGAGTGATTAATTGGGGAATAGAAATATTTACCTATGGAAGAGGGTTTACTCACCCTCATTCCATACCTGGAGATTTTTCTTTTTATACCTCTATAAAATGTCTTATAAAAAAATTTTTATTTTACTCATCAACAAGAATATATGTTGCTTTAACTGGGCCATGTACCCCGACAATCAGATTCATTTCAATATCAGCACTGTTACTTGGACCGGAAATAAAACTGACACAAGAAGCAACCAATTCCCCTTTTTCAATTTTTTCGTGAATGATTGCTGCTGCCTGGGTCATTCTGGGCACTAAAGTACTTTTTGGAATGATCGCAATATAATTTTTCGGCATTAAGCTAATTGATCTGCCGTGGTGTTTATTATGGAATAAAGTGACCGTCGCTGTTTCTGCTAATGTTATATCGCTGAAAGTAATACCAATATTAGCTCGCTCAGCAATTTTTTCATTTTCCTTACCAATTGTGTAATCCCAAACATGAATATTTGTATCTTGTTGTAACTCATTAAAGCAATCTGGCAAGCCATATATTTCATTCCGTGGGTCTTTTGGTAAAATAATTGATTCCCCGCCATAACTTTTTATGACATCGACTAAAACATTTTTTAAATGAGCAACGTCTGTTCTTACAAAGTCCGTATGGATGGCTTCACATTGGTTTGCAAAAATATCTACAAGTTCTTCTTGATCCATTCCTTTAAACACTTCATATTGCGGATTTACACGCCAAACCGGGCGCACTACACCTTCTGTTCGACGGGGACGGCCGAGTTTCGCTGCCAATTTGTTTAAAAATTCATCTCGATTATAAACCGCCATTAGTTTTCACCGTCCTTTTTTCTGTTTTCAAACCAAGAACGGAAAGATTGTTTAGGCGGGGCTGCTAGATTGCGAACCGCCGTCCATGCTTTTAATGGTCCGGGTCCATTTTCAATTGTCTCATCCTTTGTCCATGGTTTTAAGGCGGAGTGGGCAAGTTTTGTACTCATTTTATAAACAAACGGGCTGCCTCCCCACATGCCGACGCCTTTCATCATCATTTTTTCTGCAAAAGGAGTGTCACCATTTTCAACAATCTTTTGCCGATGAAGAACTAACATTTCGTGCAAAGGTATCCTTACCGGACAAGCTTCCGTACATGCTCCACATAACGAGGATGCATACGGCAAATCTTTATGATCGTCATATCCATCCAAAACAGGCGTCAGTACTGCACCAATCGGCCCTGGGTAAACCGAATTGTAGGCATGGCCGCCGATATGACGATAAACCGGACAAACATTGATGCAAGAACCACAGCGAATACAATGTAAGGCTGCCTGAAATTCCGTCCCAAGTGCATTCGACCTGCCATTATCAACAATAACGAGATGGTAATCGTTTGGTCCTTCGATTTCATCTTCCTCACGACAACCGGTATATGCTGTGATATAGCTGGTAAGTTTTTGTCCAACTGCTGAACGTGTTAAAAGACCAACTAGAACTTCCATTTCTTCCCACGTAGGTACAATCCGCTCCATCCCCATCACGGTAATTAGTGTATCAGGAACGGTCCATACCATATCAGCATTTCCTTCGTTGGTTACCAAGGTAATTGTTCCTGATTCAGCAATGGCAAAATTGCATCCGGTAATACCGACATCTGCCTGCAAAAAATCACTTCGTAGTTGTTTGCGGGCAAAAGCTGCTAATTCTTCCGGTTCACTTGACCCGGTATATCCACGTTTTTGGGCAAAGGTTTCACGAATTTGTTCTTTATTTTTATGAAGAGCTGGTGTAACAATATGGGATGGATGGTCCCCTTCCAATTGTAAAATCCATTCACCTAAATCGGATTCAACAACCTCAGCACCGGTTTCTGCCAATGCATCATTTAAACCGATTTCTTCCGTCACCATCGACTTTGATTTAACAATTTTTTTGGCGTTCTTTGTCTGAATCACCTGCTTAATATAGCTGTTTGCTTCTTCTGCAGTTTCAGCAAAATACACATGGCCGCCGCGTTTCTCCACTTGTTCGCTTAATTGATGTAAATAAAAGTCGATATGATTTACTGTATGAGTACGGATTTCTTCACCGAGTTTTCGCCAGTCTTCCCAGTTTCCCAATTCTTGCGCCTGTTTTAGCCGGCCGGCACGAAAACGACCCTGAGCACCCGAAACTGCTTGACGCATGAAATCATTTTCGATCCCTTTTTGTACCCCTTCTTCAAAAGGAATATCTTCCAATTTTAAACTCATTTCTTCCACCTCTTGTCAATTATGCGTATTTAAAATTTCTGAGATATGTATGACTTTGACATTTTTGCCCTCTCTTTGCATGCGTCCGCCGATATTCATCAGGCAGCCCATATCGCCACCGACCAAATATTCAGCACCGGTTTCTGTCACATGGCGCGACTTTTCCTTCACCATCTCGGCGGAAATTTCCGGCTTTTTCACGGAAAATGTACCGCCAAAACCGCAGCAATCCTCACCGGAAGGCAATTCTACAAATTCAATTCCTTTTACATTTTGCAAAAGAATTTTTGGTGCATCTTTCACTCCTAAAATCCGGGTCATGTGACAAGATGGATGATAGGTGACTTTCCCTTTGAAAGTTGACCCAACATCCTTCACTCCCAATACATCGACAATAAACTGAGTTAATTCAAATGTTTTGGCAGCAAGTTCTTGGGCGGGTTTTTCCCACTCAGAATCTCCTTTAAACACATGCGGATATTCCCGGATCATACCGACACAGGAACCGGACGGACCGACGACATATTCGGCGTCTTTGAATGCTCGGATCATTTGTTTCATCGATCCTTTTGCTTCTTCCAAATAGCCGCTATTGTATGCCGGCTGTCCACAACATGTTTGCAAGGTTGGAAAGTCAACTTCACATCCAAGCCGTTCTAAAATTTCTACAGTGTTTTTCCCGACATTTGGAAACATAATATCACTTATACAAGTGATAAATAATGAAACTTTCACAATATAACACTCCTTCACGTTCTACAAATCTATAAATTTATAAAGTGAAACTTCCATCAGCGGGGTTTTCTTCCCAATGATGGTTAGTTGAACAAACCAGATGCATAGGGGCAAGCCTTCTTAACGGATTTACTTAGCGATATGGTGAGGAAAATTCTATTCAATATATTTAAACAACCGGTTTTTTGTATTTTCCAAATGGTTGAACATAACCTTACCTGCCAGATCCGAATCTTTTTTCTTAATAGCCTCGAAGATTTGTTTATGTTCAACTAAAAGAAGATCTGCTTGATCTTCTGAATAAAGGATTACTTTCCTCGTTTCTCTAATCGTTTCGGAAATTAACTCAGACATACTCCCCATTAAACTGATCAGCAAATGATTATGTGTTGCCTTTGCTATGGCAAGATGAAAATCCGTATCGGCCTTTTGCGCCTGATCTTCATCTCCTCCCGCATTTTCCATGACGTTAAGCGCTTCTTCCATTGGAAATAAATCTTCTTCGTTACAGTTCATTGCCGCTAAACTCGCTGTTCCAACCTCCAGGATTTTCCGGACTTCATACAATTCTTTGACATCATTTTGTTTCATCAAAAATGCGGTTGTGACCGGCAATGTGAACTTGGATGGGTCAAACTTTTTTACATACGTCCCTTCCCCCTGACGCATTTCGACCAATCCCATTGTTCTCAATCCGTTTAATGCTTCCCGTATAGCAGAACGACCTACCCCGAAATTTTTCGCTAATTTTTCAACAGATTCGATTTTTTCACCCGGTTTCAGTTCCCCATTTTTAATCATGTTAATAATCGAGTCTGCCACTTCTTCGTAAATTTTCTTCGTTTGTATCCGCTTGTACTCCAATTTTCCTAGTCTCCTTTAGTTTTTAACTTATTGTACGGAACAATAAGTTAAAATTCAAATACTTCAAGTCTCTTAACCATTTGTTTGACAGCATTTGATTTTCACTAAAAACAAAAAATACCACTCTTATATGGCTTTTCAAATAACGAAATAAGAGCACCAGCAAGCGCTAATATTTTTTATCACTTATAGAATTAGTAAGGTCATCTGATGACCATACCATTATTATACTTTTTATCTATAAATTTGACAAGTTAATGAACATGAAAACAGTGGAAATTCATGTTATTATAAAAAATTTTTTGATCCCTTTTTGTGCAGTAGTGAATCAGGCGGAAGTATCATTTGTATTACCAATTCTCAGCAACTCTTGACTTAATTTGTGAACACATTTAACAAATTAACCTGTCCCGCTTATTTTCCCGCTTATTTTTCTCTATATGCTCGAATATATTTAGTTAGATGATAATAAGGAGTAGATGAGATTGTCTCAATTTTTAAAAAGTGCTTCGTTTGAACATCAATTTTGGTTGCAAGTTTTTGGTGATCACGCGAGATTTATTCATGATTCCCTCTATCCTTCAAAACAGGAAGATATTGAACTGGCAAGGGCATTTATTCATACTTTCGATCAGTTGTTAAGCCAATCTAAATCATTAACCGAACAAAATGTGATTTCCTTTACCAATCAGGTAGAAGAGGTTGTCGATAATTTTAAGGAATTTAAATTGATGATTATTCGGAGACACATAACTGGTGAAGCCGGAATTCATTTAACTCCCACTTTTCTTAATCATATGGTGAATGAACTGGAAGAATATCAACGGGTATTGAGCTATTTAAAAGAAGGCCGAGTCCCGCCGATTTTTCATGAATTGCACCACCATCTCCTTTGGTTGGCAGATGCTTATGGTCATTCAGGTACCATCAATGATGAGTTAGATGGAGTTGAAAAGCGGCTCAAGGAAAAAAGTCATGAGTTTACGAAGCATTTTGAGCAATTTTATTTGAAAGCATCCGAACTTACTGGGTATTTGCGTACAAATGTCCATTCCTTCCCGGCTCTTGAAAAATTCAATAATGATGTTGAAGTGGAAATTAAATTATTTCAAACCTTTCTTCATGAATTGGAAGAAATGGAACTATCCCACACGGTTCTCAGTACCTTTTCCGCATTAATGGCCGACCATATGTACCGGGAGGAATGCTATTATTTAATGAAACTTGCTGAATCAAGGAATACTACCCCGCCAAACTGTGACCCTACCAAACCAAGAACGGAATAAGACTAATATAAAAAAGGTTGAAAACGTATCTTCCAATTATCTTACAAAAAACCAATAAGCAATCCTTTCACTTAAAAAGCGGTCATTCACCTTTAATCTTTTGAAGATGTTGACCGCTTTAAGAAATCTTTATTGATAAAACCCATTTTGGTTATTTTCTTGCTGAGATTTCATTTCCGCCAATTTGTCGATTTGTTTTTCCGTAGCATCCTTTGGTGGTTTCATTCCTGATTTTTTCTCAAAATAAATAGCAATGCCGCCGATTAGGAAAACCGGGATAAGCAGATATAACCAGATCACGCTTTACCACCTCCGTTAAAATTAGGAATGATGGAAATTCTCCTGAAAACTGATCTTCCCCTTTCTAATGTATAAACGCTGCAATTGGACGTCTTTATCAACGGTTTTGTTCCCGACAAGATTGAATACTTGGCATGTTTGGTCTTTATGAGAAAAAGTAAAGGCATGCAGCAATTATTAAAAAAACAATTCCTATATACCCAGAGTACGATGCTATTTTCATCCTAAAATCCCTATGCCCTTTTGTTTCAGAATAAAAATTTGCTCTTTGTTGTTGCCCATCAACCCAAGCGCCACTAAAGATAGCCGAAATAACAATAAAAACAATTCCAGCAATAAATGAAAATTTTAACATCATAAGAATTGATCTCCCTTTTTAGATCATGATATGAGTGACCAGACTCCTGCATTTACCTTAAAAAGATTAGGGTTAAAGTTCGACATCTGACATATAACTTAGGAGATATATATTAATATACCATAATATACAAAATTATTCAAACTATATAAATTTATCTTATATTAAAATGATCGGCAAATACATTTTTCTCATTCAAAAAAGTGACACCATTTACAATTATCACAAGCAGCTCCTCTGAAATTCCCGTCATTTCATTAATAAGAGGTTTATCCTGTTGTTCTTCTCATTAATCGCCATACACAGCATACAAAACAAGCCGACATTTCAAAAATGAAATAGTCGGCACTTCACTGTTATTTGTCAATTATTTTCCCTGGTAAATCATTTGACCCCAACTATTTTCCGGTTTGTCACAAATATCGTCTCTGTATACTCCGTCCGTCAAAACTATAGAGAATCGGTTTTTCTTCAACAATTGTTTCCATATGCACACTACGGCCCCAGAGCTGATAAATATAAGGGAGTACTTTTTCTAAATATTTCAGGTCCAGCTCAATTCCTTCATAATGATGTTTCAAATAAAGCTCGCCATTGCGTAAATAGTCCCCATCATTAACCGTAATATAAGGAAAGCCCCCGTTTACCCGCATGTTTACCAATTGGTCGCGGACATGCTCCCATTCTTTGTCGACAATTTTATAATCCCTGCCTTGCTTTTGAAACAAATACATATCTTCGCGCATAACCAGTTCTTTTGTTAAATAATTTCGTAAAAACGATTGATCGGATTCAAGTTCACGAACTTCAAAAATTTTCTCCCGGCCGGAACCCGGTTTAACGCCAAGTTTCTTCATTTGTTCAGTCGGATTGTTATAACGTTCTTCAATATCTTCAAAGATTTTTAGTCCAAGATAATATGGATTAATTCCTGTTGTTGAAGGCTGAACGACACCGGCATTCAATTTGGCAAATTCAATGGCTTCATCACTCGTCAAGTCCATTTCTCGTAAAATCCGTTGATGCCAGTATGAAGCCCAACCTTCGTTCATTATTTTCGTTTCTAACTGCGGCCAGAAATATAGCATTTCTTCGCGAATCATTGTTAAAATATCCCGTTGCCATTCCTCTAATTCCCGACTGTAATGAACAAGAAATAGGAGTAAATCCTTTTCCGGTTGGGGCGGGAATTTTTTTATTTTCTTTACTTTTTTCGATTTTGTTTCTTTCGGTTTATCAAGATTCCAAAGATCGTCGTACGGTGATGCTTTGGTCGGTTCCTCTTCCTCATATTCGACGTCATCCAGTGTCCAGGCCAAATGCGGTCGTACCAATGAAGGATCGATATGTTCTTCAATCGCCAGAACCGCATCGATGAACGATTCCACTTCTTTTTTTCCATATTCGATTTCATATTGACGGATTCGTTCAGCCGTAGCCGCCATACTTTCCACCATATCCCGTTTCGTATTTTGAAAACGAACATTGTTTTTGAAAAAGTCGCAATGGGCAAGGACATGTGCAACAATAAGTTTATTTTGGACTAGGGAATTGGAATCAAGTAAAAAAGCATAACACGGGTCAGAATTAATGACTAATTCATAAATTTTGCTTAATCCGAGATCATAGTGAAGTTTCATTTTAAAAAATTGCTTTCCAAAACTCCAGTGGGAAAATCTGGTAGGCATCCCGTACGCCCCAAATGTATAAATAATATCTGCCGGACAAATTTCATATCGCATCGGATAAAAGTCTAAGCCAAAACCTTTCGCAATCTCGGTAATCTCATCAATTGCTTTCTCGAGTGCGAGGTGCTCTTCCTGTTTCATCGGCTAACCTCCCTACCTACAATTAAGAATGGACAATGATTTTCTATACAAAAACTTCCTCTCCTTATCTACAATTTATGAACTTTTAAAGAAAATGATGATTGTTTTGAAAAGAATTGAGTTTTTTACATAAGAGGTTTGGGAGAAAATAGTAGATTTTTTAACCTTAAAATATGAATATCGGTTAAGGATGCCATTTTGACATAGTCGGAAAGTATTTAAGTATAAGCACACAGAGAAAGAAAAAAAGCTGCCTCAAAAAGAGACAACCCTATTATACAGCGACAGTTTTCAAGTAATAATCAACCATTCTAGCAACTGCACGACCTTCGTTAATCGCCCAAACAATTAAACTTTGACCACGTCTTGCATCTCCACAAACAAAGACGCCTTCCACATTTGTTTGGTACTTACCAACGGAAGCTTTTATTTTATGATTGACCGTTTCCACCCCAAATTGGTCAGCCAAAGAAGTTTCCGTTCCTTCAAATCCGATAGCAATAAAAACATAGTCAGCCGGCCACACACTTTCTGTTCCGGGCAGCTCATTAAAATGGTAGGAGCCGTCTTCATGGTAAATCTTTTCCATTTGAACGGTATGAAGAGCTTTCACGTGACCGTTCGCATCCTTTTCGATCTTTTTCGTTTGAATTAAATATTCTCTTGGATCGGTGCCAAAAATAGTTTTTGCTTCTTTATGCGCATAGTCTAACGTATACACATTGGGGTAGCTCGGCCACATATTATCAGCTGTACGTTCCATCGGCAATTCCGGATGTTTACTAAATTGAATGACGCTGTTACATTTTTGCCTTAGTGCTGTTGCGATACAGTCGGCCCCGGTATCACCGCCGCCAATAACAATGACATTTTTTCCTTCTGTATTAATAAATTGACCGTCTTGGAAATTTGAATCGAGTAGACTCCTTGTTACTGAAGTTAAATAATCCATGGCAAAGTGGACACCCTTTGCATCTCTTCCTTCAATTTGCAAGTCGCGATGTTTTTGCGCCCCGGTTGCTAGGATTACTGCATCATATGTCGACTTTAATTCATCAACAGAAATATCTTTTCCGACCTCTGTATTCGTGATAAATTTAATTCCTTCTTGTTCTAATAAACGGATGCGGCGTTCAACGATTTTTTTATCTAACTTCATATTTGGAATTCCATACATTAATAAGCCGCCGGGACGGTCAACCCGTTCATAAACAGTGACGGAATGTCCTGCCTGATTTAACTGATCGGCACTTGCCAACCCGGCCGGCCCGGAACCGATAACAGCTATTTTCTTCCCTGTTCGGGACGTCGGGATTCGCGGTTTGATCCAACCATTTTCAAAGCCTTTATCAATGATGGTCCGCTCGATATTTTTTATCGAAACGGCCGGTTCGGAAATTGCTAATGTACAAGAACCTTCACATGGAGCGGGACAAACCCGACCGGTAAACTCAGGAAAATTATTCGTCTTAAGCAATCTTTCCAATGCTTCTTGCCATTTACCACGGTAAACAAGATCATTCCATTCAGGGATTAAGTTATTAATTGGACACCCTGTGGTTACACCATTGATTTCCATTCCAAGGTGGCAAAAAGGAGTGCCGCAGTCCATGCAGCGTGCTCCTTGTATTCGTAAAACTTCATCGGAATAAGGAGATGAAAATTCATTCCAGTCATTGAGCCGAGAACCGGGTTCTCGTTCAAAAACATGTTCGCGAGTATATTCCATAAATCCCGTCTTTTTCCCCATTTTCATCTCTCCTCTCTATTTATTCACTGCCGGTACAGCTGATTCTGTAGTATTCATTTCATTTAATTGATGAAATGCTTGAAATATTGCTTCTTCCTCTGTCATACCTTGTTTCGTCAATCGGGTGACAAGACGGTGAATTTGTTTATAGTCCTTTGGAATGACTTTAACAAATTTCCCTTTTATCCAATCCCAATTGGCCAGGACTTTTTCAGCTTTATTGCTTCCGGTATATTCAAAATGTTTTTCGATCATTTTTTTCACTTCATTTATTTCATCTTTTTCTGTTAAGCTTTCAAACTCAACTAATTCACTATTAACAAGGGATTTAAACTGTTCCGGTTCATCTTGGAGTACGTAGGCAATTCCGCCTGACATACCGGCAGCAAAATTTTTACCGACATCGCCTAAAATTACCACCCGTCCGCCGGTCATATATTCACAACCATGATCACCGATTCCTTCTACGACTGCATGAACACCGCTATTTCGAACAGCAAACCGTTCACCGGCACGTCCATTAATATACACTTCCCCGCTTGTTGCCCCATATAAAGCAACATTACCAACAATTACATTTTCTCCCGCGGCAAATGGAGATTCACCCGGTGCACAAACAATCAACTTGCCCCCGGATAAACCTTTTCCAAAATAATCATTGGCATCTCCGGTAATGATAAGCGTCATTCCTTTTGGCACAAACGCACCAAAACTTTGACCTGCAGCCCCATTAAAATGAAGTTTTATTGTATCTTCCGGCAGACCCTCTTCACCATATTGTTTGGATACTTCACTCCCGACAATGGTTCCGACAGCCCGGTCCGTATTTTTAATGGCAAAAGTACCTTCCACTTTTTTACCGCCCACGAAAGCCGGCCGAACAAAAGATAACAATTCCCGAAGATCCAATGTTTCTTCCAACTTATGATTTTGCTTTTTCTTAGAAAGTCGACCGAAATCCGGTTGATAAAGTATTCTAGTTAAATCTAAATCTTTTGCTTTCCAATGAGCTTTTACATGTTCGCCTACTTCAAGAATATCTGTACGTCCCACCATTTCATCAACTGTGCGAAACCCAAGTTGAGCCATGATTTCTCTGACTTCTTGAGCAATAAAAGTCATAAAATGAATCACATGTTCAGGTTCCCCGGCAAATTTAGCCCGTAATTCCGGATTTTGAGTTGCAATGCCAACCGGACAAGTATCCTGATGGCAAACTCGCATCATCACACAACCGACGGAAATAAGCGGTGCTGTAGCAAAACCGAATTCTTCCGCCCCAAGTAGGGCCGCCATGACAACATCTTTCCCGGTCATGAGTTTACCGTCTGTTTCCAATACGACACGATCACGTAAACCATTTAGCAACAAAGTTTGATGAGCTTCGGCAAGCCCCAATTCCCAGGGAAGACCGGCATGTTTAATGCTTGTTCTGGGCGATGCACCTGTTCCGCCATCATGACCGCTGATAACAATCACTTCGGCATTCCCTTTTGCAACCCCGGCGGCAATCGTACCAACCCCGGCTTTGGAAACAAGTTTCACACTGATTCTGGCATCTCTGTTTGCATTTTTTAAATCAAAAATGAGCTGTGCTAAGTCTTCAATAGAGTAAATATCGTGATTCGGCGGCGGAGAAATAAGTCCGACACCCGGTGTGGATCCGCGAACTTCGGCAACCCACGGATACACTTTATTTCCCGGCAGCTGACCTCCTTCACCCGGTTTTGCGCCTTGTGCCATTTTAATTTGCAGTTCATCTGCATTGACTAAATAATGACTTTTTACACCGAAACGACCGGAAGCAATTTGTTTTATTCGACTCTTCCTGCTGCCGCCGTTTGCATCGGGTTTATAGCGAGCAGCATCTTCTCCTCCTTCACCGCTGTTACTTTTTCCTCCTAAGCGGTTCATCGCAATCGCAAGTGTTTCATGAGCTTCTTTACTGATTGAGCCAAAGGACATCGCACCGGTTTTGAAACGCTTTACAATATTTTCCACCGGTTCAACCTCTTCAATCGGTACAGGTTGCAAACGTTTTTTAAAAGTAAACAGATTCCGCAAAAAGTGAATTCGTTCATCATTCGCAAGTTTTGTATACTTTTTGAATAATTGATAATCCCCTTTCCTTACCGCCCACTGTAATGTATGAATGGTCAGCGGGTTGAATGCATGTTGTTCCCCATCAACACGGTATTGAAAGTCACTTCCGGATTCAAGCAGAGAATCCATCGGGTGGCTGTAGGCGGCTTCATGACGAAGAATCGCCTCTTTAGCAATTGTATCCAAATGAATCCCGCCAATTTGTGAAACCGTTCCATGAAAATATCGGTCAATCACTTCATTGGAAATCCCGAGGGCTTCAAAAATTTGGGCGCCGCGATAGCTTTGAATTGTTGAAATCCCCATTTTCGCCATGACTTTTACAATTCCGTCGGTAATCGCTTTTACGTAATTCTGCACCGCCTTGGCATAAGATAAATCAAGGTCGCCATCTTGAATTGCTTTTTGGTATGTCGCATAAACAAGATAAGGATAAATGGCATCAGCGCCAAACCCGATACATGAAGCAAAATGATGAACTTCTCTTACTTCTCCGGATGCAACGATGATACTTGCCTTTGTTCGTAACCCCTTCTCAATTAACCGATGATGGAGCGCGCTGATGACTAATAGAGGCGGCATTGGGACATGCGCTTTGTCCATTTTTTCATCGGATAAAATCAGTAAGGTTATCCCTTCGTTCACTGCCTTTTCCGCTTCTTGCAACAAGTTTTCTAACTCAGTCTCTAAATCATCGGTAAATACAGTTGATAAAATCGTATGCTGAAAATCAGGTTTTTGATTCTCTATTAATTGTTTAAATTGTCCCGCCGTTAATAACGGTGTTTTTAATTCGATGCGGCGGCAGTTTTCCGGACCCGGCTTTAATATATTCCCTTCCGCTCCTAAATACGTAACCGTTGATGTGACAATTTTTTCACGAATCGAATCAATCGGCGGGTTTGTCACTTGGGCAAATAATTGTTTAAAGTAATTGAATAACGATTGCGGACGCTCTGATAAAACAGCAAGCGGCATATCATTTCCCATCGAACCAACCGGATCTTTACCGTCTATAACAAGCGGGAGTAAGTACTTATGAATGTCCTCATACGTATAGCCAAGTGCTTTTTGCCGTAATGGAATGTGATCCACAATTTCCTCAGTCTCATCTTGATCGTTCAGCAAAACAAGCTCTTGTTGCAGCCATTCCTGGTAAGGCCATGCCAATGCGGCTTCCAACTTGGTTTCTTCATCTGAAATGATTCGTCCTTCTTCCAAATCAAGCAGTAACATTTTTCCCGGACTTAATCGTTCTTTATATAAGATCTTTTCCGGTTCGACATCAATTACGCCCACCTCGGAAGCGAAAATAATGTAATCATCTTTTGTTACATAATATCTCGCCGGTCTTAAGCCGTTTCGGTCCAAAACAGCTCCGATTTGTTTACCGTTCGAAAACATAATAGCTGCCGGTCCATCCCACGGCTCCATATGCAAACTTTGGTATTGATAGAAAGCACGTTTTTCCGCAGAAATATGTTTGTTTTCCGACCAAGGTTCCGGAACAAGCATCATCGCTACTTGAGCAAGCGGCATGCCGGATAGGACAAAAAATTCAAAAGCATTATCTAAAATCGATGAATCACTGCCGTTTACATCTAAGACCGGCATAATTTTTTCCGCATCAGCACCAAAAGCGTATGCAGCCAGGTGTTTCTCGCGGGCTTTCATCCAATTAATATTGCCTCTTAATGTATTAATTTCACCATTATGCAAAAGATAACGATTTGGATGTGCTCTTTCCCAACTTGGAAATGTGTTCGTACTGTAACGGGAGTGGACAAGTGAGAAACGTGAGACAAAATCTTCATCCTGCAAATCTAAATAAAAACGATCTAATTGATCCGGATTTAACAGACCTTTATAAACAATTGTGCTACTCGACAAACTCGAAAAATATAATTCTTTTCCGTGTTCTTTAGCCCATTTTTCCACTTGTTTTCGAATGACATATAATTTTCGTTCGAAATTGAGTTGATTTACTTCTCCAGGTGATCCGATAAATACTTGACGGACAACCGGACAGGATTGCCGGGCTTTTTCTCCAATTTGCTCTTGATTGATCGGCACCGTTCGCCAGCCCAACAATATTTGTTTTTCTAACCGAATCGTTTCATTAATATAATATTCAATTTCCTCACGTTCATTTTCGGTTAAAAAGAGCATGCCAACCCCGTAATATCCTTTGGAAGGAAGTTGAATGTTTTTTAGATTTTTCCGAAAAAAACGATCAGGGATGTCCACCATTATTCCTGCTCCATCACCGGTCATTCCGTCTGCCGCTTTCCCTCCCCGGTGATCTAAACTAGTAAGCATTTCAATTCCTTTTTTTACAATATCATGGGTAGATTTTCCTTTTATATGTGCATACAAACCAATCCCGCAGGCATCATGTTCAAAACTTGGGTGATACAGTCCTTGAGATTGAGGTAATTGGTGAAAAGTCATATGATTCCCCTCGTTTCCGTTTAGTCCCTTTCTGAATTTTCGTTGTAGTACTAATTATATATTTTCAAATTGATACAAACAATATATTATTAAGATAGAAACTATCTCAAAAAACGATTAGTAAATGATTAGGAGGGGAAACATTTGGAATTACGACAATTACGGTATTTTGTTGAAGTAGCCGAGCGGGAACATATGACAGAAGCAGCCGACCATCTCCATGTTGCTCAATCGGCCATCAGTTTACAAATCGCTAAACTGGAAGATGAATTAGGGGTTATGTTGTTTGAACGAGTAGGAAGAAATTTAAAATTAACTGATATTGGAAAAACATTTTTAGTTCATGTTAAAAAGGCTTTGCAAGCAATCGATTATGCAAAAGAAAAAGTCGATCAATACTTAGATCCGGAACACGGCACGGTGAAAATCGGTTATCCGTCTAGTTTTGTTAACCATTTATTACCAACGATTATTTCAAATTTTAAAGTAATTCATCCGACAGTCAGTTTTCACTTGAGACAAGGTTCATATGCTTATTTAAGTAAAGCGGTTAAAAGTGGCGATATTAATATTTCGTTCTTGGGTCCGACGCCTCCTGAAGATTCAGATATTAGAGTGGATATTTTATTCTCGGAAAAATTCTCTGCCTTAGTTCCTTTGCTTCACCCGTTATCTGACAGGGACCATATTCAATTAAGTGAACTGAAAGAAGAAGATTTTGTTTTGTTTTCGGAAGGTTATATTTTACGAAAAATTGCCATCGATGCTTGTAAAAGTGCCGGCTTCTTTCCGCGAATAACCTCTGAGGGTGAAGATATCGATGCCATTAAGGGCTTGGTTTCGGCCGGGATTGGTGTTAGCATTTTACCGGAAAATACATTGATTAACAATATTCCAAGAATGACGAAAAAAATTGCGATTTCCTTTCCTGAAGTTAAAAGAACAGTAGGCATTATAACGCCGAAAACACGTGAACTGGCACCATCGGAAAAAATTTTTCACCAATTTGTTGTTGACTTCTTTACAAAGTTAGAAAGATTTCAGTAATTTTTCACTCTCAGACAATCAGTGCGGCGATTCCAATTCCCCACTGATTGTCGTTTCATGAGTGACAGCTCTCTTTTGCTTCTTTCTATCTCCAATTGGCCATTTCGCTTGCCAGATAAATGCCAACCAGTCTGTTTCGGCGCCATTCCTCCCAAAGCTTCCTTATGGGCGGGTTGGATTCTTGATGAAAATCGGTCAATTCGAGAGTAAATGCCGGCTTCCCGTATTCTTCAATAAACCAATCGGTAAATCCCCCTCCATTGGCTTCTTCAGGCGGGATCGACAAAGAATAACCGGTTAATTCGGCTAATTTGGTTGCCAAAAAATAATCCCGAACGATATTTTGCCGGGCACCGTATTGCCAAAAAATTTCTTGCCCGGATGAATGGTAAGCAATTGCCGACATCGGATTTATTTCTTCTATAAAACGAACGACTGCTTGTACTTCTTTTGCCTCAAACGGTCGCTTTCCTTTATAACCTTTATAAGACGGAAAAGGACTGCCGGGAACGTCTTGCCAGCCGGACGGATATTGCCGATTTAAATCAATTCCGATGCCATTTGCTTTCCATCTTTTAAAATTAAGACTACCGTCATTCATGAAGATAAAATCTCGCTTGTTCTGCACCGGAAGTTTCCCTTGTTGAATATCTACCCCGTCCGGATTTAACATTGGTACAAACCAAATGGAAACTTTATCAAATATGTTCGAATCGAATTTCCCGATTTTTTTCTTATGTTGATAGGCATCAGCGTATCTTTCCAACATCACCATAAGCAAATTAGAGCTGATCCATTCCCGGCCATGATGTGCCCCGATAAGTAAAATTGATTCTTCCCCTTTACCAAGTTTTATTGCCCAAATCGGCTGGTAAAAATGACTCGTTCCTATTTGTTTTATGGTTAAATTATTTTTAAATTGTTTATTAATCCCTTTTAGATCCGCCTCTAATTGTTCTATCGTATAACCATCTACTGCATCAACCATATAAGCACGACCTTGATCAGGCATGAATAAGAAAAAGAAAATAAAAATGAATCCGTATTTAACAACCACTCTCATTTGCTTCCACATCCAGCTAATTAGTTTATCCTGTGTTCATTTTTTATTTTTCACTTGTTTCGTTTTGTTAACCCGCGAATATACTGGTAAAAAAATACGTCCCCAGAAATATCGTTTTGTTAAGATTTACTTTACAAAAATATCTTATTTCCGCATACAATATCATTAACTCCTGAAAAAAGGAGGTCAATACATGAACAAAGCAGATTATGATCGCGCATTGTATTACACATACCGTTCCCAGTGGGATAATTTGCTAATACTCATGGTCCGCACAAAGGATGATTTTTTATCAAAACGAATTGAACATTTTTTACACGCTTATTACTATCAAAAAAATGATACAATTGTGGAAAAACATCTATATGCTTTATTGCAATATGCCGCTTATGCGAATGATAAAGCAACCATCATGCAACAAGATGTTCTTTACTCGGTTTGACTGGTGAAAAAAGCGAAAGAAACAAAATTCCGGACTGTTTATGGTGAGAAACACGTTGGTATTTTCACGTTTCACTCCATAAACAGGCCTTTTTATTTTTTTAAACTATTTTCCAAAATCAATGGAGAAAAATTTCCCTTTTTTATAAAAAAATAAGTCCATTTATCCAAGTATTTAAAGAACATGAAAAATGAAACATATGGTACAATTATTTTAAGTTTGACCTTTTATTTCTGAAATATGAAAGATGGTATTTGGAAAAAGGTGGGGAAATAGTTGGCAGAGAAAAAAACTGACTGGTTATTTTTTAGTAGCTGGGCTATTTCGATTATTGCGACTTTTGGCAGTTTATATTTTTCTGAAGTTAAACATTATGAGCCTTGTGACTTATGCTGGCTCCAACGTATTTTTATGTATCCGATGACGATTTTGCTTGGGGTTGCCTATGTGAAAAAAGATTGGAACATGAGCTTTTATGCCATGATTTTATCGGCGGTCGGCGGATCGATATCCCTTTATCATTATTGTTTACAAAAATTATCTTTCGCCGGAGATGGGCCATTATTTTGTGGAAGAGTCCCCTGTACAGCACAGTACATCAATTGGTTTGGTTTTATTACTATTCCGTTTTTAGCGTTAACTGCATTTATAATGATCTTTATGATTAGTTTTACGATCAGGAAAGGCTTGAAGGAGGGAAATAAATGAAAAAAGTATTGATTTTTTTAGGAATTATCGTTGTTCTTTTTGCAGCGATTGCCTTTTTAAATAATGCCCAGGAGAACGATGCACAGGACTACTATAAAAATTCTGTAACACCGGATGAACTGCAGGATGAATTGAAAAATGACGGTACGGCCACTGTGTATTTTTATAGCCCGGAATGTATCCATTGTCAAAAAACAACTCCAATTGTCGTTCCGCTCGCCGAAGATTTGAACATTGATTTGCAAATATATGATGTCTTGCAATATGAACAAGGTTGGGATGATTATAAAATTGAGGGCACACCGACAATTATTCATTTTGAAAATGGAAAAGAAGTGGCTCGGATTCATGGAGAAAAGAAAAAGGACGAGTTCCAAGACTGGTTTGAGGAAAATGTTTTGAAATAGTTTTTGTTTTTCCGGATGAAAGAGCGGAAACCATACCCGGCCGGTTTCCGCTTTTACTGCTTCACCGCAATTGCTTTATACGGCTTTATAAAACACACAAAGCTTTCCTTTAAACATGACTAACCGTTATCCATATCTTCATCAATTAATGCTTGCAAATCATCGGAATTGATGACAAGTAATTGATAGTCATGAGTCTCGGCATAAATTTTCGCCATTTTCAATATGTATTGTGGGGAGCCGACTTTTTCATCGTCATAAACAAGTAAAAGACCATCCGAATTTCGGATAAAAAATTTGTTTTTCGCAACGAACTGCCATGGTCCTTCATACGGCTTTTTCGTAACCGTCGAATGAAAATCAGCGTTCAATAAAATCTCCTCATATTTCTCTTGTTTTTCCTCTTTCCAGTTTTTTTCCTGATCAAGAAATGGGGTAATTACGGCATATTTTAGCTTTGGATACTCACATTGCAAGTCCATAATTACTTCCGCCGCCCATGTTTCAACGCCTAATTGGCCACTCAACAAAACCCATTCAAGACCTTCTTCCAACAAAGGGATAAGCTGCTTTTTGATCGCTTTTTTAATATAAGGGATTCCCGGATGATTCGAATGAAAAATCCCTAATTCATGCGGTTTGTAACCTGTAATCACGAGACGTTTCATTATGCAATCACCCAAATTATACGAGCCAATGATTGGCAGCTTTCACATGAATACTGCCCATTTCCATTGAAACATTTTTAGTTTCTAAAAAGTTTTCATAAGAAAAAGGAAATGAAAAACCAAGATTGTTTAAGATTTGTGCGTTTTTATTAAACATTTTTTGGTATTTTTCTTTCTCAAGACTTTCCGATTCAATAAGAAAACAAATTGTTTCCAAGCACGCTATAATTTGATAAGCTTCTTTTAACGTGTCAGACTGATTATCAAAATCATTAATATTTAAAAAGTTCATTTTGATGAATTCATTTATTTGTTTATCCGTAAAATATTTCGGTAAGATATTTGAGTAGAAATATTCAACTAAATGATTTATTTTTTTCTCTTGCTCCGGGGTGGAAGCATATACAATCTTCAAGATCAAACCCACCTTTTGGACAATTTTCTAGAATAATGTAAAATACTGTTCCGGATTTACTCGATAAAATAATTTCCCTATGTGTATAAGATAACAATAATTATACTCATGAACAAATCATTTGTCTGTGGAAATTTCAGGTTAACCAGTGAAAAACAGTTAGTTTTGGAGAACTTTAAAAAGAATGGGTGATCACATGATCAAAGTAGAGAAATTGGACAACCACCTGCATGTAGTAGTTCCTGCAGAATGGGATGGGATTTCCATTGATGATTTATTGAAAAATAAATGGCAGTTGGCCAAAAAACGCATTCACCAAATGAGAATGGACAAGATGGTGAAACAAAACGGTCTTTCCGTTCCATTTGCCAACAAATTAAGAGCGGGTGATCAGCTTATTTTTGAAAATATATTTTTTGAAGCAGACTACGGCAACAAACCTTCACCTCAATCTGTGCAAATATTGTTTGAAGATGATTTTTTGTTGATTGCCAATAAACCGGCACAACTGGCAACACATCCAAACACTTCTGCTGACACGGATACTTTGGCAAATCGGATTGTCCATTATTTAGCGGTAAAGAATGAACCTGCCAAAGTACAACATATCCACCGGCTTGATAAAGATACAAGTGGTGCCGTTTTATTTGCAAAATCATCCTTTATCGGCGGCATTCTTGATAAACAATTGGAAAAACGCAAAATAAAACGTACCTATATGGCGATTGTTCATGGAAAATTACAGAAGAAAAAAGGTACAATTAATGCGCCTATTGGTCGTGACCGCCATCATCCGACCAGAAGACGCATTTCATACACAGGTCAACCGGCTGTCACCCATTATGAAGTGATTGGTTTCGATACAGTGAAAAATTTGAGCCAAATCATTTGTCGCCTTGATACAGGACGTACCCACCAAATTCGGGTTCACCTTTCATCTATTGGTCATCCGCTTGTTGGTGACGTTTTATATGGCGGGAAGCCTCTATTTTATCGTCAAGCCTTACATGCAAAATATTTATCGGTTATTCATCCTTTGACGATGGAAAAAATAGATATAGAAGCACCTTATTTGGATGATTTTCCGAAGCTAACAGGAAGTGGCGAAAAATAATTTAGTAGCGGCTAATCGTATTGGCGGGCGGCTTTTGACCTGAAAAGATTTTCATATTAGTAGGTAGTGGCAAAAATTTTATCTAACATTGTTCTCTGCAAGGATGTGAAAAATTCAGCAAAATTCAGCCCTTCAAATTTATCCAGTGAAAAAGGATAGTTTTGGCACTATCCTTTTCCATTCACATTAAAACAGAAATTGATCCGGATCTTTTCCGGTCCGTTCGTTTTTATTCAGGGCATCGATTCTCTCCATATCTTCCGCGGTTAATTCGAAATCAAATATATCCGCATTTTCCTTAATTCTTGACGGGGTAACGGATTTTGGAATCACGATCACATCATTTTGCAAATGCCACCGTAATGTCACTTGCGCAGCTGTTTTTCCGTACTTTTGCCCGATTTCTATGAGCGTCGGATCATTCAGCAACCGGCCTCTGCCAAGCGGACCCCATGCTTCCACGGCAATTTGCTGTTTTTTACAAAAGGAAAGAAGGTCTTTTTGAGATAAATACGGGTGAAGTTCGACTTGATTGATCACCGGTTTTTTCTCAGACTGTTCCATCAATGTTTGCAAATGGTGAATTTTAAAATTACTGACTCCGATGGCTCGAACCCTTCCATCTTTATACAATTTCTCAAGTGCCCGCCATGTATCCACATATTTATCTTTCCCCGGCCAATGAATCAAGTACAGATCAAGATAATCAAATCCAAGTTTTTTCATACTGATTTCAAAGGCTTTTAGCGTTTTGTCGTAACCTTGATCGGTATTCCAAACTTTTGTTGTGATAAATAGTTTTTCCCGTGGGATGCCGCTTTCTTTAATTGCTTGGCCGACTCCTTCTTCATTATCATAAAGGGCAGCTGTATCAATGGCCCGATAGCCGACTTCCAGAGCCGTCTTTACTGTGTTAATAACTTCTTTGCCATCCTTAACCTTATAAACACCTAAACCAAAATACGGCATTTTCACACCATTATGTAATGTAGTCGTTCCTTGCAGTGATTTGGACATTATCATCCCCCATTTCCAATTTAATGTTATTTTACCCCTCTTTATCATTTTTTTCCAATATGGCGATTACTGTACATCTAACAAAAGAGAAGAATTCATTCATTAGATTAAGTTATATTTTTTAGTTATATCTTGTTTTTTTGACCTTAACTTTTATAATGAAATCTAGGAACAAATCATGTTTAAAAACGAAAGGGAGGTTTCTCTCTTAAATGCAGCTGATTATTGCTGAAAAACCGGATCAAGCACGGACACTCGCCTCCGTATTTAAAAATAAAAAAGCACAAGGATACATTGAAATTTTACCGAATGAGATTTTTCCGGATGGCGCTTTCATGACATGGGCCATTGGTCACTTATGTGAACTTGTCCCGCCGGAAAAATATAACCCCGAATGGAAAAAATGGACCTTGGCCACCTTACCGATGATTCCGTCTCAATTCCAATATCAAGTAAGTAAAGATAAGGCAAAACAATTTTCGGTCATAAAAAAATTTATAAACGACCCTAGGATAACCGAAATTATTCATGCAGGTGACGCCGGACGAGAAGGAGAACTGATCATCCGTAATATTCTCCGTTTGACGAAAGCCAAACAGCCAATGAAACGGCTTTGGATCTCTTCCTTGACCCCTAAGGCCATTAAAGAAGGTTTTCGGAATCTTCGGGATGAAACCGAGACGAAAAATTTATATTTTGAGGCCTATACCCGTGCATGCAGTGACTGGATTGTTGGCATGAATGCATCCCGACTGTACAGTATTCTTTTAAAGGAAAAAGGGTTTTCCGACGTGTTTTCGGTCGGCCGTGTGCAGACGCCAACCCTTGCACTCATTGTGAAACGCGAGCTCGAAATCGAACAATTTGTATCGGAACCTTTTTGGGAAGTCATTGGTGAATTTTTCATAAATGGGAAAAAATATAAAGGCAAATGGGAAGTGGATGGGGATTCCCGGATTAAGAAAGCTGACATGGCCGCAAAAATTGCTCAATTTTGTAACGGCAAGCCGGCTGAAATTACTGATGTAAAGCGGGAGAAAAAAGAATACCATCCACCGATGCTTTATAATTTGTCGGCGTTACAAGCGGAGACAAATCGCTTATATAAATTCCCGCCGAAAAAAACACTCGATATCTTGCAAGGTTTATACCAAAAAGGAATCGTTTCCTATCCGCGTTCCGATTCCCGCTACGTGACACCGGGTGAGGCGGACATGTTTCCGGATATCTTACATAAGATTTCCCGGATAGAAAAGTATGCCGAATTTTTCCCTTTACCGATTTCGTCCATCCGCAACAATAAACGATATGTAAATGAGAAAAAGGTAACCGATCACTATGCAATTATCCCGACCGAACAAGTGAAGGATCCTGAAAGATTAAGTGCCGACGAGCAAAAAATTTATGATTTGATCATTAAAAGCTTATTGGCCGCGCATTATGAAAAATCTGTTTACGAATATACGACAGTTACGACCCTTGTTGGTGGACGGGCAACATTTTTATCAAAAGGAAAAGTTCAACTTGCTGAAGGTTGGCGTAAAGTTATTCCTGCGAATGAAAAAGATGGTGAACCGGAATTACCTTTACTTGAAAAAGGCGAAACCGGCATTGTCAAAAAGGTCAACGTGAAGGAAAGTAAAACCCAGCCACCAAAACGGTATACAGAAGGACAGTTAATTACATTGATGAAAACTGCCGGAAAGCATATAGAAGACAAAGAATTGGAAAAGGTGTTGGACGAAACAGAAGGCCTTGGAACAGAAGCGACTCGAGCCGGGATTATAACAATGTTGAAATCACGCAAATACATCGAAATCAAGAAAAATTTAGTATATGCAACAGCAAAGGCAAAAATTTTGATACACGCAATCGGGAAAGAATTGCTTGCTTCACCGGAAATGACGGCAAAATGGGAACAACGGCTGAAGGAAATTGCTGAGGGGAAAGCAAATGCGAAACAATTTATCGATATGACGAATAAGATGATTACCCATTTAGTGACGGAGACAACAAAGCAAGCGGTCGAATGGTCGTTTGATCGTGAGGTGACTGAAAACTTTGTCCCCCGTCAATTTAAAAAATCCGCACCCAGAAAACTCGGCAACTGCAAATTTTGCGACGGAAATGTTATAGATAAAGGTACCTTCTACGGTTGCAGCAATTATCAAAAGACCGGTTGTTCCTTCACGATCTCAAAAAAAATTCTTGGAAAAACCATTACACAGGCACAATTGAAAAAGCTTTTGACCGATGGAGTTACAGACCAAATTCAAGGCTTCAAAAGCAAGGATAAAGAATTCAATGCGAAGTTGGCATGGGACGAGCAAGAGAAAAAGATTAAATTTGTGTTTGGATAAGTCTGATAAAATCCTATAATTTTCGATTACGTCAATGGGTATTTTATTCAGAAATCACTACTTCCTTAATAAAAAGCCATTAAAATTATAAAATTATTAAAATTGTAAAATAATAATTATACCTTGTTTAATTGACAATAGCAAGCATTTTGTACTAATATATTAAATATTAAAGGAGGTAGTGGTTTTTTATGTCATCCATAGATAGACAGAATATTTGGAAAACAATTCCTCAAAAGGGATTTTTAGGACATCCAAAAGGCCTATTTACATTGTTTTTTACAGAATTTTGGGAACGCTTTTCCTACTATGGAATGAGAGCCATTCTTGTTTTCTATATGTACTATGAAGTATCGAAAGGCGGACTGGGTCTTGATAAAAGTACGGCCTTGTCGATTATGAGTATATACGGATCTTTAGTGTATATGTCAGGTATTATTGGCGGATGGGTTGCCGACCGCTTGCTTGGAACTTCTAAATCCGTCTTTTACGGCGGTGTACTCATTATGTTCGGGCATATCGCATTAGCTATTCCGGGAAACTTTGCTTTCTTTTTAGTTTCAATGGTTCTCATTATTTTAGGTACAGGTCTTTTAAAACCAAATGTCTCTTCTGTAGTTGGAGATATTTACTCACCGGAAGATCGTCGCCGTGACTCCGGGTTTAGTATCTTTTACATGGGGATTAATTTGGGCGGTTTTCTTTCACCGTTAATTGTCGGGGAAGTCGGCATGAAACATAATTTCCATCTCGGCTTTTCGATTGCTGCAATTGGTATGTTTATCGGATTAATTCTTTTTGTCGTTACGAAGAAGAAAAATCTTGGACAAGCCGGTGCTTATGTGGCCAATCCGCTTCCGTCTGAAGATAAGAAAAAAATCTTTACTTGGATTGGTATTGGCACAATCATCCTTGCCCTTATATTTATCTTCACTATAAAAATCGGCTATATGGACTTTAAACGCTTTATTACATTAGTCGGTATCCTTGGCATTTTAATTCCTGCCGGATATTTTATTGCTATGTATCGCAGTCCGAAAACAACAGATGTTGAACGTTCACGACTTTTGGCATATATCCCGCTATTTATTGCTTCCGTTATGTTCTGGGCTATTCAGGAACAAGGTTCAACGATTTTAGCCAATTACGCCGATGAAAGAACACAATTACATTTTGCCGGATTTGACCTTTCACCGGCCTGGTTCCAATCATTAAATCCATTATTTATCATAACTTTGGCACCGGTATTTGCTTGGTTATGGATTAAACTCGGTAATCGGGAACCATCTATACCGAAAAAGTTTTCCCTTGGGATTCTTTTTGCCGGTTTATCGTTTATTATTATCTTATTACCTGCTTATCTGGGCGGAACCGATTCTTTAGTGAATCCACTCTGGCTTGTTCTAAGTTATTTTGTTTGTGTGTTAGGTGAATTGTGCTTGTCTCCGGTCGGACTTTCCGCAACAACAAAATTAGCACCAAAAGCGTTCTCAGCACAAACAATGAGTCTTTGGTTTTTATCCAATGCGGCAGCACAAGCAATTAATGCACAAATCGTAAAATTTTATAAACCGGAAACAGAAATGGTTTACTTCGGAACTATCGGGGTTATTGCGATACTACTAAGTATAACTTTATTCCTCTTATCACCAAAAATCGAAAAATTCATGAAAGGTGTCCATTAATTGATTCATTTTTCATGTTGAAAGAAAAACCAGGTAAAATAGCCTGGTTTTTCTTATATTATGATAATTATCCACTTAAAATTTATTTCATGAATTTAACACAAACCGGATGGCCGACTTTTACATCCTTTTGTAGTAGGGTAAGCTTACCTGAATTTTTATCTCGCTTGTAAAGAACCAAATTATTGCTTTCTTGATTAGATCCGACAAGATAATTTTCACTTGGGTCGAGAATGAAATCCCGCGGCCAATCCCCTTCTGAAGAGACAAAATCAACCAAAGAAAGCATCCCTGTATCACCATCTACTTGAAAAATAGCAATACTGTTATGTCCGCGATTGCTAACATATACAAATTTCCCATCAGAAGTTATATGAATCGCACTGCCTTGATTATTTTCCTGAAAATCTTCCGGAATGGTGGATATGTATTGAATTTCTTTAAAGCTGCCATCCTCATGATGATATTCCAACACTATAACTTCTGAACTAATTTCAGTCATTAAATAGGCATAGCGACCATTAGAATGGAAAGTTAAATGACGCGGACCGCAACCGGGATGAAGCGATAATGTTTGTTTCTTTACTAATTCATTTTGAACGATTTCATAAGTAATTAGCTGATCTATACCAAGATCAACAGCCACTACATATTTTTCATCCGGTGTAAAGTCAGCATAATGGGTATGCGGTTTTTCCTGCCGCTCCGGATTCGGCCCCTTCCCTTCATGGGCAACAGTGGATTTCAATTCATTCAAAGAACCGTCCTCATTCAATGTATATAATTCAACGGTACCGCGGTGGTAGTATGCTGCTGTAAGTAAAGAACCGTTTGAATTTGTAGCAACATAACAAGGTGAGGTCCCTGCCGTAAACCCTTTATTTAATTCAACAAGTTTGTGGGTATTTTCGTCGATTCGAAATCCGACAACACCTCCCCTTTCCCCTTCCTTAGCCACAGCATATAAATTTTTATTATCCTTACATATAGCCAAATATGTCGGATTTTCCAAATTGGCAACGAGTTGAACATTCATAATTTTTTCCTTATCTGTATCCAAAACAAAAGAATAAACTCCTTCACTTTCCCCTTTTGTATATGTTCCGACAAATCCGGTCCATTTTGTGATTGTCATGATAAATCTCCTTTCAAATTGAAAATATATCCAAATTCTATTTTATCCTATTTTTCCACATAAACGTAAAAAAACTTCCCTCAAGGGGGTTTTCTTCATCCCCACTGATTGTTTTAGTTGAACCAATCGGGCACTTATCTTTCTTAAGCCCCAGAAAAAAGATATAGTGACCGTTTGTGCGGGATAAAATGAAATTTCCAACAATGGGCCTCTTTATCCCCACTGATGCTTAGTTGAACCAATCGGCCCCTTCATCTAAATGAACGAATGGAATTTCGGTATCTACTTCCCCATAAATGCGGTGGGTTCTGAGATTTTCCCCTTTCAGCCAACATGCAAAATCAATCTCGACCGGTTCTTGGTCACCACCTAATGCAAACCATGCCATTAATTTACCCGGGAAATAAGCAGATGTATGAATCGTTCCCGCCCAGCTGCCGTATAATTTGGAAAACACACCGCGATTTGTGTCGTTTAATAAGCGAAAGGCTGCCTTGCCATCTCTTAAACTTGGTCTTTCCTTTTCAATAATTTCTAATCTCCTTTTTGAATCAACCAAATAATGACGATTTTCCTCTGCCATGATTTCAAAATGATTGGTGCAGACATTTCCTTCCCGCACGACTACTTTTCGTGGCGATGTTTCAATTATTTTCGTAATGCCGCTTTTATCATGGACAATATAACTGAATGAATGGCGGTGCGGTATTTCTTTTAAAAGCGAGACGGCCTCGTCAACATTTGCACAAGTTTCCAGGATGAAACGTCCAATCATATTACAAACAAACCCATCACCCGGATTTTTTCGATTCATAAAATTATACCCCATCGCCAGACCCTTTTCATTGATTCCGTCCATTCTTCCGGTTATTCTTTGACTCGGACCGGCAACGGCATAACCGCCATCTGTCGGCTGAAATAGTGTATAACGCCCATCATAAGTTTTTGGATGATAATCGTAATTACGAATTAAATAATTATCACCGGTAACAATGGAACATCCGGATTTTACATATTCCACCCGATATCCGCCAAACTCCCGTAAGACTCGTTCCATCGGCCATTTAAGCGCATCCTGTAAACCGATAATTTCTTCCCAAATTTTCGGTGCAACACTTGTAATGGCTCGTTTCACTTCTTCTTCCGGTACAGTAAAACGAGGTCTTCGTACTTTCCACTGTTTTTCACGATTTTTCACGAGCAGTGAATCTCGCAACAATTCTCCTTGCAAAAATCCAAAATCATAATGTGTACCACGATATTCAATGATGTTACTGTATATTTTTTTCATCAAACTACCCCATTTATAAAAAATTCTTTGTCGCTAACTTTCTTTTATTACGTTATCAAAAGTAAAAAATTCCAGCAAGGATATGAATTCATTTGTTACGGGAAATCTTTGGACTTAAGTATTAGTATAAGCTCACAAGGAAGTTTATGCGGCTACCTTTATGGGTATTTTTAACAAACTATATTTGCCGGATATTTCTAGACACCTCAAAAAAAAACGCCTAGTTACAAATAACCAAGCGCACGAATCTTTAAAAATTTTCTTTCATTATTTTATACTATCTTCAATTTCGGAAATCATTTCAGATACGGACACTAATCCGCCACCGGACAAATACCAATAGTTTGGATCCAAGTAGACAATATGTCCATCTTTATATGCAGTCGTATTTTTCACAAGATCATTCTCTATAACTTCTTTAGCGGAAGATTCTCCGCCAACAACGGCCGTCCGGTCAATGACAAATAAGTAATCGGGATTTTTCTCCACAATATATTCAAAGGAAATACCTTGACCATGAACATCCACTTGTATATTTGGGTCTGCCGGTGTAAAACCGAGAACATCGTGAATAAGTCCGAAACGAGAACCTGGACCAAAGGCACTGACCTTTCCTTCATTAACCAGCACAATTAAAGCATTTTTATTTAATGCCGTGACTTCCTTATTTACTTTGGCAATTTGGTCATCGATTTTTGCCAATTCATCTTTCACAAAATCTTCTTTATCAAAGATTTGTGCGATGATTTGAACGTTTTCTTTAAATGAGTCTACATAATTTTTTGCATCCAATTGAATATTAATCGTCGGTGCAATTTTTTTGAACTCATCATATTGTTCGGCTTGCCGTCCGGAAGTAATAATTAAATCAGGTCCGATTTCCGCAATCTTTTCAAAATCAGGTTCAACAAGGCTCCCGACATTTTCATATTTGGAATCTGCATATTTTTCCAAGTACGGCGGGATTTTCCCGGATTGTGGAACACCGATTACTTCAATTCCCATTTTGTCCAATGTATCAAGCATACCGAAGTCGAATACAACGATTTTTTTGGGATTTTTCTTTACTTCTGTTTCACCGAGAGCGTGTTTAATCATTACGGTCTCATTCTTTTTCCCTGCTTCCTTATCGGATGAATTCCCACTGGATTTATCGGAACTTCCTGTACCCCCACAAGCAACCAAGCCAAACGTTATGATTAATAAAAGTAGTGAAAACAAATATTTTTTCATTAGCAAACACCCCTTGTTATAAGTAAGTTTCGATTCATATTTTTGATAAAGCATTTTTCTAGACAAATTGTCTTTCATTCATGGTAGAATATAATTATCAGTTTATATTTTTTCTTGCTGAATAAGTGTCAATATCCTTTGCGCGCACCCTACCCATACTGACACTTATTCTTTTTTTATTTTTTTAATCACGAAAAATCTATGAAAAGTAAAAGCAGAACCGGCAATTTTGGATATTTTGGACATGCATATCCATATCATAAATATCGCGTAATACTTGACGATTAATGATTTCGTCGGTCGTTCCTTGTTTAATAATTTGACCATTTTTTAAAGCGACAATATAATCCGAATAGACGGAAGCAAAATTAATATCGTGAATAACAAGGAGGACAGTTTTACCCAACTCGTCTACTAATCTCCTTAATGTTTTCATTATTTGTACCGAATGCTTCATATCCAGATTGTTCAGCGGTTCATCGAGCAAAATATATTCGGTGTCTTGAGCAATAACCATAGCAATATACGCTCTTTGTTTTTGACCGCCACTCAGTTCATCGAGATAGTGATCCTCAATTTCCTGTAATTCCATATATTCAATCGCTTCGTCAACATATGCCCAATCTTCTTTTGACAATTTTCCTTGAGAGTAAGGAAAGCGGCCAAAAGATACAAGTTCCCGTACAGTTAAACGTAAATTTACATTGTTTGATTGTTTTAATATGGAAATTTTTTTCGCCAAATCCCCGCTTTTCTTTTTTGTAATATCGGCCCCGTCAATGAGAATTTCCCCTTCATCTTTTAAAATGAGTCGGCTGACCATGGAAAGAAGTGTACTTTTCCCGGCACCGTTCGGACCGATAAATGAGGTAATCTTCCCTTTTTCGATATTGACAGACACATCTTTAATAACTTCTTTCTTACCATATCTTTTTGTTACCTGTTTAATATCTACCATGATCGATTCTCCTTTAACAAGAGGTATATGAAATAAACACCGCCAATGAAATTGATAATGACACTTAAGGTTGTCGAGAAGGTGAAAATCCTTTCAACGACTAATTGTCCGCCAACTAAAGCAACCACACTGATTAGGCTGGCACCGAGCAACAGATAGAAATGTCGATAGGTTTTTAAAAATTCATAGGCAAGATTTGAAACTAGGAGTCCCAGAAATGTAATCGGTCCGACCAGTGCTGTTGAAATCGAAATGAGTATGGCAACAATGACAAGCAATCTTTTTACAACATAATCGAAATCGACTCCTAAATTAATGGCATGATCGCGCCCGAGTGCAAGCACATCTAAGTATTTAAAGAATCTTAAAAACAAGAGCAGTGTTAGTATGATAAGAACAGTAGCTAATAATAACACATCCGTATTTATATTGTTAAATGATGCAAACATTCGATCTTGTACGATTTGAAACTCGTTTGGATCAATTAGCACTTGCATGAATGACGAAAAGCTATCAAAGAATGTACCGATAATAAATCCGATTAATAAAAGAAAGTATATATTTTGTTCATTCCGTTTAAATAACAGCTTGTAAAGCAACCCGGAGAATAAAATCATAATGGCAACAATAACGATAAACTGAATATTTTTATCGGTTGATGTTAATGTGGTTGAACCAAAGACAAAGATAATAAACGTATTAATTAACATGTATAGAGAATCTAAACCTAAAATGCTTGGTGTGAGAATCCTGTTTTGCGTAATCGTTTGAAATACAACGGTTGCAAGTGCAATGGAAACCCCGGTTAATATGATGGCAGCGACTTTATACGTTCTTCTTTCTAATATATATTCCCAATTCCCGGTTATATCAGTAAATAAGAAGAGACATATGAATATGACAGATAGGGCAGCCAAAAGCCAAGTTTTCGTTTTGTAGTTCATTGTGCCTGTCTCCTCAATAATAAGTAAATAAAAATTGCACTGCCAATAACACCTACTGTCAAATTGATTGGAATTTCATACGGATAAATAATCACTCGACCGAGAATATCGCAAAACAGAACAAAAATGGCACCAAGAATTGCTGTTGGGGCTAAACTATTCTTCAAATGATCGCCTCGATAAATCGAAACAACATTAGGAATAATAAGGCCCAAAAATGGGATTACCCCAACGGTTAAGACAACCGATGATGTAATAAGAGCAACGATGATTAAACCGAGATTAACTACTTGACGGTAGTTTAAACCAAGACCTTTTGAAAAATCCTCCCCCATTCCGGCAATTGTAAATTTGTTGGCATAAAGATACGCAATAAACAAGAGTGGCACACTAATAAAAATTAATTCATAATTTCCTTTTAAAATGATGGAAAAATCACCAATTAACCATGATGAGATATTTTGAATTAAATCATTTTGATAGGCAAAAAATGTTGCAATTGAACTGACAATATTTCCTAGCATTAACCCGACAAGCGGGATAAATATCGCATCCTTAAATTTAATTCTTTCTAAGATTTTCATAAACAGGAAGGTCCCTGCTAAAGCGAATACAAAAGCAACAAACATTTTGCTAAGTGAACCGGCACCGGCAAAAACAATCATAGCAACGAGAATTCCCAGTCGGGCAAAATCCATCGTACCCGCTGTTGTTGGTGAGACGAATTTATTTCGACTTAAGCTTTGCATAATCAGCCCGGCAATACTCAGCGATGCCCCCGAGACAATAATACTGATTAGCCTTGGAATTCTACTGACTACTAATATTTGCCATTGTTTATCTGTTAAATGAAAGATATCCATCACTGAAATATCTGATACCCCGATAAAGAGGGATATAAGTGAAAGGATAATCAGTACTAGGAGTAGGTATCTCTTCTTCATAGGCGCTGTTCACTTTCCTGATTTTTATGTACTGTCTAACTAGTAAATGTTTATTCTATCATATTAAAAATGATAATCATTATCAATTACAATTTTAATGATAATCATTATCAATGTCAACTTATTTATTTCAATTTTTATCTTTTTTATAATGGAAATAAGGTTTACTGCTTCACTTTCTGCTGGAGTAACTTGCGAAAATTGCCTTCTTCTGTCATAAACTAAAGCGGACCGCAATAATAATGCAGGAAAAGGCTGTATTCGAATCTGAAAATCTTTTGACCTACCGTTCAGATTATATTTCATTCATTTCGTCCGTTCGTCATTCAATCCATTTACATAAAATTCCAATGGCTGTGGTTTTCCAAGATAGTAACCCTGACCATAAGATACACCTAGTTGTTTAGCTGCTTGCAAATCTTCTTCCTTCTCCAACCCTTCCAGTACAATTTTTGCATGATGACCTAAAAATTGATGAAAATAGTAAATAAAATCTTGTTTTTTCGGGGAGAAAGCTAAATCTTCAGAAAAGTACAAGTCCAATTTTGCGACATTCGGGTCAATTTCAATTAAATTTTTCATATTCGCCTGACCTTTCCCAATATCGTCAAGCGAAATCAAAAATCCCATTTGTTTCAATTTAACAACTGTTTCTTTAAAAAACTCGATATCCAAAATTTCCTCCGCTTCATTTATTTCAAACACGATGGAATTCGGATGAATATTTGATCCGGCAGCCAGTTCTTTTAAGCTTTCTAAAAAGTCCGGATCAACCATTGTTGACGGATAAACATTAATAAAAAGTTGGTATTCGTCTAAAGCTCCCTTAGAATTTGCGACCGTTTCAAAAATTTTATAGACCGATATTTTGTCCAGTTCATTTAGTTGATGATTTTTCTCAGCCATGCCAAATAATTTCTCAGGATTTTGGATTTGCTTTGATCGAAGCAAAAACTCAAACCCATGGATTCTTTTTTCCACAAGATTAACGATTGGTTGTACAACATGATAAAATTCCGAGTTATTTAAAGATTGGTTATCCAATAATAATTCCATATATCCATTACCTCTTTTCTAAAATACATGGTTAAAAACATTCGGATCGGTTTCCCGAAATTCCTGTAGATTAGAAGTTTTTGCAATAGGCAGCTTCTTACTAAGAAGTATCGTTTTCGTTATAAGAGCAGTCTATGTATTTATTATCGGTTCAGGTTTAAAAGTATAAAGGATTATAAAAAAATTACTAAAATATTCCATTTACCGCGCTGTTTGCGAAAATCTTGAGGTGGGGATTTTGCTGCTCGTGAATGCGAGCTAAATACTCCGATTTTTGGATTTTTCTCAATATAACGCAAAAGCATATCCGCCAATATTCTTGTCATGAAATGATATAATATATATATTCTTTAGTTTTGAAAGCGAGGGAAAGGCATGAGTTTATTTGATCCATTTCAATTAAAAGGACTGAAATTAAAAAACCGGGTGGTCATGCCCCCAATGTGTCAATATTCGGTAACAAAAAAAGATGGTATTCCAAATGACTGGCATTATGTTCATTACGTAAGTCGGGCAATTGGTGGTGCGGGACTAATCATTTTCGAAATGACGGACGTGGAACCGGATGGACGGATTACTGATTATGATTTAGGTTTGTGGTCAGATGAAGCGATACCTGCTTTTCAACGGATAATTGAAGCCTGCCATAATTACGGAGCAAAAGTAGGAATCCAAATTGGACATGCCGGGCGAAAAGCTCAAGATGCCCCGACACCTGTTGCACCATCACCCATTCCGTTTAACCATGATTTCAAAACTCCACGTGAACTAACAACGGATGAAGTGAAAGAGATGGTGGAAAAATTCCGCATGAGTGTCCGTCGTGCTGTAAAAGCCGGTTTTGATGTGATTGAAATTCACGGGGCACACGGCTACTTAATTCACCAATTTCATTCACCTTTAACAAATAAGCGTCATGATGAATACGGAAAAGACTTAACCAAATTTGGCAGAGAAGTTGTCGAGGCGGCAAAGAGTGAAGTTCCTGCCGATATGCCGCTGATTATGCGCATTTCAGCAGCTGAATATGTTGACGGTGGCTATGGCGGCGATTATGCAGTCGAGTTTTCCAAAGAATATCAAAAAGCAGGAATTGATCTTTTCCATGTTAGTACAGGTGGAGAAGGTCCAATTGGCAGTGGTGGACAACCGGGTGTCCATGCAGGTTATCAAGTGCCTTTAGCCAGACAGATCAAACAGGCTTTACATGTTCCGGTTATTGCTGTTGGAAAATTAGACGATCCAATCTTAGCAAATTCAATAATCGGAAATGAAGATGCCGATCTTGTTGCCGTCGGTCGTGGAATGTTACGTAATCCGTACTGGACATTGGAAGCAGCCGTCCAATTGAAAAAGCAAATAGACATTCCGGTTCAGTATGAAAGAGGATTTCCGCGAATATCCAAGTAATCGCTGAACAGAAAATAGTTGACCTAAGCATGGTGCTGGGAGTGACACACTGTCCTTCTTTCTTGCACATCCAGAATGCGGTAGAAATAATTTAACAGAATTTCACTTTCTAATTGTAAGAAAACCGGGCAAAGTACGCCCGGTCCTTTTTGGCTAAATTCATTGGAAATCCGATAATTGGTACTCCTGCCATGTCACGGATTCTACACTTAATTTTACATACGCTCCGGTGTCCCGATACCCAATAAACGCAATCCTTCCCTTAATACAATAGAGGTAGCTTTAACCAGCTTCAACCTTGCAACAAGTCCGTCATTTTCTTCAAGTATTTTAACGGTACCATAATATTTGTTGAACTGTTGAGACAAATCCAGCAAATATTTTGCGATACGCGACGGATTGAGTTCAAAAAATGCGGATGCAATTACCTCCTCAAATCTCGATAATAAAAAAATAATCGGCCAAACTTTGTCATCTTCAAAAACCTCATATAAACTAGTGTGAGAATTTGGTACATGACTTTTTCGTAATAATGAACATGTACGGGCATACGTATATTGAAGATAAGGCCCGGTTTCTCCTTCAAAGGTAAGCATCGCTTCAAGAGAAAACTCGATATCGTTTAAGCGATCATTTTTTAAATCGTGAAAAATGACAGCCCCTACACCGACCATCCGTGCAATTTCATCCTTATTCTCCAGATTAGGATTTCTACTCTCAATTGCATCCCTTGCAGCTTTGATTGCATCATGCAGTACTTCCTCTAAAAGGACAATTTTTCCCTTCCTCGTAGACATCTTTTTTCCATCTTTAAGCATCATCCCAAATGGAATATGGTATAATTCATCCGCCCACGTATATCCCATCTTTTTTAAAACAAGGAATAGTTGTTTGAAATGAAGTGCTTGTTCTCCTCCGACAACGTAAAAAGATTTTGCAAAATGATATTCCCGCTTCCGATAAAGGGCTGCCGCTAAGTCTCTCGTTGCATATAAAGTGGCGCCATCAGACTTTTTTATAAGACAAGGCGGCAAATTGGATTCTTCCAATCTGACAACCATCGCCCCATCGGATTCTGTTAACAAATTCTTTTCTTCCAACTCCTTGATAACTGCCTCCATTTTGTCATTGTAAAAAGCTTCCCCATGATAGGAATCAAATTCAATACCCAAAAGCTGGTAAATCCGTCCAAATTCCTTTAAAGAAGCAGTGCGAAACCATTTCCATAAGTATAGTGCTTCTTCATCACCATCTTCTAATTTTTTAAACCAGTGACGTCCTTCTTCTTCAAGCTCAAAATCTTTTTCCGCCTCTTCATGAAAACGAACATATAAAGCAAGCAGTTCTTGAATCGGATTCGCTTTAACCCTCTCTTCATCTCCCCACATCTTGTATGCAGTAATTAGTTTCCCAAATTGAGTTCCCCAATCGCCCAAATGATTAATTTTCACCGACGTAAATCCGCATTTTTCAACAATATTTGCCAAAGCATTACCGATGACGGTAGAGCGTAGGTGACCCATGGAAAATGGCTTTGCAATATTTGGTGAGGAAAGATCAATTGTGATATTTTCACCCTGACCGATGGATAAATCTCCATATCTTGCTTTTTTCTTCAGTATTTCATCAATAATTTTCCTACCTACTGCTTGTCTGTTAAGAAAGAAGTTTACATAGGGACCAACAACGTCAACATGCTCAATATACGGATGCTGTATACTTTTTCCGAGTTCAGCTGCAATTTGCGCAGGTGACTTTTTCATTATGCTAGCCAACAAAAAACATGGAAAGGCATAATCTCCCATTTTTCCTTGGGGCGGGATTTCTATCGCTTTTTCAATGTCTGTTTTTGAAACGGAAAAAATCTCTTTACTATTTAAGGACTCGAAAATTGATAATACAATAACCTCTTTAAAAACCATACAAACCCTCCTTCATTTAACATTAAAAAACCCCCATCTCCATATAAAAATATAGAGACGAGGGTTTTGCTCGCGGTGCCACTCTACTTGCTTATCCAAATAAGCCAGCTTGCAATAATAACGGATTTAACCGAGTTTACCTACTTTCACTTTCAATAAACTTTCTCAAGGGTGCGTTTCACGATTGCTTCCGTACCGATCTTCCACCAACATCGGCTCGCTATCAACGAAAAAATCAATCATTACTCTCCCTATCATTGAACAAGTATCGAATTGTTTTGACAAATTATAACGAACATTTATAAGAAAGTCAATTTATATAAAGCTGGTTAAAAAAATAATTAAATTTCCCTTGAACCTACAGTTACGTTAGGCTTTATAGTAAGAATAGAGCTTTAAAAAATTTCAGAATGGAGGATTAGAAATGGAAAAGAAAAAATTTTATTCAATTGGGGAAATTGCAGATAAAACAGGTGTATCAATCCGAACGTTGCACTATTATGACGATATCGGGTTATTGACACCTGCGAAAGATGAATCGTCCGGGCATCGAAAATATAGTGAAGACGATATTATGAAACTGCAAAAAATTATTAGTTACAAATTTATCGGGTTCAGCCTTGAACAAATTAAAGAAATCTTATCTGAGCAAAAATTTAATATGAATTTAGTCGATTCATTGATGATGCAGAAAAAATTATTTGAAAAAGAAAAAAAGAGAATTGAAACGTCCATCAGTGCCATTGATCGGGCCATTAAAATTATTCATGAACACGGAGAAATTGACAGTGTCGTATTAATGAGTTTAATTCGCAGTATGCAAACGGAAGACAAACAGCGGGAATGGTTAGAAAGTTATTTTGATAAAGATGTTGTTGATATGATTTATGTCCAAACAGAAGGTGAAATGCAGAAATTAGACAATGTATTCATTGATTTTACTAAACGAGTAAAAGAATTGGTTGGCAGCCCTGTCGACAGTCCTGAAGTTATCAATTTAATCGAGGAATATATGAAGTCAACACTCTCCTTGTTCGATGATAATTTTATGGAAACGCTCGCCACCCAAACCGGCAATCTGGATGAAATCAATTATGATGAACTGGAAAAATTGGCGCCTACTCCATTTTCAAAAGAAGAAGAGGAATGGTTAAATAAGGCAATGGAATATTATATAGAACAAAGTAATTTTGGGGAAAATTAATTTTTTATTTTATGTATGTGAACTACCCGCGACTTATTTGTCCATTTTGAAGTGGGAGCTTCCAAAGAAATGTAATTATTCAAGGTCCTTATTCATTAAGTCGTGTCCATTCCATCGCTAGAACATAAGCCAATTATGTCATAAGCCTTCTTTTTTCATAAACTATTTGTCAAGAACCCTTCTGAAAAAAGGTTAGTCATTTATTTGCCTGCCAGTTTTCTTTTCAATGGGGCTTGTGTCCAGACCATTTTTCCAAATAAAACATATGCTGTTTGTGAAACGAAGCAGGAGGTGAAGATTAATGGGTGAAGCATTTAGCGGTGGATATGGTTCAGGATTTGCGTTAATTGTCGTATTGTTTATTTTGTTAATTATTGTCGGGACAGCATTTGTTGGTTACGGCTATTAAAAAATGATTCTCTTACATCTCAATAGGGGTTATCCATGTGGGGTTGGGATCTGCAAGGAAATAACTAAATAAATCGCCAGCATAACTTAGCCGGGAAAGTTGAGCTTGAAACTTTGTCGCTTTCCCGGCACATATAAGCAGTTTTTTATATTGCTTTGGTCGTTTTATCAGCCCCCATCATTAAACGACCATAATGAAACCGGAATCATCTATATTTTACACCCCGATTAATTTACTCCAAATAATTTCATTGCATACCAAGCAATCCCTGCACCAATAAGCGGGCCAACTGCAACTCCTTTAAATAAGGTAACGGCTAAGATGGTTCCAATGACTAATGCTGTCGTGATATGTGGGTCTTTCGCCAATAGGACAACCCCATTTTTAGCAAGCAACGCAACAAGAATACCGGAAGCAAGGGCTATCCAAGCATATGGTGATTTTAACGAAGCAAATAATTCTTTAAACCCAATTTGACCGGTTGCAATTGGGGTTAATACCGCAATGGTGATAATGGTAACTCCCCAATTTATTCCTTTCGTCTGAATGATGGAGAATAATTTTTCATGATTAAAAATAAGCTTCATCGCTAACAAAAAAACAACGGATACAATGAGTGATTGATTTTTCACAATTAATCCGGCAACCAGTAATAATATTAAAAATAAGTAAGCTTGCATTGTACAACACCCTCTTTCTTAATTTTCGATTTGGTCGCTGCAATTGATAATCCCGGCAAAAACGAATTAAGTCAGCCACCTAACTAAAAAGTATCCACTATATTCCCCAAACGTGAATGATCTATTATTACATGGTGATCTTATGCCATTACCATTTGTCCCGTAAAAAGTTATACTCATATAATAACATTTTTTATCACAGAGGTAATCGGCACCTATCCAAATCATAACAAAGCTGAAAAAATGATGGAAATGTAAAAATCTTTAACTTAGGTAGTTCCGTTATAAGCATGGAAAATAATACTTTTGTTTAATTTTAAGGAGAAATGCGTGACATAAATCCCTTTCTGAAAAATTTTTATTGGGCTAAGCGGTGGATAACCAAAATTTGTATAGAATTAGGGAAATTGTCCGGTTCAAAAATTCCATTATATACATGTAATACTAATATATGAAATGGAGGTGATTTCTCTTGTCTAGACCTGTGAGACCTATTTTTTGTCCACCAAAATATGTTGTCCGTGACCGCTTTGTTCCGCGTGAAGTTCCTTATATCCACCCTGTTATAAACATCAATAGAACCAATATTGTCAACGTACCTAGACATATTGTTCAACCAATTACAAGAAACGTCGTAGTTGACCCAGGATATCCTCGACGCTGTTGTTAAGATTTTGTTGCTTTATATAAGGCTATAAATTCGGGGCAAGACTTTATTAGCCCCGTTTCCTTGTCTAACATTTTTATACGCTTGAGATTTTCTATCCCCTAATTTTTGTGATTATGGATTTTATTTGCATATCTTGGGAAAATAACAACAGCAGCAACTATCGATATTTTTACGGAGGCGAACAAGTTGAAAGATTATGATTTAACGGGGAAAAAAGAACAAAAAAAAGAAAATCATCAAGAACCTTCCATAAAAGAGGAAAAGCTTAATGCAGCACTTCTCTATACTCCGGAAATTATTACATGGATGGACCAAACTAATTCTACGGATGAATAATTAGGTCACATGACTAAAGACATTTTTACGAATAATATTTCATCATCTGTTGAGACTATCGAAAAACAGCATTTTTAAGGAGTGTCTCGAGTGGAACAATCATTACTATATGTTCGAGAAGTTTTAGCACCTCACACAGAAAACAGCAATGTAGGTAAGAGCCTTTTTAAGAAGATTACAAAAGGAAATTATGCCAGTGAAGAGCAGTTTATCAGGGACCTGTCTGAAGATGAAAGCAAGTTTCTTAATCAAGTTTTAAAAGAAGCCATTGATTATTCGAGTCAGGAACAGGATAGCGAGCGGGCCCGCCAATTAAATGATGTCTATGAGCTTTTATTTATTTAGTTTTTTCTTGACATGGTTTTGAGCGAGATTAGAAACAAACCCATAACTTGTTGAGCATTTGACTCAGGAAGCTGTATTTAAACAGGTATACTGTCGTTTTAATAGGTAAAACTACGATATGGAAAGGAGATGATTAACGTGAAGGAGATATTAGAACAAGTTATGCAACAATTGGAAAATGCATACAACAATCCTGAAGCTGTGGACTTGGACCAAGCGATTAGCCAACTGCAATCAGCAAAAGAACAATACGGCGATAAAGGGACGATGCTTGAAGATGCGATTACAGCCCTGACCCAAGCTAAACATTCCATGGCACAAATGGAAACAGCCGAGGATGCTGGTCCTTCAGAAGCTTTTGGACAAGCCCATAATGCATTGGAGCAAGCGATGAAATCATTTCAATAAAAATACGAAAATGCCCCCGTTAATTCCTTGAAAATCCGAAAAACGGGTCATCCTCGGTTTTTAAAAGTTAGTACCTACTTTTGAATGTTGTCAACAAAATCATATAATTTTTCTAAAGAAATTAAATTGTTGTTGCATTCTTGACTATCGGTACAAATAAAATTTCCTCTGTTAATAAAAGTTCCAAACGCTTTTCCCTTCTCTCTGACACTAAACATACCGACCTCACTATGTCGGTGGCAAATGGCACAAACACCTTTTTGATTCATTGGTTGAAAAGAACCTTCAATTCCAAGCAATTTCCCTGCTCGCCTATATACCAAATATTTTTTATTGGTTTGTTGATCCAGCCAACTTAAGTAGACAACTTCATGCAAATCCAGCTTTTCGAGTGGCGGGACTTTTAATTTTTTTACTTTCGGAAACAATTTCTTGATTCCTTGTTCCGTTACTTGAAATGGAATCACAAACGGTTTTAACTGCAGTAAAAATTTTTCTCCTGCCTCTTTATCATCCACCATTGTGATCGATTGTAGCATCTGTCTTTGCTCATCGTTTAAATTAGGTATTAAAGCGAAGACATTTTCTGTCACCATCGATTTGACAGCTGCAATCACATCTTGATCACTAGATGTTGAATGAGCATTTACAAGTTTTTTTACTTGAAACCGAATATAATTAAATTGATCTGTTTGAATGAAAGGGTTCATATCTATATCACTCCATTAATTTCATTTAAAAATTGCTTTATATGGACGTTCGTTTTGAAACAAAATCTCTCTTTTAACAATTTCCCAAGGGACATTGAATTCTAATCTTCCGGGCTAACGAACGTTAGTGAATATATGTTTATTATATTACAATTTCAATAAAATGCAATAAAATTTTTGATTCCTGGTTTTCCCAACTAATTGAGTGCAATAAAGAAAAGACTCGGGCTGCCCAAACCTTCAGGCGACTCGTGACGCGATGTTGCATGGAAAAAATTTACTAGGGGCAAGATTAGTAACAGTGGCTTGGCATCTAATGTCTTGTAGAACAGCTATAGGACGATAAAAGCACGGAGCCTATCCGTGCTTTTGCGATAATTATTCAGCTTAATCTTATAACAAATCCGCTTTTTGGCAATGTTGGTATCCGATCCAATCTGTAACTTAAATCTTGATTAGGAACGGCATAATCCACTTTGTTGATTAGAAAATCAAGGGTTGCTTTCATGATTTCAACGGTAATTCCTTCACCCGGACAGCGGTGCCCTTTAGCCGGATCACCACCGCCATGCGGAATAAATTCGTACAAGTCCCCATCCCAGTCTTGAAAACGGTCCGGATCAAATTGGTTTGGGTGTTCCCATATCCGCGGATCACGATTAGTACCGTAAATATCAAGAAACACAAGCGTTCCCTTTTTAAACTCAACATTTTTCCAATGAAATGTCTTTTTCACCCGAGCTCCAACAAACGGGCCAAAAGGATAGTAGCGGCGAACTTCATGGATAAACCTTTCAAGATCCTCACGCGTACCGTTCTTCAGTTTTTCTTTTTGGTCCGGGTGCTCATATAAGGCAAGTGCCGAAAACGTGATATAAGTCGCAATGGCCACAATCGGTCTTATGACTTTGATTAATTCAACTGCAGCCAAATGGGTTGAAAAATGCTGACCATCAGCCTCTTTATAAAAAGCCATTTTGTATAATGCACTGTCTTGTTCCGCTTTTATCTCACCCGAACGAACATTTTCAATTATTTCTTCAATCCACTCCTCTACCCTATTACGAGCGATTCTCCCTTTCCAATGTTCGGGACCAATCGTACCAAAAGCATAAACCATCGAAATAAAATCATCTGCGCGCGAATCTGCCTCTAATTCTAATAAAGGGACACCCGCCCAGCTACAAGCAACTTTACATAGCACTTTTTTTGCTTCTTCAAAAAGGATAATTTTTTCCTTTCTTTCCCACTGTTTTTTCTCCCTTTCCCAATATTCAGCTATTTGTTCTGCGAGCTGCTTTTGATGGGGAGGCGTCATTAATGACATAAACAGATGCTTTCGAATAAGATGCTACTTACCGTCTAACGTTTGCACTCCGCGTTTCCCTAGTAATGTTTCTTGAATCCGATTGGGGATTGCCCATTTTCGTTGGAACTTGTCCACATCATAAAACAGTTCAGCTGCCTCTTTCCCCCTCATACATATGACTTTTTGCCCCATTAAGCGGGTCTCAAAAATATCGGATTGGAATTTTTCCACCCGATTGTTAATAAACAGATAGCCTTCTTTCAACAGAGCGAGACTGTTATCCATTCCCTCATCACGAGGAATTTGGTTTGTTGACATAGGGACCTACACCTTTCTTTCATCCACTTTTATTTTTTCGTTTAGCATTTCATTGATTTTGGTTTCGAGATCATTCTTTTGCCAATTTATTTTATTTTTTTCGTTTGGCGGCAACCCATGCGAGTGCACTAAGCCCAACGACGAGAAATCCGGTAATGACCGGGTACTTCGTTGCCTTTACATAGAAACTTGAATTGCGTTTCCACCCGATATTTGTTCCTCGCTCATGCATTCCATATCCTGCCTTGAATAAGTTGCTTTCTTCAGGTCGGTTGGATGGACGATTGGCGTATTGAGTCTGAGGAAAGTAGCGTTCCATCAGTTTGTCGGTAAGGCGGGGAAGGTTCGTTCCTATTAGTTTCAGTGCCCTCGCTTGCGATCCGATGTAGATATTGCGTTTCGGATGTTCAGCGGCAAATAAAATTGCTTCTGCAACAGCTTCAGGCGGGTAAACCATCCCTTTATGTACCGGTTGTTTATCAAAGTAACTTCTGGCATGTTCATTGTAAGGGGTGTCGATTCTCCCAGGATGGATCAGCGTAACAGAGACGGGCACCTTTTCTTTTTCTAATTCCATTCTGAGGCTTTCTGTCCAGCCGTGAACAGCAAATTTGGACGGGGCATAAGTCGATTGAATCAAAGTTCCCCGATCGCCAAACAAACTCCCTACATTAATGAGCGCACCCGGAACACCTATTTCTTGAAAATGGTTTACAGCCACCCTTGACCCGTACACCACACCCCAATAATTCGTATCAAACAATCGTTTCATATCGTCAATACTGACTTCCATTGCATACCCAAAGATAGTTACCCCGGCATTATTCACCCATGTATCAAACCTGCCAAACTGCTTAATGGCTGTTTCGGCAATTTTTTTCACATCTTCTTCTCTACCAACATCCGCTTTTACATAAACTGCCGAATGACCCTTTCTTTCTAATTCGTTGACCAAGTCCTTCAAGGCGTCTTCATTTCTGGCGGCTAAGACGACTTTCGCACCTTTTTTCGCGGCGATTCTTGCAGTAGCTAGCCCGATTCCACTTGAGGCACCAGTAATGACAATTACTTGGTCTTTCACAGGTTTTAATGAAATCGGTCTTGTTTCACTTATTTCATCAAATCTGACCTGATCAAGAATTTCTTTATCCATTCCATTTAAGGCTAGTACTTTTTCTTCATATTCATTTTGTCCTTTGCGTTGTATTTCACTCATAATTAGGCTCCTCTATTTTAAATTCTTTCTAAAAGTTAAAAGTTAGTATTAAATCCTTATTAGAAAAAATACACTTGTAAATATTTCATAAAGGAGCACCGGAAATTAACTCAACAGTTATCATGACATTGATTTTCCTTTGTTTTCGTTATTATAAATTTTCCACAATAAAAATAAGCCAAAATGTCCCATAGGATTTTGATTGCCTTTTTCCGGTATAAAAAACTTTACTTTCCCGGTATTTTCCAGAATAGTCATGGCCTTTTTAGCTGCTATTCATATAGAAAATAGATTTGCCGGAGTATAAATTAGGTAATGATTCAAACACTATATAAACAGATTGGATTTTTTACTTACTTGAGTTTCGCATGGCAAAGTTTCGTCGACAAAAATGAACCTTAGCCTAAAATTGTTGGCGAGATTGGTTTTCTAAGGTCGAAACTCAAGTTACTCAATTTAATTCACTAAAGGAGCGACATAAAATGGCTGAAGAAACCATTTTTATTCAAAACGCTACATCTGACACCCCTATTCAACAAATTCAACAACTGTTAAAAGGAAAAGATGGAATTGAAAGAGTTCTGATCGATACGGACGATGGTGAAATGAAGATTGAATTTGATGAAAAGAAAATTTCCCTGAAGAGCATTTATTCTTTATTAAAAGAGAATAACTTTTATATCCAGCGGTAAAAAAAGTTTAGCTATTTCTTAAAACTTGCTTTGGTTAAAACTTTTAAGCAAAAGAAAAAGTGTTGGGGGTGAATATATGAGAAATAACAATCACAACAAGGATAATCAGTATGAAAATTGTGATACCGATATGGATCGAGGAGCATATAACGATATGTTAAATAGCGATAATGCATTTAGTGACAAAGGTTTAGAAAATGCAGCATTAAGTGAGGAAATCCTCAATAGAGAAGCCAATCACGAGGGAAGTGATTAGCTGCAAATATAGTAAATGTTCTTGCTAGGAGCTGGTATATTAATGGGTGCAATTGAAAGAGGCGGATATCGTTTTGAACCGGAATATAGCGTGATTGAACAAAACGGAGCAATACATGTTTACCATGAAGGAAAATTTGTTGAAGAATTAAAATTTGCCTTTTCAGGAGATTCTCCTGATCTTGGAAAGATAGAGGAGCTAGTTGAAACATATTGTGAAAAAAAAGGTATATAAAATAGTACCCCATACCAAAGCAAAAAAGCAGCTTCATCTTTTTGAGGCTGCTTTTTTGGGCCAATAGTATGACCGTTTTTTAGTTTTCTCCTCGTTCCGGGCTTTTTTTACGACGGATTTTTGGCTTTCCCTCATTCATATAAATCCTGCCTCTCCTTCAGTACAAAAGCAAATTTAAGTTAATTGGCAAAACACTTTATAACTAACGATCGTTAGCTTATAATGGAATTAGTGCATTACGCTCATTAAAATACATCTGAATAAACATTACTTCTATATGAAATGGAGGTGAAATTATGACAATAAGTACAAAGGAAAAAATATTTTACATATCCTTGGACTTATTTTCTCAAAAAGGTTTCAGCGGGGTTTCCATTCGTGAAATTACGAGAGAAGTAGGGATTAAAGAAAGCTCTTTATATAACCACTTTAGCAGTAAAGATGAAATTTTAGAATCTATTTTAAACTTTTTTAGAGAAGATTTTTCTAAAACATTACCGCCTCTTGAAACGCTGAATGAAATCTTGCAAAAACATTCGGTCGAATCTTTTTTAAGAGCCGGTCTCCATAATTTCAAAAAATATATGGAAGACGAAACCGGGCAAAAAATGTGGCGGCTTCTCCAAGTGGAACAATTTCGTTCACCATTGGCAAGAGAAATTATTTTACATGATTTATATGGAAAGACAATTGAATTCCTCGAGATTGTGTTTACAAAATTCATCGAGTTTAAAAAAATCCGGCCGTATAATCCGAAAGTACTTGCCATCGAATATCAATACCCGGTTTTTTCTTTACTTACGGAATACAATATTTTAAAATTTGACGGAAAAGGCACCGCTGAAGTTGAGAAAAAACTGGAACAGCATATTGATTTCTTTTTAAATACCATTTTGGAAAAATAAAGTAAAATTTCATCAGTGTTTATAACTGCCCGATTGGTTCTACTAACCATCAGTGGGATGAAGAATCCCCACTGATGGAAGTTTCACTTTATCTATATGATTTTGGATTTAACGCGTCTTTTAATCCTTCCCCAATAAAGTTAATGGACAGTATTGTCAAGGTAACAGCTAATGCAGGAGGAATCCAAATCCACGGTTTATCCTGTAGTACGTCAGGTTCATTTGCAAAAGATAACATATTCCCCCAGCTTGGAGTTTCAGATGGAACGCCAAACCCTAAGAAACTTAACCCGGTTTCTGCAACTATCATACTGGCAAATAAAATTGTAGCCTGAACAATGATTGTCGATAAAACATTTGGCAGTAAATGTTTTATAATCACTTTAAAAGGTGAACATCCAATCGATATCGCTGCAAGGACATATTCATTTTCTTTCTCTGCCAGAATTTTGCTCCGAACAATCCGGGCTACACCGCCCCAACTTAATCCACTAATAACCATGATCAATACCCATACGCCGCTAACCTTATTTTGAAGGATCGCGTTTAGTACGATAACGAAAACTAAGAAAGGAAATGTTAGAACAAAATCGGTAAACCGCATTAACAGATTATCAATGGTTCCTCCAAAATAACCGGCTATGGAACCAATAATCGTCCCAGTAACAATAACAAATGCCGTACAGGCAAGCCCGATAAACAAAGATATTCTTCCACCATATAACAATCTTGTAAAAACATCCCGGCCGTTCTTATCTGTACCAAGCCAATGCTCCGATGAAGGTTCCAGTGAAAATGAACCCATATTTATTCTTGTAATATCATGCGTGGTAATGTATGGTGCTAAAAAAGAAACAATACAAACAAAAACCAAGAAACATAAACTAATCATCGCCAGTTTATTTCTAATAAACTTTCTTCGAGCAATGGCCCATGGAGACATACTTTTCGGCGGCTTAATGTTCACGGCACTATTTTTATCTGTCATTATTTCCACTGCCATTCCTCCTAATCAAGCCTAATTCGCGGATCAACAATACCGTAAAGGATATCAGCAACTAAGTTCCCGACTAATGTTAATAAAGAAAACATCATCGTTAATGTCATTAAAACAGAATAGTCGCGGTTCGTTACTGAAGTTAAGAAAAGTTGTCCAATTCCGGGATAGGTGAAAATCGTTTCCGTAATAATCGCTCCGCCGACTAAGTTTACGATATCAAATCCTAAAAATGTCACTAATGGAATCACTGAGTTTCTAAAAATATGAACATTATATATTTTGCTTTCTGAAGTACCTTTTGCACGGGCTGTCCGAACATAATCTTTCCTACTGTTCTCGATAATATCATTACGTAAAAATTGTGTATAGGATGCCGTATTTAATAGTCCTAAAACGAATGCCGGCAATAACACATGATGGAATCTGCTCAGCCAGTATTCAAATGTTCCCTCAGTGACTGATATATCAACAGATCCATTGGAAGGGAACCATCCAAGATGAAAAGAAAAAATATAAATGGCAAACACACCGGCAACAAAGGATGGTAAGGCCAGTCCGATATAGTTGGCTGCTGCAATTGTATTGTCTCCAAGTGTATATGGTTTCCGACCGGAATAGATACCCATCGCTAACGCTAAAACATAAGTAATAATTAATGAGGTCAAACTTAAAAAGATTGTATTCGGTAAACGTTCCATAATTATTTCATTTGCAGGAATTTTGTAACGGGTGGATTTACCGAAATCACCTTGAACAAAATTGGTAATCCAACGAAAGTATTGTTCATAAATGGGATCATTGTATCCAAGCTTTTCCCGCATCTGCTCAATATATTCCGGATCCGTATTTGCCGGATCAATCTCTCCACCAAGTGAGTCCCCCGGCATTAATTTTGCCAGGGAGAACACAATAATGGAGATAAGGAAAAGCATTGGAATCATAGCTAATACTCTTCGAAGCGTATATTTCAGCATATGCATTCTCCTTATCTTTCAATCAAAGGAACCATTTCATCATTATTGTTTAATCGACCATTTATGCATATCTTCCGTTCCTACAGGAGTAATTTTCACACCTTGAACTTTGTTAGAAATTGCATAAACGTCATTTAGCTCCATAATTGGCAGTGCAGGTACTTCTTCGTTAAAGATTTTTTGCCATTCTACATAAAGATTTTTGCGTTTTTCTTGATCAGTACCAACGACTTCAACATCCACAGCTTGTTTCAACAACTCGTTTGCTTCTTCATTGACCCAACGAGGATAGTTCCAAACTGTATCGTCACCCCATAGTGCCCACGGATCCGGGTCAGCACCTGTACCCCATCCGCCATAGAATGCTTCCATTGTTTCATGGTCTTTTTCAATTTGATCGTAGTAGAGGTTTACTTCTGTCATTGTTAAATTCGATTTAATTCCAACTTCTTCCCAATATTGCGTAATGGCTTTGGCACGGGCCTCATATGTCGGGTTGCCGGTATCATAATGAGCAAAATTGATTTCAAACTTTTTCCCGTTTGGATCTTCACGGAAGCCGTCTCCATCCACATCTTTGTACCCGGCTTCATCCAGCAATTGTTTTGCTTTTTCCGGATCATAAGTGTAGTTGACCGGTAATTCACTGTTATCTGCAGCAATCCAATGTGCTGACGGCATTGGACGATTGACCGGATTACCTAATCCGCTAAAGAATTCTTTTACCCACTCTTCACGGTCGATTGCATATAATAATGCTTGACGTAATTGTTTGTTTGCATATTTGTCTTTATCCATTACAACTTTACCGTCTTTAAATGTGCCCAATTTGAATCCGATATAGTAGTAAGAAAGACCCGGAACTTCTTCTATTTTCACGTTTTTTAATTTTTGAATTTCCGGGAGTAATGATGGGTGGAAGGCACTCATATCCACGCCGCCGTTTTCAAGCTCACCAACGATTAATGAACCGTCGATCACTTTTACCACAACTTTATCAAGTTTCGGTTTTCCTTTCCAATAGTCGTTGAAACGAACTAACTCTACAGACTCACCCGGAATGACTTTTTGGATTTTGAACGGACCGGTTCCAATCGGGTTAACGCGTACTTGGTTAGACGCCAACCAATCATCAATATTTTTATTGCCTTTTAGGTCAGCAAAATGTTTTCTATTCAATGGATATTGCCAAATATTTTCTAAGTTATTTGCTCGAGCTTTGTCGAAAGTAATTTCAATTTCATAGTCATTAATTTTTTTCAAACCGGAAATGGAATCTGCTTTTCCTTCGTTAAATTCTTTTGCACCTTCAATCGTGTTAACATTGGACCAACGTTGATGATCCGGGCCAATCGAAGCAATTGTTTCAAGTGCAAAAATCCAGTCGTCGACAACTAACTCATCACCATTGTGCCATTTAACACCTTTTTCGAAAGTAAACTTAAATACTTTGTTATCTTTCGTTTCCCATTTAGCAATATTCGGTTGTGCTTTAATATTTTCATCAAATGTAATCAATGGATCTGTATTGAAAGTTAAAATTTCACTGTCAGATTGACTATCATAGAAGTTGACATCTAATATACCTTTAAATTCAGCTTCCATCGCATACGTTAAAGTGCCTCCGTCTTGCGATCCTGATTTGTTGCCTCCGTCACTAGATTTACTTGTCTTTTTGTCCCCGCCGCCACACGCAGCTAATGCAAGCGAAAGAACAAGCATTAGCACTGTTAGCTTTAGAAATGATTTTTTCATTTTTCTCCCCCTTAATAATTTTTGCTTTTGCTAATTGTAAAGAATACATGCTACTTGATGCCCCGGCCTCACCTCCTTTAAAGTCGGTTTAGCTATTGAACACTCTTCTTTTGCCATCGGACATCTCGTATGGAATGGACAACCGGATGGCGGGTTAACCGGACTTGGAACGTCACCTTTTAAAACGATGCGTTCTTTGCTTTTTCTTGGGTCAGGTTCAGGAATGGCCGATATTAAGGCTTGTGTGTACGGATGCAGCGGTTCATTGTAAATCGAATTACGGTCAGCAATCTCCACGATGTTTCCAAGATACATAACGCCAATCCGATCACTCATATGTTTGACGACACTTAAGTCGTGAGCGATAAACAAATATGTTAAGCCAAAATCTTTCTGTAATTCTTTTAATAAGTTTAATACTTGGGATTGTACAGAAACGTCCAGCGCAGAAACCGGCTCATCGGCGACAATTAATTTAGGTTTCAGCGCTAATGCCCGGGCAATTCCGATCCGTTGACGCTGACCCCCGGAAAACTCATGCGCATATTTTTCATAGGCATCTTCCGGAAGTCCGACCCGATTTAACAGGTCCATAACTTCTTCTTTTAATGCTTTTTTGTTTGACTTACCAAAGTTTTTTAAAGGTTCAGAAACAATGTCACCAATCATTTGCATTGGATTGAGGGAAGCGTAAGGATCTTGGAATACCATTTGGAAATCTTTTCTTGCTTCACGCAATGCCCTGCCTTGTATATTTGTTATATCTTTACCGTCAAATATAATTTGCCCGTCTGTCGGATTGATGAGGCGCAGGATCGTTCTGCCCGTTGTAGATTTACCACAGCCTGACTCACCTACTAATCCTAAAGTCTCCCCTTTTTTTATTTCAAAAGAAACATCATCCACCGCTTTGACATTGGCAACCGTCCTTCTGAAAAATCCGCCTTTTACAGGGTAATAGGTTTTTAAATTTTTAACTTCTAAGAGAGTTTTAAAACGATTTTTATTACTGTTTATGGTCGTAAGTTTTGGTTGTGCGTTATTCATTGTACGTTCATCCCCTCCTTAGGCCTGCTCGTTTCATATAGTAAACAAGCTACCTCATGTCCTTGTTCAGTTTCAGCCAATTGTGGAGTGACAAATGAGCACTCCGGCATCGCATGTGGACAGCGCGCAGCAAATTTACATCCAACCTTGGGCATATTTTTCAACGAAGGTACGATTCCTTTAATAGACTCAAGTACTTCTCTATCTTCATCCATTTTTGGAATTGCGCCCATTAATAGCTTCGTATATGGGTGTTTCGGATTGTAGAACAAAGTATCCACATCGGTTCTCTCAACAATCTTACCGGCGTACATGACGATAACATCATCACACATTTCTGCAACAACGCCTAAATCATGGGTAATTAGAATAATCGCCATGTCATTTGCACTTTGAATTTCTTTCAGTAATTCGAGAATTTGGGCTTGTACGGTTACATCGAGTGCAGTCGTAGGTTCGTCTGCAATGAGGAGCTTAGGTTGACATGCAATCGCCATCGCGATCATGACTCGTTGCCTCATGCCCCCTGATAATTGATGCGGATATTCGTCAACAATTTTATCCGGGCGGGAGATTCCTACACCTTTCAACAATTCAATTGATTTCTGTCTTGCTTCCTTTTTGGAAATTTCCATATGATTTAACAATACTTCTTGTAATTGATAACCAATGGTAAATACGGGATTTAATGAGGTCATCGGTTCTTGGAAAATCATTGCAATGTCTTTTCCGCGAATATTATTAATCTCATTCTCTGACATTTTCACCACGTCTTTACCGTCAAATAATATTTCGCCGCTGCAAATTTCACTAATTCCTTTTGGAAGAAGCCTCATTACCGATAGTGACAACACACTTTTTCCACATCCGGATTCACCAACAATTCCGACTACTTGGCGAGGCTTGACGGTAAATGATACGTTATCTACGGCATTATAATATTCACGATCAATTTTGAAGGCTGTTTCTAAATGATTAACCTCTAATAATGGTGCTTTTTTAGATGCATGGGTTAATTTGCTCATAATACACCTCTATCTTTTTGAATGATGATTCAGTTATTTTTTTAAAAGTATAAATTTCTGGCAAGGATGCCAATTAGTTGGAAATTTAAGATTTAAGTATAAGTGCACAAGGAAAGTTTTTGTTACAGCCGATAAAGTTTTTCGGTGAACTATGCATCAATGGTCGTTTAAGAAAGTAAACGTTCGTTCATTTGTTATTGTCTGAAAAGTTAAAAAATAACATCCGTACTTTGACAAGTCTTATTATCATGATCCGGGTGATTTTCTTATAGAATAAAAAAGTTTAAAAATAAGGTGGAAAGCTTGGATTAGCCTTATTGTCCGGTTCCGGGCGCCTTCTTTAGAAAAGATACGATTCACCCATTGACATCACCTCTAGTTAAAAAATTGACTGATAATACTACAGGTATTATTACTAATTTAATATGTAAATAGCATTTTTATGAATAATAGTTTTATTTAGCCAAATTCTAATTAATGAAAAAACTCTATTTTACAATATAATATTTTGGAAACATATAAATATTCTTGTTTTGATTTGTTTTTGGTAGTTAAAAAGGGATAGGAAAAATGACCGCATAAAAATAAGGGAATGATTAGCACCAAAAAAAGTTACGGGAAAATTAACGCAAGATTTACTTTTACCATATTTACCATGAGATAAAAAATTATACAAGGAGCCGACAGGAATTCGGCTTTCTTAAGTTTAGTAATCAGGCGAAAAAATTCGGCAGTAAAATAAGGGGCCTTCAACAGGAGGAAAAAATCAACCGTAGTTATTAATCAGCAAAAGTGATTGGAGAATTTTTAACTTGAAAGTTATGAAGTTCAACAGTTTTTTCTATAATTCAACAAGTCTTTTACACTATATAAATCGTGTTAACTCATAAAAAATTATAAAAAAGTATTGAATTTCATCCGGTAAATTTGTTATAGTTTTTGATATAGTCTTTTACCTAAAATCAAAGGGGAGTAGTTTTTACAATAAAGCCGTCATTACATGGGTGGACCCCATCGGTTTTATTGGCAACCTTGCGTTGTTAACAAGACCTTTGAATTATGAAATTTACTCATAATTCAAAGGTCTTGTTCGTTTATCATAATTAAATCACTTGGAGGTAGAAAATGGATTTATCACTGTTTTTACAGTATGGCTCAGTTGTATTAATATTAGTAGTATTGGAAGGCTTGTTATCAGCTGATAATGCTCTAGTATTAGCAGTAATGGCAAAAAGTCTGCCTAAAGAGCAACAGAAAAAAGCTCTAAATATCGGTTTAGCATTCGCATTCGCTTTCCGGATTGGTGCGATTTTTATCATTTCATTTTTATTTAATGTATGGCAAGTCCAAGCAGCTGGTGCAGCCTACTTGATTTTTTTAGCGATTAAACATTTTATCAAAAATGACCATAAGGAGAAAAAGGTAAAAGAAAAGAGTTTCAAAGGTGTTGTCACTCAAATCGCTTTTGCTGATATCGCATTTGCCATTGACTCTATTTTGGCGGCCGTTGCATTAGTAATTGCCCTTCCAGCGACAAGTTTCGGTCATATTGGTGGAATAGATACAGCGCAATTTATTGTCATCGTATTGGGTGCACTTGCCGGTCTAATCATTATTCGGTTTGCATCAGCTTTATTTATCAGATTACTGACCGAGCGTCCCAGTCTGGAATCAGCAGCGATGTTAATTGTCGGATGGGTCGGTGTCAAATTGGCGGTTCATACATTAGCCCATGATGCGGTTCATCTCATTCCTCATTCATTTGTTGAAGGACCAATTTGGAACTCGATTTTCTGGGTTGTCATGATTTCGCTTGCTGTCGGCGGTTGGTTTTATTCGGGATCAAAACAAAAAGAAACTCCACTCCATAATGAAACAACTGCCAATATAACGAAAAAAGAGAAACATAGTATATAAAAGTTAATGTCCCTTATTGTTTTCATTAAAAACAATAAGGGACCAATTCTTTAGATACTATAGATACCGCTGTAACCGTCCTCAATTCAAGTTATGGATTTAAATCATACTTCTTCCCTTTTATTAAATAAGCAGCACTTTCGGCAATGTTCGTAATATGATCTGCCGTTCTCTCAAGATGGCGATTAACTAGGATTAATTGCACAAGCTGGTTTGTTTCTTCAGGATGTTCACTTAAATAAGCGCTAAGTTTTTTATAATTGGCATCACTAAGGTCATCAATTTGATCATCCATATCTCCTACTTCTTTGGCGAGGCTGATATTTTCCTCAAAAAAGGCTTGTAACGATTTCTCCAGCATGCTGATACATCTATTCTTCATGGATTCAAGATCTGTTAAATGAATGAGTGAATGAGCATTTCCGATCTGGATGGTTGACTTTGCAATATTCACCCCAAAGTCGGCAACACGTTCTACATCTGTAAGAATTTTTATCGCGCCGATAATCTTTCGTAAATCTCTAGCCACCGGTTGCTCTTTAACAATTAACCATATCGCCAATTGGTCAATTTCATTTTGCATATCATCAATCTCATCATCATCTTCAATCACCCTTAAAGCCAGCTTAATATCTTGATTTTGAAGCGCAATAAATGACTTTTCTATTAAGGTTCCTGTCAGTTCCCCCATCTCCATCATTTTTTCTTGCAGTTCCTGTAAACTACTATCAAAACTCTCCCGAACAACCATTTGAAACCTCCTCGATTCTTTTTTGCCCTTTTTCAATGACCTCTAATTTTGCGGCTGTTTTGCTCACGAGACACGTTCTCACGCTGTAAGACAGGATCATCCAAACCGACCAGTTACATAATCTTCTGTTCTTTGGTCACTTGGCATGGAAAAGATTTTGCTTGTTTCATCAAATTCGATAATCTCACCGTTTAAGAAGAAGGCTGTTTTATCCGATACCCGTGCCGCCTGTTGCATGTTGTGCGTTACAATGACAATCGTATAGTCCTTTTTCATTGCCGCGATCAATTCTTCAATCTTCAAAGTTGAAATCGGATCTAACGCGGAGGTTGGTTCATCCATTAAAATCACATCCGGCTTCATCGCGATTGCCCGGGCAATACAAACTCTTTGTTGCTGACCACCCGAAAGTCCAAGAGCGGAAGATTTTAACCGATCCTGTACCTCATCCCAAATCGCTGCACCACGAAGACTGTTTTCAACTATTTCATTTAAAATAGCCTTATTTTTAATCCCTTGCATTCGTGGACCATACGCGACATTATCATAAATACTCATTGGAAACAGATTCGGCTTTTGAAAGACCATACCAACCTTCGTGCGCAATTTAATAACATCATTGGATTCATATATGTTTTCATCATCAATAATAATTTTGCCGCTAATTTTTACTCCTTCAATCAAGTCATTCATCCGGTTTAACGTTCGCAAAAACGTTGACTTCCCGCATCCGGATGGACCGATTAATGCCGTTACTTCTTTTTCTTTAATATCAATTGATACATCAAAAAGAGCCTGTTTTTCACCATAAAATAAATTCAAATTCTCTACATGAATTTTTGTTTTCGTTTCAGGTGTTTCTGTTACGGTTGACTTTTCATCTTTTACCATTTTTGGTTCCAGTATTGTTGTATACATACCCCAGTCTCCTTTTTTAATAATCGGCTTTATTCAATTTTTTTGAGATCCATGTGGCGGAAAAATTAAGTATTAAAATAATCGCAATAAGAATAATGCCAATTGCTGCTGCGAGCTCAATATCTCCGGCTTCTTGTGTGACTAAATATGAATGGACAGTAAGCGTCCGTGCTGATGAAAAAATACTTTCCGGCATGGCAGCTACCGTTCCAGCTGTTAAAAAGATGGCGGCAGATTCACCGATTATCCGTCCCATGGAAAGAATAATTCCAGATAAAATTCCCGGCATGGCACTCGGCAAAATTACTTTATATAAAGTTTGCAGTTTTGTTGTTCCTAAAGCCAACGAACCTTCCCGATAGCTTTGCGGCACCGTCTTTAACGATTCTTCTGTCGTTCGGATAATGACCGGTAAAATAATTATGGTTAATGTCAGGGACGCTGCAATAATGGACATTCCTAATTTTAAAGTCGTTACAAAAAACACCGCCCCAAACAAACCATATATAATTGATGGAATTCCAGTTAAGCTCTCGGTCGCAAAACGAATGATTCTGACCATTCTTCCTTGTTTGGCATATTCTTGCAAATAAACAGCTGCGAGTATACCAACCGGGGTCGCGATAAGTAAGGAAATGACAATTGTGTATATCGTTGTCACCACCATTGGCCAAATTCCGCCCCCGCCTGATGGGGAATAATCACCAAAAATAAAATCAAAGCTGATAAGTCCAATTCCTTTGTAAAAAATAAAGCCAACAATGGTTACGAGTACTGCAACTGTAAGGAAAGCGGCAAACCATAATAGCCCCAGTAAAATAAGATCCTTAAGCTTTCTCAAACTTAATTACCACCTTTCGAACTGATTCTTGCCAGCACAAAATTTAATAATAAAATAAAGGAGAATAAGACGATCCCGGTGGCAAACAACATTTCTTGATGGGTCCCAAAGGCATAACCCATTTCTAATGCGATATTCGTTGTTAAAGGCCGGATACTGTCAGTCAAGCTGGTTGGGATAATCAAACTGTTTCCAGCCACTAAAATTACTGCCATTGTCTCACCAATTGCTCTTCCCATTCCTAAAACAACGGCCGTCATAATACCTGATTTTGCTGATGGTACAACAACTTTAAAAATTGTCCCAATCTGGGAAGCACCTAAAGCCAATGAACCTTCCCGGTATGATTTTGGAACAGCCCGGATAGCTGTTTCCGCAACAGTAACAACGGTCGGCAACATCATGATGGCTAAAACGAGAATAACGGCGATTAAACTCTGTCCTTTTATTAAACCGAGCTGATTTTGCAAAAAAGGAACGATAACGGCCAGCCCAAAAACGCCGTATAAAACAGATGGAATACCCGCCAACAGTTGTACGGCCGGCGAAATTATTTTTGCGATACTTTTCGGAGCAATCTCTGCCAAAAAAATCGCGGTAAATAAACCGACCGGAACCCCAATGATAAGGGCACCAATTGTAGCGTAAATGGAAGCAACGATCATAGGAAAAATGCCAAATTGATTTTCACTTGGAACCCAATCGTTGCCGAACAAAAAATCAACGATACTATATCCTTCCCCAATAAACGGCTTGGACCCTTTAAAAAACACAAATCCAATAATAAGTAAAAGGCTAATAACAGAAAGAAGTGCACAAAACAGGAAAACTTTCCCTGATAGTTTCTCCATAAAATACTTTCTTTTATTTGATTTTTCTCTTTTTACAGGTAAGGTTGACATTGTTTACTCCTCCGTGGTTGCTAGTACGAATGTTGCTTTATCTTTTGGTTACATTTTTACAGGGATCGCTCCTGTTTCCCTAACAATTTTTTGACCTTCCGAGCTTAATATAAAATCGATAAATTTTTTCCCTTCATCGGAAAGATTTTCCTCTTTATGAACAAATAAAAATGGACGGGACAGACTGTATTTTTGCCGGAGAACATTTTCTGCTGTTGCCTCGACACCATTAATACTTACTGTGTTTATCGATTCATCAATATATTCAAACGAAATAAATCCAACTGCATGTTTGTTTGTTGCAACGGTTGTTTTAATATTTCCGTTTCCGCTGGCAATAATGGAATTTCTAACCAATTCTCCGGATGAATAACCGACAATTTCTTGGAAAGCGTCACGGGAGCCTGAGCCATCTTCACGGGAAACAACAACAATTTCCAGATCATCTCCTCCAACCTCTTTCCAGTTGGTAATTTTTCCTGTAAAAATATCCTTTACTTGTGCTATTGTTAAATTTTTAACATGATTACTTGGATGGGTGACAACAACAATTCCGTCATAAGCAATCACCGTTTCCTGTAAACTCGCCTTCTCTTCCTCCTTTAAATCGCGGGAAGACATACCGATTTCCGAAACACCATTTACGGCATTGGTAATTCCTGCAGATGAGCCAATCTGGTTAATTTCTATATTTACATTGTTCTTCTCTTTATATTTTTCAGCTAATTTCTCTGCTAGTGGTCCGACTGAAGTAGAACCGGAAATGGAAATTGTAGCAGCATTTCCATTTGTTGTTCCTGATTTTTCTTCATTTTTTCCACAAGCGAATAATATAATTGTTAAAACTAGGGTAATAAGAACCATTCCTTTTCTTTTATCTATCATTTGAAAACCCCCAAGATGCACAAATTGCACAATGCTCATTTATATTCTCTCTAATTTAGAGAATAATTATGTTTTGTAAATGAGCTATTAAGTGAATGTAAAGGTTTTGTAAATTTTATTAATAGATTTGTTTGGAGTGAACAGCTATCGGCAATAATATCCCCGGAACTGTCCGGATCGATAAAGTATTTTAAATTATGTCTTGATGATTAGTTACCCAAGAAAATCCCCTGATAATATCACACAAGATTTGGAAGAACAGAATGTCTAACAAAACAGCTCTATGGAACATTTCGAGTGGAAAAATATGTAAAAATGTCCCATAGAACGGCTCTATGGAACAAAATTAGAAGAAATACAAATCGAAATGTCCCATAGGATTGACCGAATCACATTCTATGGGACAAAATCGTCGGAAATTGGGGCTGAACTGTCTCATAGAACGGCTCTATGGAACAAATTTGCTATTCAAATTAGATGATTTTGGTATGTACTGATTATTTTTAATTCAGGTCGTTAAACTATCCTTATAAGTCAATCATTTATGTTCTTTATAACTTTTAAAGAAAAATTGAAAACAGTCATATAAAGTTTCACCTATATAATCAGGTAATCCGGCTGTATAGGAATTCATATAAATTGCTTGGTTTTCTATCCCTTTTTGTTCCGGATTCGGAATTGTTAAACTGCGAATATCGTCCAATATCGCCACACTGGCCCAATATTTTTCCGGATTGGCCTTCCGCATATAAGCAAACCGACCACACTCGGCACTAAGTCCGCTATCTTCCGGAATAGTAAAATGACTTAACATAAATTGGCATTGTTCTAGTTGCTGATTATCACCGTCTGCAATCATCGCATTCGTAATTAAATGATTTGCATCTTTTTTGTTAATCTCATCATTATGTTGCGGCAAATAATAATCTAAGTGAACCGCTTCACACAAATCCGCCAGCAATTCTAATCCTAGTCGGCCAAAATCATTAAACATCTGACCGCTGCCAAGATACACCTTTGCTTCATGGTGGAAATCAAAATCGTTAACTAAATCTTTAATACGGTGCTTTTCCATAAATTGAGAGAGCATTTGTTGAAAATGATTGAGTTGAATCGACTTTGTCTTCATGGAACTTCTCCTTTTCTTCCTACATTATGTAAAAATCAAAAGTCAATAAATATAGTAACACAATCATCTAGGAAAAAAGTAAATTTTATTTTATTATTCCTTTTTGTCTTTTTTATTTTCAAATGCTTCTTCAATAATAAAGAATACAATCACAACAACAATTTCAGTCATTAGTGGAATGGTTATCGATTCCATTACATCATCTACTGTATGGAGAGCAATCCAGGAAAAGAGACAGTCCAAAATCATCCGGGTAACAAATAATTTAAATTTGTTTGTTATATATGTTGATAGTAAACCAAAAAGCAGAATCGATAGGAAATCTAGAATAAGAGCGACTATAAAATATACAACTGCAAAAAGAATTAGTGACTGAATCGATTCATAATGAACGCCAAAGATGTGAAATAGTCCGGCAAAGCCAAAAAAGAAAATTCCAATTATAAAGGAAAGTGCCAAGACTACAAGAAGGATCAATGATACAATAACTAAAATCTTTTCAAAAGGCTTCAAATCAGAAAAAGAGTCGTTTTCTTTATGTTTATTCATTTATACTATCCCTTCTGTTGTCGTATTATCGTTCTTCACATTGTTCTTCCAAATCGTCTGATCGTTCGTTTAAAACTCGGTCCGCACAATATAATATAACCTTATTAGTTGATATTTTTTAAGGAAAAATACGGTTCATCGGAAGCTAACTAATTTAAAAGTTTTAAATAATTTTATCCTCTCCCTTTATAAAAGTCATTATTTATGTATATATAACGAAAATACGGATTAAATGTAAGCTGGTTTCACTTTTCCCATAAATTTGTTTAACCGTTAAGGTAGAATAAAAACTTTAAATAACAGTAGAAGGTGTGAATTGCTTGATTATCGGGCGATTTCATATTAGTCAGGCAAGTGTTCGTTTTCATTGGGAACATAAGCCAGAGAGGGACAAATAATTTCTCTAAAATTTGCTTTGATTGAGTTTTCATTTATATGCAAATTCACCTTCCTTTAAAAAGTAATGCATTTCCCTTACAATTGAACTGGAAAGATTTTTCAAAAATGCAAGATGGGGGAAAAATATATGGACAAGCATGAATATATGGCTTTGGACGGGATTGGTCTTGCCCAATTGGTGAAACGAAAGGAAGTATCACCTAAAGAATTAGTTGAAGCCGCCTTTAAACGGTTAGAGGAAGTTAATCCAACGCTAAACGCGGTCATTCGTACACGGAAAGAAAAAGTATTTCAAGAAATAGCTGAACTCCGGATTGGCGAGCAAGAATTTGCCGGGGTTCCGATAGTGTTAAAAGATATATCTCAAGCTGTTAAAGGTGAGCCGTTAACATCCGGTTCCAAACTGTTTCTTGATAATATCGCCAAACGCGACTCCAATTTTGTTGCACGGCTCCGGAAAGCCGGGTTCCTTTTTATCGGTCATACAAACACGCCGGAATTTGGTTTAAAAAATATTACCGAACCGGAAGTCCACGGTCCAACACGGAATCCATGGAATACCGAATATTCTCCAGGAGGATCGAGTGGTGGTTCGGCTGCCAGTATCGCTTCAGGGATTGTTCCGATTGCCGGAGCAAGTGATGGCGGCGGTTCAATTCGGATTCCCGCTTCCTTTACGGGACTATTCGGTTTAAAACCGACAAGGGGAAGAACTCCGGTTGGACCCGGTGTCGGCCGGCAATGGCAAGGGGCCTCGATTGATTTTGCCTTAACAAAATCTGTTCGAGATAGTGCCGCCCTTCTAGATCTTTTGCAAACAGTACAACCGGAAGCAGCCTACCAAACACCGTTATTCCCCGGCAAGTTTAAGGACGTTGTTGAAAAGCCGGAAAAGAGAAAATTCCGGATTGCGTTCACAACGGAGTCACCTGTTGGAACCCCTGTCAGTGAGGAGGCACGTCTAGCCGTGTATAAAACTATCAAATGGCTGGAAGAACAAGGTCATGAAGTAGAAGAAAAAGCAAATAAAGTTGATGGAATCCGCTTAATAAAAAATTATTACATCATGAATTGTGGTGAAATGGCCGGAATGGTAGCGTCAATCGAGGAAGCACTCGGAAGGCCAATTACTGCGGGGGATATGGAAATTGTTGCCTGGGTTTTGACCGTCGCAGGAAAATCGGTGACTGCAGCTGATTATACAAGAAGCCTTGATGAATGGGATGTGGCCGCAGCACAAATGGCTGAGTTTCATCGTACATATGATCTTTATTTAACCCCCGCCACAGCAGGCGCAGCACCGAAAGTAGGCGAACTCACTCAGACAGAAAAAGAAATTGCCGAACTAATGAAAGTTGGTGAGCTGACTAAGGTCGAACAGCAAAAACTTGTCTATGATATGTTCGAAGCCAGTCTTACTTACACCCCATTCACTCAACTGGCGAATCTAACCGGTCAACCGGCAATTAGTGTTCCGGTTCATTTAACTGCTGCCGGACTTCCCCTCGGTGTCCAGTTTATGGCACCAAAAGGAAAAGAAGACTGGCTCCTGCAACTTGCCGCACAAATAGAACAGTCTGAACTATGGATAGGGATGAAAGGGAATCCGTTGCTTTAAAACACCCCGGGGAGGGTCTCTGCTTCAAATTTGGATGACAGACCCTCCAAATCTTTTAGTAAAGTGAACTAGCTTTTATCAACCTTATATTTTCCACAAATAAATCCATGATTACACACGGACATTTTTCAACTTCAAGCCAATCGCCCATCTCCACCCAAAAACGAGGGCCACCGCCAAGACAATCATATATAAATATTTTCCAAACGGAAGATATAAGCTTAAATAATGCAAACCAAAGAACGGTAAAATGATGAGCATGAGGCCAAAAATATACCAAGAATCACTTTCTTTCGCTGCCTCAAATGGTTCTGAAAACGGCATGGTAATTTTTCTGAACAAAAAGCAAATTAAGGTGTACAGACACGATGTTAAAAAGACAATGACCAAATCCGGTATAATACGAACGCCAAATATAGCGGCAAAAATCACGCTTAACAGGACATAGATAGGAACGTACAACCTGACCAGAAACGCCTTTAATGTCCCGCTAATGATCATTTCCATATTTTGAACTGGAATCACTTGAAAAATCCAGGCTCCTTTATATTTGCCGGAAAAACTTAGCATTAGTACAACAGACGGAATGACAATCATCGCAAAATAGATGGAAAGATACAAGTTGCTTGCAGCTGTTTCGGCAAAAGGTTGCGAGGCGATTTGGTTAAAAAATAGGATAAATGGAATAACAATTGAAAACCCAAGCGATGGGTAGACTCTTAACTTAAAATCGCGTTCCGTTTTCATCATGATGCCGGCAAAGCAAAAAGACGCGCGTTCCGTTTGGTCTCGGCAAATCAGTTTCAGCAAACTTTCTCCAATTTTTCCTCGTTTCTTTTCTTTTTGCGCTTGAAGTGCTGACAGTTTTTCCAAGCTTTTTTCAAATGAAGGTATCAACCGAAGATAAAGGAGAAAGGAAGCAATTGGGATCAGTACAGCAAAAACACTGAGAACAACCATTGTCGGACTGAACACGTGATTTAAAAACATTTCATAAGGTGCTGCAAACCAGATTGGCGGAATAAAAAGATGCCACCATTTTGGAATAAAAACAATATCAAGATTAACAAGCTCATATGAACGCACAACAACTTGATAGCCAACCATAATCGAGAGCGAAAGTATTATTTGTACATAGTTAATTATATCCTTTAGTTTCTCACCGTCGAAAAACTTTAAAATTGCCATATAGATCAGCGCCGTGATGACGACAATAAACATATTTAGTAAAATTAATTCAATAACAGTAATAAGGAAAAAGATCGCGCCGTGCCGAAATAAACCGGCCAGCACCGGAATCCCGACAAGTGCAGCAGTTAATAACAGCAAATAAAACATAACATGAACATTTTTCGCCATATTAATTGTTTTTCGGTCAATTGGTCTTGTGTATAAAATATTTTTATCGCGAATATCCAAAAGCACCGTTGAAAAATCCGATACCATCGTCGTCATCACCATAAACATGATGATCCCGAAAATCAAACTCATTTGAAATAAATAATTCCCGCCTAAAAAAATAAACGGCAGCAAAAATAAACTCATCAATAAGTAGACCCATAACGATTTGATGAATCCATTGCTTTCTTTTTTCACGGTCCCGTCTTTTTTCTTATTTTGGTTGAAGATCGTTGGGACTCTACGCTCATCCATAATCATCTTCACTTGTAAAATTTTCCTCATTACCGAATAATTAACACCCATGCGGTCAAAAAACCATTGCAACTTGTCCAACACTTTTAATCTTTTAAAATCTCTCGTCTCCATTATTACACCTCTTGAACGAGCGAAACGAATCTTCTTCCAATTTCTTCATGGTTATGAAACCCGGTTAATTGATTGAAAATTTCTTCCAGTGTTCCGCCCTGTTTCTTTTGTAACTCGGCAAAAGATCCATCTGCAACAATCTGTCCGTCATTCAGCAAAACAATACGACTGCTGATTTTTTCAACGACATCCATAATATGAGATGAATAAAAAATCGTTTTTCCCTGTGCAGCCAGTTCAGCCAATATTTCCTTAAAGACCATAACACTATTCGCATCTAACCCGTTAATCGGTTCATCCAAAAAAAGCAGCTCCGGATTATGAAGAAGGCTTGAAATAATCAGCAGCTTTTGCCTCATCCCTTTTGAGTAGGAAGCAATTCTCGTATGAAAAACCTCGCCAATGCCAAACAGATCCATTAATCCTTTGGCCTTATATTCGACTAAGTCATGGTTTAGCCCATATAGCTCGCCAACAAATGTTAAATACTCATAACCTGTTAAATTATCATAAACATCGGCCATCTCGGGTACATACCCAATTTTTTTCTTATAGCTAATATCACCATTAGAAATATCACGGCCAAATATTTTTATTTCCCCGGAATAATCCCCTTCCAAACCGAGCAAAATCTTGACCGTCGTACTCTTCCCCGCACCGTTTGGACCGATATATCCGATAATTTGCCCACGGTAAACGTCCAGATCCACCCCTTTCAAAACTTCCTTCTCTCCAAAATTTTTACGCAAATTACGAATTGATAAGACTTCCTCACTCATGAATATCACCTGCTTTTCTTAACTTTATAATTATTTTCGGGATAAGGAAAATAGGCCTTGTCCGTTTATTTTTCATATTATTTGTCGATTTCCTCCGATTAACATATAATTTTGGAAAGCCCTCCTTGTGGCAAAGGAAGCGGAATTTGAAAATTTACATGGCCTCCCTATAATTGGAAACCTCATGAGTTTGAAATCTCCTTACTTATTTCCTGTATAAAACATATCCTTTAGTTTATTTTGGATTAGTACTCTAATCATAACATTGGATTAGTACTCTAATCATAACAAATAATCAGTGTTTATGCGGCTTTTTTATTGCTATTTTTATTTTTAACCACAAATATTTTTAGGTACGAAACTAAGAGTATATTATAATAAATATATCTAGTTTTTTATGAGGAGATTTATTATGAAAAAGAAAATTAAAGTAGTTGCAGGCGTTATAGAAAATGACCAAGGTGAGATTCTTTGTGCATTAAGGTCACCGAAAATGTCAATTTCAAATCATTGGGAATTTCCCGGTGGCAAGGTCGAAGCGGATGAGGATGTTTTTACGGCACTAAAGCGAGAAATAGAAGAAGAATTTAAATGTAAAATTGAGACTTTTGATATTCATAATGAAAACATTCATGAATACGAAACTTTTATTATTCATTTAATTGCAATAAAGGCAAAAATTATTGAAGGAAATCCTGTACCAGTTGAACATTCAAAATTCATTTGGCTAAAAAAGGAAAATCTAAATTCACTTGTTTGGGCACCCGCAGATATCCCAGCAGTAAAATTATTAATGAATGAAAAGTAGTCTTCTCAAATACGAGAAGACTATACCATTTGTGTAAATTCAGTATATAGATTGGCAGGAATTTCATGCTCCAGTTCAAGTTTTACTGTAATTGGCTTTTCTCCTTCATAATGAACCGTATTCCCCTTACCAATGTAAATATACGGTTCTGTTTTTCCATCTATTTCCCGATATTTCCGAGCAAATAAATGAAGATGGATACCCCGCACTTGATTGAAAATAATACTTTGCCCTCTTTCAGAAGATTGTGCCGTGCTATTTGGGGTTTGCCATTGAAAATACCGCCTATCAATAAATTTATCTTTGTAATTAATACTTTCTTTAATATTAGCTTCTTTATGCAAATCAATAAAAAGAAAATATTCATTTCCATTTGTTAAGAGACCGGATCCTCTAAACGAACTGTGTACTTTGCGATAATTTGATAAAAGGGCGACATCCATCATTTGATATTGTTCATATAATTTGAAATGAGGTACACCATAATAATCCCGTTTGAATTCCTTCTCATATCTAAATATGCCATAATGTATGACATCTTTTATATATTTACGATATTGGTCATGTTGAAGGACAAGATAAAACATTTCTGTTCTTGACACTTTACCATTTTTAATTTCAAGAAGTTTGGCACCCCGATTAATTTGTCCTCTATCACAATAATCCTGGTTCAACACTTCAAAAGCATGGCGAATACTATCGTCATCAACCTTTTCAACGTGTTTTAAAATCTCGCTTTTTGCCTCTTTCATCGTAATTTCATGTTGCTCAAGCAAAATTTTAAGAATAACAAACTCATAGATTCGCTTTAAAGGTAGTCTTGCTGACAAATCTTTTAAAGTTCTTTCAAAGGCATCATTCAGTAATAATTTTTTGATTCCTTCTTTCTTCTCAGTTTTTGCAAGGAAGTGTAAATAGGTCTTTTCTCGATTAATAAATTTTACTGGATCGGGTGCGCCATCATATTTTAAATAATCCATTAAAAGATAAGGAATTTTCCTTTGATTCATTTTTTTAAATTCAAAATACTCCTCACGTAAATATTTTAATGAATTAAAATTTTCCCGATCAATTTGTTCGAGAATGCGTTCTTTCGATATTTCATCCATTTGAATATGAGTTGCACCCGGCATATTGGCAAATCCTGTAGACACTGCCACTTTTAAGCTTTCTTTATCGTAATAACGACTTCCATTCAAAGCTATTGCAATTAAGAAAACCTTTGAGTGATTGCCAATAAAATCAAGAACCGTCAAAAATGACTTACTTTCATGCTTTCTTAATCCCCTACCTAACTGCTGAATAAAAACAATAGGAGAACTTGTCGGCCGTAACATGAGGACGGTATTAATTGAGGGAATGTCCACTCCTTCGTTAAAAATATCTACAGAAAAAATAACTTGAAGTTCATCCTTATCATCTTCTAATCGATTAATAAAATAAGTTCTTTCATCAGGGGAATGTTCACCATGTAAATAGACACTAGGATAACCTCGCTTAGTAAACTCATCAGCCATATACTTTGCATGTTCGATACTTGCGCAAAACCCTAAACATTTTCGTTTGTCCCCATCATGACTATAAAAATTCATTCTTTCAATAATGAAATCTACCCGTTTATTTACATTTAACCGCTTTGTTATTTCGGCAATATCGTCAATATCCACATCACTTAAATCTATCCCCTCAATATCTGTAATTCCAAAATAATGGAAAGGGATAATTAAATTTTCTTCTAAAGCCTCATGTAATCGAACTTCAATAGCCACATTATTATTAAATAGTTCAAACACATTCATATTGTCACTACGTTCAGGTGTTGCGGTCATCCCTAGCATAAATTTTGGGATGAAATAATTCATAACAATTTGATAACTGGGACTTGTTGTGTGATGAGCCTCATCGTAAATAATATATTCGAACTCTTCTTTTCCAAATTCGTGATAACATCTAGAAAGAGTTTGAATCGTTGAAAAAATATAATCAGCATTCTTGTCTTTTGTATTTCCTGTTAACAATCCAAAAGTAATATTTTCATTGGGTAATAAAAATTTGAATGTCTCCAGCGCTTTCTTTAAAATTTCTTCCCTATGAACGACAAATAGTAGTTTTTTAGGCTTATAATTTTTCACATCAAAAGCTGACATATATGTTTTTCCTGTTCCAGTCGCAGCAATAACCAACGCTTTCGATTCTCCATAATTTCTCAATCGCTCAAGGCTTTCAATCGCCCTTTTTTGCATTCGATTGGGAACAATATAATTTCTTTCAAATGTTAATTGAGACATTGGCCTTGACTTGTTTATTGTCTTTAGGAAGTTTTGATATTCGTTTAAAAATTCATCAGTTGCTTCTTCACTTATTTTCCACAAATAGTTATATTCTTTTAAAACTTCTTTTATAAAATTCGATTCATTTTTGGAGACAATTTCAACATTCCACTCAATATTACTTTTTAATGCACTTTGCGTAATATTTGCGGATCCAATGATTATTTTAAATGTATCTTGATATTCAAAAATGTAAACTTTTGTATGAAACCCTTTTTCATCAAAATTATGAAATACCTTTAAGTCTATATTATTAAAGGTACGAATTTTCTCTAGCGCCTTGACCTCGGTGAAATTTAAATATGTAGAAGTAATTATTTTTCCTTTTATCTCTCTATACTCCGCTTCTTTTAAGGAATCTAAAAGTAACTGAAGACCACTGAAATTAATAAAGGCCACACTAAAATAGAAAGATTCACACTCATTTAATGATTTGATTAATTCATTTAGTAAATTGCCATTATTAGAATTTACAATTAACCGTTTATCTGTTTCCATTTTAAAACCCCTACAAAGTTATTCAATTATTTTTATTTGATCATCATTTACATTTCCCAATAAATCACAATAAACAATTGTTATATATAATATTAGTGTAATCACTTTCTTGTTGTCGTTCCATACTTTTTTCCAAACATCTGTTACTTCCATTATAATTGAATTTGGCAAATACTAAAGCCATATTTCATTATTCATTTATGAAAACTTAAGCAAAATTTCATAATTTATATATATTTTGACTCACAGATGCAATATTTTGTTCAAATGAAACAGATTAAAATTATATTTAAGAAGCTATGGTGTAAATATTTACATAAACAGAAATTAATTGAAACATTTGTTTGGTTATGATATAATATTTTTGAAAATTCGAATCACGATTATGTAATATTATACTCTGTAGCGTTTATGTAAAGTTGCCAAAAGAAAAAGAAAGACGGATTAACGATTTAAAAATGCTGTTAGAAGGAATTATCATTGGAGGTGGTTCAATATTGCGGGGAAATTTTAAGTCTATTAAAATCATTTACTGATGAAGATTTCATGAAAGCACATGAAGATGCAGACGGAAATCTATTTACTATACATCAATATGTTAACGATTTTATTTGGCATGATCAACATCATATTGGACAGATGAAAAATTTTATAAGCAATTAGTATACGACGGTGCCTGACTGGAGCAGGCAAAGGATTAAGGTGATTAGTAAATTTTACATAGTGGGAATCTCAATATCGAAGGGGAATCGAATTGCATAAAAAAAAGAGGTTTTTGAACCGTTTTACTCATCACCCGCGATCCACTTATTTGATTGCTGTGGTGATTACCATCTTATTAGGGCTAGCATCGAGGAAGTACAGTCAGTTGCTCCCATTATTTATTGCAGAAAATGCCGGGGATACAATTTGGGCTGGAATGGTGTATTTCGGTTTTCGGTTCCTATTCGTGGGGAAGAGCCGGTTAACAGCTATTATTCTTAGTTTTTTGTTTAGCTATACTATCGAATTTAGTCAACTGTATCAAGCAGTTTGGGTTAATCAGATTCGGGGGACTGTACTGGGCTCATTAATTTTAGGGAAAGGATTTCTTGTTGTGGATTTGTTTCGATATACGGTAGGGATCATTACTGCAGCTCTTGTAGATAGGGTCTGTCTCAACTGTTTACATGTACGAAGTGGCTAAGGAACTTTGATGAGCGCAGAAGTTATAAGTGCGGTCTTCCTCAACTATTTACATGTACGAAGGGACAGACACCTTTAGCCGGGTCTAGCTTGTACCGTGGGTCAGACCCGTTCCCAAAATCGCCTCTCTGCAATGACAGCAATAAATTCATCTTTAAAGTTCGGATTATTTTTAGCAAATACAACGCCCAATAAATTATTTTCTCCCGATACCGGAAGATATTTCTCAGCATTCGTTGCAACTCCGATTGGTTTATAATGTTTATATACTTCTATGGAAAAATTCATCATCTCTTGGTTGAATTTCTTTTCTCGTTTCGAACTTCCTCCAACAACATAAAGTGCATCATATAAATTCGGATTTGTTGTTAAAAAAGTTTGGCTGACAGTGATTTTTGTTCCGTCAACTCCAGTTATTGTTCCCAGCTTTTCACTAATAAAATCTATAAAGATGCCGTGTTTCTTGAGTGCATGAATGACATCCCCTACTTCTTCATCGTCAAAATTATGACCTATCAAAATGCCAACTCTTAACGTTATTGGATATTTCGTTGCATTTGCTATACTTAAGGATGGGAAATGAGATGTGACTGAAACTTGGTTAACTCCGCTTGGCGGCTCGATTCCTACATAATCAGCTATCATGGTGGCCATTCCTGCATCCACATGGCTAAGCATTTGTATAGCTTTCTCACGAATTGAGTGACTTTGAACTTTACTGAGTTGAAAACAAAGTGCTTGAACCAAATGTTGTTTTTCAATAAACGATAAACTATTCCAGAAAATTTTTGGCTGAGAAAAGTAATCTTTAAATGAATCAGGGACAGCTTTAACTTTATAGCCCTCGACCTTCTCCGGATAATGCGTATAGCCGCCTTCGCTTGGATGAGATGGAACTGGAAAATTATTGGCCAGAGAATTTTTCTGGTAGTTTACTCTGTCAACAGAAATGAATTGGTTCATATATCCCCCTTGCATATAATTATGAACCGGGCAAACCGAACGATTAATCGGGATTTCATTAAAGTTTGGGCTACCCAGTCGATGCATTTGTGTGTCCCTATAGGCAAATAATCTTCCTTGTAAAATCGGATCATCTGAAAAATCTATTCCCGGAATGACATTGGCCGGATTAAATGCCACTTGTTCTACTTCTGAAAAATAATTATCTACATTCCGATTTAAAGTCATTTTACCAATAACGTCTACAGGGACAACCTCTTCCGGCCATAGCTTTGTCGGATCTAAAATATCGAAATCAAATTCAGCCGAACCCCCTTCTTCAAGTATCTGCACACCTAGTTCATATTCAGGGAATGCGCCGTATTCAATCGCATCCCACAAATCCCTGCGATGATAGTCGGGATCAACACCGGCAATGATTTGTGCTTCATCTAACAATAAAGAATGGACACCAAGGACAGGTTTCCATTGAAATCTGACATATGTTGATTTCCCACTTTCATTTACAAAACGAAATGTATTTATACTAAACCCCTGCATCATTCGCCAACTTCTTGGAGCCGTTCGATCTGACATTGCCCACATAACGAAATGAGTTGATTCCGGATTGTTCACAACAAAATCCCAAAAATTATCATGTGCAGAGGATGCTTGCGGGATATCATTATGGGGCTCTGGGTTCAGTGCATGAATCGCATCCGCAAACTTATAAGCATCGTGGAGTATGAAGACCGGTACCGAAAACATTAGTAAATCATAATTCCCATCTTCCGTATAAAACTTAGTTGAAAACCCACGTGGCCCTAGTGTTGTATCACTCGACCCTTTATTTCCTTGCAAATTTGAAAACCGGACAAAAACAGGCGTCCTTGCCCCACGTTCTTGAAGAAAACAAGCTTTTGTATATTGCTGCATTGATTTATAACATTCAAACTCGCCATGCGCCCCAAACCCTCTTGCCTGTACAACTCGCTCAGGTATCCTTTCATGGTCGAAATGCATTTGTTTTTCAAAGAAATGGATATCCTCCATTAAATTTGGACCACGAACTCCTGCTTTTAATGTATATTCATTGTTGGAGATCTTTACCCCTTCATTAGACGTTAGCCTCTTTCCTTTATTGGTAACACGGAACTGATTGAGTTGATCTGTTTTACGATTCCCACTCAACTTCTTGAAGTTCTTTGAATCACCCATGGAATCCCCCTCATATTAGTAAATTTCCATTCTCTAAGTATACGTATGCCAATAGGGAAGTCCAATATTCACTTCAGTCCCTCCATTACCACTCCGCAGTTCTCACTTATCAGCCCTTCAAAGATCGCTTCGATAAATACAATTACCGGGGCAAACAAACATATAAAGACCCGACTTCACAAAACAGAAGCCGGGATAAAACAGGTACATATCAGAGAGAGCAAATCCGATAGTACTTTTCTCAATGTTGTTCTCAAAAGATAATAACCAATAACCCTTCCATCCTTATCACACGAATACCTGACGTTGTTCTCAAAAGATATTTAACTATAAACCAATAACGCTACCCTAGCTTGGGTTGTCCTTTATTAATCGTATCCACCCTACATATCAAACAAACTCAACTGTTCTGTTTGACCGAGTCGCTCGATGACGACCGGGTCATGGTCTTGGAAGTATGCCCGGTGTAACCATTGCTCCTTCGTCATCACCTGTTTGTTATTATCGTTCGATTCCCTTAACCGGCAGCTGTAGATAATCGGGAAGTAATCTTGTAAAAATTTCCCTTCTGCATGGGCGGTCAACGTAATGATTTGGAAACCTAATTGTTCGGCGACAAAAAACACCGGACTTAATACGTGATCGCTTGAAGCTTTACCAAACGGGTTGTCCAATATAACGGCCCGATGAAGTTTCGTGTTGGGGCGATTTTGTTTTTTCTTTTCCGCTACATAATTTAAAATTCCTAAAAATAATGTCATATTTTTACTCCATTTTTCCCCGCCGGACCAGACATTACTTTGTTCCCATGAATACGATCTTGTCGTTACCTTGTTTTCATTCGTTACTTTTCGGCAGCTTACTTTCATTGCTTCATTCTTCATAACGTTTTGCAAGAGTTGCTTCGATTGTAGCCACATTTCGATATCTTTTCTTATTTTCATATCATCTTGACTGCCATCCGGTTTTATATAGCGTTCTGATTCTAATTGAGTTAGGATCCATTCGATATAATCTCTGATTCGTTTTTTTCCTTCCTCTTCTTCCCATTCCGGAATCGAGAACGAATAAATGGTTTTCCAGTCATCCCCTACTTTGACCTTTGTTTTTCTTGGAATTTCCCGCAGTTCTTCTACAATGGTTGTTAAATGCGTATGAATTTGGTTGATAAATGCCTGAAGAGCGGCATCTTCTTTGCGAATACTTTCGTTGGCATAATTTATTGCTATTTCAATTCGTTTGACCATGTTTCGCTGAAATTCGAGTAATTCGTCATACGTATCTTTAAAATCGACGCCGTTTTCCGCCATTTTTCGCATCTTAAAGTCGGAAATGGTTTGGCAAAACTGTCTGAACGTTTGTTTCCCGTTTCCGACATTTTTATTTTCCCCGTCAACATTTTCTCGGGCCGACTCCAGTTCACGGATTATCGATTGAACAGACGGTTTTCGGTGATAGGTAAACGCCATTTTCTCATCGGCATTTAAAGGAGTCGCTTCAATATTAGGTGCGTCAAAATGATGTTTTTCAATAAAACGGTCCATTTCCCGTTCAGCTTCATTAATCGATTGTATTTCTTTTTGAATACGGCTCAGTTGCGTATCAATATATTGTTTCTTTTCGTCCAAATCCCGTTTTTCTTGTACTAAAAGGTCTTTTTCTTCATCGAGAGTGGCTTCAGTAAACTCGACTATTTCCACATCAGGATAATTCCGTTGAAACTGGTCAATCGTCAATTGCCATTTTCCTTTTTGCCCTTCTTTTGCCGCCAATTTTTCTGTTTTCATCTTGTCCAAACGTTTAACTTCTTTGGCTAATTGAACCATTAGCCGGCGTGTGTTTTCCATTAATTGTTCGCCATCACTCGGAAAAACTTGTTCTTCATTGAGTTGTGATTGCTCTTTCCGAAGTTCGTCCATATCTAATTGGACTCGGTTGATATTTTGAATGGCATTTTCCCGTCTTGCTTTCCATTCTCCGTAACTTTTACTGATTTTCTGCAATTTTAATTGAATCGTGTTCATTTTTTCTTGAATGGCCAGTTTACTTTCTCCGGTAAAAATCGGACTATAGGAACGCACAGCTTGATATTCATCAAGATTTTCATAGAATCTTAAACTAGACTCGAGATCCCATTTTCGTTCTACCAGTGATTTTTCCCGCATTTGATAATCAGTCAACTGCCGGTTCCAACGGGTCATCTTTCTTTGAATATTTTCCAATTCATTCATTAGTTGTTTTTCCTTTTTCTTCGCCTCTTCTACTTCACGGACGTATTGAAAATATTCCATCGCCCTTTCCAAATTTCGTTCCAATCCCTGCATTTCTTCTTTGTATTCAGAAATCGTTTCAGCAAATTGTTTTCCTTTTTCTTGGCAGATCCCACCCTTTTCCTCTTCATTCTTGATTTTTCTTGACATTTCATCAATTTTTCGAATATGTTCGGAACGGGATTCATCTAATAGTTGGACTTTTTCAAACGGGTACATGGTAATAAATTGTTGGAAATCTCTTAAGCCTGTCTCCCATTTTTTCAGTTCTTGTTCTTTTGCTTCCCGAGTATCGGTTGCCGCTTTTGCCCGCTCCTTGATTTCTGTTTTCCAATGGTCAAAAGCCTCTTCGTTCATTCCTTTTTGCCAATGAAGCGGAATCACCCATGTATGAACGTCATCCGTCATGATATCAACTGTAGCTGCTTCTTCCAACGTCATTACTTGGATTGGAAAATGCAATTGTTCAGCTGACATCTGCAATTTTTCTTGTAAGGCCGGTTTCGATTTATTCGTTGTGATGAGTGTAAGTGACCATAGTGGATAGGAACACATTTTCTCGTATTCATGTTCATCAAGGGTTTGTAAGTACTCGACACCGGTAAGAAGATAGTCAAATTGGTTTTTCCACGATTTTATGTGAGAATCAATATAGGAATCGCTGAAAAACAGTTGCTGTTTGCCGTAATCGTCTACCAATCGGTATGCAATCCGTTCTTTATATAGCAACTCTTTTTTCTCTTTTGATAAAATATCAATCGACTCCTCAAGTCGAGAGAAAATTGATTTTTCCAGATCATAAATTGACTCAAGAGACGACCACCCGGGGCGGAGAAGACTTAATTTTTCAATAAGTATTCGCTGTTCATAATCAATTCTTTCCCTGTCATTCTCAATAAGGTTTAAAGAATTTTGCACTTGTTCCCGTTCTGTTTTCAGTTCATCAATACTTTTACTGATTTCTTTTTGCTCATGTTCCAATTGTTTTATTTCTCCAGTTAATCGGATGACTTCTTCATCTAAAAATTGATAACGGTCTTGCCAAAGTTTATATTCACTTTCCACCTTTTGTTGTTTCGGATTAGCAAGGAGCAATTGTTCCAGTTTTGCTAAATCCGTTTGACGTGTACGAATCTGATTTTCAATCGCAGCTGTTTCTTTTTGTTTTTCCGATTCGAGTTTCCCGGCTTCATCCAATTGTTTTTGAATCGCTTCGATTTGTTCCTGAATCGGGTTCAACTCGTATTGAACTTGAGAAATTTCTTTTTTAATCTCGTCCATTGTTTCAACAAAGTAGCCGAGCAATGACCGTTTTGCCTCCTCCAGCTGGATTTCAAGGTCCTCCAATTCTTCTGTTTGGTCCAGCTTTTCGATTTCTTTTTCAATCATGGTTAATTCGTCTTGATAGTTCTTTAACTCCAATTTTAGTTTGGCGAGTTTTAAAGAATAATAGTCCCTGTTAACATTGGCCAACTCCTCTTCCCTTTGGCTAAAATTGGCATAAACTTCTTCATATTCTTTTTCCAGCGCCGTAAATTTCGATTTTTCTATGGCGATTTGGTAGGAAGCTTTTTTAACTTGGTAATGATCATAAGCTGATTGCCACTCTGCTAATGTTTGCATCATTCCATGGTGTTCTTCATTCATATTGCTTTTTTGCATCTGGATTTCTTCCCAAATGCCTTTTGCTCGCTGCTTTGTCTTGTCGTATGCAAGTTTTGCTATATGAAGCTTTTCAAAGGTTGCCACATACTTTTCCAACTCAGCTTGAATGCGTTTATTTTCTTCAATCGTTTCCTTTAATTTTTTATATTGTTTTAAGCTTTCATGTCGCTTTTCAAACATATCGGCAAACATTTTCGGATCATGACCGGCAATCGAGTTTTCCACTGTTGGGATTAACAGCCGGTCGAATAATTGATTCGTACTTTTACAATCATCAAAGAAAGCTTCTACACCGCCTTCTGAGCTATTGATTTTAACAATGCTATCCCATTCTTCGGCAATAATATGGTACTGTTCTTCAATGAATTTTCGATATTCTTTAATTGTGGAGAAGGTTCTTGCTAAAAAATTTCTGTCCCGCATGCCGCTATAGTAATCTTGCATTTCTCCTTTTTCCGCCGGACGTTTTCCATTTTTCCCTTCCCTGACAAACGGCATTTCCTCTATACTGTGAGCGTCACCCGCTCCGTACTCATACACATAACGCAATGAATCCAGTCCGTCTTTTGTTGTAAACAGTGTAACCGCGGTAACGACGTAGCGTCTCGGTCTTTCATTAATTAACCATTCAATCGCAATATGGGCCGGTGCGTTTTCAAGAACTAATGTGTTTTTTATTTTTCTTTCAGCCAGGTCAGTATGGGGAATGATCGCCTGTAGGACCGTTTGAATAAAAACCGTTTTCCCGCCGCCGTTTTCAAGTAGAATTGCACCATTGTACCCATCAAAGAAAAACAGTTCATCATTATAGCGTTTCTTTCCCTCTTCATACACTACATTTGTTAGTCGGATTTTACTGATAGCCGGCATCTTCATTCTCCTTTTCAAAACCGTAAATAAATTCAAAAATTCCTTTGTTGAATTCGACTTCCATAAAGAACCGCTGAATAATGGTCATCGCCTTTTCAGTCAAAGTCACTTCATTATTACCGATATCTTGGATTAAATCTTGGTCTTTTAAAAATCTTCGTACCGTGTCGATAAAGCTTAATCGACTGATCGTATTTCCGGACTGTCGTTTGGCGGTTTCCTTAATATCATCCATATCATCCCATTTCTCGATGATTACCGTCCAATTATAAGAAAACTCTTTTTCTAGTTCTTTTAGCTCATCGATATCATGAGACTTCAGTTGGTCGATGCGGTCCTGGATAGAATGAACCCAGTCTTCCAATGACAGAAATTGTCTTGTCGGCTCATGGCTTTGATAGGAGTCATAAAAGCTGCCAAATAAGATTAATGTACAAAAATAGAGCAAATAAATGTCTCCGTTCGTTGCGCCAGACCGTAAATAATTTTTCTTAATCCAATCATTGGATACGTGGAATGGAGAAAGCCTTGTTTTTGGTACGAAGAAAAGTTGTTCACTTGTTTTAATGATGACACAATCGACTTCGTAACTAAATAGGTCTAGTAATGCGCGGATATCGTCATCGGCATTGTATAGTTGGACACTATCAACACCAAGTACACCGTCTCGTGCCAATTTTGTATACAGTTGAAAGGCTTGGATTACTTTACTCTCTGAATAGTCCATCGTCTGTCCCCTCCAATTCAAATGTCATATCCTGGATGGAATACCTGTCGACTTTTTGAATAATTATATTTCTTTCCGTTACTATTAACACCCGTCCGTTTAAGCTGGACAGTGCCTCACCAAGCACCGTTTTGCCGCTTGTTTCATCCTCGTTTCCGTGATGAACCGGTGAACGCTGGTGCAAAATCAGCCAGAAGTCGTAAAAGTATCTTTGTTGATAGATCTCCTCCATCCCTTGATTTTCCAAATAGGCAAAAAATCCGGATAATGTTCGAACACCATTGTTTTCATAGGATTGAAGAAACAGTTCCATTAATTCACCGTATTTTTTTGTAAGCCATAAACGATACGGATCATTGGTATTGTCATCGTTTACGTCAAGGAAATGATATTCCACTTTTTCCTCGCGTTCCTCAACCAGGTTTTGTTCCGCCAAAACAGTAAGGGGTGACCATGTCCGATTTTCCTCTACTTTTAAAAACGGATGAAGCAACCCTTTCATTGCGTCCATGGGCAGTGGTGCTGATACGACTCGTGACACTAAATCCTGATCAAAATTGAACGATTGCATGCCTGCATAATAAAGCGATTCCTGCGCTGTCATTAAGGTTGTATTTTTTAAATGAAAAGTCTGGTCAAGTAAGTGGGAATGCTCATAATGCACTTCTTCCAGTTCGCGGTTAATTTTTAAAATATAATTGTACGCATTTCGTTCTTTCTTATGGACATCTTGGGCATATAACCGTTCCCTTGTTTCTTTGACAAAATTACGCAACTCCTTAAATTCCTCGTCTTCCCGTTCGAGCCGGCCGTAAATATCATCGAGAAGCTGTTTGTAACGTTCAAAGGTTTCCTCAGATACTATGCTGCGCTGGATTTCATGTTTTAATTTCTCCATGCGGTCCTCAAGGGTTTCCACATCAATCCGCATTTCATTAATTTGTCTGAGGGCCCCTTTAAACTCGCCCTTTTCCAGCTGTTTTCGTAAAATTAATTGATTGATTGACAATTGAAACTCGCTGTAAAACTCTTTTGTGGCAAAAATCAGTTCCAGTCCGTCGTCATCCAATGTATAATACTGTGCATTTGTTTGCACATCAAAATTGTTTGCTTTTAGTATTGAATATTCGATGACACCCGTTTCCTTTTTTTCCCAATCAAAATATTCATAGCTTCGTTTTTTCCCATGTGTCGGTCTGAACGTTTGAATGATGGTCCGGGCATACTCTTCATATTTCTCGTCACGCAATATATAAACTTGATGGGTCATTTCTTTAAGAAAGGCCGCCAATTGCTTAACACCTGTTTTTGATTCACGAATCAGTTTATTTTCAAAGAAAAATAGTAAAGCTAAAAGACCAAGGCCTTTCATATCAATGTTTTTACCTTCTAAGTCAACTTCCCGTTTCCGTTCCAAATCGTATAACGGGTCAAAGAGGGCAAGCCTTCTCATCCGCTCCATGTAACCGGTCGTTATTTCTTTTAGATCAAGGCTTTCCAATCAGATTCCCTCCAAATCGCTTGCAATTGTTTCGATTTTAGTATTTCTTGCGGATAATAAGTTCCCAGTCGTAATAATTTTTGAATTTTGTCTTGATGGAGTTTAGAAAAATTTGTTAAAAAAGCTTGTAATGCTTCTCGATTTTCTAATTGGTAACCTTTTCCTTTTACCGGTTCTTGGGCTAAACAGGCAATGTAAAACGGCAATGCTAATTTTACCGATTGTCGCTTCGTTAACGAGTACCAAATAGACACACCTTCTCGGTCAAGGTCGCCAAAATAAAAAAACTCATGATTGGCTTCGACCGGATATTGAGCGGGAAATTGTTCAATGCTTTTAATAATTACTTTGCCGCTACCATAAATTAAGGTTGAAAATTCGGTATCCACGAGGGCCGGCAACAATCCTTGATACGTCGTTTTATTTTCAACAATAAGATGGAATTGGTTCTCTCTATGAATTTGTCCCGGATTAACCGCAAACATTAACGGTTCTGAAACCGGAATAATTTGTAACCGTTCATAAAGACCAATCCGTTCTAAAACTTCTTTTCCTCCCTTTTCGACAATCCATTTTTCATCATGTACCAGTTCAAAACTACGCTCAGGTGCCGGAACCGGTTCATTGGGGAAACCAAACGCTTTTAAATAATGATCGATTTTTTCAATAAAGGGAAGGTCTTGTTTCCATACGACCGGATCAATCCGGAAGTATTCATCAAGTAGTATGGCGGGATGCAATTTATTCCGGTATATTTGCAATTCTTGGTGATGGCTTGAGGCCAAAACACTTTTTTGAATACGGTACTGATAGGCGAGGGATGGAGTCCGTGCCGTCCGTCCTTTGGATTTTACCATTTCCAGTATCTGGTCCTTTTCCAATTGCAGAATGACGTCCGCAAACTCCTCATAAGTATGAACGAAGGATTTTGTCAATTCTTCTAAACGGGTTAAATCTATCATACGTTTCGGATAAACAGAGAGGATTCTTTTTAATTCTTCCAAACCTAGCACTCCTTTAAACTCACAACTTTTTCTTTAGGTACTTTTATTTTACTAAGGGATTGCGGAAATGTCATTCGTACCTGACTATATTCAGATAGAAAGTTTTGGATGCTATTCCAAAAAGTTTATGAGGAGAACTCATAAAGAGGAATTTATGAGTTCTCTCCTTATCCGGGCTTCTGGACTTAATTCAGCCATCTGTTTCACCTCATTGGGATTACCTTTTTAACTCATCCTTTAATTCCAAAACCTCAGATTCCGTTAATCCTGTAATCTTAATGATCAAATGAAGGTCTAAACCTTCCATCAACATCATTTTCGCATCTTCCCGTTTGCCTTCTTTTATGCCTTTTTCTATGCCTTTTTTTATGCCCTCTTCTATGCCTTCCCCACGAATGGAATTTATATCCTTTAATGCTTTTTCACGGGCTTCCGCCAACATCCGCGCTTCCCTGTCCATACTTACTGTGCGCAACATATCTACCGCATTTTCTATTATCGGGTCTTGATTTGCCATCTCTTCCCACCTCGCATCATCTTCATTTGTTAAAAAGCGTATCCATTTTGCCATCCGGTCATTCGGATGAATCAGATTTTCTTTGTCTTGCCTGACAAACTTCGGCATTTCAATAAAATGGAGTTGCAGTAAATCCGGGTACGGCTCAAATGTCCGCTTTTCCATTAACCGGTAACAGCTATGATACATATCCGTCGTAAAGTAAGAAAAATCAAGAAAATTAATCGTTACCACTTTTTTTAAGTCACGATATTCATTCCCTTTATCCAGTTGTTCCTCGAATAATTTTGCTCTGTAGTACAATGACCTTTTGTCGATATTTCTTTGATTTACTCTTTGCATTTCAAGATTGACATGGCCAAAACCGGCGACCTTTGCCCGAATATCCAAAATCGCATACTGATCTGTTACGTTTGTTTGAAACGTTAATGGATTAGTAATTTCTACGGTTCCTAAACTCAGTCCTTTTGGTACATTGAAAACATCATTCAATAATGCCAATAGTAACTTATTTGACTGTTTCGTGCCCCGACCAAAAATGAATTTAAAAACAAAATCATTTTTTGGTTTGAGCCAAAAAATCGGAAGTTTATAAACCATACGTAACTTAACTCGTTCCTTTCATTTTTATTATACAAAATTTCATGTATTAAAAAACGAATGATGGAAGTTTTAAATAAATTTTATTTGTAGCAGTGCTTGTAAAAACGGGGATGAACTTACACACTTTTATTGGAGAGGGACATTAAGCTGACATTTTTAGTAATAATTCGACATAGGTAAAAAAAATCCTTCTAAATCAGGAAAAATTTTTATATTGACGGAGTTTCGCAAACTCTGTATGATTATTAGGGATTTTGCATAGAGAAACAGGTTTTTAACTTGAAGGGAGTCTGCCGTTAATGGCTGAAAATAAAATAAGTTTCTGGATTTTAACCGCTTTGGTTGTTGGAAACATGGTTGGTTCGGGGATTTTTATGCTACCAAGGACACTTTCGGAAGCCGCCAGCCCTGCAGGTGTTTTACTCGGATGGGGTGTAACCGGATTTGGTGTTTTGTTCTTGGCTTTGGTTGTTGGAAATTTAGCGATACGAAAGCCCGAGTTACACGGAGGACCGCAAATTTACGCAAAGGAATTGTTTCCGAAAAATTCAAAAACCTCACTTATATCCGGTTTTATGTCCTCATGGGGTTATTGGATTGGAAATTTTGCCGGAAATGCAGCAATTATTACAACCTTTGCAAGCTATTTATCAACATTCTTTCCAATATTGAATAGTAAATTAGTAATAGTTGAAATTGGCCCATTCACACTTTATTCAGGAAATCTATTAACATTTTTTGTCTGTTCAATCCTTTTATGGGGATTGCATATAATCATTTTAAAAGGAATGGATGGTGCGGGAAAACTGAACTTTGTTGCAACCGCAGCAAAAGTGATTGGGTTCTTCCTGTTTATCATTATTGCTTTATTTGCATTTGAAAAAAGTAATTTATTGCCCCTTTACGCCCCAAGATATGAGGAGACAGGTCTATCTCTTGGCTTAGGCGGCCAAGTTTATCACGCAGCAATTTCAACGTTATGGGCATTTTGTGGGGTTGAATCTGCCGTCGTATTTTCCGGACGAGCGAAAAAAAAGCAAGATATTAAAAAGGCAACAATAATCGGTCTCTTGTTGGCATTGGCTATTTATATCGGAATCAGTTTATTAGTAATGGGAATCCTTCCTCAAAATCAATTAGTGCAATCAGAAAAGCCTTTAGTTGATGCGATGGAAATAGTTTTAGGTCCAATTGGTGCTTATTTACTATCCGGCCTGGGCATTATCAGCTTACTCGGCTCGACCATTGGATGGATTTTATTAAGCTCCGAAGTTCCTTATCAAGCAGCAAAACAAGGGATTTTTATTCCGGCCTTTGCAAAAGAGAATAAAAAAGGAATGCCGGTTTTTTCATTAATCCTGACAAACGCATTTACCCAAGTATTTCTTTTTTCAACCATTTCAAACTCGATGGCCAGCGCCTTTGATTTTGTTATCTATATTGCTACCCTTGCCTTTCTTGTTCCTTATTTGATCTCCTCCTTATATCAACTGAAATTAGTTGTGACTGGGGAAACATATTTGGATCATTTTGGCAGGTGGTCGGATGGAATCATCGCCTGTCTTGCCACCCTTTACTCAACATGGGCCATTTTTGCCGGAACCTCTGATTTAAAAACATTTCTTTTTGGAATGATTTTATTGGCAAGCGGTATGTTCTTCTTTCCACTGCTCCGTAAACAAAAAAATGTACCAACTAAGCAATCTGCCGCATAAAGGGGAAGTCAAAAGCGCAGGACCGAAATAGTAGTCTTTACAGATAACAAACACAAAAGAAAAGGAGCTATTCAGTTAGCCCCTTTTTCCCTTTGACTTAACTCTCTTTTTACTGTTGCGGTGCAGAAGGTGTAGAAATACTTTGTAGTGCTTCTCCGGCCTCATTTGCATAAATATTTTCTGTGGCAAGATCACCCAAGGCCACCATTCCGACGATTTGGCCGTTTTCTACAACAGGTAAGCGGCGAATTTGATGCTTAGCCATCAAATCGGCTGCTTCATGTACATCCATATTTGGCGTTCCACTGACAATTTGTTGTGCAGTCATCACTTCTGAAACAAGTGTTTGTGGATGTTCTCCCTGTGCGGTTGTACGAAGCGTGATATCCCGATCTGTAATGATCCCTACAATCTCCCCGTTGTTATTAACGACCGGCAGTGAACCAATATTATACTCACTCATTAATGCTGCGGCTTCTTGAACCGTTTGTGATTCTTTAATCGTTACTACATCTGATGTCATAATTTCATTTAAATTGCGTGCCATATCATGAACCTCCATTAAAAAATATATTATTTTCATTTCTTCAATTTATAACAATCAAAAGTACAAAATGATCCGTCGGCAACTTTTTTTCCAAAAGTAACATTCAGAATCTTTTTCTCAAAAATCATTCCCATGTAAAATAAAAAAATTATGAAGAAAATATTACGATTCCTCTTTTAATTCACGAATTTCCACCACTGTCCGTTCTTCCAAAGGACCTCTCAGATGGACGGTGGCCGTTCTTCCGTCTTCATTCAATTCATCAACCCAGACAGAAACTCCATTATATGTAACTTCTACATCATTTGGAGAAGATAATATTTGCTTTATTCTAGTTTGATCCATCGTTTTCCCCCTTCCTTTTGAAACTACTTATAGAGTTTGCAAATGGTTCATTATTATACAAAAACAATGCAGCGAAATCGTCCGTCCCATTTCACGCATCTTTAGTCCCCATCACTTCATTTCAAAAAAATAAATATCAGCATTTTATCTCAAACTTGTCCTAATCGATATAAAATAATTCCCCTCCTTTTGATTAGTTTTTATCACCCGGATACATTGATGTATAATAGAAGCGTGTTTATTTCATTATTTATTGGAAGGTCGGATTGTTATGAAAGAAATGAATGCGATAAAACTTACTTCGTTAACGACAAAAGGCGGTTGCGGTTGTAAGATTGGGCCGAGTGATTTGGAAGAAGTGTTGCGATTGTTGCCACCTTCGAAAAAAGATCCCAATTTACTTGTCGGTCTCGATACAAGTGATGATGCTGGTGTATATAAAATTAGCGATGACCTCGCTCTTGTGCAGACGGTGGATTTCTTTACCCCGATCGTTAATGACCCCTATTCATTTGGTCAAGTCGCCGCTGCCAATGCAATTAGTGATATTTATGCAATGGGTGGTAAACCTTTAACAGCTTTAAATATTGTTGCCTTTCCAATTAGTAAATTAGACAAAAGTATCCTCTCCGAAATTTTGCGAGGAGCCCAAGAAAAACTGGAAGAAGCCGGTGTAACGTTGGTTGGTGGGCACTCCATCGATGACCAAGAACCGAAATTCGGTCTTGCTGTAACCGGTTTGATTCATCCGGATCAAGTTAAAACAAATGCAGGAGCTGTTCCCGGTGATAAACTGATTTTAACAAAACCGATCGGCGTTGGAATATTAACGACCGCGATTAAACGAGATTTACTCAATGATGAACAAATTTCACGGGTTACTAAAGTTATGACTACTTTAAATAAAACAGCTGCAGAATTGATGAAAAAGTATGAAGTCCATGCTTGTACCGATGTAACAGGTTTTGGTCTGTTGGGTCATGCAACTGAAATGGCTAAAGGAAGCAGAGTTGGTCTAAAAATTAGAAAAAACCAAGTTCCAATTCTTAAGGGTGCCCGTGAATTGGCGGAACAAGGCGTACTTCCCGGAGGATCAAAAAATAACTACGCTCATGTACAAAATATGGTTACGTTTCCCGATACAATGGATCAAGTCGACCGCCATATATTATGTGATGCCGTTACTTCCGGCGGTTTATTGATGAGTGTAGCTGCAAACGATGCAGAACAATTATTAACGGACCTTAAAAATGCCGGTTTGGAAGCAAATTTGATCGGTGAAGTGAGTGTAGAACCTGTTGGACATGTCATAGTTGAATAATATGCAACTTCAACCAGTGGAGGAATCAATATCCCCCACTGATTGTTAAGTGACAATGCAAACGCATAATGGGTAACCCCTTTCCACTTGCCAAAAAAATTGAAGGTTTTTTAACTCACTAACAATAGTGGAAAGAAAGGTCCTTTTTGGAGGTAAAACGAATGTTTACAAATATTACGGTCACAGAATTAATCCCATTAATAGAAAAGAAACAGATGACATTAATCGACGTCAGGTCTCCCATTGAGTTTGAAAATTTCTCCATTCCGACTAGTATCAATATTCCTTTTTTTACCAATGAAGAACGGGCAGAAATCGGTACCATTTACAACCAAGTCAGTGAAACAGCGGCAAGAGATCGCGGCTTGGAAATTATCTCGGCGAAACTGCCTGATTTTATTAAGAAATTCAAGGCAATCAATGGTGAAAAAACGGTCTTTTGTTGGCGGGGCGGGATGCGGAGTCGGACAACAGCAACACTTTTAGATTTAATGAATATTCATGTCCACAGATTGGACGGAGGGATCCGTGCTTACCGAAAATGGGTAATCGAACAGCTGGAGAATATCCAATTACCACCTGTTGCTTATGTTCTTAGCGGTTTAACCGGAACCGGGAAAACGAAAATTTTACAGACTTTACAAAAGGAAGGCTATCCAGTGATTGATCTGGAAGGAATGGCGAATCATAAAGGATCAATTTTTGGCCATATCGGTCAGCGTCCCAACAATCAGAAAACCTTTGATGCTTTGCTCGTCCATCGACTAAGGGAATTACAACATGCACCATTTATTATGTTTGAATCTGAGAGTAGTCGGGTTGGCAAAGTGACCCTTCCGCATTTTTTATTGGATTTAAAAGGGAAAAGTAACTTTTTGATGATTGAATTACCGATAGAAGAACGAATCAACGAAATTTTAGAAGAATATCGGCCATGGGATAACCAATCGGAATGTTTAGCCGCTTTTCTTAAAATAAAATCACGTATTCACACTCCGGTTGCCAATCAAATTGAGCAAGACCTTAAATCTGAAAATTATAAGCAAGCTGTCCGGTTACTTTTGGAATATTACTATGATAAACGCTATAAACAAATCGAGCCACAATATCCTGACTCGGAAAAAATAATAATACATGTAAAAAATATTGATGAGGCCATACAAGTCGTAAAACATGTTATCCCTCGGATAGGCTCGGATCAAATTATCCTTTAAACTTTTATTATTTTGAATCCTCATTAAGGGAATAAAAATCCTTAGATCGAAAACCCTCTTTACAAATAAAGGAAATTTGTGATGAAAGCAGGTTGAAGTTGGGTGAAAAAAAAGCGAATCTTGGTAATTGCTTGCCTGATTGTATTCATATATATTTTCAATCAAAAATTTGATTTTGCGGAAGAAATTAACTTATTAGCCAAGTCACAGGAAGACTCAGCAGAAAATGACACAAGCGAAATTAAAAAAATCCAATTAGATGTACCACTCATCAATCAAATGGAACATCCCCGCCTTTACAATGGGTGTGAAGTAACAAGTCTCGCCATGTTACTAAATTATCACGGTATAGAAGTGACAAAAAATGAATTGGCAGAAAAAATAGCTAAGGTGCCACTTCAATATGACGATGGTCTTTACGGAAATCCAAATGTCGGATTTGTCGGCAATATGGAGGATGGACCAGGGCTTGCTGTATATCACGAACCGATTTATCAGTTAGCTGTTCAATATGCCGGCAAAAAAGTCATAGATTTAACAGGAGAAACATTTGAAAAAGTTATTAAGCAATTACAAAAAGGGTTGCCGGTTTGGGTAATTGTAACAAATACATTTCAACCGGTACATAATTTCCAAACTTGGGACACGCCACAAGGGGAAATACAGATCACCTTCAGCGAACACAGTGTGGTCATAACCGGATTTGATCAAGAATATCTATATTTGAACAACCCTTATGGAACGAAGAATCAAAAAGTGGACAGACAAGCTTTTATCCAAGCTTGGGAGCAGATGGGGAAACAAGCGATTGTGATAACAAAATAAAGGAATCAAGCCGCATGTGTTTCTTTGGATAGGGTTAGTTGTGAATTTTCTGATGACAGGCTATTTCTTTGTGACTAAAAAATGTCCTTGTGGTTCGAGATTAGAATAGTTCATACATTCGTGTTTCTTGTGATTAGGGTAGGGCAATTTTCCTTGTCAATTGGACATGTTAATCTATTTTTTAACGTTGATAAATCGGTTTTTCCTGTTTTTTGTTAGGATATTTTTTGTCTGTATAACAAAGAATAGAAATATTGCAATAATCTACTCAGAAATTGGCATAAGTAATTAGGAAAGTTCCGATTTGCTTAAGAATACTGGTTAAATTCATCCATATTTAATATTCAATAGGAGGCTAGACGTGAATACGCCCAATTACTTTTGGTTTTTCGTATTATCAGGAATTAGCCTTATCGTCTTTATCATTACAATCATCAAACATAAAGAGAAAAAAAGATTAGTTCAAACCTATTTTTTTATCAGCGGGTTAGCCTATATTGTCGACTATTTTATATTGATCATCTTCCAGGGCTATGATTATAAACCAAATTTAATTAAGACCTTTTGGTTTGATTCCACTCTTGGGTCAATTGTTTCACAAGGACTTGCCATACCGACAGCTGCCAGCGTAATTGCTGCCTTTCATTATCCATTTGTAATGATTATTCTCACCACCATATCATTTATAGGGATAGAGGAATTATTCATAAAATTTGAACTATATGATCATCATTGGTGGAGGACATGGATTACTTTTTTACTACTACCTATTTGTTTTTATTTAGCAAAGTTCTGGTATGAAAAGCTCAAAAATCCGACAAGAGTCGTGCGATATATTACTATGTACTTGACGATCTCTGTTTATTCCAACACCCTTCAATTCTTGTTGTTAGTCGTTTTTTCTACCCATCTTTATTCAGTTGAATGGTTTTCCGATCCCTATAGAAATACCTTGGCTCTAAATGCTCTAATCATCTTTTTATTCATGTTCCTCATTACATTTGTGGTAATGTTTCAATTTAAATGGTATTGGATTGCCGGAGTGTTATTTTTTAAATGGCTGCTAGATGATTTCTTAGTAAAAAAAGAGCTTTTATTCCTAGCAGAAAATTGGAATCTCTTCTATTTTTCAATATTACATCTTATAACCATTGTCTTGTTTCGATTTATTTATGTTAAATGGTTCACGAATATTCCAAAGCATTATAACCAAATTTACAGATAAAGCTTTATCTTATACTTTAAGAACATAAAGTAAAAAGGGTGCCATCCGTTATTTCAGAATGGCACCTTTTTGCTGAAGAAAAATCATATTTTTCTCAAACGCAAGTAAAAGATTGGATTTGTCGCAAATCAATACCAAAATAAACCCACGTAAACCCGATCCATCGCCAACCTGCTACTGATCTTCTACCTACAAAAATCGGATAAAACCAGAATTGCTGACCATTGTTCAGCCAAACATAGGTGTATCTAAACAAGCAACGACGAATACCACCCGGATCTACCGCAAATACTCCCGCTTGTTGTGTCGGGATAAAAGATGGAGGTGCACCAGTTGGGGGGCCTCCCTGTTCTCCCCCACCAGGTTGCCCGATTGGAGGCGAAAAGCTTGGTGGACCCTGCTGTGGTCCCAAAATTCCTCCCGGGAAAAAGGGTGGTAGATTAAATTGTCTTTCATCATAGGCGGCCGGAAAATAGTCTGCCATCGGGTACAACATTGGATGGTAATACTCAGTTCGACTATTTTCATTATACTCATAGTAGGGGCTGTAACTTTGATACATAAGCATCTCTCCTCTTCCTTTCCATTCATTTCATCATATTCATTTAGTCATCTACCCATCAACTTGTACCTAAGAATTGTGTGTTTGCCTATTTCCCGGGATTCTTTCAATGTTCATTCGTAAATTTGTTATGTTGTTTTAGCTAAGATGAATTTTATGAAAAGGACTCACGAAATCCAGTTTCGCTTGAATATGCTTCAATTTCATGTATAATAATTTTTAAGTATATAGGTAAAATTGTTTTCTAGGGTTCCGCAATGATTATGTTGGTCCGGTCCGAGAGAAAACTCACAGTTCTATAGCTGTGCCACGGAGGGATAAAAGCCCGGGAGAAACTGAATTCAACAGTTTTCTCTCAGGGCTTTTTTGTAGCACAAAACTGGAGGTGCGTTTTGATGAATCAACAATGGATGCGAGTCATTATAGCAGCTATTTTGGAAATATTTTGGGTGATTGGTTTAGCCCATGCTGATAGCTTTTGGACTTGGACAGGAACAATAGTGGCTCTAATTCTCAGCAATTACCTAATGATCACAGCTGCACAAGTTCTTCCTGCCGGGACGGTTTACGCAGTTTTTGTCGGATTAGGAACAGTAGGTACGGTGATTTCAGAGATTCTTTTCTTTAGTGAACCATTTAGGTGGGAAAAAATCTTATTAATATTCCTATTATTAATCGGCGTAATTGGCTTGAAATTAGTCACAGATCATCAAGTTGAAGAAGGAGAAAAAATGTGATGGCTTGGTTTTCATTAATTTTGGCAGGCTTATTTGAAGCATTTGGTGTGGCGATGATCAATCAATTGCAGAAAACGAGAAATTGGCAAACGATCGTTTTATTAATTCTTGGATTTGGTTGTAGTCTGCTATGTTTAGGTTATTCATTACGATTTTTACCAATGGGAACAGCTTATGCCATTTGGACAGGAATCGGTGTCGTTTTTGGTACCTTAATCGGAATGTTTATTTATGGAGAGTCGAGAAATTGGAAAAGGGTCCTGTTTATTGCGATTATTTTATGTTCGACTATTGGCTTAAAACTTGTCTCTTAATTAAAAATGCTTCTATTTAAACATGGTCTATCATATTCCTCTGTAATTCATAAATTTTTAAAAATAATTATATCCAATAAATTTCTGATATTGTGGTATAATCTATCAATAACTGCTGTTTGGGTTTAATTTTGGAGGAACATATGAAACAAAAAAACTTAATTAAAAAGTATGATAAGCAAGTAACGATGTATGAAAAAAATCGGGAAAATCCAAACATGGCTGCATGGAGAAGGAAAATCATAAATTCGGCCTATGGTAACATTCTTGAGGTTGGTATTGGAGTGGGCGCGAATTTTTCCCATTATAACAAAGAGAAAGTTCATATATCCCCCTCCTCTCCTTTATTATGTCCAGAAGAGGGCGGGGCTATTTGTTGGTCATTTTGCTTTTTAAAAACAGGCAGAATGTTGTTTTTAGGTAACAGGACTGTACACTAGTTTTGGTTATAAATAAAAACCAGATTTGGAAAAAACTTTAAAATAATGCAAATCTTCATTTGAAAGGTAAAACTTGTTTGTGCATGGGTAATTTTCCGAATATATTTTGGTCATTTTTTGAATCCTACTTAATAACGAACTGTGTTTTACTGTATCCTTCCTTCGTTTTATTGACTTCCAAGATCGCAGGGATTGCATTTTTCAGCTCTTGAACATGGGAAATAATCCCAATCATTCGACCGGTTTGTTGTAAGTCGATTAATGTATCAATGGCCTTTGTTAAGGATTCCTCATCCAGTGAACCAAATCCCTCATCAATAAACATCGTATCGATCGACACGCCGCCTTGATAACTTTGAATCACGTCTGCCATACCGAGAGCAAGTGACAAGGACGCATTGAACTTTTCACCGCCGGATAATGTTTTTACATCACGTGTTTGTCCCGTGTAGGAATCATATATATCGAGTCCAAGGCCGCTTTGTTTCCCTCTTGCTTCTTGCCGCTCACTGCGAAGTAACACATATTGACCATTTGATAAACGCTTTAGCCGTTCATTGGCAGCAATCAGAATTTGCTCCAGAAATTCAATTTGTAAATAGCGCTCAAAAGAAATCTTTTTATCATTTTGTCCACGAATCACATCATAGAGATCTGCGACAATGTTTTTCCGTCTTTCAAATTCTGTCACACGCTCATTTGCTTCAAAAATGTTTTTCTGCAACTTTCTCACATGCTGTAAATACTGTTCTGATTGTCTTAACTGTTCTTGTGCCTGATCGAAGGCTTGTTTTAATTGATCCAGTTCGGTTTTTAACTCGTTTAAATCAACTTTATGTTTATCTTTTAATGTTTCATGCAAATCTTTCACCAGAAGCTGTAACGAAGCAATATTGTTATAATAAGATTCAATTTCCGCTTTTAACTGTTTTTGGCTTGTTTCTGCCATTTTTGCCTGACGATATGTTTCTTCATTCGAAAACCCGGCTTTATGCAACATTTCAATAAATTGTTGTTCCGCTTTTTCTTTTTTCTTACGGCTTTCATCCAAAGCGAGTTTTGCATTTTCTAAGTTTACCTTTGCTTTGGCGACTTCTTCTTTCGCTGATTGTATTTGTTTTTGTGCCTGTTCCCAAGCTTGTTCCATTGTCTTTTGAATCGCTTCTGTATCAGCGATTTTTGCCTTTAGGACGGATAGTTGTCGTAAATCTTCCGGAATCCGGTTTAATTGTTCTTGATAGACAGCTTTATTTGCTTGATAGGCAGTATTGTGTAATTGGTAGTCTTCCGTCACAGATTCTTGTTGTTTTTCCATCCGACTTAAGTTTGCTTCCAATTTTTCAAGTTGTGTCTTTAAACGAGCCAACTTTTCTTTTTCCGATTGCAATGAATCAACTTCTGCACTTAATTTTTTCCCATCTTCAACCATTTTTTTATAAGTTACTTCAACATTTTGAACATCGAAGCCCAACTGACGAACTTCAATTGCCTTTTCTTCAAGCTCTGCCTTCAAAGTATTATATTTTGCTTTACTATCTCTATAGGCTCCATCAATTTGGTTGAATTCAATTTTTGCAGCATCCAACGCATCTTTTGTTGGTACATCAACATGACCGCCTGCTTTATTCGGATGTTCTGTGCTTCCGCAAACCGGACAAGCTTCACCATCATGTAAATGGGAAGCGAGAATAATTGCTTGACCATTGATCCAAGCGGCTTCCATTGTTTCGTATTTTTGTTTCGCTGTGCTATATTGATTCTCTTTCGTCTTTACATCTTTATCCATTTCTGCTTGTTTTCGTTGTAGTTTTAAATAACCTTGTAACACGGTTGCCTGATTCCGTAGTTCAATTAACTTCTGTTGTTTATCCGGTAATGTATCTACTCGAATCTCCAACCCCTTAATTTGATCGTTTAATTTCTGTTTCTTTTCTTTTTGCTCTTGAATTGTGCTGACAATAGAATCCCGATTTTTAGCCAGGTTTTGAACATTTTTTTGTTGTTCAATAAGTTCTTGTTTTTTCATGTCGATCTCTTGGACTAAAGGTAAAAACTCTTTATAACCGTCTAGCTTTTTCCTTATCTCTTCTCGCTCAGCCTTTTTACTTTCCTGTTCCTTATATGAAGCTTCCGCGGTTTGCAAAGTTTGAACGGTACGATGATAAGATTTTTCTATCAATTGAAAGCGAGCAGACTTTTCCTTTTCATCTTTGCGCCATTCATTCACTTGGTTTTCATAGCTTTCAATTTTTCCTGCCCGCTCTGCATTTTCCAACTGAACTTTCTTCTCTTTAAAAATTGGCTCTTTCGCTCTTTCTTCTTTAAGATGATTTTCTTTTTCTTCCAGATTTTTAAATTCCTCATTAATCCCTTCTGCCTTATGGTACTCTTCAAGTTTTTTATGATAGGCTGCTTCAGCTAATTTTTCGTTTTGTTTATTTGCTTCAATGGACTTCTCATAATAAACAGATTCTTCATCTAAGCCGTCTAAAACTTGGTAGGTATTAAAATTTTCTTGTGCAAGAGTTGCAAATAAAGTTGATTCATCCCGTGCCGGCAATAAAGTTTGAATATCGGAAAAATAGCGGTCACGCGTTTGTTTTTCCCGAGTAAAATCATCCTCTGCCTGTTGTTTCTTTTCTTTTAATCGTTGTCTAATAAGTGTATAGCGTTCGGTTTTAAAAATTTTTCGGAGTATTTCCTCTTTATTTTCCGTTTGTGATGTCAGGAGTTTCCGGAACTCGCCTTGTGGAAGCATGACGATTTGAATAAATTGGTCACGCGTTAAACCGACCAATTCTTCTACCTTTTTATTAATCTCGGAAACAATTTGCCGATCCACACACGGAATCTCTTGTTCTCCTATCTTTTCGTAAAATTCGTAAGCCTCGCCAGTTGCTGTTTTGTTTCCTTTTTTCACATGGGAGAGCTGCCTTTTGATTCGATATAAATGACCACGCAATTCAAATTCTAATTCAACAGAAGTATGTACATCATCATCGGCAAAGTCACTACGCAGTCCTTTTACATCACTGCGATCTTCCCCACTGGCCGCTCCGTATAGAACAAAACAAATGGCATCAAAGATCGTTGTTTTCCCGGCACCCGTATTACCGGATATGACAAATATTCGATTTTCATCCAGCTCGGTAAAATCAATGACTTCCCGATCTTTATATGGTCCGAATGCGGTCATGGTCAGTTTAATTGGTCTCATCTTCCTGTCCACCTCTTAGTCTATTGATTTTGACGCCGCAACTTCTTGCGCTGTTCGTTTTAATTCTTCTTGATTTTCTTGTAATATTTCGTTGAGAACTTCCTTGAAAAGCAATTCCGTTTCCTCTGTTACTTCTGTCCCTTTCACTTCTTGATAAAACGCTCGGAATAAAGACAAGTCATCCATTTGATGACGCGCGACTCTTTCTGTTTTTACACTTTGGCGATCCGTTGGCAAAATAATTTTCCGTTCAACATGCATCGCATTTGGATAAACGGAACGAACCTTTTCCATCGGTGATAAAACCGGTGTCTCATCGAGTAGACGGACGAACACATAGTCTTCATTAATTGGATGTTTTAATAGGTCATCCATCGTGGCTTCGACCGTTCTCATGTCACGGATTGGTTTCAACAGTTTTTTCTCTATTGTTACTTGACCATGTCCGTCCATTTCCACAATGTAAAACCCTTTTTTATGATTTTCCTCTGAAATCGAATATTTAAGCGGCGAACCTGAATAACGAATCTTTTCGTCTAGGACAAAATGTGCTTGATGGAGGTGGCCAAGCGCTGTGTAGTGGAAGTTTTTAAAATGGTTGGCATCAACATATTCCGAGCCACCAATGGCAAGCGGGCGTTCCGAATCACTTGTGTTTTCTTGTTCTTCCCCGTGCGGAGTTACAAAGGCATGTCCGACAAAGACATGGCGCGCATCCGGATTCATATTTTTTTCAATGGCTTCAGTAATTTTTCGCATCGCATCATTATGAGAGCGAATCTCATCATCTGAAAATACATGTCGAACCACACTCGGATCCGTATAAGGTACAAGATGAAAGTGAACCTCGCCATATTCATCTCTCAGGATGACAGGTTCAAACGTCTGAGATAGTTGACCGACAATATGGTAACCATTCGCTTTCATAATGTTACTACCGAAATGAAGGCGTGTCGGGCTATCGTGGTTCCCGGCAACAGCCAAGACCGGAGTTTTTAGCTTGATAACGATAGTTTCCAGTACCTCATCCAGTAAGTTCACAGCTTCCGTTGGCGGTACTCCACGGTCATATAGATCACCGGCAATAACGACTGCATCCGGTTTCTCTTCTTCTATCGCTTCAATAAATTGTTGCAAAACATACCGTTGATCCTCGGTCATGTACACACCTTGGACAAGTTTTCCTAAGTGCCAGTCTGCGGTATGGAAAAATTTCATGGAATAATCGCTCCTTCATCCTTTTGCTTTTTCGAATCACAGGTTCATTGCTTTCATTTTTTATTTATGACCGTTACTTCTCGTCCTTTTCAATATACCACGTTACGTTTCACAACAAAATACAAAATGTTTCTTTCTCGCTCATATTTTACTGTTAAAAGGGAGGTCGGGGACTGTTGAATTACGGGGTTCTACTGTTGAATTAACTGGGGGCACTGTTGAATTCTGCACTTTTACTATTGAATACTAAACGTGCACTGCTGATTTTTTCCCCTTACTGTTGTACCTCCCGAACTTTTTCGCCCCTTCAACAAAAATACAATTGCCAAATGATTTGAGAAAACATTTATTAGATAAAACTACATACAGTGAGTCATCAGTATTCCCTCAAATGCACATTTACATTTTTTAGGATTTTGTCCATTCCATTTTTCCAATGATGACATACTTTATTAGTGAAATGATATGGGAGGTGAATGTTTGATGAGTGGTGGAGGATCCGGATACGGTGCAGGATTTGCACTGATTGTCGTGCTGTTCATTTTGTTAATTATTGTCGGTACAAACTATGTAGGCTTTGGTTATTAAAATAAGTACCTCACCTCAGGCGATTAGCCGCTGGGGTAGGTAAAAGTTTCCCACAAAGCCTATAAAATCACAATAAGGGAAGGTGTTGCCTCTTTGCAACTGCCTTCCCTTTTGTAAAACTCCAATCAGTGTTTTATTTTAGAGTCCTGAATGACCGGTAAAAGTGATGTAAAAACACCATAATCATTCCTGACTATATTTAGGTAAAACAATGATCGCTTTAAATAAATCGCCATCAATTTGAATGAAAAATTTCCCTCTTTGGATTTCAATTAAGCTTTTGGCAATAGACAATCCTAATCCGCTTCCTTCGCTTGTTCGGGATTCATCCCCTCGTTTAAACCGCTCCATTAGTTCATCCGCTGAGATATTTAATTCTGAGGCGGATATATTTTTAAAAACGAACCGTACATCATTACCTAAATCCTCAATATCAACATAGACTCGGGAACCTTCAAGGGCATATTTAAAGATATTCGATAATACATTCTCGATTGATCTCCACAACAACCGACCATCTGCTGTCACAAAAAGTTTATCTGCAGGAAAATTCAACTTAAATTCCAAATTTCTTGCTAAAATTTTATCGCCCACTTCCCCCAAACCTTGGTTAATTAATGAAATGATATCAATTTTTTCAAGATGGACCGGAATATCGCCGCTGGAAGCCTTTGCTGCTTCAAATAAATTATCTGTTAATACTTTCAATCTCTTTGATTTTTGATCCAATACTCCAACATACTCTTCTATTTTTGTTGGATCCTTTTCATTTTTCAAAAGATCCACATAGGTGATAATGGAAGTTAAAGGCGTCCTTATATCATGGGAAACATTGGTAATCAGTTCTGTTTTTAGCCGTTCACTCTTCAACTCATTGTCTACTGCATTTCTCAACCCATCAGTAATGCTGTTAATATTTTCTGCAAGCCTGGCAAATTCCCCTCGTCCTTTTATATCAATGTGATATTGAAGATTTCCGGCCTTAATTTCCTCAACACCTGCCTGAATTGCATTGAAGGACTTAATTTTTTTCAATGCAAACCATGCGGCAACTCCTAGCGTTACCGGGAATATGAAAAATGTTAAAGCAACCAAAAGCGGGTAGCCCACAGCAAGCAAAACGGTTTTCACGGCAAGGCTTCCGTTTCGATAAACGTCTCCGATAAAATGAGCAAATTGACTAATGAGATTATATAACAATGTATGCTTAATGAGTGTTTTGTTTTTCCCATGCTTAATAAGTGAAAAAATAAGCACGAAACCAATCGCAGCAATCAAAACCGTTATGGGAAGAATCATTTTGTTATTCATTTCAAACAATAGATCTAATAATACGGTATAAAGTGCAATCAAGGAGACACATAACAGAACGTTTATATCATTATATAATTTATCAATTACATTTAAGTGAACCTCTTGATCTCGAAACGATTTTCTGCCGGTCACCAGAGCAAGATAGATAAAAGATAAGATAAATCCCGGCACTAAGTATGTCAATTTATATAAATTTTTTGCAGAAAGGGCACTATTTTCCTTCCATTCCTTTATATTTGTATTTAAAAACTTATCCGGAAACGCCAAATAAATAACCGTATTTTCCGGATCCAGCTCGTTTACTTGATCAGTAATCCAATATAAATAATCATTTTCCCTCGTTTCCTTTGGATAAATTTCTTGGTCATAATGATCAAATATAAAAAATGCAGGATAAGTTTCGAACTCCTGTCTTTCTTTCATCGTCGTATTTGTGTATACATTTGTACCATCACTGGCATAAAACAACGGTGTTTCATAATCATCCATATTTTGTAATAAAAGGTGGTATTCCCTTAAATCTCTTTGAATAAATTTATCCCTCTCGTGAGCAATCTCGTCGGCATATTCCTTTTTAAATTGTTCATAATTTTCCTCTTCACTTAATTTAGGATTATATTTCTTAGAGTTTTGAAATTGAAAGTATAACTCCTCTTCTTTATCCTTTAACTCATCCTCACTGATCGTTCCACCATTTAAAATATTTTCTTCATTCTTAAATTCACCCATTAATTTTGTTAAGTCGCTGATAAGTCCCTGACTCTCTTGAATGTATGCGGCGCTTTCAAAATAACTTTTTTGCAGTACACTATTAAAAGGGATCGTCATTATTTTCACCAGCGTTGTTATCGTTCCGGAAAAGAAGGCAATCATTATGATAAAAACAATGAATTTTGTCAGTTTTGAATGACTATATTTTTTCAACTTTATATCCAACTCCCCATACGACTTTTAAATATTTTGGCTCTCTTGGATTAATTTCGATTTTCTCACGGATTTTTCGAATATGTACGGCAACGGTATTTTCCGGATTAAAGGCCGGTTCATTCCAGACTTTTTCATAAATATCTTCTATCGAAAAAACTCTCCCGGCATTTGCGGTTAATAGTTTCAAAATTTTATACTGGACCGGGGTCAAATGGACTTCTTCGCCATCAACAGTAATGGTTTTCGTTTCATCATCAATCACGAGGCCTCCGCTTTGATATACATTGTTTTTCGTCTCAAGACTCCCTAATTTCGTATATCTTCTTAAGTTTGCCTTAACCCGCGCGATGAGTTCAAGCGGATTAAACGGCTTCGTTATATAGTCGTCGGCGCCCAGATTTAATCCTAATATTTTATCCGTATCCTCCGATTTCGCAGACAGCATAATTAATGGAATATTATTTTGTTCGCGAATTTTCATCGTTGCTTGAATCCCGTCCATTTTCGGCATCATTATATCCATGATGATCAGATGGATTTCATTTTGCTCAATGATCTCAATTGCTTCGATTCCATTAAAAGCTTTGAAAATTTTGTAGCCTTCATTTTCTAAATAAATCCCGATTGCATCGACTATTTCTTTATCATCATCACAAACCAATATGTTCATGAACGTTCACTCCTACTGTTTTCTCTTTCGCGCTAAATGTATCTTACCAATTAAATCTTAACAAATATTGGATTGATTTCTTAAGATTTTCTTATTGTTTTATACAAAAAAATAGCATATATTCGGTCATATCCATTTAAAATTAAGGTTTTCTTAAGATTTTCATTCACCTTATCTTAAGTTTTATACTTTATAGTCTTCTTAAAAGGATTCTTTACATACGATACGAGGGGGAGTAGAGATGGAAGAAAAAAAGATTTATCTGTTACTAACCGATACCGGAACCTTGTTTTCAAGATTAATAAAATGCTATACGAAAAAGCCCTATAATCATGCTTCGATTGCCTTTGACGGAGAATTAGCAACAGTGTATAGTTTTGGCAGGAAAAAGCCAAGAAACCCATTTTTGTGCGGATTTGTACGGGAAGATATGTTATCTGATTGGTTCAGACGGGCAAATTGTGCGATTTATTCGTTAACGGTAACAGATGCACAGATAAATCAAATGAGAAGCTATATTCGAGAGTTGGAAATACAAAAGGAGTTGTATCGCTATAACTTATTAGGGGTTTTTGGCGTGATGTTCAATAAACCGATAGAAAGAAAAAACGCATTCTTCTGTTCACAGTTTGTCGCATCGGTTCTAAAGCATTGTAACGTGATTGATTTTACAAAAGATGTATCCTTAATCAAACCACATGAATTGCCTTATACCGCAGCATTTCAATTGGTTTACGAAGGTAAATTGATGGCGTACGGTATGGGAGACCTTGCTGGTGAAAAAGGGGCACCTTCTGTATTGCAGGGATTTGAAGTACCCACCACTTAAGAATTATCAACCTGAAGTGGGGATTCCTGCAAACAACAGCGCAACCAATTGTTTATTGGTTTTTAGGGTGGGAAAATCAAGTTATACAACTGCTCATGCTATGTTTGAACTAAATTAATTTAAAATGAAACCTCTTTGATAATGCTTTAAAGTATGAACACAGTGGGCCATTGTCAAAATATGATAAAATAGTTAATGATTAAACGGATTTGGAGGATTTATCATGCAACAATTGATAGATATCGGACTAAACCTTACTGATAAACAATTTGCAAAAGACCGAGAAGAAGTGGTTGAACGAGCGTTGAAAAATGGAGTCAGTCAAATGATCCTAACCGGTTCCAATGTGAAAAGCAGTAAGGCAGCCGCAAATTTGGCTAAGGAATGCTCAAATATTCTTTTTGCTACGGCAGGCATCCATCCTCATGACGCCAAAAGCTTTCATCATGATTCGATTCGAGAGTTAAGACGTTTAGCTGAGCGGAAAGAAGTGGTGGCGATTGGTGAATGCGGTCTTGATTTTAACCGGATGTTCTCGCCGCAACCGATTCAGGAACAATGTTTTGAGGCGCAATTAGATTTGGCTGACGAGCTCGAACTGCCACTTTTTTTACACGAGAGAGATGCCCATAACCGTTTTTGTGAAATTTTTGCTCATCATGCACACTTAGCTGAAAAAGCAGTGGTTCATTGCTTTACAGGCAGTGTTGCTGAAGTGAAAAAATATATTTCGATGGGGTTCTACATTGGAATAACGGGTTGGATTTGTGATGAAAGACGGGGGCAGGAATTACAGGAGGCTGTCAAGTATATCCCGCTTGATCGTTTATTGATCGAAACCGATGCGCCCTATCTACTTCCGAGAAACTTGAAAAACAAACCGAAAAACCGGCGAAATGAACCGGCCTTCTTACCGCATATTGCCGGTGATATAGCCAAATACATGGGTGTTTCAGCCGAAGAGGTGGCTGAATACTCAACTGAAAACGCAAAACGGCTCTTTCAGTTACCTTGATTTTAGTGCCTGTTCTCCTGCACTTCATAGGACAGGCTTCTTCATCTTTTACAGTCTGTTTTTCGAAAACTAGGGCTTGTTAAGCATTTTCCATTCCAAGCTATGACCTTTTCCGCAAAACTTTTTTAATTATTTGTATTTTTGTAAGTTGGAATACTATCGTTCGTCAATGGGAATTAAAGACTAGGGCTTGTTACTCGTTGCTTCTTCCTTTTTATGCTATAATGAATTTTTGTTAAGAAATGGGAAATAATGTAAGGGGCTTGTTCCTTAAAAGCTAAGAAATATAGGGAAGCGGTAATATGACAAATGATGTTGTTCTAGCGTTAATCTTAACTTTATTCGCGGGGCTCGCAGCAGGAATTGGCGGTTTACTTGTTCTATTTACAAAAATAACAAATAAAAAATTTCTTTCATTTTCCCTAGGTCTTTCAGCGGGAGTAATGATTTTCGTATCCTTGGCTGATATTTTCCCAGAGGCTAGGGAATCTTTAACCGGTGTTTTCGGGGACAAATTTGGTTATATGGCAGTCATTATCGGCTATTTTTCCGGGATCATTTTTATTGGGCTACTTGATAAAATAACCGAACAAAAGTTGACTGTAAAAACGAAGGATACAAAAGATCCGGAGTTAATGCGCATCGGTATATTCACTGCCATTGCACTGGCAATTCATAATTTCCCGGATGGAGTCGCTACATTCATGTCCACACTCCAAGAACCGTCAATCGGGTTTGCGATTGCTGTCGCGGTATTTATTCATAATATACCTGAGGGGATTGCTGTTGCGATTCCGATTTATTATGCCACCGATAATAAATATCGATCATTTTTATGGGCCATGTTTTCAGGTTTAGTTGAACCTGTGGGTGCCTTATTAACTTATCTGGTTCTTATGCGTTTTTTAAATACAACCGTACTTGGTGTTGTTTTAGCCGTTGTTGCCGGGATGATGGTATTTATTTCTATATCTGAACTTTTACCAACAGCGAAAAAATATGACGAAGGTGACATATCGATATACGGTTTTGTTTTCGGTATGCTCATCATGGCCATCTCATTATTGTTATTGGGTGAATAAACAGTTATATAGGGACAGGTATAAACCATCTAGTACTATAAAATTTTTTAACCCTCTAGCAAAAACCTATTTTTTTGGCTCAGTTTAATTTAAATGTTAAAAAATACAAGGTTTAAAGGAAACCCTATTAGTCGGGCTTCCCCTATCCTTGTTGAACTAAACTCCCGTGAACCGTATAAATCATTGTTGTTCGCTTCTTCTATTCTTGTTGAACTAGCAACCCCTGTTACAAGGAAAATTTTTAAACAAAAAGCCTTTGAATAAGATAAATCGTTATTACTAAAGTTGATAAAGAACCTAAAATTATTTAAACTACAATTTTTCGTTCTTTTTGCTTTTCTGAAGGTTTATTTAGTTCATAAAATACTGCAATCCACAAAAGAATGGTTGCTAAAGCAAGAATGCTCATTTAAAATTTACTTCCTTCCAGAACTTTTTATTGAATAAGACTGTTGAGGTACTGAATATGATAAAAGCTGCTAATAACGGCCTTTCCGTCAGCAATTTCATTCACTTAACACCTACTTCAAACTCGCAACTCCTTAGTTTGAACTAATTACCATTCTTTCCGTCATTTTCATTATATCTTCCTGAGATAATGAATCAGGTCCTTCGACAATTAATGTGTATCGGAGACCATTTTCATCCCAAGTATAAGAATTGATTTCTTTCATGAATTCGGCGTTTTGCCCGCGAATTTTCAACCCCGTGTCCGAAATAGCCAACTCTTTCTCCTCAGGGGTTGGAAAAACGGACAAGTAAATCAGTGGAATTCCATCGCCTTTGTTATAGGTGATGGTGATTTCTGTTCGGTTGATTTCACCCTTCAGTTCATCAATTGTAACATTATCCATTGTCAAGTTTTCTTCATTTAGTACTAAAAACGGTCTACCCAACTTTTCTACTGCTTCTTCAATTGTTCCATTACTTTGATTCATTTCGTCTTTAAGATGAACGATTTCAACATTATCCGGTAAAGATAAGGTAAACGTATCATCTGAAATTTTTGTTGATGTGTCGACTTCTGTATATGCGAACTCTGTACGGCTGCTTCCCACGATGTTTATGCTTTTGACCGGGAACCATGTTTTTTGGTCAATCCAAATTTCGATTTCGCCAAATATCGAGTCTTTCTCCTTTGGTTCCAGTTTGATGTGATGTGTTTCAAAGCCATTGACCTTTTCCTTACCAATTAGTTTATACTTATGACTATCTTTCAATGTTTCCAAAAATGAAATCACTTGCTCCTTTTGGCTTTGATTAGGTAAGTCAAGTGAGCTCACATCGTCCATTACCATTGCCTTATTTTGTTTTTTATCAAAAGAAATAATTGATTTCCCGTCATTAACAGTTACACCTTCTTCACCGGTCTTTGTATCCTTCATTGTTATTTTTGCTTTTCCATCTTCACTGTGATATTCTTCCGTTGTATAACTTTCCTCAAGCTTGTCATCTTCATAAATCTTTAATTCACCTTTCGCATAGTAAGCTTTTTCATCTTGATCGGCTGCTAACACCTTCGTAATGATTTCATCCGTTGACACACCCGTCACCCCTGAACATCCTGATAAGATTCCGATTGCGATTAAAGAACTTGTAAATACTGCTTTTATTTTCAAAACCTTCCATCCTTTCTTAAGAGACCGGTTTATTGTCCCTGTATATAATAAAATTTTTGACTTCTTTCACAACAACAGGTGGCGAGTTAATCGCTTTGTCATTGTTGGATAACAAGATTTATTTTTTCTTGAATTGACCCAACTTTTTTCAACAGGCTCCTTTATTATTAGGTCTTTATCCGGCTATCCCAGGAAAAAATGCTGAACCCCGGTCATTTCCGGAAAACTCGTCCCTTGTCATACCTGAGAAGAGGAATTTATCCCCTGCAGCCAGCATGCAACCAGCGTTCCATAACCTGTTTGTGACCATATTTTTATTTTTCCTCCGTGTTGTTCAATTGCCATTTTTGCAATGCTTAAGCCGAGCCCTGATGTACCGCCTTGTCCCCTTGCCGCTTCCACTTGGACGAAAGGTTCAAATACTTTCTCCAAATCATCTTCCGGAATAGCTTTTCCTTCATTTTGAATCAATAGAATTGTCCCGTTTTCTCGCCAAGCTTCTAATTCTTCAACAAAGGGAGCAAACACCCATTCAGGAAGCGGACTTGTTTGGGAAACTGCGGCAAGCCAAATATTTTTCCCTTTCTCCGTGTAGCGAATTGCATTCATCATTAAATTATCAACAACTCGAACCATTTGCTTTACATTGAGCAAAAAATTACCTGTAACCGCTTGTTCGCTGATAAGATTTATTTCCCGCTTACGGCAAGGGCCTTCATAACCTCCTAAAAGCATTTCAAAAAACTCTGCGCCATCCACTTCAACAAATTCAAGCTTATTCTTCGCAGACTTTAATGTTGTAAATAAAGTTAAGTCATTGATCATTTCTTTCATATAATTTAATTTTTCAAAAATAACCGCCCGATACTCTTCTTTTTCTTGTTCTGTCAAGTCTTGTCGTCCATTTAACGCTTCAAAATATGCATGAATTGCGGTCAACGGTGTCTTTAAATCGTGTGAAAGAGCGGCAACAATATATTCCTTTTCCTGTTGTTGTCTCTCTACTTCCTTATTTGTTGTTTCGATTTGCTCTCTCATTTTCTCAAAATGCGAAATTAAGTCACCCATCTCGTCATTGGAGCGAGGAAGTTCTTTGTGTCCTTTTTTCCCAATGGCAAAAGCGTTCATTTCCTCCCTTAATAACAGAAGTGGACGAGTTAATTTTCGATTTAACAAATTAATTACCCCGAAGTAAATAACAACAAAAGACAGAAATAGGAAACTTGCTAAGATAAGTGTCCGGTGATTGACACCTTCAAGCCAATCATTTCGGGCAATCGTCACCTCGTAAATCCCGATGAGATCATCACCCGAAAAAACGGTCTGTTTATAAGTGTACGTGCGGTGTTCCTTTTTTAGTGTATTTAAATCTTGATAAAGTGAATCCCGTTGTTTCAATGTGTACATCTCGACGCCAGTCTGATCCAGCGTAGAATATAGCTTTAATCCATCCTTGCGGTACAACTTAATATTCATGGACGAATCTGTTAATTCTTGCAATTGTTTATAATTTTCAATCGGTTGTGCTTTGTAGAGGGATGGATTCATCAGCAACGGTTCCAATTGGTCAATTTTTTCCTTCATTTCCATATATTCGACAAAATCACGCTTCTCATCAAACTGCGATAGACTAATATAGAAAAAATATAGAGCGATGATGGGCAAAATCATTACAATTAAGTAACTGGTCATTAACCATGGTTTCAGTCTCATTGTTTCATTTCTCCAATAAAGCGGTAGCCTACTCCCCAGACCGTTTGAATATACTTTGCCGTTTTTGCGTCGTCCTTGAGTTTTGTCCTTAAGCCCTTAACATGAACGGTAACCGTGTTATTTCCATTGAGATCTTCCTGCTGCCAAACATGTTCATATAATTCTGATTTGGAAAATGTTTGGTACGGATTTTTGGCTAAAAGAAATAACAATTCAAGCTCCTTTGCGGTTAGCTGGACGGTTTCGCCATTCACATAAACAAGTTCGTTGTCGAAATCGATTTTCAGCCCGTTATTGTATTCATGAATTTTTGCCTCATCTGTTTGCATATAGCGACGATACCGACGTAAGTGTGAACTAATTCTCGCAGTTAATTCATCTAATCGGAATGGCTTTGTAATATAGTCATCGGCACCTAAGTCCAACCCGCTAATTTTACTGTCGCTTTCGGTTTTGGCACTGACAATTAAAATGGGAATATCACTTTCCAGTCGGATAGTTTTGCAAAGGGTAAAGCCATCCATTTCCGGTAACATAATATCGACAAGTGCCAGATCATACGTATCTGTTTTAAAATCTTCCCACCCCTCTTTACCGGTAGATGCCCAAGTAACAAAGTAGCCCTCCTTTCGTAAATGATCACACACAATACGAGCGATGGAAGCATCGTCTTCAACAATCAAAATTTTTTCTTTATTCCCCATCAAACATCCCTCTTTCACTTTTAATTATAAATCGCTGTAAAAATGAATTAAGAAATCTTTATAATTGCTTAATAATTTTGTGCGGTTCCATTGGAAATAGGTTGAGAGCGCACAAAAAAACGATCCGAGTAAGATTGACTTGCATATATATAGTAGGATAAACTACGAAATCACCAAAGTATAGTGTTCGTAAAGTAATCGCATTGATATTTTTCTATGTTTTTAGTGGTCTCAAACAGTTTCTTACAGTTTTGACTGCTCTATTAAAATAAGGAATAAAGAAAACTCGGCGACTGCAGATCCGTAGTCAGCGAAAATACATTTTCACTTGCGAGGTAATGCTACCGAAGCTTCTCTAGTTCACCGAAAAAATATAAAATTTTTTCGGCTGCGATGTATTCCAGTGAAGCTTTCCTTATGCACTTATACTTAATTCTTAAAATTTCCAACTACGTCGAAATTGCTTCTTTGCTAGAAATTTATACTTTCTTAACGTATAAAAAATTAGGACATTTACCCTTGCTCCGATTCCAATCGGTTCATATTAGAAATCTTTCGTCAGTGCTCATGTATAATTTACATTGAATTGCTAAATAATTTGGAATGGAATGTCTGATATACGCAAGAAAACATAAGTCATTTTTGGGATAAAAAAGGGGATCAGAGATAAATTTATAGGGAACGGACAACATTTGAGGTCCATATCAAACAGGTAAAGGTGGAAGTTATTAATGGAAAATGGTTTGGAACAATTGGAAATGTTGCTGGATGATACATTACAAATTGTTGATCATATGGTCGTCGATCGAGAATATGAAGATATGCTCACTTCTGTAAAAAACGGGCTGCTTATGCAGAGACAAAGCGTTAAAGAAATGAGAAACACTTCAAGAGAGGAACAACAAATAGCAGCTAATTTTATAGATGAAAACTTGAACAAATTAAACGAAATTGTGCAAAAATTAGAAAGCATTTTACTGGATGATTATCAATCAACAACGGAACATCGCATCGAACAATATGAACAGCTGTCTCTTGAAAACCAAATGGAACAAACAGAAACGTACCATGACAAAATCGATTACTTAAGTGCGGTTAAAATCCGGGAAAACATCAATCGGATGACCGAAGTTTTGCTGCAAATCAGATCTTAACTTATTTGTGTTGTGTATCTCTGTAGTTTTTCCACATACTGTCCGTGCGCTTTTGAATCTATGTTTGTTCATTAAGCAGTATTTGGAAGCAAGAACAGACCGCATTTCTAAAAATCGAAATGCGTGTGCCTATTCTTGTATGTTAAGAAAAAAGTCGCAGCTTTTACGTGCAGAATATAGGTTATCTCTTTTCCTAATAAATTTTGAAGATCAGGTAATTAGAGTTCATCTTAATCACCTAATATTTTCACCATATAATCATAATTGTGCTTGTTAATTTGAATCACCTTTTCTTCAGTGTAGCCCAATTTTTTGTATAAGTGTTTGGCAGAAACATTTCCGTGTGCCACATTTAGAGAAATTCGTTTATAGCCTTTTTCTTTTGCAACTGTTTCTGCTTTTTTAATGAGCGCTGTACCAATCCCGTGCCCTTGAAATTTTGGGTGTACACTTAAGGTATCGATATAGTAATCTTTTTCATCAGCTTCCTGATCAAAGGATTTTAAGGGGTTTCCTTGTTTTTTTCTTAGCCTGTTTAATATCGTTTCATCCAAGCGGGCTGCATCCTCACCCGGATAGGTAATCACGAGACCTGCCACTTTATCCATGACACTAGCAATCCAAATATTTTTGTAGCTAAACCGATTGATATCTTCCCGGAAATATAAAGCAAGGGTGTCACGAACATTTTGCGGTTTTGTTTTTCCTGTTAGTAATTCCGCTATATCTCCGTTAGCCACACGAATGAGTTCCGCTGCCGGTTTTGCGTCATTTTTTACAGCCGCTCGCAATATCAATTCCGATGCCAATATTTCTTCCCAAATTGTTCCATAGGGAGCACCACCTGAAGTATAGCCCGCAACAAAATAAAATGTTCCGTCTGACTCTTCTTCAAAATAATCATCATAAGATAATTGTTTCTTCTTTTTCACTTTTTCTATTCTCCTTTTTCGATTCTGGGGACAGGTGTATTGTTCATAAACAATAATCAATCCGGTACACGGACCCTGTACCATTACTCAAATTTTATCAGGAAAAAGTTGCCCATCTTCCCTCCTATCTTTTCTGAGAGTCGCGGAAGACGGCCTATTTATTATATCACATTAACAAAGATTACCTTTTACATAGAGGGGATGAGGATAGGTGCATTAACCTGACTATGCCTATATACTATCGGGTACAGTCAATTTTTGCAAAAAGCATCGTTTTACTTATTCCGACATCCAACAAGAGTCATTATTTCTATTCATTGGACGTAGTACTTATTCCCCGCACTTTCCAAATGTTAAATTTTATACTATAATAATGTAAATAAAATTAACATGAATATGGAGGGTGTTCAATTGCTATTTTTCAAACGGAAGATTAATAAAATTGAAGAAAAAATAGAAGAAACCGAGAATTTTGAAGGTCAAATACAAGTGGCGGTTGATCAACTAAAAGGTGTGGTAGAGCAAGTAAAAATTGCCACTATGCAATTAGAAATGACCTCTTCCTCCAGTAAAAACAGCACGAATAAATTATTAGCACATAGTGAAAAAACAGTCACTTATACGCACCGGGTGGCCGACAAAATGCATTCTATTGAGGAGTCGGCCGTGCATATCTCTGCTTCCTCACAGGAAATATTATCAACTTGTAAAACATCCGAGAAGACGATCGAACACTCATGGGATTCTCTTCAAGCACTTCAAGGAAAATTCGAAGAGCTAAGAATGAGTCATCAAACTTTATTGAAGCAAATGAATCAATTAGTGAAGCTATCCGATCATATCCATGAAATTGTTCATACAATCGGTGCCATCTCACAAAAAACAAAAATCTTAGCCTTAAATGCCGCCATTGAAGCAGCAAGAGCTGGCGATGCCGGAAAGGGATTTTCTGTTGTTGCCAATGAAGTGGGAGAACTGGCTAACCAAACCTCTGTAGCAGTTGAAGATTCTCGAAAAAATATTTATTACATACAAGAAGAAATTAAACGTTCCGCAGAAATGGTTAAAAGAGAAGCAAAGGAAGTGGAAGCCGGCACAATAGAATTTGGAAACGTTCTTCATCATTTAGAATCTTTTAAAGAGAAATTAAGTCAAATTACAAATATGGTTTTTGACTCGACCACTGCCGTTGATCAACAAACAGAAAGCGTTCAGGAAATTACGAATCTACTAGACCAAATCTCATTATTATCCATTGAAAATAAAGAACATGTTATCGTCGTTCATGAAGATATGGACAAACAACATGAAAGTGTCAGACAAATCCTATCGATTAGTGATTCCCTTACAACAACATCAAATGAATTGCAAAAGCTTGTTCATCATGATAGAAGTGAATTCCAGCCGGTGGATACGGCGCTCATTGAAAAAATTAAGAGCAACCTGACTGACCTGTTACAAATGACAGAATTACAAGACATGAGTTTTTCTACCCATAAAAGACTACTTGATGACATACTTAAAAACAATCCGGACTTAGAAGCAATTTGGACAAACAATGTTGATGGAACATTCATCTATTCAAACCCAAAAGCAGCATTGATCAATGCAAAAGCACGCCCTTGGTTCACACATGCTTTATCGGGAAATCCCTACGTTTCCGAAGTTTATTTTTCAGCATTAACAAAGAAACCATGTATAAGTGTATCTTTTCCCATATATAAGGAAAATCAAATTATCGGTGTTCTTGGTGCAGATGTGACGATTAACTAGGGGACAGGTGTATTGTCCCTAAGTGTTTTCTGCCTTTTTCGGCTGTAAGACAACATCCCTACATGAATTTCAAAATCTTTAATCATGAAAGTATCAATATGGCAAGCTCCCAAAAAAACCAATATTTCTGTAAGACACAATATTTTTTCCTATATGAATACCATATTTCGTTTTAAAAAATCTTTTTGGGTGTCAATCATTAATATTCAAATCCCTCTAAAAATCTAAAAACTCTATACGTTTTTTATCTATACATTTAGGACATCTTTTGGGAAATTGAAAACCTTTTTGTTTGAAAAATATCTGTTCACCAACCGTAAAAACAAACCGATTTCCACATTCCCAGCATTTTAGGATAAGGTCTTGTGGTACAGCACCATTTAATAATTGTTCTATTTCTTCCTTTCTTTTTTGTACTGCGATATTATCAATCGGTGCATTCGATTCGATTGCACTTATCGTTTTGCGGATTTTCCCCCTTACTTTTTTGTAATCGACTTTTTCCCAAGCTTCCAAATAAGGGATGTATTTATCATCGCCTGATTCTTTAATTTTATCTAAAAACAAAAAGATCATATGTCGGTTACGATCTTTTAAATACTCCATATTTGGTATCGGTTTCCCCGCTTCTATCCATAAATCCCATTCAGATAATAATTCATCCGCTCTTTGATCTGCTTCAATTTTCCAGCCGCGATCTGTAAAAACAATCATTGGAAGCTTTCCAAAATATTCGATATCCAAAAAGTCATGATCAATCATCCAATCTATTTTTTCTGTAATATCTGCTATTTTTTCTGATTTAAAATAACCATATACCGGGCATCGATCTAACCCTAGTACCAAAACCTTTTTATCACGGGAACCTTTTAATATTTTGGCAAGAATTGTTCGGCCACCTTGTCCAATAATTTCATCAGCTGCTCTTAAAATAGCCAACTTCTCATCTACGGTTAAGGTATTCTTATTGATTTTCATTTTGGTGAGCATCTCCTATTCGTGGTATATTGGGACAGATTCATGGTCCCTAAGCCCAGCAACATATAGAGGAAATTTGCTTGGTATTGCTTTTTTAAGGCATTCCATATGACAGAACAACTGTTGTTCTTGTTGACTACCTTTGTCTTTAGAAAAACTGTTTATTTATTCTTCATCGTTCCTTTTTAGTAAATATATACGTTCATTATTTTCTTATCATAATTCAAGCCTGTCTTCTTATTCAATGCTGACAAAACCGAAATCAAAGATGTTTTATTTTATTGTATCAAATATTTTGCGAGTGTTGCAGTTGGAAAATAGATACTTTTACTGTCGGAATGATGAAGAGTTTCTAAAAAGATTAGCGAAGTAGAATTAATAATTTTAAGGAGTTCTTACATAGTTAAAAAACCCACCATCCGTATGGAAGTGGATTGGTGGGGTCAATTAGGTCAAATCTTTTTCAAAAAGTAAACTCAAGGGAGGGACAGGTTCCTGATACCATCTGTTATTATCATAATTAAAGATAAAACTCTAGTATTGTTAATACTTTAAGAAACCTGACCCCTTGTACCGGGTTTTAGTTTAAGGCTGCCATGATACGTTGTGGATCATATCCGATTATCCATTTACCGTTAATTTCCGTTTGAGGTACACCGAATTGACCGGTTTGGTTGACAAGTCTCTGCATCATGATTGGATCTTTCTCAACATTCACTTCTTTAAAAGGGATATTCTGTTGAGTTAAGAAGTTTTTTAACATTGTACAATAAGGACAATGAGTTGTTGTATAAACCGTTATTTTATTTTCCATAAAAATTCCTCCTTGAATAATTTTATACATATAGGGGTATTGAAACTGCTAAAGATAAGACAGCAGTTAATTACCATGTACCCGTGAAATTGATATTTTGCTATATTCTTACCTCTTTAATGCCAAGCACTCATGCCGCCTTTTACGTTATAAATTTTTTGAAAACCTTGTTTCTTTAAGATTTTCGCTGCTTTTGCACTCCTCATCCCACTTTGGCAAATAACAACAATTTCTTTATTTTTATCAAGTTTGTTCAATTTCCTTGGCAATTCTGAAAGGGGTATATTAATGAATTGCGGCCGGTGATTTGCTTTATATTCTCTAGGTGTACGGACGTCGATAAATTGAACCCCTTTATCACTAAATTTTTCTTTCACTTGTTCGACCGAAATATTTGTAATACCTTTCACCGGTAAAAATCGACGAATAATAATTAAAGCAAGCAAAGTGATTAACACCCATTGTAAAATTTCCATTGTATCTCTCCATATTTGCATATTTTATACGAAAAATTATGTTTAATCCTTGTCCATAATTGTTGAAAAGCGATCGTGTAAATTTTTTGTCACCCCTATATACCCGTGTAGGTATTAAAAGTTGTAAAGAAAAAGTTCAACAACTCTTTCTTTAAAGAAAACTCGGCGATTGCTGAGCCTTTAGGCGAGAGCAGAGCCGTAGTTCAGCAAAAAAATTTTTTCGGTTGCGATGTATTCCCGCGAAGCTTTCCTTGTACACTTATGCGTTAGGAAAGTAGAAATTGAAAAATTTTTACTTTCCTATTAGCTGAAAAATTGATGAACTTTATCTACTTTTTACCAGTAATTCGACCGCTTCTTTTACAAGTTTTTCCGTGCTTTCTCCTTTTTCAATATTTTCACGAACACATTGTTCTAAATTCAAGCTGACAATTAAACCGATAGTCCGATCGATGGCGCTGCGAGAAGCTGATAATTGGGTGACCACATCTTTACAGTCTTTATTTTGCTCAATCATGTTTAAAACACCTTTAATTTGACCTTCAATTCGTTTTAGCCGGTTTACGACAGATTTATTATACTGCAATTATTCTCCCTCCTTACCAAGAGCCGTTCATATTTGCGATGCCATTTGAAAACTTCGCGAATCTGTAATAGCAGAAACGTGTTGTTTTTGACTTTTTCATTGATTTCATGAAAATACACCTGATAAAGCAATAATACTACGAGTACTATCCAAAAAACACACTGTTCCCTTAAAGTTTCGATTGTTTTGCAATCAAGAAGTATGACGGGAAATTATCCCACGGGCTGCACTCACTCTGCTCTTTACATTTCGATAAAGGAATTTTTGGACTGCCCTTAAGGTTAAATCCTATTATTTAAAATTATATTCGGTTACGATTTTTTCTCTTCCGGTCACTAAATCATTATAGTACTCATATAAGCTGATACCAAGATAAGAACCGGAAATATTATACACATTTGTATACCCTAAATGCTGCAGTGCCATTACCATATTATAACTACGCTGACCGGAGCGACAATGAATATAAACCGGACGATCTTTCGGAATTTCATCCAATCGCTCTCTAAACTCACTTAATGGAATATTAATTGCGTTTTTTAAATGACCTGCATTATATTCACTTTTTTCGCGAGCATCAATGATGAATGCGTTACCTTCCACTAACTTTCGAACCTCTGAAACTTTCACTTCACGATAGACGCCATGCAATAGATTCAATGCAACCATTGCAGCATGGTTCACCACATCTCTTGCTGTTCCGAGCATCGGTGAGTATGTTAATTCCAAATCTTTCAAGTCCTCTAACGTCCCATTCATGGTAATCATCGTTGCAATCACATCAATCCGTTTATCAACATTCCCTTTACCAATTGCTTGAGCACCTAGAATTCTTCCAGTGGGAACTTCATAGACTAATTTAAAGTGCATAGGATTGCTGTTTGGCATTAGCCCAACCTTATCCCCCGGCATTACGTAAACTGAATCACATTGAATCCCCGCTTGTTCAGCAGTTCGCACATTTAAACCGGTTGCAGCCGCATTTAAATCAAATAGGTGAATAGAGAATGAACCAATAACACCTTTTTGTCTGTTCATATTTCCATATATATGGTCGGCAGCAGCTCTTGCTTGTTTTTGGGCTGGTCCTGCAAGCGCTAATCTTGTTGGTTTGTGCAAAATTTTATGATAAACTTCAATCGCATCTCCAACAGCATAAATATCCCTGTCACTTGTTATATAATTCGCATCAACTTTAATAGCTCCGGTTTCACCTATTTCAAGACCGGCATCTTTCGCTAACGTTATTTCCGGTTTAACTCCAATAGCCAATACAACTGTTTCGGCATCGATTTTCTTACCGGAGTTCGTTACTATATAGTTCTCCTCTATTTTTGCTAAACCGTCATTGACAATTAGATTGATGCCGTTGTCAACCATCTCTTTATGGAGAATTTGTACCATATCGTAATCAAATGGTGTCATCATTTGATTGGCAAATTCAATTAACGAAACATGGTAACCGGCAAGTTTCAAATTTTCCGCCACTTCAACTCCAATAAATCCGCCACCGATTACAGCAATATTTTTTATCCCGTTTTGTTTAATATGCGTATTTAAATGGTCAATATCTACTACATTTCTTACTGTAAAAACATGCGGCTGGTTTACTCCTTCAATATTTGGTCGAATTGGTGAAGCGCCGGGTGAAAGCACTAATTTATCATAACTTTCTTCATATGTTTTTTCGGATAGTAAATCTTTTACTGTAATCGTTTTTCTGTCTCGATTAATTTTTACGACTTCATGATGGACTCTTGCCTCAATATTGTATCTATTTTTGAACACTTCCGGTGACATGAGAACTAATTTGGAACTATCTTCTACAATCCCACTTAAATGATATGGGAGCGAACAGTTTGAAAAAGACACATGCGGTCCTTTTTCGAACATAATCACTTCCGCATATTCATCAAGTCTGCGAACTCTGGCGGCAACCGAAGCTCCACCAGCTACGCCCCCGACTACTAAAATTTTTCCTCTCATATTGTATACCTCTTTTCAAATTTAGTTAATGTAGAAAATCAAGCTATAGCTCTCGTACGTATTTTGTTAGGGTTCCACGATATCTCCTTGCCAAGCCATCATTCCGCCAAGCATATTGGTTACGTCAAAGCCTTGTTCGACTAAAAATTCACATGCCATCGCACTTCTTCCCCCGGCATGACAAACAATGTAATAATGTTCATTTTTATTAAGGTTACTTAAGGAATTTGGCAAATCTCCCAAGCGGATATGCTTTGCTCCGGGAATCATGCCTTGAGTAACTTCATCATCTTCGCGAACATCAATGATATTTACCTTTTCTCCCCTTTCTAATTTCTCTTCCAACTGTTTTGCAGTAATATTTTTCATTGATATACCTCCAAATAATTTGTGATAGGTTGATTTTTTTGACGGGGTGCAAGACAATTACCCCTGTGGGTATTTTTTAGATAATAACTACCTTATATCTATAATCACAAGACAATCATATACCGGGTGGGGTAATTTTGTCAACCAATTTGAAACTGATGATTCTTGGATAATACCCTTGATTCAAGGTACAATTGCGTGGTAGTCTTACTCAGTGTCAAATACATACTGAGTTTTAAATAACATCGGAGGTTTGATTATGTAAAGAAAACTTGGCGACTGCCGAGCCTTCAGGCGATGGCAGAGCCGTAGTTACACTTATGCGATAGGAAAGTAGAAATTGAAAAATTTATACTTTCCTATTAACCAAGGTAAAACACACATACTTGGAGGGATTGCAGCCGGAACACTTTATCTTCATTATGTTGGTTCAGTTGATGAGGATGTTCTTTTTTTTGCGGATTAATTTTTGGAGCAATGGTACCCGATATTGATCATACCGGTTCAAAGATTGGCAGAGCCGTTCCTATTATTGATGATATGATCAGTTCTGTTTTTGGACACCGGACGTTTACACATAGTCTGCTATTTTTAATATTAGGATATTGGCTGTTTCATATTTTTTCATTACCGGAATCATTGGAATTCGGAATCATGCTTGGCATTATAAGTCATATTGTTCTTGATATGCTGACGGTAGATGGTGTGAAACTCCTTTGGCCGCTAAAAACTCGGGTAAGCATTCCGTTTGGTGTTAAAACTGGCGGTCTGTTTGAACATAGTTTTTTCCTGTTACTTATTCTATTGATTGGTTATACCGGTTACCAAATTTATTTATAATTGACACATTCCGTACCGGGAAGATCTAATTCGCTATCCACCGTATGGAATGTTATATGTTATTCAGTTAACATTATTCGTTAACTGTTGTCGATTTCTATAATACCTATAAATTTTCTAGGAGTCTGTATAAACTATCTCAAATTTTATCTTATCGACATAGTAAAACAGGGACTAACATGGAGACCGGTTTATTAATTGCACTTGGGACGACGAACTGTCACGGTGTGTTTTTCTTGTCAAATACATTAGTAACCGTTTACAATAGTAGGTGAATTCGATTCTGCTTTAAGAATTCGGGGATTCTAAGTTATAGTAATTAATCTTATTACTATTTATAACTTAATTACAAATTTAGAGAGGGTGGGTTGCTTTTCCGGAAAAGACTAATTGGAATGTCACGTTTCAAATTCTTAGGGGATTGTATTTCAAATAGTTAACAGCAAAGGGGATGAAGAAATGGTAACATTTTTTGGGGGAATTGCACTTTTACTATTAGGGTACTTCACTTATGGTAAATATGTAGAAAAAGTATTTATGCCAAATTACGAGCGAAATACGCCAGCCTATTCGAATGCAGATGGGGTGGATTATGTGCCAATGAGTAAGACAAAAAACTCGCTCATCCAATTATTAAATATTGCCGGTACAGGACCAATTTTCGGTCCAATTATGGGTGCGCTATTCGGACCGGTGGCGTTTTTGTGGATTGTTTTAGGCTCCATTTTTGCCGGTGCCGTTCATGATTATTTAACAGGAATGATTTCTATCCGAAACAGAGGTGCACATATCCCGGAACTTGCAGGAAAATTTTTAGGAAAAGCATCGAAGCACGTAGTTAATGCATTTGCACTGTTATTATTATTACTCGTTGGTACCGTTTTCGTTACAACGCCTGCTTCCATGCTTCATATTTTAATTGATAAAAAAGTTGCTTTAGGAGTAATTATTGGTGCAATCTTTTTTTATTACTTATTATCTACAGTTCTACCGATTGACAAAATTATCGGTCGCCTCTATCCATTCTTTGGTGCCGTTTTATTAATAGGAACCCTTGGCGTAGCGGTTGGTATGTTTGTAAGTGGCGATGCAGCTAAAATTCCGGAATTATCTTTAACGAATATGCATCCGGACAACATACCAATTTTTCCAATGTTATTCTTTACAATAACTTGCGGGGCCCTATCCGGTTTCCATGCTACGCAATCGCCAATCATTTCAAGAACAACAAAGAGTGAAAAAGAAGGACGCTTTATTTTTTACGGAATGATGATTGCTGAAGGTATTATTGCCATGATTTGGGCTGCAGCTACGATGGCCATTTTTGATGGAATGACGTTAAAGGAGATGATTGCTGAAGGTACTCCTTCACTTGTTGTGAATGAAGTGTCTGTTTATTTACTCGGTGCTGTAGGAGGTACGATTGCTGTTTTGGGTGCGGTTGTATTACCGATTACTTCCGGCGATACTGCTTTCCGTGCAGCTCGAAATATTATTGCAGACTATATTAAACTACCACAAAACAAACTGGCAAAACGTTTATATATTGCACTGCCTTTATTTGCAATTTCTGTTGTATTAACACAAATTGATTTTAACATCCTATGGCGCTATTTCTCTTGGGCGAACCAAGGAACCGCTGCACTTGCTCTTTGGATTGGTGCTATGTACTTGTATGTTAAAAAGAGAAATTACTGGATTGCGTTTATACCGGCCGTTTTTATTACGTATATGGTATTTGTCTACATTCTAAATGCGCAAATTGGATTTAGGTTGGATTTAAACCTTTCATTTATCATCGGGATTTTTTTAACAGCTGCTACAATCGGTTATTTTTATTGGAAAGGTCGCCATAACCGTCAAGAAAGTATAAACGTTGACGAAGAAGCGGCATAATACGAAACAACGGCTGCTCCCGATTACGGTGAGCAGCCAATTCTTTTGGCTACAATAGTCACCGATACCATTTGGTGTTCAAGAACGGGGCATTTAATTATTAGGTTGGACAAAATACGAAATACTACTTTTTAAAATGCGTGCTCATCTTTCAACTTTTCTATAAGCCACTTCATATAGTTTCTTAATAAAACATTTTAGTAGCTCGAAATTTTTCTTTGAATCAATACATTCAAGTGGAATATAAACTTCATGTTTTTTCAGGCTGAAACTTCTCATTTCTTTAATATCAAATTTTAATATTTCTTGGATTTCCTTTTGAATGGTCTTCCCTTTTGTAGATTCAGGGTTCCCCGGGTCAACATGAAGGATTAAGTATTGGTACTTTTTATCTCCATGTAAAGTTGCAAATTTCCTCTTGCCTCTCCAGCCAAGCCGGTTATACCCTGGGGCAAAACTACTTTCTGGAATCGCAACTTCCATTTGGCCAAGTCTGCACAGTTATTTATGTAAATCACCGAATACTAGTAGCTCGTTCATTTTTAGTTAACTCCCTAGTTTGGTGAATAAAAGTTCCAATTAATTTTTCTTTATCAGTTAAGAATGAAGCAAACTTTTAAGCACCTCTAACTCTGCTTGGGTTAAAGTGATTCCTTTTCCCATTTTCTCTTTGTTCGGGGCCCAATCACGCAAATCATATTTCGGCTCTTTTCCGTTCCAACTAATGACGTTTAATTCTTTCGTCCAACCTTTTGATGACTCCGAAAGCACACCAATATGTTCAACGATTTCATATTTTAATTCTGCCATAGAAAATATCTCCTTCATTATTTAGTTAGTGGTGTTGAAATAACACAATATTTTCATAGTGTTGCCTAGAAGATAATATCCAAAACGCTATCATAAATCATCCATTCAAATTTTGAATTCTTCTTCACTAAGTTGAGTTTTTTTGGTAATCAATTTGCTGCTACTCCTTCCATGAACATGTCTTATGCTACGTTATGCCCTATCCTCATCGATCTCAATCCCAATTACAAACCGGTCAAACCGATTTTTCCCTTGAAAGTATAATACCTTAATTACTGATAAAGTCAATTCGTTTTTAAAGCATTTATTGCTATAGATTCCTTCTATAAGGAACTTTTAGGTACTAAAGTCTAGTATGTATAAATATTTTCTCTAAGTGGCACATTTTCGGTATCCCGCAGGTCCGGGTCCGGTTCGGGTTCTGTTTTATTTTTCATGCAAATGTCTGCTGTTTCATCTTTTTCCGAAAGCCCTGCCAAAATACCTTTTAAAACAGGAGTATTAATCGTTAGTCCAGCTTGTTTGAATACTTCTTTTAACATCTTCGTAATATCTTCTCGGTTTTTATAAACTTCTTCACTTGCCAGGCTCTGTAACACTTCAATGATTTTGGCTTGAGTTTGTTTCCCTTTTTCAATTTCAGCTAGGCCATTTTCGCCCTTTTTCTTTGATGTCGCTAAGTTTTGGAATACTTTCTGCTCTGTCACTCTAGCAATCCGTTCTTCATCAATTTTAAAATTCAAGCGCAACGGTCGTTCCACAGTGATTTTTTGATAACCGAAATCCTCATTATCGAAAATCTTAACATACTCACCTTTTTTAAAATCTCCGTACAGACGAACAATTTCTTCTATTTGCTCATCGGTAATTTCATTTCGTTTATTACCGAGACTTTTCTTCATCTTTTTATAAAAATCGACCGCATTTACAAGCTGCACTTTGCCACGACGGTGCGCTGCTTTATTATTTGTCAAAATCCAAATGTATGTCGCAATTCCTATATTATAAAAGAGGTCATTCGGCAAGGCAACAATCCCTTCAACCAAATCATTTTCCAGTACATAGCGACGAATTTCGCTTTCCCCGGATCCCGCATCTCCGGTAAAGAGTGGCGATCCGTTCATAATAATCGCGAGCCTTGAACCATTTGGGTTTTCTTCGGTCACAGGTTTCATTTTAGAAATTAAGTGTAATAAGAATAAAAGCTGCCCATCACTTGTACATGGTGTCCCCGGACCAAAGCGCCCAGCAAATCCTAATGTTTCATGCTCGGTCTTAATCGGTTTTTCATAGGACTTCCAATCCACTCCATACGGCGGATTCGTTATGAGATAGTCGAACTTTTCACTTGGGAATTGGTCATTGAATAATGTGTTTCCTAGCTTAATATTTTTCGCATCCCCGCCTTTAATTAGCGTATCCGCCTTACAAATCGCATAGGACTCAGGATTAATTTCTTGGGCAAAGAATTTTAAATCTGCTGTTGGGTTTAACTTTTCCAGATATTCACTTGCTACCGAGCCCATGCCTCCTGTCCCCGCTGCACAGTCATACAGGGATTGTGTTACACCGTGTTTTGTCAAAATATCATCATCATCTAAAAACAATAGATTGACCATTAAACGTATAACTTCACGAGGGGTATAATGGTCCCCGGCCTCAGCATGTTCACTAAAACGCCGGATTAATTCTTCAAAAATATATCCCATCTCCACGTTTGACACGACATCCGGATGCAGGTCAAGTTCACTAAACCGTTTAATCGTTAAGTATAAAAGATTATTGCTATCAAGTTTGTCAATTTGCCGGTCAAACTCGAAATTTTCCATAATATCACGAGCCGTTTTCGAAAAACCGTTAATATAATCCCTCAAGTTATCCGCAATATTATCGGCATCACTGAGTAATTTTGAAAAATCATATTGACTTATGTTATGGAAGTTTTGCTTTGCGATGCGGTTCAATATCGGTTCACGCGCATCTTCATTTAAGTGTTTAAATTTTTCGGAACTCGTCAGCACCTCTTCTTTTGTGCTTTCTAGAACACAATCAAACCGGCGCAACACGGCAAGGGTAGAACAACTTTACCATAATCTTCCGGCTTATATGGTCCTCTTAAGATTTCTGCAATCGACCAGATGAAACTTACTTTATCTTGAAAATGAATCATTTCGATCTCCTCTTAATAAACGGGTACAGACCCCCAATTTTATACTTTTATTACAATTGTACCATTATAACGGAACTTTTTAATAATATTCCACTATATTGGTATCTCCTTTTTTTGGCTTTTTCTCTAGCATTTATGGTAGAGGTGAAATAATGACGAATTTGAAGGGACTAATTGGCACACAAATCAAAGCAATTCGAAAAGCAAATGGGCTTATTCAACAAGACGTTGCGGATAGAGTGGCAGAAAATACAGGTCAAATGAGTTTTAGCAAATCACGCATTTCTGAAATCGAAACCGGGAAGCAAAACACTACTTTAGAAACTTTAGAAATGATTATCAAGGCTTTAGGAGTCAAACCCGTTGAATTTTTTGATTTCAAAAAAATCATTGAAGAAGATAGGGAAAATGAAATCATGGACAAATCACTGTTGTTGGATTGTCATTATTCCATGTTAAAGGAACGAGAACTAGATGAGGTTAAATATGTAGTAAAAACAACGAAGGAACTTTTTAAAACAATGGATGGAAAAAAGAAGAAAAACTAAAACAGCTACAGTGACCTTGAGTGTCATTGTAGCTGTTTTGTCTTAGGATGACTTATGGAGACAAAAAGTTAAAAATAATTTCTAATGGTAGTTAATACCCTTTCTAAATCACTTTCATATAATTTTCCAATTTTAAATAATAATTCTTGATAATGTAATGTATTTAATTTTGAACACCTGACTACAGAAGGCTTGTCTAGGCCAGCTTCTTCCCAATATTCAATAACAACATCAAACTCATTTCGAACCTGTTTGCTAGTAACAGTCGCAATTAAATGATCTAGTTCTGCAGCTACATTGTCATTACTCACAATAACAACCGGTCTTCTCTTACCATTTAACTCAACGGTCCAGATTTCGCCACGTCTCCCAGTTCTAGTCATCGTCAGTACCCCAAAAAATTTCTTCTTTCTCTTTTATAATTTGTTCTCTTGGAGGTCTGTTGTCAAAGTAGCGATCGTATAACTTATTCAATAATTTTATTCGTTCGCTGTTATCCATTTCTATAATTGCTTTTAAAATTTCTTCAGCAGTCATATAAACCACCTCAAATAAATTTCATTCCATGTATATTATACAGTAATTTTTATCATGTTGACAAAAACAACCATTTAAGTCCAGGAATATTTTTCAACTATTCTAGCAAAATTTTATTTTCCATACAGGTTAACTTCCGTAAAGGTTATTCAGTTGGAAAAATTGCTGAAATAATGATACTCACGCTGGATGAGCAAGAGAAATCAGAAGCGATATATAAAAGCATGAATGTTACAACATTTTTCAGTACCTGCTATTTACTAGGATCAGGCACTTTTTAGCCTATAATCCAAGCCCGCTAACCAAATCATTTATAAGATATCCATATAGATTTATGCCCTAAAAAACCAGTCCAATTCCATTTTTGTCATTAAATAACTTACCTGTCCCCAAAATTTTAGGCATTGTCGTAAAAAGAAGACAGGCTAATTATTTTTAAGAATGATGTGTTAAAATTCTTTCATTTATTCTTACATATTGTAATAAATCAGATAAATATTCATATGCAATTCCTCTTTGTAAAATATCATGATAAAACTGATTTTCAAAACTTCTTAAGCAACCGTAGCAGCTTGTATCTTCTGCACACCCACATGTACCTGCCACCTTTATTTTTGCATTTTCCAAGACTCCAATTAATTGTTTAGATATTTTCTTGGCATGACCTGCACCACCGGGAACATCATCATACAAAATGATGGACGTATTAATGAGATCCTCTCCACTTGCCCGATATAATGTTCCGCCAATTTCATTTCGAGCAATGCCAAGTTCCATACTCGCCCCTTCCATGATTGAGTATAAAAGAGACGGCCAAAAGCTCGTTTGGTTATATTTTTTATCAATAAGCGGCAACTTTATTTCAACAACATCCGTAATAAATTCATGACCTAAATGAACATGATATAAATATTTTGTATTTTCACATTTTTTACCTAGTCTTGTCTTATGCTCACTTTTTTGTTTTGTTTTCTTGCTATTACTTTCAAATGTTTTTGGAATAATATAACCACATTTTTTGCAAATTAAGTATCCTCTTCCTCCACCACTATTGACAATGACCATTTTTCCTCTTGAAGAATATTTGACATCTATTTTATGTGGTCCGATTTCAACTTCTTTTTGATATGTCTCTGTTAGTTCTAAGTCTTCATCTACATACGTATCAAATTTTACCCTTGAAGGCATTGGTTTTGCCTTCCTTCGCTCACCCGGATTTCCAGGAGCCTCATCTGCCCTTGTAGAAAATCCAAAAACGGGCTGGACATAATAAAAATAGTTTAAAGGCTCATTACAACATTTTTCCTCCCTATCTTCAAATGGTGTACCTAAGTCAACGTGATATGCGTATAATCGCCCACAATGTTTGCAAATGGCATACTGTTGGACCGGCCAGCCTTTCGATTTGTTCATATTTAATGCATAGGGCTTCCATACTTTTTTATTGGCTACAATTTCTGAATCTGGAGCAAATTCTGAAATAGCCAATTTTAAATCCCTAGAAATGTTCACTAATTTTGCATTCTCACTATTATGAAGAATATCCAAGTCAACAACATCCACAGGGAATCCATATTTCGGCAATACATTAGCTGAGGACAAAAAGCTTAGCACATTCTTTTGAAGATACGTATTTTGTATTTTTAAAATACTGTCACTCGGTCTTCGTTCACTGTCCAATTTCCTTTTTATTTCTTCCAATTCGTCAATTATTTCCTTTATATTTGCCTCAGCAATGACTAGTGCACCTTCACCATCTTTAACGAGATAATCCACCCATTTCCAATTATCAAGATCGACAAATGCTTGAATACTTTGAGATTTAGGGACAACAAATTTTAATGATTGTAAAATTTCTTCTGGCCGTTCATGTAACACTTCTTTCAATACTTGGACGGCACTTTTTCCACCTTCTCCTGAAATTTTCAGGAAATCATCTACCGTACCAAAATAACTTTCATACTTACGGAAAAACCAGGCAAATACAACAGAAAATATATGCCGCAGTACAATTTTCTCATTGTTTATCTCAATATATGGAGGCTTAATCATTCCTTTAATAATTTTTTCCGGAAATTGATAGTATGTTAAATCATGTGATCTTCTTTTTGCATAGGTAAGGGAAAATGCCGTTGATTCCGTACGTCTTCCGGCACGTCCTGCTCTCTGGATATAATTTGCTGTTTCCGGCGGGACATTTCGCATAAAAACAGCTTCCAATTGTCCAACATCTACCCCCATCTCAAATGTAGTTGAACAGCTTAGTACATTCACTTCGCCCTTTTCAAAACGGTTTTGTAGTCTGGAAGCATATTCACTTGTTAATTGGGCTGTATGTTCTTGGGCAATGAGGGGTAATGGTTTCATCTTTGAATATAATTGTTTATAATATGAAAATCTGTTCATGCCCTCTTTCATATTCAACTAAACTTCCTTCACAGCGAAAAGTTGGGCATATTCCCCTTATATTACTTGATACGATGCTTCCACATTTGTCGCAAATGAATAATTTTTCCGGTTTTTTTACTTGCCATTTCTTATAGTTAAGCTTATAAACAGTACCTTCTTTAGCTATTGCAGTTTCAGTAATGTACTCATCTCGAACCCAAAATTTATCAAACAAATTACTTGTTGCCAATTGTTTTAAGAGCCTTCTTGCCTTCTGTTCAACTTCTTCTTTTGAATAGCCTTTTTGCCTATACATTTTTTGGATAAAATCAAGCCTTCTATTAATTGATTTATCTTTTGGTAGCCAGCCAAGAATTTTATTCCCAAGTGAGCTATGCTCAGCCTCTATTTTAAAATAAGTTTCCCGATTTCTTGGAGAAAAGGCCGGATCTGTAATTGCAACTAAGTCGGGTAGTGTTATTGCATTCAATTCTCTTAACGTATTGAATAATACCTTATAAATTTCCCATAACTCATCAATTGTAAAATTTAATTCATTATGAATTCCAACGCTGTTTATATTGAGATTGGACCATTTATTCGGTTTCTCAGGGACAAATGAAATCAATCCTAGTCCTTCAAGACCAATCTGACGTTCTGAGTTCATAAATTCTTTTATCAAGATAGTTTGGATAAGCTTCTGTTTTTCAATATCGTCTAAACCAGGTTCAAAAAGATTTTTTTGTTTTCCATACTTCACAATTGCGTTCGTCAAACTATCAATTCGAATATCATCATACTCTTGGAGCTGATTAATCACTTGGATAATGGAATGCCGCCATAGAACATTGTTATACTTCGCTTGCAAATAGGATGCAAAAAATGCCGCTTCTTGCCGACTGTCTGAGAAAACTAATAATTTTCTACCTAATAAATTCTCATCAATTGACTCACTACTACGAAAGAAATCATCCTCTTCTAAAAGTTGCTTATTTGGTGGTATGCAAGGATATAATGCTCTTGTCAAAACTTCCGTTGCCGGGTCATCCGCTGTTCGAAACTGTTTAACTATATTTGGTGTGTGATTTCCACATTTCAAACATGTATTTACGGTATATTCAGCAATTTTTAATTTTAGTACTTTTATATATTTCTCTTCGGGAAAATTGCAACAATTTGTTTGTCGTTTTTTTCCAGCCTGTTCAATATGACCGCAAGCAGTACACAAAATATATTCATCGGTAGCAATTTCTTTTGCTTTATCGCTTCCAACAACAATTAATTCATCATCATCAACTGAAATTGTATGCATAGCCTCTTCAGGTTTACTCAACATGTAAAATTCCGGTTTACGCCTGTTCATTCCTTCAATATCTACATCAGCATCAGCATGCTCAAGTTTTTCATCTTTTGTCAGACCAACAATATATTCCTGACCGCATCTTTGGCAATTGGCCAGTTCGAAAGTTACAACCACATTTCCATCCGGCAATTTATATGATTTTCTTCTATCTAAAAATAATAATCTCTTTTTATAAAGCGATACATATGCACCTTCTAATGCTTTAACAAACACGTGGTATCTAGCAGGAAGCAATGGCATACTTTCTTGATCTTCTTTTGCCATTGCACATAGATTTACGAGTTGAACAATCGCTTCTAATCTTGCTTGATTGGAAAGATTTTCGTTTACAAAAAACTTTCTAGCTAAATCACTTAATAATTGCGGCTCGCTTTGTAATATCTCTTGTAATTGGATTACATTCAAATCATCTTTTAAAAAACTATATAACGCTATGTTATCTTTCGTTCTCTCTAACCCTGTATATTCTTTACTGCTTCTTTTTACTCCATGAATTTTCCGGTTCGTTAAATCAACCCGCTTTGATTCAATAATATCATCCGGATAAAAGGGTTCATGGAATAAATCGGTTGCAAATTTGGCTACTTCTTTGCGAGCATTTTTTCCACCACCTAATGTCGCGCTGGTCGCAATACAAGTTAAATGATTGTGTTGATAGTGAGATATCCGCTCTTTCAACTTTTGAATCAACATAGAAATTTCTGTTCCTTTTGCTCCGTTATATATATGTGCTTCATCGAGAACGATAAATTTCCAATGCTTGGCATTTTCACCAGAGAAAAATTCATTGTCTTTTGGCCGTAAGAGTAGGTATTCTAACATGGCATAGTTTGTTAACAAAATATGCGGAGGCGTTTTTCTCATTTGTTGTCTTGAAATTAATTCGTTTGGTATTAATTCAACATCAGGGTTGGTCTTATAAAAAAGCTCCTCTGCTTTTTTCTGTTCCTCTTCTGTCTCACCCGTATACCTACCGAAAGTGATATATGGATAATCTTTTAAAATATCCCTTAATCTAGCAATCTGGTCATTAGCAAGGGCGTTCATCGGATAAAGCAATAATGCCCGGACTCCATCCGTTAATGTTCCAGCTTCTTTTTCACGCATTAGTTCATTGAGAATTGGTAATAAAAAGCATTCGGTCTTCCCACTACCCGTTCCTGTTGCCACAATAATATTTCTTCCTTCAACAACCTTTTTAATAGCAGTTTCCTGGTGTATGTGTAACGGCCGTTCAAGAGGAAAATGATTTTTTAAAGCAAAAAATTCTTCGGAAATGACGCCATTAGCGATTAATTCCATTAAATTTTTCCCTTTAATAAAAGGTTGAGTAATTTCTATAAATGGACCTTTAACAAATTTTCCTTCTTCCCCAAGCATTTTTTTGCCTGATTCATTAAATCTTTATCTTGAAAGAAAAACATTGAACTTAAGTATTCGACATAGTCCTCTTTAATTTTTTTAGTCGTTGTAATTGGATTTAAACCCATGTATATCCCCGCTCCTTTTGCATATATAATTCAATAATAATGGAATCGCGATAGTATAACTTGTTACATTTTTCGATAGTATAGCCTAGTAGTTTTCGAAACTCCTTCGTTTCTGACATTAGGCCGTTGCGAATAAATGAGGCATATAATGCAATTAAACCAATATAGTATCCGATTTCATCAGCTTCTTTTCGTTTCGATAATGCTTGAAACACATCCATAAATTGTTTCTTTAAATGGGTATCGGAACAGATGTTTAATACTTCTACCAATTGTTCTTTCACGTGATTTAAATCTTTTTTTGTTTGTTCCCTCCATTCAACAAGTAATTGAAGCCTGGTCTTGCCAAAAATTTTTGTCTCTTGCACATCTTGTTGATTTTGGAATTCTCGTAAAAAGTCTGCCGTACTCTTTGAAAGGTTTCTTGGAAGCTGTATTGATTGATAAAGATATTGAAAGTATTGCTCAATATAAAGATTTTTCCCTAGATTTTCCTCAGAAAGAAATGAATGGTTTTCTTCACCAAATAAATCTTCTTCTTTTAAAATACGTATATCAGAAATTCCTGCCCAATTTAACCCAAACACTTTATTCTCTGATTGAATTAATTGAATAAATCCATATGCATCCTCATCGACTTTAGCTAGCGTTTGCATCTGTATTTCATTGATTTTTGGTTTACAAGTAAGATTGATACAATAACATTTTTGCAATAATTGTTTTTTATAGTCATTCGAAAACTTACTATCTAAAACATAACGAAATGCTTCATTTTTATTATCAAAAAATAAATCAAACACCGAATCAAAAATTTTTGAAATAACTCGTTTATCCACCCTTTTTGGAGGGAAACGGTTGTGTAAAATATATGCATAAGATAACATATTCATATCTTCCGGCATCTGTACTGAAAGATTTTTAATATCATTCTGTAATTTTAATAACCGTTTACTGGTAACTTTAGCTTTTAAAAACCTCGTTTTCAATATTTCGCTTAGTACTTTTTCCATAGGAGAGGTATCTTCTTCTGTTCTTCCTTTTATAATGCCTTTTTGGAAATTACTCAAAGTACATATGTCTGCTTCAATCTCATCAAAGAATAGGTTTTCTGATTCTTTTTGGATTAAAAACTTATAAATTCCCGGTTTAAGATGATTAATATTTATTTTTAATCTAGTCTTTTTATCATCAACCTTAAAATGATAGGGGGGATGCCAAGGTTTCACAAAGTTTACCATGACAATTTCTCTTCCGGTCTTTGTCCCTTCTTCCTCCCAGTCAATAATCACTTCATTTTCAATTTGTGTAAGTTTGCAATTGCGAATCACCATTTCATTTTGGAAACGGGCTACAATAAAACTTGCCGCTATATCTTCAGCACTATTTATTAATGACACCCAAAGATTGTAGTCCAAATGGGAAGCACCATTATTATTCCGGATTTCAAATAAATAGGGATTTAATGGTATTCTTAAACCTTCCTTATATGCAATTTGAAATTCATTTTCCAAAATTATTTGTAAGTCCGTATCTATTAATTGTAATTTTATCTTTTGAATGTCTTGGAATTGATGAAAACCGAATGCAAATAATAAATATGGGTCAGTGGAATTGGTAAAATCCTCCTTTGTTAATGTATACATTTTGCTTACGTATTCAATAACTTCATTTTCATCTTCAATAATTCCCCATGCAATTGGAAGTATGCTCAATTTTAAAGGCGTTTTAAAAACTTTTCCATTACAATAGTATTTATACTGCCAATTAAGAAACGATCTTTTTCCCTTGTTTTAAATTTATAGACTATGTTGTCACCATTATTGATTTCATTAATTTTTTCTGCATTATAAACGTCTATTTCAACTTCTTTACTTGTTTGTATTGTTTGTATATTATTTTTATAACCATAAACATTATGTGGCCAATAGTCGTTTTGATTAAATAAAATTTTACTATTGGGAACAAATTCTATGAAAAACTTTTCATTAAAACCGGTTCTATTCCAGATTTTTATTTCATATTGGCCAAAAGCATCTTTTTCAATATATTCATTGAGTAGGATTTCCGAATGTCCGGATTTAACAATTACATTTAATTTCTGAAACACTGTGTTTTCAAATTGATATTTTATAACTAAATGCCAATCTCCATCACTTATTACAGGCACCCTTACTTTAGGTAATTTAGTATAGGTTCTTGAATTTTCTTGATCAAAAAGTGTCTTTCCTCCGATAAGAACAGGCTTATCTTCTGAGTTTACAGGAATATTGAAATGTGTACAACGCAGTACTTGGGTATTTGATAAATCAATACTATATACATTGTAATCAAACAATAGAGGAATTTGCGGAAATTCAAATATCGGTAAATTCCCCTTATCCAGTATTTTACGGTTATTCTTTAATATTAAAATAACGGAATAATTGGGAAGTGTTTGCTTTTTAATTAAATTCCCATTATGTTCAAAGGCGATATAAGAATGATTTACTCCTTGTATATCCCATTTTGAAATAACCTCATCATCAATTTTCAATGTGATCATATATGTGTTGGCCGGCTTCAGTGCATATATCTTTTCTTCAGATACGAAAACCCCATTTCTAATTAAAAAATCAGCTTTTATATAATACGTCGATCCATCCATTGAGATTTCCCAAATAAGGTATGGATCATAACATTCTTTGACAACGATACGAGGTAGTTCACAATAAACCCCAACTCCTTCAAGGTCTATTTTTACTTTAGGTGCGGTAATCTGAACTTTTTTTCTTGCTTGTAAGCTTTTCTTAACTTTCGGTTTTTCTTTCCAATTTGAAATTTGTCCAATCATTCGGATATAGTTTCCCGTATCAATTTCACCATCTTCATCATCCGAATCATATAAAATTAATTTTCGTGTGCTTTGAATAAAATTATATGCGTCTCTCTTGTCAGCTAATTTTAAATATCTTCTAACTGTAACCTCAGCCTTATTTTTAAAATAAGCGAGATAATCATCGACATCAAAATCATCATAAAAAGGATCATTAATCGTATTACTTATCGCCTCAAAATAGCTATCAAGCCCATTAATTGGGATACCTGCGTGACATAGAATGGGAGTTACATATCTAAACCCTTCTTCGCTTTCATTCTCAAATTTGTTTAAGTGGAATTTTTCTAATACATGTGAAAAAATATCATACAGTTCAGTCCGGCTGTATTGTCCCAGTTCTCCAAGATATTTTTCAACTGGCTCCCAAAATTTTCTTTGATCATATTCATAAACAGCACAAAAGACAACAAATACCGCAAAACATTCTTCATACTCACTTTTATTATTAATCTGAAATTTAGTTCCAAAAAATAATTCTTTTAGTTTTGCAGCCAGATAGTGAAAATCGTTTAAAGATAATGGTAAATCCCCTAATAACTGGTGTTTTGGAATTCGCATTGCCAGCTCATGATTCAACATACTTAATGAACTTCCTTCTTTAAATACATTCATTAAACCCCCTCCTGTAATTTCCTTTGTCGACATTTCTATTTGATTTGGTCATATTTTTCCAACATTCTTAAGTGGTTTGGCTATTATTCTTGAATACTATAATCTTCCCTTAATACTTTTTTCATAAACGTATCCTTTGCCTCTTGAATGAGATTGATGACAGTGTCCAAGCTTGTTCCTTCATATATTGGCATACCCATCTTTTTTTCTTGCTTCTTCTTTTGTTAGGATAGTAAGACCTTCCACTTTTGTCACCGGCACATTAAATTCTACTTTAAGACTATTCACTTTATTAACTATTTTTAAGATTCGGTTTGCTCCCCGATAAAACGTAACACCTGTTTTATTGTATTAAGGATGAAAATCATTTCCTAAAGTTCGCATTACCTTTTCCACTAGCTCTTCTCCATAATGATAAAATCTATAGTTTGTCGCATTTCGTTTCATATTTTTTTCCACTTTTCTTCTTTACTATTTATTGGCAATTTTTTCTTCAATTAAAAACTTTTCGTAATTTATTGAAATTCAATCTCCATAATTAAATTTCTGTTAGCTTCTATAAATTTCAACCCATTGTCGTAATCTTTCTTTTAACCGCTTTCGATATTCTTCCGGCTCAAGTATTTCTGCATCCGGACCATACTTCATAATCCACTGGATAAATTCGAGATCGTCATTCAGTGTCACTTCAAAGAGCAGACTGCCATCCGAAAGATCTGTTAGGGTTGGTTTTACATTGAATTCTTCTTCTTTGATGTAGCGTGCGATATTTTTGCTGAATTTCACTTTAAAATTGATTTTTTTCTCACCTCGAATGACAGACCATGTGTACTGTAAATATTTTTCAAGATTGATATTATCTCTCATAAATGATTCGGCTAAAATTTCCACATCAAGAAAGCGGTTTAAACGAAAAGTTCGAATGCCTTTATTTTTATGGCAATAACCGATGACATATAAACGATTGTTTCGAGGGATAAGAAAATATGGATCGAGTTTTCGCTTTGTAGTGGCATTTCTGCTTTGTGTATGATAAACCGCTTCAATGGTATGCATGGATAGAACCGCTTCGGTTATTTTAGAAAGTATTGTATGTTCTTTCAATTCACTATGTAATTTTCCATTTTGAATAACCCTAGAGAAATCCGAAATGACTTTTTTACGTTCAATCTTTTCAGCAGCATGGGTTGCCATTACTTTTTCATAGGCAGAACGGAATACTTTCGTCTGATATTGTTCAGCTAATAATGCGGGAAGTAGGCGAAACGAGTTGTATTCATCTTCATCCCAATTCATCGGATAATGTTTAAAATTACCAATAAATTTATAGCCTTTTCCCCTCCCTTCATTAGAAATCGGAATGTTTGCTGCACTTAATAGTTCAAGATCCCGATAAATAGTCCTTTCCGTCGTTTCACAAACAGCAGCCAATTCCTTTGCCTTAACCCCCGGATGTGACTGGATTAATTGAATGATCCTGAGTAAGCGAACAAGCCGTTCCAAAACTATGCCCCCGATCTGTTTGTGGAATTTTCAAATTTATCATATCATATTAATGTGACAACGTGCTGTCAGAGAACAACTGTTTTTTTGATTTTTTTTGTTTTGTAAAGAATCGTTCATACTTTCATTAAGTTCTATTATCAATTTCAACATTCTTTGTAACCATTGATTGCCAAAAAATCAGCTCGACTTGCCGTAAACTTGGCATAAAGGGGTAAAGGGACCGATCCCTCGACCCAGGGAGCAGGTGCAGGGAACAGACATCGATGAAATTTAAAATTCCACAATTCCCTATGAAAAGTTTAAATGTCTAATTATCTCAACCGAACAGTGCCAGGTCCCTCATCCCATTTTTAGTCAATGTTGTTAAGGTAGGCTGCGGGACCTGTCTATCTATTCGTCTTCTCCGGCATCCATGTCGAGAATAAAGTTTCTTGGAATATCCCGTTCCATTCGGGTTTTTGTTTTGCGCTCTTGTCCAGTCGTTCCCGATATTCCTTTTGTGCGGCACGAACCTCATTGATGGTTTGATAGCCTTTATCCACCCACCGGCGAAGAATTCCTTCCACGTAACTCCAATTTTTATTCCCGCTTTCGACAGCTATTTTCATCGCTTCTAAAACAAGTTCTTGGGACAAATCCTCACACCACGCTTGTATTTTTTCAAAAAGATACCCACTGATGGTTCCAAACCCGTTTTGTTCGAAAAATGTAAATGGGTTTTGTTCTTCTGCGCGCGCGTGCGTAACTATTACTACGCTTTTTTTCTCTGGGGTAGTCTCTGAAGTAGTCTCTGGTATTGCTTTGGTTATGTTTGTTCGTGCTAGTGCTAAGCTTGCACCCACGTACTGACCAGCTTGCTCACCCGATGTGGTCAAGTTGGATTTATTTTGATACGTGTGATTAGTTAAGTTTGGAACTATGTACTGTCCCGCTTGCTCACCCGATGTGGTCAAGTTGGAATTGTTTTGGTCGTTGTGTTTAGTCAATTTGGTCACCGTTTGGTCAGTGTGATTGGTTAAATTGGTGCCAGTTTGATTTATCGGATTGCCGAAGTTAGCACCATTTTGGTTCGTGGGCTTGCTTAAGTTGGTATCTGATTGGTTTGTCCGTTTGCTTAAGTTGATATCCGATTGGTTCGTCGATTTGCTTACATTTGCATTCGTTTGTTCATCCTTGCCTATATTAGGTTTGTTTTGACCCGTCAGATTGTTCTGCGTTTGGTGGCTCGATGCCTTGCCTAAATTTATTCCTTTTTGACTGTTCGAAGCGTCCGTGTGTGTGCCGTTATGCTGCTCGGTTGGGTCGCTTGTGTCAGTCCGCTTGCTGCAAAGGTCGGAAAGTTGCGCATCCTCATCCATCAGCGACTCCAAATACTCGTAATTAATCCGATACCATTTGGTTTTGTCCATCTTAAAACGATTATAATTTCCGGAAACGATTAAGCCTTCCCTTTCAAGCTTCCCAATAATTCTCCGGATTGTACTCGTGGACCAAAATGGAAACTGCCTGTGCCAATCCTCGTATGTGTTATATACCCATTGATACCCATCATATGTATGCTTGCTATCTGCCAGCCAGTAGTGAAGTTGTTGGATAAACAGCGCCTGATTCAGTCCAATCTTTTTCGCTAATGTCGGTAGAACTAAAATTGGACTTTCATTGATTAATAGCTTGCTCATTTTCGACTCCCCCTTGTAATTATCCTTTTATTAGTGTTATAGATTCCCTTTTGCAAAATGAACATAAGACTTTTAAAAATTTTTTGATAGGGAGGGTCACGGGGACAGGCATCAATGTAATTTAAAATTCCTCAATTCCCAATGAAAAATTTAAATGACTAATTATCTCCGCCGAATAGTGCCTGTCTTTCAAAACTAATAAATTAACGTATTGAGAGACAGATACCGTTTGGAAAAAGTGTTTAGTGAATCAAAACGTACCGGTGAGCTGCGGACGTCCATGGGAAAATCGAAAAGAGGTGCAACTAAATGATGCACCTCTTAGACATTATATTTTTACTTCAAATACAGATTATGCTTTTAACAGACTTAGTAATAGTGATAAAGATAATTTTGTAGATTTTTCCTCTTACGTAGGTTCGGTTCATAAAGAAGTAGCTTTTGTACGTTAACGTAAGAAAAGCGCAGAGCGCCCGCTTTGCGACGAGCTGAACATCCGCTTCCTCGAATAGGCTATGGCGCATGAGCACATTAAAGAGGAGTTAGTTTCTCAGTCGCTGGCGCTCGGAGCTAGACAATAAAACTAATTCCAAGTTATTTACTTGTATTTTTATACTTTCTTATCTTTTAAAAAAGCAAACGGAAACCCACAAGCCTCTTTTCTGTTTGCCCATTATATTAGAAAAATAGAAAACCAATGGAAATCGGGATAAAGCTATAAAGCAAAATCATGACACAAAAACCCATGATATCCCGAATATGAAGCCCCGCAATTGCTAAGGCAGGCAATGCCCAAAACGGCTGAATCATATTTGTCCAAGCATCTCCCCAAGCAACACCCATTGCTGTTTTGGCAACATCAGCATTAATCGCCATTGCAGCATCAATCATAATTGGACCCTGTACGGCCCATTGTCCACCTCCTGAAGGGACAAAAACATTAATGATACCACCACTTACAAAAGAAATGAAAGGCAACGTATGTTCATTGGCTAAGGAGACAAACCATAAAGCAATTTGTTCAGATAGGCCGGATAACGTCACCATTCCCATGATCCCAGCATATAGCGGAAATTGAATGATAATCCCACCCGCATTTTTAACACCATTTGATACGGTATTTAGGAATTGCCTAGGTGTGTTGTGAAGCAAAATTCCTAAAAATAGGAAGATAAAGTTGACAATATTAATATTTAAATCAAAACCCTTCGTTGCAAAGTGATAGAAAATATAGGCCAGCCCCATTACGCCAATTAATAACGATATAATCCTACTATTTTCAAGCTTTTCGGCAGGTGTTCCAGGAGCTTTTTGGACAGGTTCGACTTCATCATCAGGCACGGTCCATTTTGAACGATCTTGATTAAGCGAGTCAGCATTTTTCATCAGGAACCGATTAAATATCGGCAATGTCAAAACCAAAGCTGCAACAATAAAAAGATTTGATGGACTAAATAATGTTTCATTTACCGGGATCGTTCCCATTTCCTTTTCCAAAAAATGACCCGGTGTTGCAATCGATAACGGAATGGAGCCGGACAATCCTCCATGCCAAACGAGAAATCCGCTGTATGCCCCAGCTACTAAAATACGAAAATCTGCAGAAGGTACTTGCTTAGCCACATGGATTGCAAACAATGCACCAACGACCAGTCCAAATCCATAGTTGATTAAACATGCGATTGCAGAAACAAAAGTCACAAGCATAATCGCATGAGCGGGTGTTTTTGCTAGTTTACTCAATCCGGCAAGGAAATTCTTGATCGCCGGCGCATTGGCTAAAATATAACCGGTTACAACTACCAAGGCCATCTGCATGGTAAAGGCAAGCAAATCCCAAAATCCGGTTCCCCAATGATTAATCATGTCAACCGGACCACTATCGGTAAAAATGATGCCGATTACAAAAACAAGAAAGGTAAGGATAATAGCAAAAAGAAAGGCATCCGGAAGATAACGCTGCACCAGCCGGTCAAAAAATCCCGTTAACGCTTTCAAATATATCACCCCTTTTTTAGTAAATATAAAAAACCATTAAAACTATTAAGCTTACTGAAGCCTTACTATGACACTATGCGTTCATTTAATAAAATATTCCGTAATGAGTATTTCAGAAAATGATTACAAAAGTTTTGAAAGCGCTTTATAATTTCAAGTAAGAAGATCCGGGGCGAAAAAAGTCTGATAGTGTCATAAATAGTCCATAGACTTAACCTAGGTCTATCACCTGCTATATTTAAAGAGCACCTCTCACTATATTAGTCAATTGTTTATTCCATTTTACCGGAAGATATCGCCTATGGTGCCGTATATCTGGCTTCTGATGAATCACGCTTTGTAACCGGTGCCGAATTTGTCATTGACGTTGGACAAATTGCGAAATAGGGGACAGATTTCTTGACCGAATATAGCCTAATAATAGTGCCTGTTCCTCAATGTTTACGTATGAACATACAGAGGGGCAGGCACTGATTTTCTGTGAAATCCATGGGGACAGAACCTTTTCCCCAGTTCTTTCCCATTGATTCTGGATCGCGGTGCCTGTCCCTCTGGCACGAAGGCATTACCGCCCCTCTGTCATTTTTTCCAATAAACCGCCATCACCAAACATACTAAACACTTGGATTTTTCCTTCGTCATTTACATTGATTTGGCCTGTTACTTCTGCAGTATTTTGTTGATCACTGCCAGTTTTTTGATAGCTAACTGTGACCGTAAAATCATAATAATTTCCCTCCATTTCTAATTTTTCTATCTTCAAATCGTTCACTTTAAGCACATACCCGTACCAATCTGCTTGCATGAGAAATGTCAAACCGCTCGTATTTATATAATCTGTTAATCCTTCTTCTGTAAAATACGGTTTAAAATATTTGTCTGTATATTGCCTCAATGGATCCGGGGTGGATGTGATAATTCCGGAATTGACTCCCTCCCCTGTTTTGGGTACTGCATTTTCCAAAGCATCCACTGCCTTTGAGAATTCCTTACTTGGTCCCGTGAGCATTTGGTTTAAGACCGTTTCAATCGTTTTTATATTTTTATCGGTCGGAGATGCTTGTTGCAGTCCGCCGGAATTCAGTGCAAGGAATAATAGCCACCCTGCCAATCCGATGAAAAGTAGTGCCGCTGAAAGTTTTGGGACTAAGTACATTTTTTGTTTCTTGTGCACTTTCGTCAAAAATTTCGTTTTATCCTCTTCCCGAACTAAAGGTTCTATTCCAATGATTTCATCCATGGCCATTTTTAATTGCTCATTCGAATTCTTCAAAACCATCGCCCCCTAACTGTTCCTGTATTTTTTTCTTCCCACGCATAATTCTTGTCCGGACCGTGGATTCCGGTATTCCTACAGCCTCACTAATTTCTTTAATGGTAAAATCTTGGTAAAACCGCAAAACGAATATTTCCCGATATTTGATAGGCAGGGAAAAAATACATTGAGCAAGTTGCTGATAATATTCTTTTTTCAGAACCTGGGTTTCTGCGGATTGTGAGGTTTTTATCAAATCAGATTTTATGCCCGGCGAAAATATACGGTTGATGGGCGAACGTAAATAATCTTTACATGTATTAATGGCAATCCGATAAAGCCATGTTTTCAAGGAAGATTTCCCTTGAAACTGTCCAATATTTTGATAAACTTTTAGCAAAAAGTCTTGAAAAAGATCATCAGTTTGGGCGTAATTTTTTACATACGTGAAAATCAGTCGCTTAATTCCCTCTCCGTAGTAATCAATAATGTAAACGATGGCTTCTTCATCCGTTCCGCGAAAAATAAAGTCCTCTACTCGGCGTTCCACTCCTTCTTATCCTTTCTGTATTTTTTCATTAGACGATTGATATATGGAAAAAGTCCCGTTTTTATAAAATTATATTTGGAAATATAAAGAAAACTCGGCGACTGGCGAGCCTTAAGGCGATGGCAGAGCCGTAGTTGCACTTATGCGTTAGGAAAGTAGAAATTGAAAAATTTCCACTTTCCTATTAGCTAAAAAAAGCCCACGGAGTAGTTTTACGCGGACTTTTTTTAGTATTCACATACCGAACAGTTTCAAGCACTGTTCGGTTCTGAGACAAGGTACCTGTCCCTATGACTCTTTTTTAAATTGAATAAAGTAATTTAACGAATCCGGATTTGCCAATGATCCTTTGTTCACTGCCTTTTCCACAGGTACACCCATCAAAATTTTTTTAATCGGCACTTCTAGCTTCTTGCCATTCAATGTTTTCGGAACTTCATTCACAGAATAAATTTCATCCGGCACATGCCTAGGTGAGCAGTTTTGACGAATCGTTTGATTGATTCGTGCTTTCAGTTCGTTTGAAAGTTCAATCCCGGGCTTTAACACGATAAATAGCGGCATATACGAACGCTCCTCATCCAACGGGATATCCACGATTAAACTATCATCTACTTCGGGAATACTTTCAAGTGCACTGTAAATTTCACTTGTCCCCATTCGAATGCCACCACGGTTAATCGTTGCATCGGACCGTCCATAGATGATACAGCTTCCCCTATGTGTAAATTTCACAAAATCACCATGCCGCCAAACATCCGGAAAAACATCAAAGTAACTTTCTTTATAACGTTTGCCGTCCAGATCATTCCAAAAATAAATTGGCATAGAGGGCATCGGTTTCGTAATAACAAGCTCACCGATTTCTTCAATGACTTCTTCTTCATTGTCATTAAGCGCTTTCAAATCTGCTCCTAATGCACGCGCTTGCAATTCTCCTGAATAAACCGGAAGCAATGGACATGGTCCTAGAAAAGCTGAGCAGACATCTGTACCGCCACTTGTCGAAAACAGCCATACATCTTCTTTAACATGTTCATACACCCATTCAAATCCTTTTTCAGGAAGTGGAGAACCGGTTGAACCAATGCTCTTGAAATGGGATAAATCAAATTGTTCCTTTGGTTTCACGCCTGCTTTTACACAAGCCATAATAAAACTGGCACTTGTCCCGAATGTGGTGATTTTGGCTGATTCTGCAAGTTTCCACAATGTTTCATAATTTGGATAGCCGGGATTCCCATCATATAAAACAACGGATGCACCGGTAAGCAACCCTCCAACAACCACATTCCACATCATCCAGCCAGTCGTTGTATACCAAAAAAACCGGTCACCCTTTTTTAAATCCGATTGCAGCATCAGGAATTTCAAGTGTTCTATTAATATACCGCCTTGACTTTGCACAATCCCTTTTGGCTTTCCGGTCGTTCCTGATGAATATAAAATCCATAAAGGATGGTCAAAAGGAACCTGTTCAAAAGTTAACTGAGCCCGAGCATTTTCTTTTAAAATCTTTTCCCATTGGGTTGCATTCTTTAACCCGGACATATCCGGCTGATTTTTAAGATAAGGAATTATTATCGTTTCATTCAGTGTCGGCAACTCCGCTTGAATTTGTTTGACCAGTTCAAGCCTATCGTATTCCTTTCCGCCATATTTATATCCATCGACCGTAATCAATACCTTTGGCTCAATCTGCTTAAACCGATCGATCACACTTTTCATACCAAACTCCGGTGCACAGCTTGACCAAACGGCACCGATGCTGGCACATGCTAAAAATGCCGATAATGTTTCATGAATATTCGGTGTGTAGGCCACGACTCGATCCCCGGGCTTAATGCCAATCGACTTTAAATGTTGTGCGATGGAAGCAGTAGTTTTTTTCAGTTCTGCCCAAGTTAATTCCCCTAAAGGACGTGTTTCGGATTCATAGATGACCGCCACATTTTCAGGGTCTTCATTGCGAAAAACATGCTCGGCATAATTTAATGATGACCCTAAAAACCATTTTACATCCGGCATTTTCCCACCTGATATAACCTCATCATAGGGCTTAGATGACTTTATTTTGAAAAAGTCCCAAATGGCCGACCAAAACCCTTCGATATCAGTTACGGACCAATTCCACAATTCATGATACTCTTCAAATTTTAACCCCCTTGTTTTCCCCAACCATATCATGAATTCCCTCATGTTCGAATTGTCTTTAAATTCCGGTGAGGGTACCCAAAGCAATTTTTCATTCGTCTTTTCAATCTTCATTTTATCCCTCCCAAAAAATCCCCTTATAAATAATCATTTTAAAAAATTTCATTACAAAATATTACTACATTAGCAGTAATTTTATGTTTATATTACAATGAACAATGGAAATAGTAAATAATTTTCATACATTTAAAATGTTACTTTATATCAAATTAATCACATTAAAATTTTACTATTTTATTTGAATGGCTTCCTTATAAAGAGATTTATATTTTCGTAACGTAGAAGCAGTGACTTGAGGCTGCCCTTCCCTATTTATTTTCCTCGTTGAAGCAATCTTGGTGGCATATAAGTTGTTTGAATTTTGGAGAAATAAGACCATTTTACCAGCAGGATTTGATCCTACGTGATGATTTTTGCTCCTTCTTCAATATTATTTGGTACAATTAGCATCGTTTTGATGAAGATGGTCAACAAATTTTAAGCGGCAAAGGAGGACTGACCGAGATTTAGGCCAACGGGTATATCATTTGAAACACGCCCAACTTCTAGGATTGCAGATAACAGATAAACAAATGACAATTACGACAAAAAAGTGTACTTAATAATCGACATGATTGTCCTAATATTGTATAATTTTTAATATAGTGTAGAAATTAGAGGAGCAACATTATGCAAAAAAAAACACTAAAAGTCTCGTTGTTATATGAAGAAAGACGAGCAACGATTTGGTTTTTATATATATTCTATGTTTTATATTTTTCATATGATTTAGTATATTTCTATTTTTTACCGAAATTACCATGGTTCACCCATCTACCATTTAATGTATTAAATTACTTTATGTACTTAATATTAACTATTCTGCTCCCAATCTCTATTATCTTGTTAAAAAGAAATAAACCTGGTTATATAAAGTATATCTACTTTTTCAATTATACAATTATAGGCGGAATCATAGATATTATATATTACAATTGGAATAACTTGCCGTATACTTCAGGAAATATAGTTGAAATCGTTATTATTATTTTTTCGCCTATATTTATTAATAAAAAATATTTTTACATAATTTTTACCGGTACAATTGCTAAACTATTAATCACTGGAATAATTTTGAAAGACTCTATTGTTTCTATACCATCTATTCTAGTATTTATTCTGGGGATTATTTCCTTTATTATTCTCCACCGTTTTTTAAGTTATGTGGAAGCAGTAAAAACTGGCTATAACCAACAATTAGATGGCATTGTTAAGGGAATTATTACCACTTTAGAACTGAAAGATCCGTATACTCGGGGACATAGCGAAAGAGTTGCGGAATATGCACAAATTCTCGCTAAAGAATCCAATCAATTCAATGATGACGAATTAAAATCATTTTACTATGCCTGTTTATTACATGATATCGGCAAGGTTAATATTCCTGATACAATATTGACAAAACCGGGCAAACTTACGAAAGAAGAATTCGAATTAATCAAAACACATCCCATCGTCGGTGCTAAAGCTGTGGAGGATGTGGAGGGGATTGCTGATTTTATGGATGTAATATTACATCATCACGAGCGTTGGGACGGTAAAGGGTATCCTATTGGTTTAAAAGGAGACACCATTTCATTCGCCGCAAGAATTACTGCGATCGCAGACGCTTTTGATGCAATGACTTCTTCAAGGTCTTATCGCTCTGCCTTACCGCTTCAAGTAGCCTATAATCGAGTATTAGATGGAAAAGGTACTCAATTTGATCCGCAATTGGTAGAGCTTTTTATTAAAGTTTATCCATCATGGATAAAAGTCTATGATTCTTATAATTATAAAAACAACATAAAAGGAGGTGTTATAAATGAAAATCCGCAAACTTAAAAAAGTTAAAACAACATGTTGGTGGTGTTCTCATATTCCATGGCCACTACGTTAATTTTCTATGGGTGTTGGCCATCTTTGTCCAGCACCCATAGAAAATCGCTATTTTTAAACAAAATCCAATTGAAAAAACTCGGTGGTGAAATCATGAACTTAACTTTGAACACTATATTGAAATTATATCCAGTATCAATAAAAAAAGATAAAAAAAACTATATTATCGAGGATACTATTTCAGGGGACTTCTATGAAATGCCTAAAATTTGTGTGGATGCCATCGAGTTTATTAACCAAAAATGGACACTTGGCCAAATTGAAGCTGAGCTGAAACGGTTATATCCGGATGAAGAAGTTGATGTAATTAATTTTGCCAAACAATTGATTGACTTTAGACTTGTCAAAGAAATCGACGGAATTGAACTTAAAGTAGAAAAGTCAAATTTATTAATGTCCGGTTTTTCATGGATTTCTCCCCGCTTTAGCCGGCTGTTTTTTCATAAACATTCCAATATGATATTTATTTGCCTCATCATGATAAACCTACTGCTTTTTCTAACTAACACGGAGCTTATACCTTATTATGAAGATTTATTTTTGTTTGATTCACTTGTCTTAAATATGGTTACATTTTCTTTGATTTCGCTTGTCATGCTTGTTATCCATGAATTTGGTCATGTACTAGCGGCGCGTTCGTTTGATTTGCCCGCAAAACTCGGTGTTGGCCATCGGTTCTTTTTGGTTGTTTTCGAAACTGACTTAACATATGCATGGAGACTTTCCCCTAAAGAGCGAAATACTTTATATATAGCTGGATTGTACTTTGAACAGTTTATTCTGTTTATTGTACTCTTAATCAAGCTTTTTATTACTGTTCGGGATCCAATTTTATTAGGGATTCTTAACTTTATTATTCTTGACTTGTTCTATAAAGCGATTTATCAATGTTGTTTTTTTATGAAAACCGATATCTACTATATTTTTGAAAACTCCTCGGGTTGTTATAATCTTCTGGAAAACAGCAGGACCTATTTAAGACAGCTATTTTCAACTAGTAGAGATAAAGGACAGGAACTATTCGAAAATGAAACAAGGATCGTGAAAGTTTACAGCATCTTCTATATTATTGGTGGTATGCTCATGATAACTTTACTCATTTTCTATATCATCCCGCAAATGTATACGTTTCTAAAACAGGCGATTATGAATCTCGTTAATCCGGTAGATCCGACGAATATCATTGATTCTGTCCTTTTCCTTGGATTATTTTTCATTACATCAAGTCTTTTACTCTACTCTTTGATAAAGGAAAATCGGCGAATACCGAGCCCTTAGGAAAGAGCAATGCCGTAGTTGCCTTAAATCGTAAAATTTCACACTACATAAGATTTGCATCTTTGTTGGAAATGTATTACCAGAAACACCAACATCCAGAAAATTTAAGCTAATAAAATGAAACATATACACTGATTGTATGTGCACAAATCGGACCTTTTACGAGCAGTTTAATCTCCCACCATCTTCCTAATTAACTCGAATTTTTGAGGTGGGAGTCTTGACATGCCGTTAACAGTGGAATAACCAAATGAATTTGCCTGTTCCTCAGTGCGCTAAAGTATAAATATGAACGTTTTGACGACAAACACTTGACCTCCGTGCAACGAATTAGCTTTTTCCCATTCATTTTTTCATGGGTGATAGTTCATCTTCCGTCACCCATTGATAATTTTTCACTTCACTACCTGTTTTGGTATTGAAAAAATTCACCATATAAACAGTTGTTGGTTTTGCCGATTCAATTGTTGCTCCTGCTCCATCCATTCCTTCCGCATGATCAACATGTAATAAAACATGATCACCAGGTTCAAATGGGGCGATCCCAGCATTACCGATTTCTTCATGGATCACCCATTTATAATGTTTCACAGGATCACCTACCTTTTTCGGAATATATGTGACTTTGTATGCCGTTGTTTTATACGCTCCTACTATCGTTGCTGTTGCTCCTTCCATTCCTGGCATATGATTAGCATTTATAATAACTTGACTGCCAACAGGATAAGTCGGAGTTTCATCAGCCCTTAAGTATTTAGGAACTTCTGATGAACTCGAAACATTCATATATACATTAGCATCATTTTCTTCTGCTATCCCTTCATTTTCTGCACAACCTGATAAAATTAGAACGATAATTAACATATTAACTCCAAAGAATTTCATACACCCCATCCTCTCTTTATTGAATACAGCCATTCAGTTTAGTTATTCCCCCTCTTGGCATAATTCTTTCACAATAAGATGCTTTACTCGATTTACTATTGATATTTCATTACCGTTAAATGTCAAAAATACAGGTAGAAATATTGATTCTGATATGTTGTTTACAAGATTACAGTATGAGCAAATTATTTTTAGGCAAAAATTTTAGCCTCTTCATTAGTGAGCGATTTTTCGATCACTATTTGTCAGTTTAAGTAAATTCAGTTATAATATAGATAATAAATAGCATATATTAAAAAAGACCGTGGGTGCTGGTAACACTCACGGTCGAAGCAATCGTTGGTCCCTACAAGAAGGGTATCAGCGTAATAAGTAGTAATCCACCTAAAGTTGCTGACGGTCTCAAGGGTGGATTACTTTTTGTTTATTAGAGATATGACAGATACTATCAAGCAGCCAAATGCGATCATTAGCGTTAAAGCTTGAAACGTTGTCATCATAGGCATCGCCCCCTTCCATTACGGGGTAATGCTGACCACTCTTGAGATTACCAAACTAATTGCTGAAATAATCATAACATAAATACGAACATATGGTCTATATATCTTTTTAACTAATTTTTGAAGGAAAATAGGCTAGTAAAAACGGCTCTATGTTTCCCTTCCTTGTTCATTCTTTCATACATAGTTTTCAGGAAATCTTAGTAACCTTCCCCACACCATCACATTTAATATAGAGACTTAAAATCCACAACTCGAAGTCAAGTCATCTATTAGGCATAAAAAAAAGAAGTTTAAACTTTACTAAAGTAGTTTAAACCTCTTCAATAATATTATGAGTGCCGATGGTGGGAGTCGAACCCACACTCCACAAGGGAACACGATTTTGAGTCGTGCGCGTCTGCCAGTTCCGCCACATCGGCAAGATTGGAGGCGGCAACCGGATTCGAACCGGTGATAAAGGTTTTGCAGACCTCTGCCTTACCACTTGGCTATGCCGCCATATTTGGAGCGGAAGACGGGATTCGAACCCGCGACCCCCACCTTGGCAAGGTGGTGTTCTACCACTGAACTACTTCCGCACAGCTGGGCTAGCTGGATTCGAACCAGCGCATCACGGAGTCAAAGTCCGTTGCCTTACCGCTTGGCTATAGCCCAATAAAGTTATATAATGGGGCGATCGATGGGAATCGAACCCACGAATGTCGGAGCCACAATCCGATGCGTTAACCACTTCGCCACGACCGCCATTACTAATAAAATTATGGCAGGGGCAGCAGGAATCGAACCCACACTGGAGGTTTTGGAGACCTCTGTTCTACCTTTAAACTATGCCCCTAAATCAAGTGGAGGGGGACGGATTCGAACCGCCGAACCCTGAGGGAGCGGATTTACAGTCCGCCGCGTTTAGCCACTTCGCTACCCCTCCATATAATAAATGAATGGTGCCGGCCAGAGGACTTGAACCCCCAACCTACTGATTACAAGTCAGTTGCTCTACCAATTGAGCTAGGCCGGCATTATTATTGTTTTACTATACAATCTTCAACTTTTTTGTTACTCTTCTAATTCTCTCAATAAAGTTTTATAGATCAATCTGACCCGTTCTTATGTTATGAAATCCTTTGCCCTCTTTAACAATTGTGTTAGACTGGGAAATTACATTATGGTGGCTCGGGACGGAATCGAACCGCCGACACAAGGATTTTCAGTCCTTTGCTCTACCGACTGAGCTACCGAGCCTTATTAATATTAATCGATTGTATCCTATGTTCTCATTTCAGAAAGCTTATTCAAGAAACAGTTCGATTGATAAGGTGATGTAATTTCAAAATTGCATATTTCCCTTCGGTTCAACCCTACTTTAAACCATGCTATACAAACTGTTAGGACAAGCAATAATTAAAATGTTGATTTGCTGATCTTAATCTATATAAGTTTGATTAGCTATAAAAATTATAAGGTTTTTTAAATTTTAGTTCAACTAATATTAAATCATTTATGAAATGGCGGTCCGGACGGGACTCGAACCCGCGACCTCCTGCGTGACAGGCAGGCATTCTAACCAGCTGAACTACCGGACCAATATTGCGGGGGTAGGATTTGAACCTACGACCTTCGGGTTATGAGCCCGACGAGCTACCAGACTGCTCCACCCCGCGATAATATTATTTATTTAATGTACTCCATGATCTAAATTAGCACCAGACTGTCGCTATTTCAGATGGCAATCCAAGATGTTTGCGAAATTGGTACAGGAAAAATGCAATGCCCGTTGTTCTGTCCTGTAAACAATATAATTATATGGTGGAGGTTGACGGGATCGAACCGCCGACCCCTTGCTTGTAAGGCAAGTGCTCTCCCAGCTGAGCTAAACCTCCAAATGGTGACCCCTACGGGATTCGAACCCGTGTTACCGCCGTGAAAGGGCGGTGTCTTAACCGCTTGACCAAGGGGCCGGTAGTCATAACTATGTATGGCGGAGAGCAAGGGATTCGAACCCTTGAGACAGCTTTTAGCCGCCTACACGATTTCCAATCGTGCTCCTTCGACCAACTCGGACAGCTCTCCAAATGACTCCGCAGGTAGGATTCGAACCTACGACCGATCGGTTAACAGCCGATTGCTCTACCACTGAGCTACTGCGGAATATTATAAACTAGCCCGGCAACGTCCTACTCTCGCAAAGGCAAGGCCTTCACTACCATCGGCGCT